>Ga0256405_10002307_pt1 | contig 44697 bp, 34 predicted proteins | sample RumenRJG_02DNA_FD_189096 | JGI IMG/M metagenome (GOLD analysis project Ga0256405, IMG submission 189096) | Bovine rumen microbial communities from Lethbridge, Alberta, Canada - RJG_02 | ecosystem: Host-associated > Mammals > Digestive system > Stomach > Rumen | place: Canada: Alberta... | reverse complement strand
ATTCGCTTCACCAAAAGCTCCAAAACTGTCATAAAAATCAATGCATGTTTTTAAAAAACACCTAAACCGCATGGATTAAGGTTGCGCTATGTTTTTCCACTCAAAATCATGTGGGAAAGTTGAGTAATTTAGTAGGATATTAAAAATAGTTTTCCGGCCTGATATACGTACGACCTCCGTTCTTAAGTGAGGATTTATCAAGAGGTGAGCGTATTCGGTCGGATTGTGCGGAACCGACAGTTTAAACAGGACCGATATGGCTTTAATGAGTAAAAAATCATTGTTTTAAATATAAACAAATCAAAACACTTTATTTGTTATCTTTTAAATATAATGGCGGTGTAAGAATAATTATTCTGCTAATGTAAAAAAATAATATGTTCTGGATCATAAAATACTTAGAAAAAATAGTTTGTTTATGTTTTTAAGAAAAATATATATTAGTAATAGGTTTGTTGTAAAAAAAGGGGAGAATAGTTTAAAAATTTGAAGTATTGACATGATTATTAAAAAATTATGTGTTATCTTATAAGGTAATCGTTGAAATTATTATGTTTAAAGGTTTTTTTAATACATTGATTTTTTTGACGGGCAGGAAAGATTCGTAAGAATACTTTTCGTTTGGGGAATGAGCCGGTGACGGCACCCGGTGCGGTAAAAATAAAAGTTAAGATAAATATAATATAAAACAAATAAAAAAAATATAACTGTATCGGTGTTTTTTAGTATATAAGAAACTATAAAACAATTATAAAAACACAAGCTTATATTCGTCGTAAATATTTGTGGTAAATGTACAAAACATAACGTTTTGTTTTTGAAAAATATAACAGCTTATAATTATGAGTATAAATTTTACGGGGTGATTAGTAAATCTGTTGGGACATTTATGACTGTCGAAAATCCTGGATTCCTGTATAAAATCAGGTAATTACAGATTTGGCCGTACGACGGTTCGGAAATCGGTTACCGTGTTTTTGCGGGAGATTTTCGGGGTTCTAATGCCGGTTATAGTTTTCATGGAGGTAAGCTATTGTGGTCTCTGGTTCAGATAACAAGTTAAAGAACGATGCTTCAGGCGACTGTCGTGATGACAATAGTCAGAAAGCAAAGGAAGTTAAGTTGCTCAATCGAAGTGACAGGCGTGTTGTACGTACTGAAAAAAAGATTCATCAGGTTTTTCTTGAGCTGCTGCAGGATAAGACCTACGGTGAAATTACCGTGGGAATGATTCTTGATAAGGCAAAGATAAATCGTTCAACATTTTACAAACACTATATAAATAAGCATGATCTCGCTTCGGAGGTTATGGCCAACTGTCAGGAGTCAATAATTTCATCTCTCCTCGGGGAGGAAAGGCTGTCTCTCGGAAATCTCGGATTCTTCAAGTCTCTTCAGGCGACCCTTACAAAGCACAGAGAACTGCTGAAGCTCGTCAAAAGACTGAACAGCGAGGATCTTGACGTAAGGAAAAGCTTCCATGATTATTTCTACAGAAGCATAAAGAAGCATTACGAAGGGAAGCTTTACGGATCCAGTGATGAAGAACTTGATCTCGGGTCTTATGTTTCAGCGGATATTCTGATATCCGTCCTTATGTATTATCTTGATAAGGGAGATGAAGTTCATCCTGATAACATAATTCGCGTTATTGTAAACATGTATGGTCTGAGAAGCTACTACACACCGGAATAAACAGCTTGAGATCTTACGCGAGTCAGAGACCTGACTGAGCCGGTTCCGTCTTTTCGGACCGGCTTTTTTGTTTGTCCGGATTGTTCCGTTTTTTTAAAACTGACGTCATTAAGTAACCGTTTGCGTTACATAAGTAAGCCGGAATTTGTCCGCATCCCCGTGTACATCCGTGACGTCAGATCCATTTTTCTAAAGTCACGGCTGACAACACGGGAGATTAAGTAAAATTAGTTTTTCTTTATGATAAAATATCATCTGTATTGCTCGGGGAAAACGACAGATTTTTCTCAAATGTATTAGAACTTTTTATCAGAGGTTCGTTGTGTTCCTGGTAAACGGGCCTTTTATCCCGGCAGATGCTGTTTCCGTCTGACTGTGGTGCTATCTAAGATTAGTGGGAATTTGGGTTTAATTTAGATGAATTGGAAAAAATCCTGGTTTAGATTTCTGGATGATTTTGAAGACTGGAGAAAGCGCCTCAAAAATGAGCGCGGATCACTGTGGATGACTCCTAAGGGCAGAATGGTTATGCTCGGTGCAGTGGTTGTAATAGTTGCCGGCGCCGTATCCATATATCAGCTTAACCGTTATTTTACTCTGAAAAACTACAGGGCTCTTGCCGATCTGGCCGTGCAGAACCGGTTCTACGAGGAGGCTCAGGCCAATTATGAAAAGCTCATTAAGATGGGGGATGTGCCTGCTCTTTATGAGATAGCTTCTCTGTACCTTGAAGGTAAGGGTACTAAAAAGAATACCGTATTAGGCCTGGAATATCTGCGCAAGGCTGCAACTGCCGGATATTCTCCGGCTCAGGTTCGACTCGGCAATCTTTATTATGCCAGCGGAGCCGAGGTAAGCACATGCGTGGGGCATGATTACAAGCAGGCGTATGAATGGTTTATGAAGGCCGGCAATAATCCGGATGCTCTTGATGCCATCGGTGAAATGTATAAGAGAGGTCTTGGCGGTCTTAATGTTGATGAAAGCATGGCGAACAGTTACTTTAACCGCTGGATCGATATATACGTGAGAAGGGCGGAAAAAGGTGATGTGGATGCAATGAGAACACTTGGTGCCTATTTCTCCTCTGGCAGCAAGCTTCCGGTAAACATGGATAAATCCATATACTGGTACGAGGAAGCCTCCAAAAAGCGCGACGTTTCATCAATTGAAGCACTCGCCACTATTTTCAGGGCAAGGAACGATTTTGAAAAATCCAACAGATACTTTTCAATGCTTGAAGGTCTTTACCGCGATATGGCAAAACGTGGTGACAGTAGTGCCATGCTGTCACTGAGTGATATTTACCGTATTGAAAATACCTCCATTTATGATCCTGAAAAGTCCGTTGAATATCTGATCAAAGCCGCCGAGCATAACAATTACGAGGCAAAGCTAATAATGGCTGAGCTTATTGAAGACGGTGTCGTTAATGGTGAAGAGTTCCATACGGATCCGTGGGCACTGCGTTATGAGGCCAGAAAGCTTCGTGAGGAGCAGGCGGAGAACGGAGATATTTCCGCAATGCTGAGCCTGGGATTTGATGCGCTTACGGGGACCCTGATAAGCTCTGATCGTCAGCACCAGATGAAAAAGCCGAAGAAAATCAATTCGAAAAAGGCTATTGAACGAGCTAAAAAGTATGAGGCTGCCAAAGAAGAAGCCGAGATGGTGGTTATTGCAGAGGATAGGCATGTATTAAAGCAGGATGATGAACCTGTCAGTCTTAATTTTCCTGATGACGAGTCAGTGACAGCCGCTGCTCAGGATAACGCTCCGGCAGATGCGTATGATGCCGGCATTTCTGCTGATGAAGCTCAGGCCGGAGATACCGTTGCCGTACAGATGCCTGCTCCAGTGTCTGATGATATGACCGATGAACTTGGGCTTCCTGTCGATGAGTCGTTTTTGGACGGTTCGGGAGTTATTCTTCCTGATTATGAGGAAGCAATTAAGTGGTTTACAATGGCAGCACAGCACGGAGAGGCCAAGGCTATGTATGAGCTGGGCAGTATTTATAATGACTCCAGTGATTTCTCCAAATACTACAATCCGGATACTGCCGTATACTGGCTGAAGAAGAGTGCCGACCTCTGCTATGAGCCTGCATACATGAGTCTGGGCATGATTTACAATACCAAGGGATTTGCCCGAGAGGATGCCAAGGAAGCTCAGAAGTGGCTCACCAAGGCTGCAATGGAAGGGGATCATGCCGCTCAGAAGCTTCTTGCTGAGTCTTTGGCAAAGGGCGGGATGGGGGCACAGCCTGACATGTTTAACGCACTGATATGGACTTTGGTTCTTAAGTCATACATCGGTACGTTTGATACGGACAGCTGGTATAAGGATGATATTGCAGATATGGAAAAGAATTATTCCTACTTCCTTACTCCGGAGCAGATACAGAAGGCCAGTGCTGAAGCTGACATTCTTAGAAGCAAATACGGTTCGGCCTGGTAAGTAATACCGGAGTTCCCTAGAATTTTAACGGCCGCAATACCATCCGTAACGGATTGCATTGCGGCCGTTGTGTTTTTTCTGTGTTATTACGGAAGACATCTGCAGTGACAAAAGATAAAGAGGCGAATGTCGGTGACATGCGCCTCTTTATTTAAAAGTGGTGACGAATGACTACTTTCCTCTCTGGTATGAGTGGGAGTATACGTCATCAGTGTAGTTGACCCTGAAGGTTTCCGGTTTGCCGTAGTTTGAAGCCTGTCGGGCTCTCTGTACGGATATTCTGCTGCTGTCCACTGCCATGTGACCGACGATGGAGAGGATTATGCCCGCAAATATGCCGGCCCACAGATCCTCAAGACAGAGATACGCCACCCATGCAAGGATCAGTGAGAACAGGGAAATTGAGGAGAAGTAAAGAACATTGTTACGCGGCAGATTGCCCACAAAGGAGCCGGTCTGACCGTTCATTGCAAAGTAATACTCCTTACCTTCCCATTTGGTGGTAAGCATCCAGATAGGGTACAGCACTGACTGAGCCGTAATGTCCTTCGTTTTAATATTGTCTGATTCAAAGGTCACTCTGCTGTAATCTCTTGATGCTTCCTTCTGCAGCGAGTTTATCAGGGACATTGCTGCGCGTTCGCTTGCCTTGTCGGCTCCCTCATCACAGCTTTCGTCGTAAACATGAGACTCAAATCCTGACAGATATTCCGTCTCAAACGGAATGGCATCATTGAATACGAACGGTTCCAGTGATTCTGTCATGGCATCGTCGAAACTCTTGCTGCAGTCTTCGGGAATTGCTTCAAAATTCATGGTTCCGCCACGGGTAACTTTGTAAACACTTACATTTTTACCCTGATCCAGTTCAGCCTTGAATACGGCACAGCCCTCGGCTTTCATGTCATAAATCCAGAAGGGAATGTAGTAGCCTTTTATACGTTCAAAGGTGTTTTCTCTCTTGAATTTTCCGGGTACGAACGGCTTGAATTTGAGATGCTCCTCGTAGGCCTTCCGCAGTCGGTTTTTTTCAACCTTGAACGGAACAACAAGATCCGGTACGTGATTGCCAGTGAGTTTGTCGTAAAAGATAACGTTGTTACCACAGTAAGGACAAATGGTTGATATCACGGTAGGTTCAAGCTTAATCTCACCTCCGCACTGTTTACATGCATAGGTGTCGTATTTACAGTTCTCATCATCACCGGGGGCCAGATGTCTTACAATTGGTTCCGCAGGTTCGTTAAAGTGATTCTTACGGACGAAATCTCCGTCCCTGTTGAATTTTTTTGCGCCTTTGGTAGCGGCGACGTCATCTACAAGAAATTCGCTGTCACAATACTGACACTTTAATTTGTGCGTTCTTATGTCGAAATCCATGGCGCCGCCACAGGCAGGACATTTATAGTTTACGGATTCTGCCATTTTGTTTTATTGAACAATGTCTTTATCGTCTACAGGATCACCGCATTCAGGACAGAACTTAGGTGGGTTTGCAGGGTTTTCGAACATATGACCGCACTTGTCGCATCTGTAGAGAGGTGCTCCCTCAGGCTTCTTTTTACCGCATTCACTGCAGAATTTGCCCTGGTTCAATGCGCCGCATGAGCAGGTCCATCCTTGAGGTTCAGGCTTTTTCTGACCGCACTGGCTGCAGAATTTGCCCTGGTTAACTGTACCGCAGGTACACTTCCAGCTGTTTAAACCAGCACCTGCCACTGCACCGGCTGCGGCAGTCTGAGTCTGAGCTGCGTTAGGATTAACCCTGAAAAGATCCGTAGCAGTGGCTCCGCCAAGTCCCTGAGCCATGCCCATGCCCATGAAGCCCGCCATGGCTCCGTTGGCATTCTGGGCTGCGGCTCGCATTGCGTCTGCCTGAGCAGCTGCCAGCTGAGCAGCTGCCATATTAGGATCCCTCATTACGGCACCCATCTGGATCTTCTTGATCATGTCGGCGTCTTCTTCAGGAAGACTTACGGAGTTCATGGAGATTGAAATGATGCTTATGCCTCTGAGTTCAGCCCATTTAGGTGTAAGAACTGTGTTCATTTCCTCACTGAGCTTGTCAGTGTGGGATGGAATTGCGTTAGGTCTGATTCTGGCTTCTGAAAGTTTTGCGAAAGCCGGGTTCAGTGCAGCCACGAATTCTGATTTGAGTACTGAACGGATCTGCTCAGTCTTATATTCATCGGTGTTACCGCAGACATTTGAATAGAATGCTATCGGGTTTGTAATCTTAAATGTGAACAGACCGTTGCAGCGTACTGAAACATCGACGTCGATGCCGGTGTTGGTATCCACGATACGGAACGGAATAGGTGTTGCGGTTCCGAACTTGTTGTCCATTACTTCCTTGATGTTAAAGTAGTAGACACGCTGATCCCTGCCGGTGTCACCGCCATACTTGAAACGTTGCCACATGGTGTTCATTACGTCTTTAAGGTTTGACCAACTGAGTCCGCCGGCAAAAATTGACGGTTCCTTTGATTTGTCGTATACGAAAACTCCGGGTTCAGCAGTGAGCTCGGTAACCACACCCTGGTCAACAACTATCGCACACTGACCGTCAGCAACCATAATTGCCGAGCCCTGGGTAATGATGTTGTCGTGACCGCTGGTGTTTGAACTTCTGCCACTGGTCTGCTTATAACCTCTGGTAAAAAGAACGTCATTACTTAAGGAATCGCATCTGAAGAATTCCTTCCACTGGTCAGCAAGAGTACCGCCGATGGCGCCTGCCGCTGCTTTTATTAAACCCATAACTTTTCTCCTAAACATCAGGGGTAAATAAATTTTATTGCCTTTGCCGCTGGCTGACGGATTCGTTCCGTCTGACACGCCGGCCGTTTATAATTGTATATTCAGAAGTACGCCGTTACAATTAATTTAGGAATACTTTGAGAGAAATCAGACAAAATGATCCATGTGACTGAGCATTCCTTTTCTTCTCGTATAGGAAACTTCGCCACTATCTGCCGAAAATCATGCCTAAAGGCTGACGATTTACCGGGGACGAAGCCTTACTGTGCGTAATTGTGACCGATAATGCCTTTCCTGAACCTGATTTTCGCATCGTTTAAAAGAATCTTAAGCTCAAGTCGGTCAGATACTCTTTTTCCGATCAGCAGATTGAATCTTCTGTGGATTCTGAGCATTAGCCCCTGCCACAGAAGTACGGGAAGAGGCCGACTGTCGTTAATGTTCAGAATGTAGGAACCCAATGGTGTAAAGAAGTCCCTGGTCTTTAATTTTTCTTTCATGTCTCTGTTAGCTTCCGCACACGCCAAAGCCCGATCTTCATTATCCAGCTGTTCTGACATAACTTTGAGACGTTCCTCATAAATAAGTACGATAAATTCCCTGTCCTTCTCTGCCTGATTTTCTCTGGAGATTACATAATCCAAGACATGCTGGGATACCCTGAGATCTTCCATTCTGCAAGGATTTTTCGTACCTGCCATTTTGGTGCGCGACATTATGGAATCCGGCCTCAGAAGATAATGGTAGAGCTCTTTATTCACATAAAAGATTGAATCGGCATTGAGTGCGTAAAGATACCACAGCAGGCAGTCATCGTGGACTTTTACTGGACGATAATAAGGCAGGATTTTTTCCACGATATCCCTGCGCATTATTTTGTTCCAGATGACAACGTTGGTTTGCATGATTCTTTTGTTGTCGAGCTTATGCATCCCGGAACGGTTTGAACTGTAGTATTGGGTAACATTTCGGAGTTCTTTTTCCTTTTTGCTGAGTTCTTCAGCATACTCCAATCTTGCATCGCAGCAGGCAATGTCAGCTCCGCTTTCCGTTATGGCCTTGTACATGACTTCGCACATGTCAGGAGCGTACCAGTCGTCAGCATCGCAGAACATGATGTATTCTCCGGAAGTGGCGCAGATTCCCATTCTTCTGGCGTTCTGCTGACTTGGAATGTCTGAGGTGAGTACTTTGATTCGGGCATCTGAGGATGCATATTTTTTAAGAATATCCAACGTGCCGTCTGTTGAGGCATTTTCCACTGCAACTATATCTATGTCGTGAAAAGTCTGTCCAATCAGACTTTCCAGACATTTTGACAGAAATTTTTCAACGTTGTGACAAGGTACGATGACTGATATCTTTGACATAGCCTGTTCCGATAAAATTTAATAAAAATAATACGTGAACAAGATATTAATTTAATTGTTTCGGATCAATTTCAAGTGGAGAAATACCCTGATAAAAGTGATCTCTGTCACTTTTAACGGCAGCTCTCATGCAATGGGCGTTATAAGGAAAATCTCCGGCTCATACTGTTACGGTATGAACCGTTCAGGTTCTTTCTGTGAAAATTATGGTGTGACGGCATAAAAATCAGAAACTTGCCTGCGTACCTGAATTATGTTTGCAGCAGGCCTTTCTGTACTTTATTTTAAGCTCATTTAAAATAATTTTACGTTTAAGATTGTCTGATACTTTAGTACGCCGTTACAATTAATTTAGGAATACTTTGAGATAAATCAGACAAAATGACTCAGGTGACGGAGCACTCTTTTCCGTTTCGGAGAAGGGATTCCGTAATTACTGACCGGAAATTCGGTTCTGCGGTCAGCGATTTACCAGGCTGATAAGCTTTACAGTGCGTTATTATGACAGATAATGCCCTTTTTGAACCTGATCTTCATGTCGTTTAAAAGAATCTTTAACTTAAGCCGGTCAGAGACTCTTTTGCCGATCAGCTGATTGAATCTTCTGTGGGTTCTGAGCATAAGCTTCTGCCAGACAAGATGCGGCAGCTGGCGGTCGTCGTCAATGTTCAGAATCCGGGAACCTACAGGAAAAAAGAATGCATGGACACGCATTTTTTCGTGGATTCTCTTGTTTATTAAATCGCATATCTTATTTTTTTCTTCACTATCCAGCATTTCGGATATTACCAGTGCCTGTTCTTCATAAATGCGAATGAGCAGTTCGGTTTCCTTTTTGGTCGGATGTCCACGGTTGACTACATAGTCCATTACATCATTGGCTATTTTGATCGTGTCCATTTTATTCGGATTCTTTGTGCCGGTCATTTTTACATTGGACATGATGGAATGCGGTCTCACTAAATAGTGGTACAGTTGCCTGTCTACATAGTAGATCGAATTGGCATTAAAGGCGTACAGATACCAGAACAGACAGTCCTCATGAACCTTAATCGGCGGATAAAACGGAAGAATTTTTTCTACGATGTCCCTGCGCATTATTTTGTTCCAGAGCACTACGTTGGTTCGCATAATCCTGCGGTTGTCGAGCCTGTATTTTCCTGTCTTGTTGAGGTTGTAGTAAGCGACTGAATTACGCAGCCGCTTCTCTTCTTCGCTGAGGTCTTCCGCATATTCAAACTTTGCGTTGCAGCAGGCAACATCTGCTCCGCTTTCCGTTATGGCTTTATACATGACTTCGCACATGTCCAGGGAGAACCAGTCATCGGAGTCGCAGAACATGAAATATTCTCCGGAAGCAGCCTTTATGCCCTTGTTTCTGGCTTCCTGTATGCTTGGAATGTCTGAGATCAGTACCATGATTCTGGGGTCTTTAGCAGCATACTGCCTGAGTATTTCCAAAGTGCCATCCGTTGAGCAGTTCTCCACGGCAACAATGTCAATGTCGCAAAATGTCTGTCCAATCAGGCTTTCCAGACATTTTGGCAGAAATTTTTCTACGTTGTGACAAGGTACGATAACTGATATTTTAGACATGTTTTATTCCCAGACTTATTATTATTTTTTCTGCCAATATTTTTTTTAATTTCAGCTGCGGGAGCTGCTGATTCAGTGACTGAAATCTTCAAGATAGGAATGATATATGTATGTAATTCTAATGTCAATGTATAAAGCGTAAAAATCATTCGTATGGTATAATTTCTCTAAGATAGAACCGTAATGTGCTTTAATGGACACATCACTGTGTGACGCTCCTGTGATAAGACAGGATGTTTAAGGATGGAATCAATTATGGACAATGATGTAAACGAATTTAATTCCAGGGACGGCATTACCGCTGATGAACAGGAAAAGCTTCTTTCTGAAGTGAATGATCTTCTTGCTTCAGTTAAGGTTAAGGAGGCAAACGGGGACCGTTTTCCACTTGAGCTTCTTCCGGCAATTGCCAAAAATCCCGATAATTTCAAGCTTCTTACCAGAATTCCGTACACTAGATTCGGTATAGGCACCAAGTCCATAAAGCTGCATGAACCTGGCGGGGATGAAAAGTCCATGGTCATTCTCGACACTGAAACCACCGGACTGGATCCTCATACCTCAAAAATAATCGAGCTGGCCATGGTGAAGGTGAAATATTCCCCGGCCCTCGGACTGGTCACCTCAATAGAAGCGGTCTATGATGAACTTGAGGATCCGTATGAGCAGCTTGCCCCTGAGGTTGTCCGCATAACCGGCATAACCAATGATGACGTGGCCGGTAAGAAGATTGACGAAGGTGCGGTATGTGCTCTTCTGGCGGATAATCCGCTGATTGTGGCTCATAATGCAGCCTTTGACAGAAACATGTTTGAAAAGCGCTTTGCTCATCTGTCCAGTCTGTGCAATCTGCCGTGGGGATGTACGCTAAGCGAAATAAAGTGGAGCTCGCTTGACGACCGTATATCTTCAGTAAAGCAGGAGGCCATAGCCTCTGCAACCGGATATTTCTACGATGCCCACAGGGCATCCACGGACTGTCTGGCACTGCTGTGGCTGCTTAATAATGTTCAAGGGGCTCTTACAGCGCTTTTAAACAGTGTTGATTCACTTACTTATACCATTAGGGCACTAGGAGCTCCGTTTGAATGCAGAACCGCACTTAAGAACAGTGGCTATGCATGGTACGATTCATCAAGAAACAGAAATCAGTCACCGTGGTGGGTGAGTTGCGACAAGTACTGGTACAAGACGGTAAGGTCCGCAGAAGATTATCAGAGGGAGATTGAGTTTCTGACAGAGCTTTACCATCCGATGATTACTCCTGAAAATCAGGGAGTGTTCAGTATGGCGTCATCAGCCTATACCAGATACAAATAGCAGTACGTTCGGTTCCGGTTTACCCGGTAAGGAGCAGGCTTATGGCATATGAGTATAACCGTTTTCCCCTGGAGCTTATTCCTGAGATAGTTGCCCATCCCGAGGATTACAGGGTACTGAGCCGTGTTCCCTATACGGAGTATGCTGACGGTTCTCATTTCCCGCTTGTATTCAGAGAGACTCCCGAGCCCGCCCAGTCCTTTGTTTTTCTGGAAATGATTACTACCGGAACCAGAAGACACGATTCCATTCTGGAGCTGGTGCTGGTAAAGTGCTCATTTCTTCCTGACAGCGGAGAGATAGTCAGCATCGACAGAATGGTTCACCGTTATGAGGCCCCGCGTTATCAGATACCGTCATATGTATCAAAAGCCACCGGCATAACGAACGAAAGCGTCAGCGGTCAGTCTTTCGATTATCGTGAGATTGAGTCGCTTATGCGTGATGATCCGATAATTGTCTCAACCAGGGGACTTAGGGCCCGTGAGTTCTTTGAAAGAAGGTTCAGTTCACTGAGGGGATTCCGCTGGGTTAATTCCGTGTATGACGTCAGATGGGAAAATATTGATGACAGACTTTCCACCGGAAGTCCTCTGCAGATAAGCTGTGAGAGGCTGGGATTCTTTTTCCGTAATAACCGCATTGTCGAAACCGCACTGGTTAATCTGTGGCTTTTCAGTTACTTAAAGGGCTCTGTGCAGGAGCTTATAAGAGCCTCATCCAGAGTCGAGTATCTGGTGTGGGCATATACAGCGAGATTTGAAGTGAAGGAGGAACTGAAATTCAGCGGCTATCAGTGGAACCGGGAGCGTAAGTGCTGGTACAAGCATGTTTATACTGACGAGGAGGTCAGGGCTGAGACAGAATATCTAAGGGAGAAATGTTCAACACCTGATGCCGTGAAGGTGGAGGTGCTGGACAGTCGAAAGGGGGACGGACAAAAGTAACCGGTAGTGACAATCACTGACAGGATAATAAAGAAGGAGAAGGCTGAATGCACAGCCTTCTCCTTTTATATTTTCTTAAAGTACCTGCCTTTCAGTCACTTATCGTTACTGGTAATTACCGCGGCAGGTGGTTGGCACACGTTCCGTCTATCAGAGATGTTTTACGCGACGGCGAACTTCTTCCTGCTTACCGCAGTTGAAAGGTCTGGTGTCCGGAGCACCGAGATAACCGCATACGCGACGGATTACGGAAGCCTTGTTAGGGTTGCAGTTACCGCACTTAGGACATACGAAGCCCTTGCTGGTACACTCAAATTCACCCTTGTAGCCGCATTCGTAGCATTCGTCGATAGGAGTATTGGTACCATAGTAAGGAACCTTGTCATATGAGTAGTTCCATACATCCTCTATTGCTTCAGGATTTCTCTGCAGGTTAGGGAATTCACCGTAGCAGATGAAGCCGCCGGACGCAAGTTCAGGATATGGCTGCTCGAAGTCAATTTTCGCATACGGGTCAACCTTCTTTTCCACGTCAAGGTGGAAGCTGTTGGTGTAGTAACCCTTGTCGGTTACGCCCTTGATAATGCCGAATTCCTTGGTATCAAGCTTACAGAAACGGTTGCAGAGGTTTTCAGAAGGTGTACTGTAAAGACTGAAGCCGTAGCCGGTCTGCTGCTTCCAGCGGACGGTGGCATCGTGCAGTGTTTTAACAATCTGAACACCTTTCTGACGTAATACCTCGTCATCAAAAATGTGTTTTTCGTTGCCGTACAGTGCGTTGATGGTTTCATGAATGCCGATGTAACCAAGGGATACGGTGGCACGGCCGTTCTTGAATATTTCTGAAACCTTGTCGTCAGCCTTAAGTCTTACACCGCAGGCTCCTTCCATGTAGAGGATAGGTGCAACCTTTGCCTGAACGTTGTCCAGACGGTGAATTCTTTCCATTAATGCCTTGAAGCAGAGATCCAGTCTCTTGTCGAGAATTTTGTAGAACTCGGCTTCATCACCGTGAGCTTCGATGGCGATGCGTGGCAGGTTGAGACTTACAACGCCGAGATTGTTACGGCCGTCGTGCTCTTCCTGATGAGTTTCGGCATTGATGTAAGGGCTGAGGAAACTTCTGCATCCCATTGGGGCCTTGAATGAACCGGTTACGCGGAGTACCTGATCGTAGTTGAGGATGTCAGGGTACATACGCTTTGAAGTACATTCCAGAGCCAGCTGCTTGATATCGTAGTTTGGATCATCCTTTTCAAGGTTAAGACCGCGCTTGATGGTAAACACCAGCTTAGGGAATACTGCAGTCTTGTGGTTCTTGCCGAGACCTGCGATTCTGTTCTTGAGAATTGACTGCTGAATGAGTCTTGATTCCCATGAGGTACCGAGGCCGAAGCCCAAGGTAACGAACGGAGTCTGACCGTTGGCGGTGTGCAGAGTGTTTACTTCATATTCCAGTGACTGGAATGCGTCATAGCATTCCTTTTCGGTTCTGGCACGTGCATAGCTCTCAACGTCAGGAATGTTCCATTCCCTGGCAACTGCAAGGTGCTTGTTGTAGCTGCTGGTTACGTACGGAGCCAGTACTTCATCAATACGGTTGATGGTGGTACCGCCATAGATATGGCTTGCAACCTGGGCAATAATCTGTGCGGTAACGGCTGTGGCAGTGCAGATTGAACGCGGAGTTTCAATTTCTGCGTTACCCATTTTGAAACCGTGAGTAAGCATGCCCTTGATATCGATGAGCATGCAGTTAAACATAGGGAACAGAGGTGAGTAGTCGAGGTCGTGGAAGTGAATTTCACCCTTTTCGTGAGCAATTACGACATCACTAGGAAGCATGTGCTGTTTTGCATAGTGCTTGGCCACGATACCTGCCAGAAGGTCTCTCTGGGTAGGAATTACACGACTGTCTTTATTGGCGTTTTCGTTAAGGATTTCAGGATTGTTCTGTTCGATGAGACTTTCGATGTCATGAATGAGATCACTCTGCTTTTCACGCATGCGGTCCCTGTCATGGCGGTACTCGATGTACGCACGGGCAATCTGTTTAAACTTGGAAGCCATCAGCTGGTCTTCTACGAGCTTCTGAATTTCGCTGATTTCGATTTCGGTTCTGTCCTTGATAAGACCGAATACCTTGGATTCGATATTAGCGGCAAAATTCAGATCACGAACTCCGCAGGCTTCTGCAGCCTTGGAGACCGCATTAACAATACGGATACCGTCATAAGGTACCCTATTACCGTCACGTTTGATTACAGTAATTTTTGCTTCCACTTTAACATCTCTCCGTTTTTTCCGTCCTCAGTAAAAGATAAAGTGTTTACCTTTTTTGACAACTGGGACGGTTTTATATTTTTAAACTCTCTCTTTTTTTGTATTTAGGCTTTGTCCGGTGCCCCGGGGCGACATGTACGGGTACTGTCCTGATATTGATTTCTATTAATCAGTCTGCGCTGTTCATCCGTCCGTAAAGGGGGCTGTAAGTATATTTATTTTATATATACTTACGCTTGTTTCGCTTAACAGTACCGGTTTGCACGCCAAAGGTCTTTTTCAAATTTTCTGCCTGAAAATCAGACGCGGAAAATTTTTGAATGCCTTGCATACTTTGATTATAGCAAGCTGGGCGTGGTTGCCTTTTTTTCGGAGTGCAATTTAGCAATTTTTTTTGAGCGTGACAACAAAAAAAAATTTTATATTTTTAATTGCAGAAAAATTGACTGAGATCAATGTTTTTCTTTAACGTATTGATAACACGATGTTTGTGGTAATTTTGCTTAAAAAATGACAGACTGTAATCTGCTCTTCCTAAATATTGTGTTATGATTTTTAAAATAAATGTGTTAACCACTATATATAGTGGTGTCAAAAACATAATATACAAAATAAAAAATATTCGTATACTAAAATATTATAATAATTTTTTGAACTGATAATAGTTTGAAAACGTTGTCACACAGGTGATTTTGAAACAATGAAAATATCTGTATATAAATATTATAATTTAATAGATACAATATATTAGATGTAAAAAGGAACTCTATACCTAGTCTAATATGCGTAATTTAATCAGGTGAACGTTCGGCAAAAAGACATAATTCGTGTTTACTCAGTTTCCGAATCGGAAGAAAGACCCGTGACGCTGCACGGGAACATGTCCGGAGATCAATGTGAAAAAAGAAGGAACCGCTGCGCAAATTCGCCGGTGACTATGGATGTTACCAGGTCAGGTTCAGACAGACCGGCTCTGTTTTTAAGAAAACAGGCGCATTCTTCGCAATCCAGACCTAAAGTGAAGCGATCTGATTCGCTCATGTGACTGATGTGCCACAGTTCGTATGAGCAGTACTGATTATCGTGGGCGTAAGGGCGGAAGAATCCGAATTTTTGCATGTTGGCCGTGAGCCATTTCCCGACATTCTTCTGGCTGCCGCTGGTGTAGCATCTGTTTGTCAGATCCAGTTCCTCATTGCATGCAAGGGCATCCGGGTCGTAAACGTCCAGATCCGTACCCCAGTGGTGACGTGACATTCCCGGCACGGCACTGAAAAACATAATGGTTCTTATAAGTTCTTCTTTTGACATGGTGCCGATGTCTACGGGATGTTCATTTCTATCCAGTACCGGGCGGATACCGGCAATCTTTTCCTCAAAAATAATCTTCTGCCGCTCAAAGTTTCTGAATGAGGAGGCAATTGACAGATTAATGCCGTCCTTCAGGGCCTCATTCCTCATTTCAAGGAAAGCTTCCCGGGTCGCGGGAGTGACCATGAAGGAGCGGTTGTTAAGAATCAGAGCGGTCAGATGTTTATCAGTGAGTCCGTGAATTATTTCCGGATCCGCATAGTTAATTTCAGTCATGTTTTTATTGGTCGGAGGTGTTTTTACTGACGGGGTGACGGTCACTGGCGGTCATTCCCCTTTCCGGAAATAATTCTGACACCAATTAAAAGTTTTGTAAAATCCCGAAAGTGTTTCTTTCGCTAAAAGATGACTGAAATCAGGGACTTTTCCGGCAAAAAATCTGGATGCGGTATTATTCATGTGGCATATCTTCTTGTTTTCTCATATTGCAAAACGCACCGGAATGAACGAAAATGCACGTGACAGGATCAGGGAGAGAGTGAAATATCATTTCCCCGTATAACAAATGCCGGATACCGATATATTATTGTGGTTCCGGATACAAAGAAACGTTAATGACTGATAACACATGACTGACGCTGACAATTGTCACGCCGTCATTGAGGCAGCTCAGGTGACCCGCACTGACACGGCGAATCGGGGTGCTGATCTGCCTGAATAAAATGTTTGTTCCGTAAACAGAAGCGGAATGCACTAACTGACACATATATATGTACAAATGAACAGCACGTCGTGAAGTCGGTGTCTGACAGGCTTTTTTTTCTGTTTTTCACGATTTCGGGTGCAGTGAGGAAACGGCAATGCATGATGACAGTAAAAATTCGGTTGTTGGCTTGATGAAAGCCGGTACATCCGCCGGGGAGTTTTCTCTCGCGGTACCTGGATCCGCATGCGGATTTATTGGTTTATGCATGGTATTTGCAACGACTTTTATCTCTTTTGTTCTTATGAACTGTGCTAGTGCCGACGACACTTCTCCGGATGCTGAGGCATATGCAGACAGTGCTGCTGTTGCCGAAGAGCATAAGAACAGGGACACTTCCTATAACGTGATTATCAAGAAAATTCCCAATCTGAAGAAGAACTCAAAGAGCAGGGAATATCAAAAGCGTGAAATCGTGCGACTTACCAATCTCAGCAGGGATGTCTGTGATACATACGGAAACAGTGAGCCTGAAAAAATCATATGCGATAATCCGAAGCTCATGTATCTTGAATCTGAATATCTCCGCTATTTGGGATTGAAGTATGACGAGCACGGCTGTGTATTCGGATGCGCACTGCACAGAGGGCGTCTGCAGACCTGTGCGGAACACAGATTCAGTTCCAGCTGTGTGGAAAATTATTTTGACGTGCTGATTGCTGAGGAACGCATAGATCAGGGGATGGAGGAAAAGCAGGAAATGGTTCTTGACTGCGTCCCTGTGGTGGGAGAGCCTGCTTTTAACGACCTGGCTGAAGAGGAAAGACATCAGCTGATAATTCTGAATATGTATTCCACACAGATGCCAGTCGGGCATTTCAGCATAAAGGGGCGTAATTACAGAGTATACGGTTTTCCTCAGTTCAAAGGTCAGTATCTTAGGGACATGAACAGTCTCTGCTACGACTGTGATTACAACAATCAGCTGCGTTTTAACGACAGCGGCAAGGTTGAGATTGAAATAAAACATGATGGTGAAAAAAAGTTCCTGAACTGCGAAATACATTAAGCATTCTGTTTCAGAAAGTCTGAAGATTAAACAGTGCCGGTGCGGTTTTTAGCCGAACCGGCACTTTTGTTTCCGGTGAGAAAAGGAAAGAGAGTTCCTGCGGTCATACGGCGATTCTAAATGGTTTGCGAACGGAAAACGGCAGTATAAGTATTAAGCAAATTAAACAAAAATAAAACATTATATATACATGGGCAACATTGCCGGCAAAAAAATATGTTTTATCCTCATATTACGGAATTTCCAGGGTGTCTGATGCATGGCGCGGATGTACCATGATAATAGGGAGAAGTTTTTGTTAGGTGTTTTTTTGACGGCCGCATAAAAATATAATTCGGAGGCTGTTTTGCCGTACATGTGCTGACGGACGTTGGCGGGTGGATATGCGGCAGAGTACGGAAAAACACCGGCGGAAACGGACGGAATGTCATAAAAACTTCAGGTAACGACATAAGTTTTGTCATGAGCGACTGTTAAAGACATGTTCCGTACGTTGATTATTATGGAGGATATTCTCATGGCAGTAAAATCATTAGGATACTTGATCGGCATTCTGGCAGGCTCGGCAATTATGACATCTGCTCCTGCTTTTGCGGAAAATCCGACAGAAGGAGAGCCGACAGCATCTTCTGAAGACGTGGTGGAATCTTCCGTTATTTCAGGTGAAAGTAAGGAATCACTCAATGAGGCTTCACCAGAATCAGTTCCGGTGACTACAGAGACACCTGCTGCCGATACAGGTGTTTCTGACACTCCTGCTTCCGGTGATGTTCAGCCGGAAAAGGCTTCTGAGGAGGGGGAGGTTTCCCCTGTGCCAACAGGAGAAGAAAAAGGTGTTTCTGGAGAAGAACAGACTCAGAACTCAGAGCGTAAATATATCGAGGTTATGCCGCCAAATGATTTCATGATGATGGTACGTCAGCATGATGAAGTGAATGATCAGAAAATCATTCAGGCTCTGGCAGACGGTATGGACCCGAATACTCGCAGGGTTTCCGATAATACCCCGTACGGAGATCCTGCTCTTTATACATACATTAATACACACGGCCGTAATCCTGAAGTAGTAAGAGCCTTCATCGATGCGGGAGTGGATCTTCTATGGCACAATGATAACGGGGAGTACAAGGTTCTGCAGGGACTGTTCTACACCGATGAAGATCTTATTCTGTACGCACTGGAACTTAACAGACCGGATCTCAGCAGGGTTTCAATGGGAAAAAAGCCTCCGATAATCGAATTTCTGGATAGGGATTCACTGTTTTTTAAGCGCAGTGACAGTATGGAAACATCACTGAAGCTTCTAGATACCATTATCTCTCTTGGCGGGCTTAAGTACGATCACGATGATGTGAATGATCCGAGAAATCAGGTTCTTAAATATGCCCTGACCAAGGATCGTGACAACAGAATGTGGCCAGCATCAGTGTTGCAGAAGCTGATTGATGCTGGAGCTGCGGTGAATGTCAGGGACAAATATGAAAAAACGCCGCTATTCGATGCAATTGAATCGAATGCCGTGGAGCATATCAACGTCCTTGCCCGTAACGGTGCGGACATGAATGCAACCAACCGGCGCGGGAGTACGGCGCTGATTGAGTTTATGGATAATGACTCAGTGACTGACGAAACACTTAAGATTCTTGTGGATCTTGGTACTGACGTAAATCATCAGGCTTTCGGTCGCAATAACCTTACGGCTCTTATTGAGGCCGTGAAGGAAGAAAGGATCGGTATGGTGGAATATCTGCTCAAGCACGGGGCTAAACCGGATCTTCAGGTAAAAAACGGCAAAACCGCTCTGATCTTCGCCATCATGAAAGATAATGAAGAAAAGCGTCATACCATGATGAATATGCTTCTTGATGCCGGGGCTTCTCCGGAAAAAGCTGATAGGGACGGAATATATCCTTTGTGTTATGCCATTGGCACAGGTTCGGTGAAAACGGCGGATCTCCTTGTTTCCCGCGGAGCCGATCTTGAAAAGGCTGTAAATACAAAAGAGTCGGCTAAAAAAGGTAAGAGTCAGAGAACGCTTTACGATGTGGTGATGGGGGCTGACAATCCCGGAGCTGTGCCGATGCAGAACTATCTGAAGGAGAAGCTCGGAAGATAACGGACAGGAATGAATTACGTAAAGTCAGATAAAGGAAAGGTCGGCGGAAGCCGACCTTTTTTTAAATGAAAAGATTAAAGAGGAAAGAATACGAAACTGCATTCGGTATCAGATGGATTCGGAATAGTATGGCCTGATACCGTCGCAGAATCGTTTGTGGTTATTTCTTTTCGGTAACCTTGGCACCATTTTCGGTACCTACAATCAGAACATCAGCGCCTCTTCTGCCAAATATGCCTACGGTTACCACACCGGCAATGGCATTTATGGTCTGTTCGAGTTTCTTCGGTTCAGTAATCTTAAGATCGTGAACGTCAAGAATGTGATTTCCGTTGTCGGTTACACAGCCTTCTCTGTATACCGGACGGCCACCGAGAGCGGTAAGTTCTCTGGCTACGTATTCACGAGCCATTGGAATAACTTCAACAGGCAGAGGGAACTTGCCGAGAACGTCAACAACCTTGGTGTCATCAACTATGCAGATGAACTTCTTTGCAACGGCCGCAACAATCTTTTCACGGGTAAGAGCTGCACCGCCACCTTTTATCATATCCATTTCAGGATTGATTTCGTCAGCACCGTCAACATAGATGTCGAAAGAATCAACGTCATTAAGATCAAAAACCTTGATGCCCATGGCTTCAAGTTTTTTGGTTGATGCAACGGAGCTTGATACTGCTCCCTTGATCTTATTCTTGATTGGTTCGAGTCTGTCGATAAAGAAGTTAACTGTTGAGCCTGTGCCCACACCTAGTACGGCATTTTCCTTTACGTACTTAACTGCTTCTTCTGCCGCACAAATTTTCTTCTGGTTCTGATCCATATCCTGAAATCCACTGATGAGTTTTAAAGATAGCTGAATTATACAACTTAATGAAATTATATCAAGAGTGTGATGTGTATAACAAAAATAATTTTGCGTGTGTATGTAAAAACACCGGAAAAAGAGGTGCATGCCGGCTGTTGTGAAAAACGGCAAAATCCTGCAGAACTGACATTCTGCTTAAGTTTGGAACTGGTCAGAACAGGAAATTCCTCCAATACATATGGCGTATTTATACATATATATGGAGGAATTTAAATGTTTTTTAATCGCGCTTAAATACGAGATTTCTGGTTGGGGTTATGATTTCAGGAAGCGGAACGTCCCAGGTGTCGGTAGGGAGGTTTTCAACTTCCTGGATATCAAGTGCCAGACCGATAGGGTATGGTCCGTTCTTGCCCTGATGATAGAACTGCAGGGTTCTGTCGTAGTAACCGCCGCCCATACCAAGACGGTTCCCCTGATTGTCAAAGGCAACCAGAGGCGTAAAGATGATGTCGATGTGATTAAGCGGAACAACGTTCTGTACGTTGAGTTCCGGTTCAGGAATATTGTAGCGGTTCGGATTCATCACCGTGTTCTTATCATATTTAAGAAACAGCAGCTGACCTTTGGAAAAAGGATGAATGACCGGAAGTGCTACCTTTTTGCCCTTGGCAAGGCACCATTCAATTACACCGTGGGTATCAATTTCACCGTCAACACTGATGTAGAGAGCCACGCTTTCGGCGTTTCTGATTCTCTCGTTTTTGGAGAACTGATCTATAAGTTGAGATGAGTAATGTGCGTGAAGTTCAGGGGAAATTGATTTTCTGAGATCTCTTATTTTTTGACGTAGTAAAGGACGAGATGTAAACATGATTATGGAATCCCGTATAAAATATAATCAAATAGAATAATTATAATGATTATTATAAACCCATAAAAAGTCCCCGGAATGTGTGTCGATTCGAAACCAAGAACCCGCAAGTTCAGGGCGAGAAAAATATCCTGCATTTAGGCTTCTCAACTTAATGAGCCTGCACACCGTGCAGAAGTAATTCCTCTAATCTAGTATCATCGGCTCAGGACCAAAAGCAACATCCACACCCCGAGGTATTCTGCAGTTAAGATGAACTCTTTAATTTATCCTCAACGAGGGTATCCAGCTCATCCAACCTTAACTTAACTATATCCACAAAAGATGACATTTTCAATTCCTGATTTATTAAATCGTGATAAATGTCCAAAGCGGCCAAAATGGCTAATTTTTCATTGGAAAAGCCCGGTGCAAGCTTCTTTAAAGCGTCTAATTTTTCGTTTAGACGTTTTTCTGCTTCCTTCATGCTTTCAGCTTTTTCCGTTGGACATGTGATGTGAAAACTGCAGTCTAGCACCGATACGGTAACGGTGGTTCCTTCTGCCTGTTTTACATCGGAACTGTCTGTCTGGTCTTTTGCTTCCATACGGTTTGTCCTTAACAAACGTTTTTATTCTTTCACAGCGGTGCCGCAGGTTCAAGAGAAAAATTTGACCTGCGTGTCTGTTTGTATGTTTAAGATACACTAATGCCAATAGATGGTTATATTTTAATCCATATCCGCCGGTCCGGCCACAGATTATGGAAAGAAGCCTGCCATCACGAAAGGTTTTGCCTGACTGAGTTTCCTGCTCTCCATGTTATCAGAGCCATCTGCGGGTTCTGCTGCAGTATTCCGAGAACTTCTCTCCGAAAATAATTCCGTTAACAGTTTCCTCCCGTTCCGTAATCAGGCTCAGAAAATGAAACAGCATAGGCAGAGTCATCAGAAGTAAAAGAGGGCAGAAAGTAATTCCTATTCCGGCAAGACCGAGCATCAGTGACAGATACATGGGATTTCTGCTGAGACGGTAAACTCCCCCGGTAAAAAGCACCGTGTCGTTTGTTTTCCATGGAAGCGGGCTGATTCCTTCAGCCGTGAACAGGTAGAGAGATGTTGCTGCTAATACTCCTCCAGCAGCTAGCAGGATGAGACTTATTAGTCCGAGAGGCACGGGAATAGTCATGTCTTCCGAGAATCCGAAAATAACATGAAGAATTGCAAAAAGGCTGAATACGGCCGGAGGCGGCAGTATTCTCAGAATGAATGATTTTTTTGCTGAAACAGTCATTTACGCATGTCTTCTCTGAGTAAAAAGCAGTTAATCTTAATGTGAACCGGGGTTAGCGGACATTATACGCCTTAATATCGGGAAACGCATATCTAATGACACTGTATTTTTAGACTCAAATAAAATATAATACACGCTGATGACAAGTAGCATTCGGATGGCTCGACTGCTGAAGCGGCTGAAAGGCGTCAGTGTTATGTGACGGGAATTCAGTATCCCGAAAACGGCTTCCGAAATTATTCTTTGACTGCCTGCTTGAATATACGTATTGGTCAAATTGTCGTGAGACAGGTTGTTTCTGCCGTGAGGCAGAATATATCGCATAAAGGGTTTATAGGTTTTTATGAGCGAAAAATTACATAAAGTGCTTGCTGCAATCGGTGTGGGATCACGCCGCAGCATGGAAGAATACATTTCCGCCGGCCGTGTGAGTGTCGACGGTAAAATCGCCAAACTCGGTGATCGTGTTGAAGGTACCGAGGTTATCCGTGTGGACGGGCAGATTATACATACTTCTAATTCACCAAAGTCTGTCTGTCGCGTGCTTATGTACAACAAGCCGGAAGGGCAGATGTGTACACGTTCCGATCCTGAGGGACGTCCTACCGTTTTTGATCGACTGCCGGTCGTGAGTAACGGCAGATGGCTTTATATCGGCCGTCTGGACATCAATACCTCCGGTCTCCTTCTTTTTACCACCGATGGTGAACTTGCGAATCGTCTGATGCATCCGAGTCATGCGATAGAGAGAGTATATGCGGTACGAGTTTTCGGCGGCGTTACCGCTGATCAGATCCGCCAGCTCCAGACAGGTGTTGAGCTTGAAGATGGTCCGGCTCACTTCGACAGCGTTGAATATGTCGGCGGTGAAGGTATTAACCAGTGGTACAACGTGGTTCTCAAGGAAGGCCGTAAGCGTGAGGTTCGCCGTTTGTGGGAAGCCCTCGGCTTTAAGGTCAGCCGTCTTAAAAGAATACGTTATGCCAACGTTGAACTTGACAGACTGCCTGTAGGCGGTTGGAGAGAACTCAATCTTGCAGAAGTTAATGCTCTTCGTGAGGTTGCAGGCATGAAGCCTGAAACGGAAACTTTTGTGGATGACAAGGAACTGACCGTAAGACAGGCTTATGTAAAGAACCGTCAGGTTCGCCGTGCGGTGCAGAATTTCAACAGCCAGAACAAGAATCAGTCCCGTCACGGCGGCTTTGACAGATCTGCCGCAACGGGCAGAAACAGAGACGCACAGGGAAAATCTTCAGTTTCGAGAGATTTCAGAAAGGATTTTAAAAAGAATTCTTCAGCAGGAAATGATGCTTTCGAGAGCAGACTGTACAGGGTGGCCGCAGAGAACGGCGGAGACAGAAAGTCTGCCGGAAAGCGCCACGGTTCCCCTGAAAACAAGTTTGCACCGTATAACGGAGAAAGAAAGAAGACCGGCGAACGTTCAGGTCGTTTTGGAAGAGAGCATGAAGGTTTCAGGTCCAATGACGGCAGACACGGCGGCAGGGAATACTTCGGTCGTGACGGTAAAGGCTTTGAAGGGCGTCATGAGCATGCCGGAAGAAGACGTGAGAGTCGTAAAGGTGACCGCTAGAACCGAATCCGTCTGAAAAGATGAATCACTGTTTCCTGTATCCGCATGACGGATACAGGATTTTTTCTGACGGTAAAAAAACGGCCGTATGCGGTTTGATATTAATATGAAAGATATAAAGTAAAGGACTGATTATTATGTTTGACATGGGGTGGGTTTCCGAGCCTTCCGCCTGGGTCGGGTTGTTTACGCTCGTAATTCTGGAAATAGTTCTGGGCATAGATAACCTTCTGTTCATAGCGATTCTTGCCTCAAAACTTCCGGGCAGACTGCAGGACAAGGCAAGATACATAGGTCTCGGACTGGCTCTGCTGACAAGACTGTGCCTTATTGCCGCAATTTCATGGGTAGTAACGCTCAAGGATCCCGTAGTTTCGGTTTTCGGGATAGGTTTTTCGATAAGAGACATAATTCTCCTCATAGGAGGCATGTTCCTTCTGTTCAAGGCCACAAGCGAGCTTCATGAAAAGCTTGAAGGCAGGGATTCATCTGAAACATCCGGTTCTGACAAGGCAGTGGCAAGAGCTTTCTGGATGGTGGTAATGCAGATTGTGGTTCTGGATGCCATTTTCTCCCTGGATTCCGTAATCACAGCCGTGGGCATGTGTGAACACGTGTTTATCATGATGTTTGCTGTAATTATTGCCATGTGCGTGATGGTTTCCCTAAGCAGATTTCTTACCGTCTTTGTCAGCAGTCATCCGACGCTCGTAATTCTGTGTCTCAGCTTCCTGCTGATGATTGGTTTCAGTCTGCTGGCCGACGGTCTTCACATTCATGTTCCGAAGGGATATCTGTACGCTTCAATCGGTTTCTCAATTCTGATAGAAATATTCAACCAGATTGCCAGAAAGAACAATCTTAAGCTTGATAAGAACATTCGTAACAACAGCAGGGAACTGGCTGCCGGTCTTGTGCTGAGAATTCTCGGAGTCAAGAGTGACAATCAGCTCCAGAACATAAAGGAATCCATTGTTTCTCCTCCCGTAGACAATGTTTTTGCCAGAGAGGAAAAGGATCTTGTATCCAGAGTTCTCGGACTCGATTATCAGCCGGTGAGAGCCATAATGACATCCAGAAGGGACATTGTTATGGTTGACATCAGTGAACCGTACAAGGATGTGCTGAGTGACATGGTGAGCAACGCCTTTTCACACATTGTCGTATACACCGATGACAACAGGGATAATCCTCTAGGCATAATAAATAAGACCGAACTCCTGGAAAAGCTCATAAAGGGACACGGAGAAGTAGTGCTTAAGAATCTTATACGTAAGCCTCTCTACATTCCTGAGACCGTAAGTGTGCTTACCTGCCTTGAGGAGATGAAGACAGCTAAGAATTACACGACGTTTGTGGTTGATGAATTCGGCAACTTTGAGGGTATTGTGGCTCTCAGGGACATAATGGAAGAGATAGCAGGCGAGTTGCCGGAGAAGTCCGAAATTCTTGACTGTGTAAGGAAAAAGGACGGATCATTTGATGTTCAGGCCGATCTTTCTCTTACCGAACTGGAAAGACAGACTGGAATATATATTCCTCAGGGAACCCATTATCATTCCGTTGCAGGCTTCATAATGGAAACACTGCAGATACTTCCTGATGTCGGGGCTCAGGTTCAGACTGAAGGCTGTCTGCTGACTGTGAAGGAAGTCAGGGACCATACCATTGAGGTCGTGAACATAAAGGTTACCGGAGAAAACGATAACGAAAAGTAAAGCCGGACAGGCCAAGCCAAGAGCCTTTATGTGAAATGCAGGAAAATGAGACCGGAACTGAAATTTAACCAATGCAGCGGTCTGATATAAAACTTATTAATGTTTTTGTTGTCTGAATCTGTATAATCTATTACGGAATTATATGGAAGACTGAGAAAATACCGTATCCGTTTTAACGGAAGAGAGAAAGTGACGGACGGTATTACCAATATTGATGCGTGGTGACATGATGTACAATACGACAGAGCAGAAAAAACCTGATGTAAGCGTGAAAACCGATATAAGAAAGATTTTATGGGGAAAGCTTTCAAAAATCAGGGAACATGAACTGATTCTTTTTGCGCTCTGCATTGTGGGTATTATTTTTTCCTTCCTCAACCCTCTGTGGTACGGACATGCTCCCGGTTTTGATGCTTCTGTATATGCGCTTTTCGGCAAGATGTGGGCTCACGGAGAAATTCCGTATCAGGACATGATTGACATCAAAGGTCCGGGTATCTATCTCATCAATATGGTCGGTTACCGTCTGGGCGGATATCAGGGAATTGCATTTATAGAAACCCTGTTTCTGGTATTCGGCATCGTCAGCGTCGATCTGGCTCTGCGTCTGTTTAAGTTCAGTCCTCTTTCCCGCTTCTGTTCGATCGTTACCGTTATATCCCTGCTGGGGCTCCGCTACTATTACGGCGACATGGTGGAAGACTATGCGGTTTATCTCGCAATGATAGCCAGCTATCCGTTCGCACTGCTGTTCAATCTTCGCCGCTTTAACTGGAGTATCGGCCTGATTCCGGCTTTTGCCTTTGCGATAACAACATCAATTCATTTTAACAACGGGGCTTATTTCGTTGCATGGTATGCCATGCTCTTCCTTTTTTACTGTTCCGCAGGATCTCTTTCAAGTGCCATGAAAATGACGTTTTCCGTGGTGCTTGCCATGTTCGTCGTGTTTGGAATGTATTTCCTCCACTTCTATCTCGAAGGAGGAATGGAGCTGGTAAACAATGTGGTGTTCTACAGCATTGTCATTCATTTCAACGAACAGGCCTACAATCTCAATATTCCGGATCTTTCAGCCGGTTTTGTGGGATTCGTGAGAACCGGACTCTGGATTATTCTGGCAGGTTTTGTATGGCTCATGTACAGTAAGGACAATCTTCTGTTTGTGAGCAGAGAGGGAAATGACCGCAGATGGTTCTTCCTTTATTTAGGTTTCGGCATTGTTGCCACCATTGTGGCTAACAGCCTTACAGGTCATATATATGACCATTATGATCAGCTGTATCTGCCGTTCATGTTCATACCTCTGGCATTTCTGATGCACAGATATCTGCACGTAAAGCAGGATATTCATATCAGTTTCCTGACTATTCTGTTCCTGCTTGTGTTCCTGGTTTCTGAGCATGCAATATGGGAATGGAACAGACAGGAATGGGAACAGCCGGATGTCTACATTCACGCCGGTATTAATGCCGTCATTGCATTGGCCGTCTGTCTTGCCGTGTTCTTTATGAGACGCTGGTTCGGATTCTACAGACACAGCCATACGGTATTTCTCTGTCTGAGCATCTTTATTTCCGTCATAATTTCTGTCTATGCGCTTTCAATAGGTCACACCGTTGGCGTACCTTGGGATGAAAGTACGGCACAGAAGGTACGTATCATTAACGAGAACACTGAACTCAATGACAAGATCTGGGTTGAAGGAAACATGTACCAGTACTACATCTGGACCGACAGAACCACATCGTCTCCGTATCTTATCACTACCCAGCTGATGGCTCCTTATGACTTTAAGACCAAGGTGCTGAGCAGTATCAACTATTTCAGACCTAAGTTCATTGTTGTGCGCGAGAAGAGCGTTGATGATTTCAGAACGGCTGAAAAGGAGAATGATCTCGGAAAATACTCACAGCAGGATTTAGCCTTTGTCCGTTTCATCAGAGCAAACTATGATGAGGTTGTTAAGGGACTGTATAAATATAAGAAGATCAAGAACGTTGTTGTTCCTGAAAAGGAAAACGTCGTGGCAGAAGAGGAAGAACACTCAGAAGATGCTTCCGCCACCGGGAATGAGACTGACTCATCCCAGACCTCAGAACAGCAATCCCAGCCTCAGCTTAAGGCTGTAGAGGTCGATTCTTCAGAGAGCGGAAACTCTTCGTCAGACTCCGGTAATGAAAATCCGGTGAAAGAGTCGCAGTCTGAAAACCCGGAAAAGAAAGACGAATAGTTTCTGACGTGTAACCCGGATTCAGAGAAGCGGATGATGTTTGTAAAAATGTCATCCGCTTTTGTTCATAATGTGAATAGGCTTTTTCATGAATTATGTATGGAATGGAGCCCCCGCTGCATGATGCATGAATTATGATGAAAAAGAGTAATTTTTTTTGATAACAGCTATGATTGTGCTTTAATTTTTATTAAATTTACTGTAAAATGCGCAAAAATTTCCGCTTGTACTGGGAAAATTATTCATCATATATTATGTAATATTAGGGATCGTATCTTATGAAAAAGACTAAGATGGTATGTACTATCGGACCAAAGTCCGAGCCACGTGAAGTTCTCCAGGAACTTCTTAATTCAGGCATGAATGCAATGCGTTTGAACTTCTCTCATGGTGACCATGACGAACAGGGCGCACGTATTACCACTATCAATGCTATCATGCAGGAAACCGGTAAGGTATTTGCCATTGTTCTTGACACCAAGGGTCCTGAAATCCGTACTGGTGAAGTACCTAATGACGGTGAAGTAGAATTAAAGAAGGGTCAGAAGTTCACCGTAACTACCGACTATCCTTCATACACCACCAACGAACGCTGCTCAGTAAGCTATGCAGGTTTAGTAAAGGATATCGCCGTAGGTAACACCATTCTTATCGACGACGGTTTAATCGGCTTAAAGGTTTTATCTAAGAACGCTGAAGAAACCGAAGCTGTTTGTGAAGTTTTAAACAACGCAATGCTCGGTAACAAGAAGGGTGTTAACCTTCCTGGCGTTATCACCAATCTCCCTGCTTTAAGCGAAAAGGATAAGGGTGACTTAGTATTCGGTATCGAAAGAGGCGTAGACTTTATCGCTGTTTCTTTCGTACGTAAGAAGAAGGACGTTGAAGACGTTCGTAACTGGCTTGACATCAACGGCGGTCAGGACGTTAAGATCATTTCCAAGATCGAAAACCAGGAAGGTCTCGATAACTTCGAAGACATCCTTGCTGCATCTGACGGTATCATGGTTGCCCGTGGTGACCTCGGTGTTGAAATTCCTCCTCAGGAAGTTATTATTGCTCAGAAGCACATCATCCGTCGTTGTAACGAAGTAGGTAAGATTGTTATTACCGCTACCCAGATGCTTGACTCAATGCAGAAGAACCCACGTCCAACCCGCGCTGAAGCTGGTGACGTTGCAAACGCTATTTTCGACGGTACTGACGCAGTTATGCTTTCAGGAGAATCTGCAAAGGGTAAGTACCCACGTGAAGCAGTTCGTACCATGGCTTCTATCTGTGATTTAACCGATACCATGGTTCAGCCACGTTTCATCGACACTCCACCTTCATCTTTACACGTAACTGAAGCTGTTTGTAAGGGTGCTGTAGAAATCGCTGAACACTTAAAGTCTCCATTAATCATCGTTGCTACCCACAAGGGTAAGTCTGCACGTGCATTACGTAAGTACTTCCCAACTTCAAACATCCTTGCGTTAACCGATGATGTTAAGGCTGCACGTCAGTTATGTATCGTTCGCGGTGTAACCCCACAGGTTGTTGAAGCATTCAAGTCTACCGATGACTTCTTCAAGAAGGGTAAGGAACTTGCTATCAAGTCTGGTCTCGCTAAGGCCGGTGATACCGTTGTTATGGTTTCAGGTGCTTTAGTTCCAGCAGGTACCACCAACACCTCATCAGTACACGTTCTCTAATATTTAAAGAACTACAGTACAGAAACTAAGAGAAGGCGCTGCATAGATGTGGCGCCTTTTTTTGTTGTGCCCGGCGTAGGTATAACATTTTGAATGATTAAAGGTTGCACAGCCGTGTATCGGGATGAACATCAAGGTAGTAAAGGAAGAGTTTTTACGGTGTCAGCTGTGTTGTTATAATTACTGTTAGGCAGAAGGAAAACAAGAGATGTCCATGACAGAAAAAGAAAAAATGCAGAAGCAGATGCTTTATGATGCAAACTACGATAAGGAACTTATCCGCGAGAGAGTCAAGGCCAAAGATCTCTGCTACGACTTCAATAATCTCCGTCCAAGCGACGAAGAAGGACAGCATCGAATCATGAACGAACTTCTTGGTAAGATAAAGGGTGCCTTTACCATTGTTGCTCCTTTCTGGTGTGATTACGGATATAACATTGAAATAGGAGAGAACTTTTTTGCCAATCACAACACTGTCATTCTTGATGGCGGTAAAGTTATATTCGGCGACAATGTATTTATTGCTCCGAACTGCGGATTCTATACTGCAGGTCATCCAACCGATGCTGAAAGAAGAAATGCAGGACTTGAGTACGCATATCCTATTATCATAGGTGACAATGTCTGGATAGGCGCAGGCGTACAGGTGATGCCCGGTGTTAAAATCGGTAGCAATGTTGTCATCGGCGGAGGCAGCGTGGTGGTAAAGGATATTCCTGATAATTCCGTGGCGGTAGGAAATCCATGCCGCGTTGTAAGAGCAATCACCGATGAAGACAGAAAAAGATGCTGGGACAGAAATTAATTCAAGGATAACATACCCGTAAAAGACAACAGTAGGCTCATGAGTCTTCTGTTTTACTTTCTCTGTCTTTATGATATCTCAAATACCGGCAGCCTGCTAAATCCGTTTATTCCTCAAGGCGTCTGTTCACTTCATGATCCGGTTTTTCGAATAGCCAATTTCCGGGACAGGACATCCTTGCAGACCGGCGATGAACACTCAGCAGCTCTCATCCTGTTTTACCTCGTACTTCAGTGCCTTATCCCGACCGGCGATCCGCATAAGTCGATTTCGTGTTCTGTTTCATTAGCCGCAGAGCCTGTTTCCTTTCATGCTGTTTTTGGATTTTATTTGCGATATTCCGTATATGCCGGTCCGGAAGTGCTGAAACTCCGAAAAACGGATAAAAATGTAGAAAAAGTCGCGAAATCCCGAATCTTATCACTTATTTGGCGGGTGAGAGCCCTATGTTTTAACCTGAATAACGGTGATGTGATATATTGAATTAATGCATATATTTGTATTTGGAACCGGAAGATGGACATTACCGGAGGTATTTATGAAAGAATCTCAGAGTGAAAACAGACAGGAAGTGGTCTCTTTGTGCATGGAGCTTGTATCAAAGCCTTCTGTAACTCCCAAGGATGAGGGGTGTCAGCAGCTTATTGCCACAAAACTTCGCGATTCCGGATTTCATATAGAAAATCTGTCTCACATTGATACAACCAACATGTATGCGACACATGGCAGCGGTGGTCCGATTTTCTGCTTTCTCGGACATACCGACGTGGTATCTCCGGGAGAACTTTCTGCCTGGGCATACAGTCCTTTTGACCCAGTTATTCATGACGGCATGATATACGGCAGGGGTACTGCGGACATGAAGGGCGGAGTTGCCGCCATGGTAATGGCTGCCAAGCGCTTTGTGGAAAAGAATCCTAATCACCGGGGTAAAATATCTCTGATGTTTACCAGTAATGAAGAGGGTGAATTTGTTAACGGAACACCGCATATGGTAAGCAGACTGCTGGAGCGTAATGAAATTCTTGATTACTGCCTTATCGGTGAGCCAAGTTCCTCAAAGGTGCTTGGAGATACAATAAAAATCGGCAGACGCGGAGTTCTTACCGCAAATGTCAGTGTGTACGGAATTCAGGGACATGTTGCCTATCCTCATTTGGGTAATAACCCGGTGCATAATGCAATACCGGCACTTAATGAGCTGGTGTCCCATGTGTGGGACAGGGGAAATGAGTATTTTCCGCCAACATCCATGCAGATTCCCAATATAAGATCTGGTTTTGGTGTCTCAAACATCATTCCCGGAGAGTGCTTCATTCAGATTAACTGGCGTTTCAGCAATGAGATAAGCGCCGAAGAGATTAAACGCATTACGGATGAGATATTTACGAGACATAAGCTTAATTACCATATCGACTGGGAGTTTGCCGGAGCTCCTTTTATAACAAGAACCGGAGAACTTCTCGATATAACCAAAAAGGCGGTTAGGGATATCTGCGGTATTGAAGCTGAGGAATCAACTGCAGGGGGAACGTCAGACGGCAGATTTATTGCCAGGTTTGACGGGTGTCAGGTTATGGAACTCGGAGTCATAAGTGAAACGATTCATAAAGCCAACGAGTGTACGTCAGCTGAAGATCTGGAAAAGCTGGCCCTTATATATGAAAAGGTACTTGAGGATTTGATGGTCTAGTCAGGTTCTGTTTTTCGGAATAAAAGAACCGGGGGACGATTTCATCCGTCTCCCGGTTCTCTTATTATGTGTCGTATTCATGCGGAATTGCGTGATTACTGTTTAAGCTTGTACTGCTTTGAAAGAACGGTGGTTACCTTCTTGAACATGTTAAATACGGCATTGGTTTTAGGAGTCGGGAGTCCGTCATTATCCAGAAAGAATTCTCCCTTGAAAACGAGAACCTCTCCGTTCTGTGTTACGGAATCGGCATGCATGCCGTCCATGTAGTCGTAGTCACTTTTAATCATTTTATTAGCAAGAGTCAAGATTTCCTCAGCGGTTGCTTCTTTTCTTGTATCTTCCTGTCCCATAAACATAATTATGTTCCTCATGATTAACTAAAAAACATCCGGGGTTGCCGGTCCATATGCGGCCCCTGGAACTCCGGAACGACAAAAAATCAGTGGGCGTACTGAGTGAACAGCTTTCTTTCTACCTTTAGGAATCTGTATACCTGTTCACTGTAGCTGTCATCAAGTGTAGGCAGTCCCTGTTCCTTGATGTCCCTTAGCAGATTTCTGTCAGCTTCAGTAAGAGCATCCTTTGCTTCAGCATACTGCTTCAGGTAAAGTCTTGCCAGAGGCAGGTCGTAAGGCTGAACCGTGGTGATGCTCTTTAAAATCAGCATGTCGGTAAGTGGCAGCGGAATAAGGCTCAGTTTGTTTTCAACCTGAATATCGCACAGATTTCTGAGCAGGTCTTCATTCTCGTAAGAGGCCAGTACATCCTGATCCTTTGCAAATTCCACGTTTTTAGGAATTTTTGCGGCTTTAGGACTGCATACGGGAATAAAGGCACTCATGCTTTCATCTTTCGGGGCATATAGGGTAACCATTTCCTCAAGTTCGGATGCCTTTGATGAAAAATCGGCAATAAAATCCCTGTCGGTGCTGAAAAGCATCAGGCTTGTAGGGTTTATAAGACTGGCCAGCTCAAGAATTCCCTTAAGAGGAACATTCTTGTAGAGACGGCTATCGACGATCATTGCCAGTCTGGCTTTTAGAAACTCAATCTTTCTGTTTGGTTTGTATGAACCGTGGGTGCCGTCGTTGCAGTCACTGCAGTGGTGATGTTCAGTCATTTAACTTCTCTGTGTTTGTTGTAGTTTTTCCGGCGTTATGGAACTTTATTCAATGTTCCGAAAGTAGTCGCCGGCATGCTCCGGAGGCTTTAGTCAGCTGATGCCCGGAAGTTGTTTATGACGGCTTACTTGTCAAGGTATTATATGTGCTTATACGGGAAAATACAACATGACGTTCCGGGATTGGGATGCGACCTTTTTTCATTTTTATGTGACATGGAAGCCTTCATACTGTGTTATTATTGATTCTCAGGTAGTAAGTGTTTTTGAGGTGATAAAGTGCTGCATAAAGCCATAAACGTATTAAAGACGGCAACGTCGGTGGAGGAGCTTCAGGCGATTCGTGAGGAACTGCTTGAGCTATTTCCATTAATGAAGAAAGCAGTTAATTTTGATCAGAAGCATTACAGTCACCAGTATTTCCTCTGGGAGCACAGTCTGCATACCGTACTTAATCTTCCGAGAAACCTGGATGACGACATGCTGTATCTTGCCGCACTGCTGCATGATGTCGGCAAGCCCGACACTCAGTGTCGCGGAAAGAATCCTGATGACGTGAACATGCATTATTACGGTCATCCTCAGGCTTCCGAAAGTCTGGTTGAAACGGAAATAATTCCCGATTTGGAAAGCAGGGGATTCGTGCTGGAAAGCAGTGATAAAATCCGTCTTCTCTTTTACGTAAGACATCATGATGACAACATGCTGTCGGACAACAGCCGTGGTGCAAGCATCAGAAGTCTTATGGAAGAGGCCGGTGCGGAAACGTTCAGAAAACTGATGCTGCTGGAGCTTGCCGATGCATATGCCCATAATCTGATTGACATTGTGCGTGAGCGTATCCGCGTATGTGACGTACTTGCCGGCGACTATTCTCTACTGCTGGAAGAAGAACTTCTTGCACGGTAGGCTGTAATGTCCTATTAAGTTCTGGCGGGCTTTCATGGTAAGCCCGAAGTTGTGACAAAGTGTGATTTATTGCATTATTTAAGGTACGTCGGCAGATAATATTGCTGTAGTTGCTGTATATTCGGAAAATTGTGATATAATCCCGCCTGCGTTATGCGGTAAACGTTTTTTAGTATCTTTTTGTAAGAGTACCTCTTCAGTTTTTTGATGATGATTCGTATTGAAACATCCTGTTGCAGGGAATGAGAATACTAGGTATATCTGCATACATCATTTGAGAGTGTACTTTAGTTAGAATAGGAACAGACAGACTGTCGGAGTCTTGGGATTAACCCGGCATTAGCAGTGCGTAAAGATTTCGGGGGGACGGGTAAGCGGTGACACTGAAGCCGGGCCGGTCGCAACGGAACACTCCTGACAGATGGATTTGAATATGGAAAACGAGAATAAATTTTCAACAGCTAAGGATATCGTTGAATTCCTGGCTGAAAAATTCCCTAAGTGTTTTGTTGTGAAAGGCGAATGTAAGCCTTTAAAGATTGGTTTGTTTAACGATTTGGCTGAAAGGGTTTGCGCTGAAACTCCTGAACTGTCCAAGACTCGTTTACGTCATGCTTTAAGATTCTATACCACCCGCTGGAATTATCTTGAAGCCTTTAAGGAAGGTGCCGCAAGAGTAGATCTCGACGGCAACGAGGTTGATACCGTTACCGCTGAGCAGGTTGAATACGCAACCAAGAATCTTGAAACCTCAAAGTCCGTGTTCGAACAGAAGAAAAAGAGCCAGAATGCGGGAGCAAAGCGTAAGTTCGTCAAGAAGCCTTTCAGAAAGACTGACGGTGAAAAGTCAGCTGAAGGTGCTGAAAAGCCTGCCAGAAACAGAAAGTTCAGCGGTGCTGCGCGTCAGAACCGCAATCAGAATTCAGGTGCCTACAAGGGCAACAGTATCGGTACTGAAAGTTTTGAACAGATCGATATTACTACAGTTGACGTAGGCAGCAAGGTACATGTACTTTGCGGCGGTTCAAAGGCTGTTGAGGCAACCGTTATTGAAATGGCAAAGGACGTTGTCGGTGTTGAACTTGTAACCGGAATGGTTATCAGGGTAAGTCCTGATCGCATCGGCAGATAAATCCGTAAAAGCGTTACCGTAACAATCGCAGAGGTCAGCAACGTGATCTCTGCGATTTTTTTTGTCTTGCATGCTTAAAAAACTTTGAATTTACAAGTAAAATGACGACTTGAGATAAAATAATTAGGGCAGTACCCGGACTTAAAAGGCATGATGCCTGACGGGGAACCCGAACTGAGGGAAATTTGAGGAAATTTACATTTCGTTTCAGTTAAATAAGATTATCGCAGAATATACAGTTTCGAACATCCCGACGCGTAAAAGGATGTTTGATGAAAAATGCATTTTTAACTTGGATAAAATACTGTAAGGATATTCCCGTTACAGATAAACAGGCGATATAAATATGAAATATAATAAGAATAACGTGTTTGGTTATGGCTGGCGAAAACTGATACTGCCTTCTTTAATTGGGCTGGCGTTAAGTTGTGGACCGGTCTATGCCGTTGAAAAGGTTAAGCAGACGGTTCCTACCGTCAAGGATCTTCCTGAGCTTTCTGCTCAGCACAATCATTCACTTTCATGTAAGAGGGTTTCCAGTTTCTTTACCAGGTCCCATTACAAGGAGGTGATTCTGGATAAGAAATTCGCCGACAAGGTTATAGATTCATATTTATACGAAAATGATCGCATGCACAGTCTTTTTACCCAGAGTGAAATAGATGACATGTATGCTCACGCCAATGACGTTTTATCCGCAATGACGGTATGTCGCCTTGATTATCCTTTTGAACTGTACAGCAGCGTCATTAAGCGTAAGTTCCAGCGTCTCAGATATTATCTGAGTGTTCTTGACAAGCCGGTTGATCTTGCAGGCAGTGATACTCTGGACAGTGACCGCAGTAAGCTGCCGGCACTGAAAACCCAGACTGAACTGGAACATCTCTGGTACAAGCTTGTGGTTAATGACATCATTAAGCTGATGCTTAACGGAAAGAGTGAGGAAAAGGCCAGAGAGCTTCTGAGAAAGCGCTATACCAACCAGCTCAGAATTCTGACGGAATCAAAGAGTGAGGATGCATTCAGTGCTTTTGAGAATGCTTTTGCTCATGCCATAGATCCGCATACTTCCTATCTGTCACCTGATGACAGTGCCAAGTTCATGGATGAAATGAGTCTTGCAATGGAAGGTATCGGCGCCGTTCTGACCAAGGAAGACGATTACGTTAAGATTGTTTCCCTGATTCCGGGCTCTCCGGCGGAGATGAGCAAAAAGCTTAAGCCTAATGACTATATTATAGGTATCCGCCAGCATGACGGTAAAAACAACAAGATGCTCGATGTCATCGGCATGCGTCTTGAGGACGTTGTACCAATGGTTAAGGGCAAGAAGGGCTCAAAGGTTACTCTGGAGATTCAGAGAGATACCGGTGGCAAGATAACCACCTTCACCGTTGATCTCGTTCGCAGCCGCATTCGTCTTGAAGACAGCGCAGCCAAGGCTGAGGTTAAGGATGTAGGCGGTCGCAAGGTTGGCGTGCTTACCGTAAAGAGTTTCTATGTTAACCTTTATCAGGATATAGACAAGGAACTCAAGAAGCTCAATGATGAGAATGTTGAGGCAGTTGTTCTTGATTTAAGATTCAACGGCGGCGGTGCTCTTAACGAAGCCATTCTTTCAACCGGTCTGTTTATCGACAATGACGCTTTCGTTCAGGTTAGGGACGGGGTTGGTAACGTTGCCGTAAGAGGCGATGTTACTCCAGGCGTCAGCTACAATGGTCCGCTGGTTGTTCTCACCAACAGATTAAGTGCCTCTGCTTCGGAAATCATGGCAGCTGCGCTGCAGGATCTCGGCAGAGCAGTAATTGTTGGCGATACCACTTTCGGCAAGGGAACGGTACAGCAGAGCCGTCCGCTGGATCGCATTTTTGACTATAACAGCGAACCTCTCGGCAGCATTCACTATACCATTGCCAAGTTCTACCGCATAAACGGCGGCAGTACCCAGATTAAGGGCGTTCAGCCGGACATCATGTTCCCTAAGATGATTAGCTATGACATTGTGGGTGAAGAGAATGAGCCTAATGCTCTGGAATGGGACGTAATCAGTTCAGTTAAATATGATTCCAAGAATATGAAGGGATACATTACTGAACTATCATCTCTTCATGACAAGCGTATCAAGGACAATGAGCTGTTCAGGGATCTGACCAAGGCGGAACAGAAGATGCGTGCCGAATACCAGTCCGGTACCAAGATTTCTCTCAATCTTGAAGAGAGAAAGAAGGAGAGGGAAAAGGATGATGCCGAACTTCTGGAGATGGTCAACAGAAATCTCAAGGCTTCTGGAAAACCTTCTGTAAGTAATGTTAAGGATCTTCCTTCAGGCTATGAGCCTTTTGACAGCTATCTTGATGAAAGTATGAGAATAGCGCTCGATCTTGCGGATCTTGAAAAAAAGAATCTCGCAACCGTGAAAAAGTAGGCTCAGTCTGAGTTTTTCGGATAATTAAAACCTCGGGTATAAAAACAATACCCGAGGTTTTTTCTTTGTTTGGAGAAAAATTTTTTCCTAAACTTTGTTAATTTTTATATGTTTAGGTTTTTGTAGAAGCAGGACTTAGTTCCTGCTTCTATTTTGATTGTTCTTCAATCTTGTTTAGAACGATCTCCAACTCATCAAGTGATCTGATGTCATCATCCTCGTCCACTTCTTCTTCCTCTTTAGCAACTTTTCCGTATGGTTCAGGTGTTGGCAAAGGAACATCTAAAGCATTTAAAAGTTCTTTCTGAACTCCTGTAACCTCAGAATAATAAGCACCGTTTCTGAATACTGTCTGTTCAATGGAATCAAGCATCGCCAGAAGTTTGTTATCAGAATCATAGGGAAGCTGCATTCCTTTTTTGCAGGCCTGATTAACTCTCTGACGGAACATCATCCCAACAGCACAGGCCAGAAACATAACAAAAGCCTTTCCTTCAGTGGATTCATTTTTAGCTGTTCTGAATCTATTGCCACCTACAGTTTGTTTAATAACCTTAAAGACATCTTCAACTCTTTCTCTCTCATAGTAAGCTCTCCAGGCTTCAACAGCATCATCAACATCATTGGAGATTAGGATTCTAACGCCCTTGGTTAAAAGAAATTCAGCTTTCTTAATATGATTGGTGGAGTAGTTACCATTACCGTTATCTTTAAGGAAATTCTCTCTGATAGAGTTTTCCTCCTGATTCAGAGGAATATTGGCTCTAAGCTTTTCTAACACAGGCATGATCGTTCGTTTTAGAAGAGTGTTTTCGCATTCTGATCTAATGTTCTTATCCAGATACAGATGCAGGTATAGAGAGGTTCTGGCCTTAACTGCTCTGCCTGTAGGAGTCTTGTCGTATGTAGGATAATACCATTCACATTTGGTAGTAAGGCAGTAGCACTGAATCTTTGAATTGTAAGAACAGTAATCCTCAAGAGCAGAATAGTTTTCAGCAATGATTTGCTTTGCAAAGGTAAAGGTATTTCTGCAGTTAATAACAAAGCCAAGTTCACTTAGAATAAGCTCGTTAATATTACGAATACTGCAGTAGCCTTTATCCGCGACAAGTATGGCTCTGCGGTTAATGCCTGTACGGATAATCTCAGAAATCAGATTTCTAACAGTAGAAACATCAGGAGTATTTCCGGTATAACATCTGTAGTACAGAGGTAGAGATGTTTCCTGGTTAACCAGCATTAAAAGGTTAATCTGCTTTAGACTGTCACCGTCCTTGTTATGCCCCCATTTCGCTTTGGTAATACCATCACTGTAGGTAGATATGGAGGTTGAATCCAGTGCGTAATAGGTGTTTATTCTACCGGGTTGTGTTTTTTCTCTTTCAGTTACAAGTTCACTTATTGAAAAGATAAGGAAATTCAAACTTCCGGAGAAGCCTGTTCCGGTTTTGACTTTGCTGCCTATAACGAGATGGTGAAGACAAATAATGCGCTTCGAAAGATCACGGCGGAGATTGAGACTATAGATAAAAAGACCGCTCATAAGCATAATAAGATCAACGAATGCCAGGGACCCAGATATCAGAAGTTTAAGGTTACGCTGATTAAAGAGATAGCGGATTTGCAACTATTAAGGGAAGGAAAGCAGAAGGAACTTGATCGTATCGTTAAGAAGGCCGGATATAAGAACGTGAGTAAGTTTATGACAGCCTTTGAAAAGTCCTGCAGGCTTCTTGAGGAATACAAGGCACAGCATCCGGGCGAGAAAATGCCGACAGAGAAAGAAAGCGTTCTCTCAAAGCTGAAATCTTACCAGGCAGAGGCAAAGACTACGGCTCGAAAAAATCCGGAAAAGCAAAAGAAAAAAGAGACGGAACGATAGGATTGATGGGCGGGTTCACCCGCCCAAAAGCCCGCATGATAAGCGGATTTTCATTGGAAACAAGTGCTATTTATGGTAGGATATATTTTGGTGATTTATACAAAAATGCCAACATCATACAAAAGATATGAAAGGCGAAGAGCCATGGGTGATAAAACAGATTTTAATGCGCTTGTAGATCAGGTTCAACATGTGCATGATGTGACAAGTTCATATGCAAAAGGGGTAGTCAATCAGTTACTAACGGCACGTAACTGGGCAATAGGATACTATATCGTCGAATATGAACAGCGGGGAAAAGAGCGTGCTGAATATGGCGATAATCTGTTAGAAAAACTTGCAAAAAGAATTGATTGCAAGGGGTTAGACAGATCAATGCTTAATCTCTGTCGGACTTTTTATCTGAAGTATCCACAGATTTGTGATTCAGCGAATCACAGATTGAAGAATATCGGAGCAATAGGGACATCCCTACAACTGTTGGAAGATAAAGAAACAGAAGTTGAGGGGGCAATTTGTGATTCAGTGAATCACAAATTCAAAATGGATCCGGAGATGCTTATAACGAGGCTGTCTTTTACGCATATAAGACAATTGTTACCAATCGATGACCCATTTGAACGGTTCTTTTATGAATTGGAGTGCATAAAAGGAACATGGAGTGTTCGTGAATTAAGAAGGCAGATTACAACAAATTTATACTTTCGTGCAGGAATCAGCAAGAAGCCAGAGCAACTTCTGGAGAAACTTGTAAATGAAGATTATAGCGTGTCTATGACAGTGAAGGATCCTATCACATTGGAATTCCTAGGGCTCGATGCGAAAGAATCTGTTTCAGAGTCAGATTTGGAACAGGCTCTGATTGATCATCTGGAAGAGTTTATGTTGGAACTGGGGAGAGGTTTTTGTTTTGAAGCGCGTCAAAAGCGCATACTTATTGACGATGAATACTATTTCCCGGATCTTGTGTTCTATAATCGCATACTGCATTGCAGTGTGATCGTTGAACTTAAAAACGAAGAATTCAGCCATGAGAATTTCGGTCAACTCAACGCTTATGTAGGATACTATAAGGAAAATGAAATGCATCCTGGAGACAACCCACCGGTTGGCATCCTTTTGTGCACAAAAAAGGGAAAGAAGATGGTTGAATATGCGCTTTCAGGTATAGATAACCACCTTTTTGTATCAACATATATGCTACAACTGCCTAACAAATCACAGCTAGAACAGTTCCTAATTAGGGAGTTGAAGGTATTGGGGATATAGGCATCCTTAGTAGCAAGGAATAAAATGAAAATCAAATAGAGAAGTGGCCATATGGATGAAGAACAGTATTTGTCGAGAATAAGACACTTAGAAAGTGAAATTGAATATTTGCACGGGCTTCTCGATAATGCTGGGATCTCATATAAAAGGGAAGCAAAGGAAATAGAGGATTTATCTCCAGACAAAAATCTAGCATATGAAGAGAATCAAGGTGCCCGTATCCTTCCGGTTACGATAACGAAGCAGCATATCCAGTATTTCTATCATTTGTTCAAGGGCAGAAATGATGTATATAGCAAACGCTCCGGAAAGGCTAACAAGAAAACCGGAAAACACGGTTATTATACTCAGTGTTGGAATTTTTGGAAGGATGGTATCTGCTCTAAGAAGAATAATCCGCAATTCAGCTGCAGTGAATGTCAAAATCAGAGATATAAGGAATTAACCGGACAAGTGCTGTACGAGCATTTGATTGGCGCAAAAGAAGATGCTTCAGATGTAATCGGATTATACCCTATGTTTCCAGACGAAACGATCAATTTCTTGGTATTCGATTTTGACTGCCATGATGACAAAATCGCTGGAGATGACGGAGCAAACCTCGATCTGGAGTGGATGACAGAGGTTAATGCCTTTAGGAAAATCTGTGACATAAATGAGGTCCCGGTTCTGGTGGAGCGTTCACGATCCGGAAAAGGAGCTCATATATGGATGTTTTTCGCAAAGCCAATCCTCGCCATTACAGCAAGGAAATTCGGGACTGCTCTATTAACAAAAGGCGCTGAAAGTGTAAATATGCGGAGCTTCAAGTATTACGATAGGATGCTTCCTGCGCAGGATCACATTCCGGTCAACGCAAAAAGCGGTAAGCCGGGACTTGGAAATCTTGTTGCGCTACCATTGCAGGGCCAGGCATTGAAAAATGGAAACAGTGCTTTTATAGATGAAAACTGGAATGCTTATCCAAATCAATGGGATTGCTTAAAAACTGTAAAAAAGCTTTCTATCGAAACCATAGAAGAAAGAATAAAAGAATGGTCAGCAGAGGGAATTCTTGGCGTTCTCAGTAGTGAGTTCAATCCAGAGCCTGATGCCAATAATGATATAAAGCCTTGGGATAAAGCAAGGCACCCTTTGAATAAAGAAGATGTTTCTTCGGCTGTTGAGATTGTTGTAGCTGACAAGGTTTACATATGCACTAAAGGCATGAGGCCACGAATGCAAAATGCATTGAGACGTATGGCTGCATTCAGTAATCCTGATTTTTATAAAAAAGCTGCTATGGGATTATCTACGAAAGGTATTCCGAGGATAGTCTTTTGCGGTTATGATGATTCGGGATATATGTGTGTTCCGAGAGCGTTACTTGATCCTGTGATTGATAGATTCAAAGAGGCGGACATCCCCTTTTCTTATACAGATAATAGATGTGCCGGTACACCGCTTAATGTATCGTTCAATGGTACCTTATATGAGGAGCAGATGAGAGGTGCAAAAGCCATTCTGGAACATGATAATGGTATTCTTGCAGCGACTACATCCTTTGGGAAAACAGTTGTTGGCGCGTATATGATCGCTCAAAGGAAAACCAATACACTTATACTGGTACATAATACGGAAATACAGAAGAACTGGATAGAGGATTTAGAAAAGTTTCTGGACATAAGAGCTGAGCTCCCCGAGTATCAGACAAAAACAGGTAGAGTTAAAAAGAGAAAGAGCGTGATCGGGAAACTATATGCCGGGCATAATTCCATGACCGGGATTATAGATGTTGCCATATTCTCGTCATTGGGCAAGGGAGATGAAATCAATCCTATTATTGAAAAGTATGGAATGGTGATCATGGATGAATGCCATCACGGGGCTGCACAGACTGTTGAAGATGTTGTTGGTGCTGCAAAAGCAAAATATGTATATGGGTTAACAGCTACTCCTAAACGTGAGGATGGGCTTGAAAAGAAAGTGTTTATGCAGTTTGGGCCTATCAGATTTCGCTATACTGCTAAGGAAAGAGCTGAGAAACAGGGCATTTACCATTTTGTTTATCCAAGATTTACAAGATTAGTTAGTGCATCTGACCTTAAGGTTACCGAAGCAAACAGGGCGGTTATTGAATGTGATTCCAGAAATGAGCAGATTATTGCTGATGTTGAGAATTGCATACAAAATGGAAGAACCCCGCTCGTATTAACGAAATATAAAGAACATGCACAACTTCTGTATCAGCGGTTGCAAGGCAAGGCAGACCATGTTTATCTTCTCCAGGGAGGAGGCAGTCGAAAAGCAAAGGATGAGATGAGAATGCAAATGCGATCTGTTCCTGTGGAGGAGTCCGTTGTGCTTGTCGCAATTGATAAGTATATTGGCGAAGGCTTTAATTTCCCTCGGCTTGATACGATGATGCTTACAATGCCCGCAGCTGCAGAAGGTAATATTGAGCAGTTTGCCGGACGTCTTCATAGAGATTATGAGTCTAAGACGGAAGTAATCATTTATGATTATGTAGATTCTCATATTCGTGTCCTGGAAAAAATGTATCATAAACGCCTTAGAACATATAAGAAGATTGGATATGAGATTTGTAACAACATCTTAGCCCAGAAACAGCATGCTAATGCTATTTTCGATATTGATACTTACGAAAAGGTATTTGAAAGAGATTTGTTAGAAGCAAATAAGGAGATTATTATTTCCAGCCCCGGATTGAATCAGATCAAGGTGAACGCGTTTGTAAGGCTCATTAAGCAAAAGCAGGAAGATGGAGTAAAGATTACCGTCGTAACACTGAATCCAGAAGGATATCCGGAAGAGAAAATAGAAGATACAAAGAATCTTGTGCAGATATTAGAAAAGTGTGCTGTAAAAGTGAGGCTTCAAGACTATATGCATGAACATTTTGCAATCATAGACGGTCAAATAGTATGGTATGGAAGCATGAATTTGCTTTCGAGAGCCAAAGCTGATGATAATTTGATGCGGGTAGAAAGCAAGGATGCTGCGCAAGAATTGCTAGAAATAACATTTGGGTAAAACTATAGATATAGAAGTGGAAAATGAAATTAGTGATTTAGAATCCATGGAAAACTGCATTATTTCTATGCTTGCATGGGAAAACACATTTTTTTAAACTTATTTTTGAAAATTGTCAATGAGGGCGGAGAAGATGTCAAAGTACCACATGATTCTGTAATGAGCGAACTTTGTAGAATTGCTCAGGAGATGGACACAGATGATGAAAACTTGGCAATGGCACTAGCTGTGTATTTGCTTGGATTTAGCACATATAATGGATTCTCGAAAGTCGCAGGCAATGTAGTTGTTGATGTTGATGAAAATGTTTTGAAGAGAATTTATGAGTATGCAAAAAATCTCTGAGGCACATAATAAATAGAGATATTATTGTTCATTGTAATCTATTATAAAACGTAGGCAGAATTAATACGCAATTACACCTAAGTATAATACATCCTAAACTTTGTTGTAATTCATATGTTTAGGACACATAAGACCGAATTTCAAATAACGTGAGGTTCGGTCTTTCTATTTCTCGATTTCACTTAGGATAATATCCAGTTCGTCCAATGACTGTATGTTGTCGTCTTCGTCTGTTTCCTCTTCTTCTTTCGAG
>Ga0256405_10002306_pt1 | contig 44734 bp, 81 predicted proteins | sample RumenRJG_02DNA_FD_189096 | JGI IMG/M metagenome (GOLD analysis project Ga0256405, IMG submission 189096) | Bovine rumen microbial communities from Lethbridge, Alberta, Canada - RJG_02 | ecosystem: Host-associated > Mammals > Digestive system > Stomach > Rumen | place: Canada: Alberta... | reverse complement strand
TAATCTAGCTATTGTTAAGTTAGAGAGTTTTAATGGTAGAGAGAACTCAATTATATCTCTCTGTGTGATATTAGTTATATCATCTCGACTGTATAAAAACTTTTCTAATATCTTTTTAAATACGTCATCCGTTATCTTGCTATCTGATATTGTCTGACGTCTACATCTTTTAGTAATCATAATATTAATATTCCTCCACTTTGGTTATCTTTTGTATAATAAATCCTGCTGAAATCATTCCTGTTGTTTTTATGGTATCTTCCGCAATAGCCCTTATCTCTTTCAAGGTCTTGTAGTATTTATCTCGTTGGTTTATAACCTTTTGTAAATCGTAATCCATATCTCGTATAGGTTTACAAGGGATAAAATCAATGAAGTTTTCGCATATTTGACAATCTTTTTGTAACTGATAATTTTCCTCTTTCAGCCGTTCGTTTTCTGCTTTTAGTTCTTCTATTTCTTTATTCATTAGTTTGCTCCTTTATCTAATTACATCATACATAAGTTTTTCTGTTAGAAGTAATCCAGCTACAAATATAAAACATAACATTAATTCAAACATGCTGTGCCTCCATTCTTGGAGGAATACTCGCAATCCATATTTTTTATTGTATACATGCTGCGCCTACCATTTCTTTTAAGTTAGCTACAGGGCATAGAGTTTTGCACAGGTCTCTATGGTTCAGGATTTTGTAGATGTTTTTATATTTACTTTTAACAAGTTTACATACTTCTCTACAAGCTTTAATCTGCTCGTCTGTTGGTTTATCTTTTCTGAAATCTCCTTCAAATGCTATACCTATTGAGCATGAGTTATTCCCTTGACAGTGGCTACCAACATATACATCAGGTCTTCCTTCATATACTGAGCCATCTTTTCTTATGTAGTAATGGTATCCAATTCCAGCCCAGCCGTTGCGTAGATGTATCTTATGTATGTCTTCAACTGTCATGTTGCTTGCGCAGATATGATGTAGTATAATAATCTTCACTTTGTTAGGGTTAAGTCTTAACATCTTATCATATCTGAATTTTAAGTCTGATTTAATTATATCTGTCATTATTTCATTCTCCCTATTCCAAATGTAACACCACAACTGCCAGCCCATTGACTGTCTCCGCCGTAACTAGCTGCCACATTCATCATTACTCTATCATTGAAGTGATGAAATATTCCTATAGCTCCTGCTACATTATCGGCATACATACCCATGCCTACAGATACCTCAGTCTTACCTGTAAATCTAGGGTTGGGATGTAACGCTGTCAATGCTGATACTGTTGCTAAGCCTGACTCTAACTTGTTATCGAGCTTATTAATCCTTTGAGAATTAGTATCTATCTGATTTTGTAAGCTAGTCATCTGATTGTTTATAGGCGTTAAGTCAACTCGCTCACCAGTCTGATAACTTCTGCCTAGATTATCTTTAATGAAATACTTATCATCCTGAATATAACTACCAGTTATCTTAGTATCATAATCTGTAAAGTGTTGAGTGTAAGAGTAAGCTCCTCTTCCATTCTTATCCGTACCACTGTACCTGACTTGTTGCTCTGATACTAGGTTCTTTGGTGTATACTGCGTTCTAGGTTGCTCCCATGTTTCAATAGATTTAATGTTACCGATATCCATTACGGTTTCAAAGTTATTACCTTCCATAAATTTACCAGTTATATCAGCTGATACTGGTAAGGTTGTAATCAATCCTAATACTATTGTAGTAATAAATAATTTTGTTGTATTTTTTCTCATTTTAAATATCTCCATCTTTTAATATAACTATAACACAAAGTACTCCTATCATGAGTATTCCAACTGCCAGCAAAGCAGCCAACTGTAGTCCTGCCTCTTGAATAATTAGTTGCGTCATTATCCGAAATCCTCCACGAATTCTATAATATCAGCATAGGAAGTCTCAAGTAAATACTTACCGTATTCAAGAAAAGATTTTAATTCGTTTGCTATTGAATATAATCCTAAACTCTTTAGGTCTTCTATATCTTTAATCTTTTCATCAATCTCGTATGTATTGTAATAATATCCTGATACATCAGGGACTTGCTCGTTTGAATAAAAACTGTCTTGATGTAGTAAATGTATAATTAAGTTATTAGGTACTTTAATTTGAGCTACGTCTAATTGTTTTAAATTAACTTTAAATAAATCTGTATTCATAATGTTCCTCCTTAATCTAATCTATAATGGGACTCTAACTCTTGCGTATGTTCTTTATCTATATACCATGTCAATACTGTCTCAGCCTTGCCGTTATATACTTGCTCGCTAATATCATAAAAATCAGGGTTCATACCTATAAACTCTGCATATTTCTTTAGCTCTTTGATATTTTCTGCGCTCATATTTTATCTTCCTCCTTTACGTTTTGCATATTCTAAATATATTTCAAGAGTCTTCAAGCTATCTAAGTAAGCCGATTTAAGACCTCTATTATATTCACTATCAGTATAATCGTTTACAAGAGTCTTTGTAAACATTATTTCAGACTTTAAATAGTCTTTTAAATCATCAACTATCTCTTTGTAATTTACTCTTGCCATTTATTAAGTCCTCCCATATTTTAGAAAATTTATAACTGTATTTCTAACTTTTAAATCTTTCATCCAATCTGTTATAGACTCATCCCTAGAATTAACTACGGTACTCAACTCTTGGTAGCATTCATGACATAAGTCTACATCATCTGTACTATCTATATAGTATTCTTGTCCACATTTACTGCATACTCTCATTACTTGCATTTACTCTTCATCCTCCTCATATTCATTTTCATGTACTTCATAATCGGCACCCCAAGGTAATATCATGTCTATGGCACTGTCGATATTCTTATCATATCTTTTGTAATCTTTGTCATCCAACTCAAATGTAATTGTAATCTGATGTTTAATCATATTAATCCTCCTTTATTCTATATTCTTTTCAATCCTTGTTCTATTCTTAATATTTTAAATTTTCTATCTTTACCAAACTTCTCATCAACATATGACTTCCATTTTATTTCTACATCAGGTAGTAGTTTACCTGCCTCCGTGATGTATTCATACTTCTTGCCGTTATCTCTATCCTCAAACAATATTTTAAATGCGTACATTTGTTTAATACCTCCGTTAAAGTTGCCGAGGCTAGGATTTGCACCTAGATATGGAGAACTAGTTTACCCACATATATCTAACTTCCCTCGGCTTAAAAAAAAATGGGGCAGAATAATAACTTACATAAAGAAAAGGAGGGATAGTCTGTGTTGTATACTCTGCCCCTAATATACAACAAAAGAGAAAGAGAGTTGGTTTAATTAATCTTGTTTATATAATCCCTCAGGGGATATTCCCATTTTTAAAAGCGTACAAAGTTTTCAACCTTTTCAAATTTGCAAGGACATGCGAAAGAAAATGCTAGTGTCCGTCCTTACGGACGTATTAGTGTCCGTCCGAAAAAGAAAAAGCGGAGAGTCATATATGAAAGGACATATTAGAAAGTGAAACAATCATGAGAAAAGGGTTAGGGTATGGACTCTCCAACATACCCCTCATGATGAACTTTAAGGTTATTTAATCTTTACTGTCGGATGCAATTCATCCGTATAAACTTTTAATTTATAACTATCCTCAAGTACATTTATATTGTTTAAATAATTATCTATAAGATAGTATAAAAATTCTGCTTGATTTCTTACTGTTACTATATCACATGTTACTCGAAATCCGTCAACTGCGAATGGTTCGTAGTCATATTTTACATACTCATTATAGATAGATTGATATGTTAAATCTTCAATTCTCTTAATAAAATCTTGATACATTTCTATAACTTTTTTGTATAATTTCGCATTATCCGAATAGAAATATAATCTATCTTTATCAAGTACTTTCAAAGCATAATCAACCATATTATACCTCCGTTATTAATATTCTACATTTAAAATAATAAACTTACCGTTATTATTAAACCAATCATTCAGCTTATCTTTGCGAGAGTAATAGCCACATCCTAATACTGGTGTATATTTACTTTGTTTAATTAGTTGAAAGTTTGTATGTTTATAACCTACATAGTAGAATTCAAATGTTAAAATATTATTATCTTCAATTCTTCTAACAGTTATTTTACTTCCTTTTTTAATTTTTCTATTATCTATTAGTTTCATAGTATCCTCCTCCGTTTCAATTCTTCTCTCAAATCGTTATGAGCTTTCTTTTCATCAAAGTATAAGAAAGATAAATATATAATTGCTATTATAAGCACTGGTGGCTCTGTTAGAAAATTTACTAATGGGATAATGTTAGTTATTGCCCATAGACTTATTAATGTTATTATTATAATTCTTATCATGTTACTATTGCTCCAAAAATAATATTACATCTACTGGTTCATTAAACCTTTGAGGTAGATTGTTTAAATAGTTCTTTACCTCCTCTTGTTTATCTTCATCCCATGAGTTTATTTCATTTTGTAATCTGCTATAAAATCCTTGAGAGCTTGCTAAGTTTCTTACAGTGTAAAGAAACATCTTATAATTACAAGCGTTTAAATCATTTGTATCATTATCATAAGTCTGCATTTTAATTATCCCTCCAGTTTTATATTATATCTTCCATAATGTCTTACTTTATAAGCGTTCCTTGCGTCAATCTTAGGGCATGATGTAAACTTTGTTACAGGCTTACATCCTAATTCTTTCCATAATACTTTATTAACTACTTTGAATTTTATTTTCTTAATTCCATGATTATTCCTTGTTTTAAATCTTACTCCGAAGTTGTTACCCCAATCAGTATAGAGTATATCTACTCTTCCATTATTCAAGTATCTTTCAATGGCATTAACTAGGCTTTTATTTACTGCCTTTGTAATATTAAATACTGTCATTTAATTATCCCTCCATTATTTTACTATTATTATTATAACTCCGTAAATCTTATTAAGTTTCTATAATCATTATCGTGCGGAGCATAACTATATATATCCCTGATATATTTGCCCTTGCTATTTACTCGGACTTTTATTCTTTGTCTACTTCCAATACTTCTAAACCATTTCATTGTTTCATAGGATGTTGCCATATTCCAATTATCAATAGTGTAATTATCACCCATGTTGTCTTCATCTACTGTGTACCATTTGCCTGCTATTCTTTTTTGATGGTATATAGTTTCATTGTATTTTTCTGTAGTCATTTTTAAATCCCTCCATTTTAATGACTTTTATATACTTGTTTGTATATTGTTTTATTCGATGTTTTATTCATTTCTGAAATGTAAATCAGATTATTATGTTTATGTAATATATTATAGAACTGATACATTGTGCATGTCTCTTTATTGATATAAAATTTTTCTTCGATTACTGAATGCGTATCATAACTATAAATAATCTTATGTACTAATTCTAACATAATATATTTACCTCATTTGATTATTACATCTATTTTATAAAATCATTTTCATTAAGTCTTCCGAAACGTATATCAGAGTAAAGACTTCTTGCAGCTCTACGAACTAATGTTTTATAGTCTTTCCTGATATTCTCTCTGTGTTTATAAGTACATCCAAAGTCTAACACTTTTGAATATTCAATCACGGCTTTTGTAGTTACTCCAAAATCCTCAAGCCTCTTGTATAAGTCATAATCATATATATCTAAGTTACCATATTGAAATATATTAAAATCATATTCATATTTGAATTCTTTCAAGTACTTTTGAAAATCATTCAAGCTAAGATTTTCTTTTATTAAGTCTTTCATCTTTTCAATAATTATTTTATTATTAAGTTTCATCTGTAATCCCTCCATATTATTTTAAGATTATTCTATTTACTTATTATGTTGTACTACATTATATACCATGTTTGCTAAGTCTTTCTTAACTAAATTACATAACTTACGTTCTATGTTTTCATATAGTTCGTTATCATTCTTTTCTGTTTCATCAATGTGTTTTACAGCTAAGTTTATAGCAAACTCTTTACTTCCGTTGTATCCGCCTGCACAACTCTTTCTTGAAACATAATACATTTTAGCCTTTTCATCTATTAGGATGTAACAACCCATGTAATAGTAAATATTTTCAAAATTTGTATCCTTAACTTTATTATTCATTTTTGTAATCCCTCCATATTATTCTAATTATATTTTATTAGTTAGTTGTAAAGTGACATTCAATTCAGTATTCAAAACTGCGGTTGACATATTTAAGTTATCAACTATATTATTAAACTTATGTATCTCATCAGGCTTGAATGATATGACATTTAATTCACTGTCATTCATTCTAGTAGTTGATGAGTGATACTTATTAAACATATCTATGAAATAATTATAAGCTATTATTACATCATCCTTACATATAGTTATTAAAACGCAATTACAGTTTTGAAAATCCTTATACATTTGTTATCCCTCCAATTATTTTAATATATACCAATAAAAGTATGATACTAAGTTCTTAAAACTTGTAAACTTATAATCCTTGTTTGTTTTTCTATCTTTCACTGATATTACATTGTATTGTTTGTATTCTCTATTAGTTTGACAATATATAAAAGTTAAGTATTGAGATGTAACTTGTTTTAAAATACAATTCTCTTTTATATATCTAATAGTCTTATGTAGTTTTTCCTTATTCCATAGAACAGCGTTTGTAAAGTCAATCATTTTATTATACCTCTTTGTTATTATACTCTTATAAATTCACCTAGATTATACTTAACATTATTATAATAAAAGTATGCTACATCCTCATCATAATGTATCATACATCTAGTATCATCTGATAATACTACATAGTCATCTATTCCATAATCAATATATGATATGTTTATATATCCGTTACTTGCTATTATATGACTCATTTTATAAACCTCCATATAATTATATAAAATGGCTTTCACATTCCTTACATATAACCATGATACATTCCTGATTGAGTCTATCTTTCAATAAGTTTACATAATGTTCACTTAATATCATTCCAACTAGCTCAACTTTGATAGTGTTTTCTAATTCTCTTTTATAATGACCTTCAACCGTGCTAGTTGTGTAGCTTTCAATCCTTGCCAAGCCCATAACATCTTCAATGATGTTGAGCGCCTCTTGCGTTGTCTTCTCTTGCTTGTGCGTGTCTTTGTCATTTAATCCAATATAATAAGTTGTTATAACATTTCTCATTTGTACATCCTCCTATTATTTCATATCTTATACACGTTTTCTAGTCTGTTGTATATATATCTTGTTATAAAGTATCTTGTATGTAATACCCTATAAAAAAAATATAGCTACGTCCTCCCTCATCTAGTGTCTGCCCATACGGTTTGCAAGCGCACGCATAGTTAGTTTGATTTATATACCGCTGTCTTAACTATGTTCTCTTAATCAGTCGGTTTGTACTTATCTTGTACACGTTTGTTTTGTGTCTTTGTTAATTTATATCTTTGTTATATGTCTTTCATACTTCTATTATAACCGATTTATTTTAAAATGTCAAGTCTTATATTTTATATTGTTACAATTCTTAATACTTAGTTATTATATATTATTATTATATATGCAATTTATTTTATAGTGTTTTTTATAGTAGGTAACTAACTACTCGCATATTATAATATTATATGTTAAGTTTCAATCTTGCAACTTGTATATAATATAATTCTATTCAATTTTAAAATGTACTGTTATAAGTAAAGTATTAAAGTTATATAACTTATATAAACTTGTTTACTTGTCCTTACATTTTTATTATACGACATCTGAAAGTAAAATACATCCTTCTAAAGAACTATTTTTTATATATTTTTCTAATACTTTAGAACTATTTTATTTTGCTACATATAAAATACTACATAAGTAAATGTAAATAAATTTATTAAAATATGTTACAAGTATATTATATATATACTTAATAATTATTTACAATTATATTTTATATACATTTACAAAGTACAAGATTAAAATACCTTTCATAAAATTTTATAAGGGGGTATAACGTCGAATAACCCTCCCCCCAAATTTTGCCCCTTTACGCGCCTTTATAGGTTTATGCACGAATCCCATATATAAGAATTTTCATGAAAGAAATCGGGAAGGTTAAGTAGGATGATAAAGTAGTAAAATTATGTAGTAATAATAAAAACATAACATAAAAACGTGCAAAAGGAGAACATGCGCCACGCTTCCCTACGCAAAAGGCCTGGAGGGGGTAGGGGGAGGCTTAGGCTTTTACGATATATGTAAAGTGTAAAGTACAGTTATACAATACATCTTTATATATACATCTATACAGATGTCTTATAACTATCAACAACAAAAACGTGTATAAGTATCTTTAAAGATTATATATCTTAAACAACTATCTTGGAGAATTATCGTAATGTATATTACAGATGTTAAAATAGATAATTCGACATAATCTGATATATTATATAATATATTATCTAATTATAGGTCATTTTGACCTCGACATAAGGTCAATTTGAACTCAACATAAGGTCAATTTGAACTGATGAGTTTTCTTAATTATTACTTTCTCTACTGCTCCAGAACTCCTGCTCAAACTCTGGCAGCCCCTCCGTATCGATACATCCATCAAACAGGGAAACTGTTTTATATATTACAGCTCTTCCATTTGCGCATGTAGTCTCGACTTTATTTATAACCTCTTTCTCATTTAAAGCTTTAGCGATTCTTTTAATAGTACTCTCCGAACAACACATAAGTTTAGCTAGGTGAGTAATGCTGCCTTTATACTGATGGCCTGGATATGAATAACAGATAGCATAAAACAATAGCTCAGCTGGGCTGTCAAATTTTCGACTTCCCAACATCCAGCTATAAAGTTTTTTAAAGTGATTGTCTGTGTTCATATAATTATACAACTATCAAAAACGTGTACTAGAATGGAATCCAGTCTAAGTAATAAAAACCATCATCCTTTTTAATTATCATTATTTTATTATCATAAGCCAATCTTAACATAGTCCAATATAAATTATAAGATTTCTTTTCATTTAAGAACATACATAATATATCTATATCATCAAAGCTTATAGTTCCTATGTCATGCCAGAGGTCTTCAAGCTTCTTAGAGATTCTTTTGAATGCTGCTGGGGTACATCCTTCTTTACTGGCATACTTTCTTACCTTATCCATTTCAGCTTTAATCTCTTGTTCGGTTCTAGTTGCCATCTAGTTTAACCTCTATTTCTACAGCAGATAACCTAAACGAAGCTTTTACTAATGCGTACTCATCCATGTTCGTATCTATAAACCATCTCGGCTTTCCGTATAGCTTTTCTAAATAAGCCCATGCTAACTCGTTAGCTAAATCACATGCAGGATATTCATATCCCTCTAATAATATTCCCTCAATCTTTCTCATAGCATCAGCCTTTGTCATGAAGAGCTGAGTATTACAATTAAACTCTTCTAAGTCATGTTTTCTTCTGTCGTAATATTTCAAAGAATTAAAATCTTTTATTGCGTATAATTTCATCTAATTTTCCTTGTCATTTATTTTGATTAAGTTGTATATTAGAGGTATGATTTTGGGGGTATTTTGAAAAATAATAGGGGGTTAATTCCACATGATAAAAAATGCGTATACACCTATATCCCTAAAATTTATCATGCGGTTTTAGCAGCCCTTATTTTTCCTTTTAATGCAAAATTTGAATAAAATATTGTATGAGTTTTTGAATTAATCGTACACAATATTAATTCGCATATTCTGGTCATGATAGAATCGTATTCTGTAATCTCTTGGAGTTCTTCAGGTTTTAACCTTATAGTTCCATGTCTTGCGAACTCATTCAATATTTCTCTATCTATTTTCTTGTTATCTCTTTCTAGCCTTTTAATTATTGCAACTATCTCTTTTCCTGTTATTGGTAGCTTCCTATATAAAGAATCTGCATCTGGTTCTTCTTCATCGCAATCTATCTTCTTTGAGAATAGAGAGACTATTGCATTAGACTTCCTTACTTCCAGAAGTAAACCTACATTAACTGATGGATAGTATCTAACGATAACTAACTCGGCTGGCTTGCTGAATCCTATATTGAAAGTAGAGCAAGTATGATATACCTTATACCCTAATATGAGATGACAAGAATTTTTAAATTCTCTTAATAGTTTTATCGCCTCGATACATTTATCATCTATCATGTTTATTCATCCTCTTCTTCTATCGGTTCATCATTTAGATATTCTTGAAAGAATCCATAACCGCCAGGTTTCTCTTCGGAAGCTTGGGCTTCATCTACCGCTTCGTTATAAACTTCAGCTAATTCATTGTAAGTGTCTATATCGAGTATAATAAAGTTTCTTTTAAAGTAAAAGAGACCTCCACCAATAATCATTAAAGTATTTAACAAGGTAAATATTAAAATAATTTCTGTCATAGTTTCGGTCTCCTTTTTATAAATTCCCTTTAACACATGGGAAGTTTTTGTTTAGTATGCTTTATAAGTCTATTCTGTTTTATTTCTTGTCTGGCTTCCAGTCATTAATAACTGCGAACAATTTACCTGATTTAGATTTTTTAAGGTCTATGTTAATATAGCCACCTTCATTAATTTCATTTTCACAGAATTGTTCTACGTTAATAGAGAGGTTAATAATTTTACCTCCAGCTACTTCTTTTACGAATACACCTTTTGCAAACTCTTGCTTTTTACTGTTTTCTTGTTCTGCCATTTTTAAAATCTCCTTATATTAATCACTTGTAATTATCATTACTATTAATAATACTATTGCTAAACCTAATAAATCCATATTATCTGCCTTTTCCTTTTTTACCTTTACATCCCATTTGTTTTACTCCTCTTATGTTAACTATGATGCGTTTGCTGTTGTACTCATTTGAGCAAAGTCTATTGTTAGTACAAATGTTTTTGTCTCGCCAACTCCTATTGTTACAGGAGTTATTACATCTCTTGTATATAAAACTTGCGAATGACTTCTATCTGGAGTATCTACCGAATAAGCTCCCATGACACCCAATTCTGAAATTGTTATAGGGTCTGAAGTTTCATTTGCAACAATTTGAGTATATACACAAATTGAATTATTCCCATATCCTGTTCCAACTTTTAAATAATGCCCACCGTCTGTTAATGTTGTATTTGGTTGTTCAATTTTATAATCGTCAAAAGTTACTGGAGTTGTACCACTCCCTATAGCTAAACCGATATAATTTGTTGCGACATAGTTCGTATTATATTCCCCATAAGCCTTAAAAGAAGCAGAACGTGGAACTTGCGTAACGAAGTCAAAACTTTTAGTTACCCCTGCCGTGGTTTTGATATAGTTTTGATAGTTACCATCTACGTATTGTTTCCATTGTAAACAATTACAATAATTTCTTAATAACATTTTATATATTCTCCCGTATTTCAATTTGTACTTGTACTTGCTTTATTTCTTCTTCTACTACTACCGTATATTTTAAGGTAGAACCAGTAGGGATGCTATCAATACAATCAGCCAGATTATCAAAGTTTTGACTAGCTGGCATTGTTGCACCTTTATCGTTACATGCCTCGTATGAATTAGCTAAATTTGTTTGTAATTTTTGTATTTCATTTGATATTGACATAATTTATTAGCTCCCTGAATTAATATTATTTAATAATGATTCAACATCTCCGACTAAGTCGTAAACACACTTAGCTGATGGATACTGATTATCAGTGCTAGAACTAGATAAAGATGTAACTTTATTAGTTGTGCTTTCTGACGTGTCTTCCGTTAAATACAGCTGATTAGAGTCAACATTAGTAAGCTCAGCAAACTGAGCCTCGGTCATGTCATTTAATATCATATTACTTATATTTGTATCCGTATAATTTTGCGACATTTATCCATTCTCCTTATTATTAAACTCTTGTTCCTTGTGATACTATGCCCTGCCATACTTCTTGACCGTTAATTTTAAGTGAACAATTATTAAGGTCTATACTTCCCTTCCAGAATGTTCCAGTTCCATCCCAACCTACAGCTGCATTATTAACCCAATATAATGAAGTTAAAGAATTAGAAGTTTCAACTGTAAGATTTGTAATATTTCCATTATCATCCTTTATGTACCCTGAAATAATAGAACCATCCCATAAAAGTTTTGCTGTATAATGAGTATTAGCAGCAATACTGCATGTTATTCTTGCATCCCAAGATGAACCATCAGTAGAACACAGCATCCTGAATACCCCTTCCTCAACCTCAATTTGAGGGGTAGTTCTATTTTCGCCTGTATTACCTATTACAGCTTGTTCATATGTAGTAGCGCTATTACTAGGAGTTATAAAATCAAGGTTAAATTCAAAGCTAGTTACATTAGTAGGAATTAAATCTATAATACCATAATTATCATTACTAAAGTTACTTAGTAAGCCGTTATTATCTGAAAGCGAGCCTCTTTTTATAATATTAGATACGAGATATTTCTCAACCTTGACTAATTTAGTAGGACAAACTTTCTTATTACCTAATCTTAATGTCATTAAGACCACCTCCTAATAGTAAGAGTTGAAGTACTCGCACTTATAACTCCATTATTAGAAGTGATACTCGAGCCATCTACTTTTACTACTCCAAAATCATCAGAAGAAGCTACGTCTGTTTTTTCTACATAATCTTCCAAATCTGTTTGTAGCTCTGTTTTAGTTACATAAGCCGATAGGTCTGGGCTTGCTCCTATTTCTGGTAATTGAGTATAAGTACTTACTCCATCACCTATTTTAAGGATTCCTGTATCAAGAGCTATAACTGGTTCTCCTGCTAATAATACAGGATTTACAGTCTCTAATGTTGATTGTCTATTAGCTCTTTTTAACTGTATTTTTGCATTTTTAGTTGTCATTTTATCTATATTCTCCTATATTATTAATCTGTTATAGTTACTACATGAGTTTCCCAATCTACTGAGAAGTTTACTCCCTGTAGCGTATTAGTAGTTATTTCCTCTGTCAAGAAGTTAGACCTTGAACCTATCTCTAAAGCTTCCCATCTTGAAGTTTCTTCGTTTAATATTGAAAGAATTCCTCCACCAAAGTCTATACTATAATTATCATTTACACTAAGTTTAAAATTAAATTTTTTAGTTGATGTGTCATAAAATTGTATATTTCCAGTAGAAGCATAACTTCCAGCTGTTACTGTAACAGGATTGACTGTAACTGTAGAGCCTCCAGCCGTTACATCAAATGTATATGTTCCTGTAGGTGCGGAATGTATTAAGCCTCCGTCTATTATATCCGGGAAATCTTCTCCCCTAGCCGACAATTGCCCTTGGTTGTTTACCCATACAGTAGTTCCATCTACATCTGTAGCATTTAAAACTTTAACTTGTTGATTTCCGTTAGAAACTACTATGTGCATATCTTGGGTAGATTTTTGTATATATAATGTTCGTGATGTATCACTTGAATTATATAATACAATTCTTCTACCATTATTTAGAGTTATGTCTCCAGTGGAGATTAAACCGTTAGTAAAAGTCTTTACTCCACTAACATTTTGAGCACTTGTTAAGTCTACATAATCTGTAGGTATTTCACCTTCAACTCCTGCTATAGCATCATTTAGTTGCTTAGGAGTTACAGCTACATCAGTAGCACTATCGGCTATGTCTTCAGCATCTGCTATTTGAATAATACCAGGGTCTTCAGTAGTAGCCAAATCGGTTCTTAATACTAATTCATCTGGTACGTCAGAGTTATAAATCTGCTGTGTAGAAGGGTCATACATTACATAATTCCCAGCTCCAGCGATATAATTCAGAGGAGTAGATTTTAAGTTAGGAGTTGTTAAAACTCCGCTTTCTGTTTCGATATTAAGTATGTATGCTTCGGCCGTATTAGTATTAACTGTTACTACAGGAGAAAAACCTGGTTCACCTTTAACACCTTGTCTACCTCTAGCGCCTTGTCTATTTATATAAAAATTGAAATCTGCTGGCATTCGCTATACCTCCATTTTATTGTAGCCTAATAAACATTCTATGTAATAGGCTTTTGCTTCATTAATATCTTCAAATCTTTTCCTTTTGCATCCGCTTAAATGTACATCATACATCATAAATCCTTTATATGGATATAAGCCAAGCCCTTTTAAATTCATATTACTTTTCTTATGTCCGTATGACGAAGAACTTCTATTTTTATTTGATTCAGTATATGTAACAAATCTTAGATTGCACTTTCTATTATCTAAAGTATTTCTATTTATATGGTCTACGACTTGACCCTTTTTAGCATTCATTATGTACCTATGTATCTTTGCTTGTTTCTTTGTAGCTTTATCATAACCTGATATATAATAATTAGATAAATTCCTCTGATAGTGAAAATGCCAAGTTATTTTATTTAGCTTGTCGACATCATCTGAATCAACTAGAACTTCAAAGATTCCATATTTAGAATTTATCGTTATTTTTGAATAATCACCGAAATTTTCTATTGTATTCATCTTAGCACTCCACAACTTGCAATTTGTTGAATTCTCCTTGATACCCACCTTCAGTAAGGGTAAATACAGGCTCTTCCGTATCTGCATCCATTACCTCAATTGATATAGGGAATTTTCCAGTACCTAAAGTATTAGTATCTTCTGCTGTAATATGGAATTGAAATTGCCCATTTGAAGCATCAGTAATAATACCTTCCTCATTTTCATCAGATACCTGAGTAATATTTTTCTCTATTAATACTAAGGCATCTAAAGTTGCACTTCCTAAAACTCTGAACCTAATATAGTAATCACTAAGGTCAAACGGTTCAAAGCTTAGTCCGTCTTCTGTTTTTTGATTGATAGATACTGAATGTGTCTTGCTTTCGCCTCTAACAACTACAGCATCTATGTAGTAATTGTCTGAAACAGTCATTTAATTTTCTCCGTATATTTACATTATAAAATATTCCAATTAAAAATTCAAGTCTTTTGTTACAAAAATTTACGAATATTTCTTTTCGACTGGCATTGTCATTTGAGTATTTCCTGCTCCAGTCCAGCCTCCAGAATGTCTTTGGTAGTTATAAGGATTGCCTGCTCCTTTAGGAATATATAAAGCATTTACTAGCTGCCAGTAAGTTCTTTTTCTATGGCCTGGTTGCTGATTCCAAGAAACTTCAGTATTAAATAATAAAGCTCTTTTCTGTTGCCCTTCATCAGCTACCTCTTCGCATCCGCTTATAAATATTGCAGAATTAGAAGAATCAAAACCGTTACTACTTTCCTCTGCTTTATATTTGTTTCCTACTTTTATTTTAAGAGTATTTCCTTCTATTTCTATATCTCCCAAGTCATTAAGCTCGGCACTTCTTTCTCTTCTTGGTTCTATCTCGGCTACAAGAACTGAGGGAGAAGGAGCTATTCGGATATTGTCAACTACAAATGAATTTGTATTTGGATTCCAATGTATAAACCTTCCAGCAATAGTAGTCGCTGAATATGAAGGGATTTTCTTAACTCCTGTATTTGTTACGTATAAGCCTTCTGTTGTAATAAGGCCATTACCGTTTCTAAATACTTTAACCCCGATAATAGTTCCTGAGCACGCAGCTAGAAGAGTTTTTAAACCTCCAACAGTAAGAGTATAATTATAAGCTCCTAAAGAAGCACCACCTTTTGAAAAATCTATATCGGATACATCTATAGATGCGTTATAATCATCTATCATCTTGTTTATATCTGTAGTAAAAGAGTCAAATATATCTCTTATATCTTGTGCCTTAACTTGACCTGTAAATTTCTTAACCATTTATAATTCCTTATTATTTACTATAATTTATTTTAAAGCCAGAGGATATACCTCCTCCAGAAACAACGTCATCCTTTTTAAGGTATAATATAACATGTCTTTTCATATTATACCCTCCACCTTTAGCTACTACTCTTCCGTTAAGAGTTACTTCAGTGTTATTATCTCTTCCGACTACACATATACATTCATATCCTTTTGCGGTATATGGGAATGAGATATTATTACCTTTTGATATGGTAGAATATCCGCACTCGTCTCCTTGTTCTAATTGGATATCGCTACCCATCTCAGTAATATTTATTTGGTTATTACTTCCTACGCTATATTTAAAAAGCATAGTTCCTTCTTTGCTATCTTTGTTTTCTACGAAAGATAATGTTTTATTTGGAGAATTGTTTGTTATAGCTTTTTTAACATAGCAATAGCCTTCTTTCAATGTTGTACTTCCTGAAGCCATTGTCATTACATTATTATTTTGGTCATATAATAATAATTTCAAATTAATAGTACTTGTATTTTCATCATAATAAAAATACTGAATACTAGCCTTTTTATCGTTAAACAAGTCAAATATCTCATTAGTTCTAACTGGAGATTCAGCACTGTCAGGTTGAGGAACTCTATAGTTTCTCCCTGCATACTGATTTACTATTTCAAGATATTCACTTATCTTTTCTATATTTCTTTCAGCTATAGATAATTGCTTTTCTAATTCGTTAAAAGCATAAGTTAATTTAGAGCCAAAAGCAAGATGTGAAGTGTTAAAGAAATCAAAACTCATTATTCGCTATAGTTCCTTCCTGTATCTCTGAATGTAACATTAATAGATGAACCCTTCTTTTGTGTTTGCGCCCATCCGATACTTCTTCCTGCGTTAGTGTAATTAGTTATTTGATTATTACTTGGTTTAGAGAAACTAAATGTTTCTATTGACATGTTAGCTAAAGCTTTTAATAAGCTTATACCTACCATTTTATTCGAGTTAATTCCTCTAATCTGATTACCTGTAAACATTCCTATTAACACTGAATCTGCTGGTACGGTTGTACTTGCTGTCACTGTTCCAGTCGAAGGGTTGAAACTTACAAACTTATTAGTATCATTTGCATTAGTTTCTACATTAACTTTTCTATTATAATGGTAGTTATGCCACCATGTAAGCTTAACTAACTTAGTACCGTTAAAAGAGCATTCCATAGGATAATTTTCAATATCTACTATTTCTAGAAATGACCTTAGATTCACTACTGTATTATCTGGACTCGATAAATCACAATCTGGTACTTGTATATCAGAAGCATCAGGAATTGTCACCTCGAATATATCTAACTCTTGAATCTCTTGTAATTTAGTTTCAATAGCGTTAAGGTTATCTATTAAAGCATCTTTATATATTCTTCCTTGTTCATCTACCCAATCAGTTCTAGGTAGTGTAAAATTCTCTATCGGTTCTGGCATATTATTTATTACCTCATATAATTCATATCTTCTATAGCTCTACGAGCATTACCTCTAAATACTCTTCTGTTGAATCCTGCGGTAGTGTAATTTCTTTCTGGATAGTAATCAGTAGCGTAACTACCTGAAATTAAATCCATTAATTCCTGAGTACTTCTACCAGTTCTAGGGTTTCCTGATTGAAGAGGCACATCTCCATATCCAGCCCTATTTAAAGTACCTAATAATGCACCACCATAAGGTTGATAATAAGTTTGACCTGTTAGGCCTGCATATACAGGCATAGCTGTCTTGTTAATAAAGTTAGGGATACCTGTAGTTTCCTTCAGAATAACTGAAGCTATTTCGTCTCCCATTCCACCTACTTCTTGAGTAAAGCCACCAGTTTGAGGATTCCACTTATAGCGTTTACCATTTTGAATAGTCATCATGTTATTAATATCAGTAGAAGACATTTCAGCTCTTCTTAAAGGTCTACCATAAGCATCAACACCTTTAAACGCTCCATATATTGCGCCTAATGTTGGAACTGACTGACCAAAAGCCCCAGCTATATCACCTGAGAATAAAGAATTAGTCATTCTTAAAGTATTCATCAAAGGCATAAATTCTGCTGTTACTTCTTGTATCTTTCCAGTTCTAGGATTCTGCCTGTAATGTACAAAAGGTTTATCGGATTGAACATTCAGATTAGCTCTATTTTGCATTTCTTTATCGAACCCAATTTTAGGCAACACATCCATTACAACAAAGTAAGAGAGTAGAGGATGTTGTTGGAACATATATCTAGTTGATTGGAATGCTGTATCAGGCCATCTCCAGAATGGATTTAATAATTGAACAGGTTGTCTTAAAGCTTTAGGTACTACAGATTTAGATGTAAATAAGTTTCCAACTCTTTGAGTGTGTCTAATTACATCAGCTAATTTTTGACTGTCCATTAGAGATAGCTGGTCTAGTCTGTCTGCAAATTTTATACCTTCTCTTCTTAGCCTTGTATGAGCAGCTGCTTCAGCAAATATATTCTGTATCTTAGCATCAAGATAATTAACTACGTTACTTAGAGTATTTGTTCCCGACCACTTCATGTACCCTTTAATTAAATCGTTAGAGTATTTAGGGTTTCTTCTTGCTACCTGTCTATAAATACCCATCTCTTTTAATAGTTGACCTTTTGAAGCTACTGCCTCCCCTAATGCTCTTGCTGTAGTTATAGGATTAAATAAGTTATCCATAGCTAAGTTACTAGCAGCTGTAATTAAGTTACCGAATAAGTATCCACCAGAAGAAAGTTTAGATGTTTTGCCTGCGCTAGTTGCATCTCTTAAAAATCCTTCAGGGAATGGGTTAGAAGTTCTTGATAATTCCAGCTGGTCTTTTAATGCGTTATACATTCCTTTTGATATAGGAATATCATCAGCACTCTTAGCTACTGTTTTTGCATTAGCTAAAGCTGGAAGCAATCCAGAGCTTTCTATCTCTGCTCTTGATACGAACTTAGCACCTTTTTCAGCTGCATCAGCTACTATATTTACTCCTCCAATAGTACCAGAATTAATGATTTCTCTCCCTAATTCCTTTTCTACTAATTGAGTAGCTTGATTTTCTAACCAATTTTGGGTATCAACTACCTGTTTAGCTATATCTTCATAAGTTGCGTTACCGTAGACTCTCTCTGCAAATCTACCAGCTTCATCTGCTCTATTTTTTCGAGCTGCTCTTGTTAATATATTCGAAACACTAGTATCAACCTCAGCCAATCCATGAGGTACTGACTTTAACCAACCCTTATTGTATAATTTCTGAGATTCTAATACCTCTCCAGCTATATCATCCCCCTCTTTAGCTAGATTTTTAAGTATCTGTTCGCCTTCTTTTGTAAGGGTTCTTTCTTTAGATATAGTATTAACCAGAGGTCTTACTGGTGTCCTTCCTTCGATTTCAGCTAATCCTTGTTTAAGTCCGACTTCTCCATAATCAGCTGCTTTTTCAGCTCCTTTAAATATTTTAGCATCATTAAACAATCTGGCTGTCATCTTTTCAGCTTCAGCATAACTACTAGCTTTACCAATGTCGACTAACCTTTGATTAGTTGTTAATATATTTTCAGGTATCCATGTATCAGGAGAAAATTCTTTAACAAGTGAATCATAACTATCAGATAACTTTTTGAGTTCTTTTAATGCTGACTTAGTTTCCTTGTCGGCTACTTTTTCTCCTGTTTGAAAGGCTTTAATTGCGTTAGCTCTTACACCTTCAGAGAATCTAGCAAAACCTTTAGCTGAGTCTGCTACCTTAATACTTTCAGACCTTACCTTTTTATTTGTTAAATTAATTGCATCTTCTGCAACTGTCTTAGCTCCCTTTGTAGCAGCCTTACCGAATCCAAGGTCATGTAGCATCCATACATCTAATGCGAAATCAAGAGGCCGTGCATAAGCATCTAAAGCAGACCTTACTACTATATCTCCAACATTCTGTTTACCCCTTACTACATCTTTTATATCTTCCCACTGCATAGAACGTCTAAAAGGGTTAAAAAGATTATAGACATCATAAGCACCTTTGGCTGCTCTCTCTAAAGGGTTGGAGTAGTTATAGGTCATATCAGTATAATAATCTTTAAGAGCTTGACCTACCCCTTTAGCAATTATAGGAATAGCTTGACCTCTGTTTTGCCATAGATAATTTAAACCAGTTCCATATTCACCTGCATTTCCCGCTATATTCGTTAATATATTCCACGTTGGAGTATACCCTTGAGTTTGCACAGGTGGAGTGTTTTGAGGAATCGCTGCTATTGTTTGCCGAGCTAATTCTTCATTCGATAAACCTTGAGGCCTAGTATTAAACAAAGATTCTACTGGTCTGTTAGCATTTGCATTTAGATATTGTATTGCTGGATTTATATTATTCTGCATTATATACCTATTTGATTATTGTTGTAAAGTTCTATTAGCATTAAATCTATTCATTAAGTTTTGGAAAGAGTAAGGATTCTGAGTATTGATATTTCCGCCAGCTTGATTATTAGGATTTATTATCTGAGGTAGTTGAGCTGGGGCTATTGCAGGATTAACTACAATACTTCGTTGTTGAGCTGGTAGCGCATTTATCATCCCTGCCCTTTGTTCTGGAGTATATCCTAAAGCATTAGACATAGCTTCATACATGGATGCAGCTGCATTGACATCTTTCGCACCTTGTTGCATTTCTGCTATAGCAGCATCAACATCTTGACCCCTAAGAGCTGTTCCAGCTGTAGTATCATACCCATATTTTTGAGTCTGCGCTCTTAATATATCACCTGATAATTGAGCTTGATTAGCCATTTGTTGTTTAGTAATATCTGTAACATTTTGTTGGTTGGCTGTAAGAATATCATTTATCCCCTTAATATAATCCCCTCTTAATTGTCCTGCTTGAGTCATATAAGGAGCTGCTACCGCTTGACTATATTTAGCCTGTATATCGGCATTCGCAACAAGTTGTTTTATTCCTTCAGTATTTCCTAACTGTTTAATTATCTCTTGGTCTGTAGCACCATTATTTTTAGCAAAAGTAATATAATCTTGTATTTGCTGTAGTCGAGCTGCTTGCTGCTTAGCTTGAATATCTGCCATAGCTGCCATATACTGCTCATAAGGTACACCATATTGATTTGCTATCTGAGTTTGATATTGAAACATTTTTTCTTGAGCTGGAGTAATTGGATTGAAGCCATCTCCTATTACCGCTGCATCTCTTTGTAATTGTAATGTTCTCTGCATTTCTTCTGGAGTTAATTGATAGCCAGTATTTTGTAGTCTATAGTCATTCTGAAGTTTAGACATGTAATCAGCATAAGCTTTATTAATCATATCAAGCATGCCTTGATTTTGACTTCCCTGATTTTTTTGTGCTTGCAAGACTGCTTCCTGCCTTTGTTTTTCAGCCTTTATTATTGTATTAGGGTCTAGGCTTGCTTTTCTATTTAATATTTGCTTCTCTGTAGGAGTTAAGTCCCTACTAGCCACAGCATATTCTCTTCTTAATTTATCAATCATCCCTTGAGCAGATGTAGGACTAGCGACCTGATTAACAAGTTCCGAAGTCTTATATCCTGACAACGCTTCAGGAGCAAGATATCCTTGCAGAATTGCATCATCTGGATTTATAGGTGAAGCTGCTCCAGTCATACCTGATTCTCCTTTTAATGTACTTGTATCCCCAATTAAATCGCCTTGTTTATTAATCTGAGCTGTTGGTTGAGGGCTTGATTGAGCTATTTTATTAACTACATCTCCTCCATAAGAAGGAAAAAGATTCATAACTTTTTGAGCGTATGCATTTCCTTGTTCTCTAGCTTTCCCTTTAGCATTTGCACCAGCGTTGTAATCGCTTAAAGTTTTAGCTATATTCCCCTTATTTTTCTTTAACCCAGCTTTTAACATCCCGATACCATAGCGAATATTTTCTATAGGATTATATACATCTTTTAATTTATGGTATCTATCATTTAATTGAAATACTCCATGGTCTCTTGAGCCATCAGTATTCTTTTTAGATACTGCGACATTATTAAAGCCTGATTCCTGCGCAGCTACCGCCAAAGCTAAATATTCAGGAACTCCCTGACGTCTAGCCTCTTCTACAATTAACTTTTTTATATATTCTTTTGATTGTTTAGTTCCAACGTTTCTGTTTACCATTTATTAAATCTCCTAAACTTTTATTTTCTATTTTGACCCCAGAGACCTTGTTGGGCTATAGCTTTCTGAAGGTTTGTTATACTTTGATTTCCTCCGAACATATCTCCTACTCCTACCCCTTGAGTCGAAGTTGAAGAAGTTAATCCTGGAACTTGAGTTTGTAAACCTCCTAGAGCTGAACCAGCGCCCATAAGCCCCATACCTAAAGCAGGATTAAACGCAGATACTACAGCTCCAGCACCTTTTAGTAAGCCTCCGCCTATACCAGCTGCCTGGCTACCAAAGCTATTGTTTTGCTTGGCTAAATAATTATATTGTTCTGTATCAGAATAAGGTCTTCCTAATCCGTAAGCGTTAGCATAGGATTTATTAGCTTCTAACATATTACCAAAATCTCCAGCAGCCATATTATAAGCTGAAGTTACTCCTTGGTCTCTTAATCTTGCAGCTAAGTCATTTTGATATCTTTGTTGGTCTTCATAAGCTCTCTGGCCTTCAGAAGTGTACCCTCCAGTAGTTGCAGAGTAATTTAAACCAGTTTGGCCTGACATAGCTCTTTGATAATTTCTCAAGAAATCAGATTGAGCAGTCGCATTATCATAATAATCAGTTAAATACTTATTCATTCTCTTCTGAGGGTCTGATAAGTATTCATCCATTCTTCCTAAGTTACTTACGTATAGAGGGATAGAAGTATCTGATATTAACTTACCGCCTCTAGTATAATCGGTTTGTTTCTGCTTAGCCATTTTAGCCATGTTTGCAAATTCTCCTTATATATTACATACTATCATTATATCATATTTAAAATAATATTTCAAGTGTTATGTTAAGATTTATTATATTTTCCTGCGAGGTCGTCATAGATATCATCTAGCCATTCTCTTGGGATGTGTTTATGCGCCCACTTTATTCCCTTCTTATCGCACCAATCTGCATAACTTGTTTTACTTCCCTTTTTAATCTTTTGATTAGCGTTATAGAATATCATTCTGAAATCTATATCGGGATATTGTTTTATGAGTAATAGCATCTTTTGTCTGTCTTCTACCACCCATCTTCCTTTAGTCTCTATTACTATATGAGGGCTTACAGGAAAGTCAGGAGTGTATTGATGTTTACTTTCTGGTATAATATATTCCAATTTAGTCGCTTCGTAATTAGGTTCTATGTCATAAGATTCCAGCTCTTTTATCATGGAATCTTCTAAACCAGACCTGAATCCGTGCTTACGACCTGCTTGGTCTACAGTTATTTTCTTTCTTTTAAATCTAGTCATATTATTAATCCCAATCATGAGGGAAATTTTTTACATCTACTTTTGGTATTCCCTTGCCTGCATTTATAGATTCGTTAAGTTCATCTAATCTTTTATTCATGTCTTCTACGTTTTTCGCTGTTCCAGGCTGGTCGATAGGGTCTCCTACAAACCTAGGTCTCATAACACCACCTTGAGGTTCAAATATTACATTACTGCCTACATACGCTAGTCTTGGGTCTATATTCCGCATCTGTTGTTGAGCTATTAAAGCTTGAACTTGTTCAGGTGTTAGCATAGCCTGCTGATAATTTTGCAAAAACGCTTGATTCCAAGGTCTAATATTCATTCCCATTATTTATTATTCTCCTTTACATATATCTGTATATCGTACATATTTTCTTCACCTTTAGAGTTTACATAAGGTAATGCGTTAGGAATATATCCTGTCTTTTTAAATCCTAGTCTCCTACACATAGCTATTGAATGTACTGCTATAGAAGGTATTTTTGCATATATTACATCAATTCCGCATGCTCTTACTAGGTCTTCATAAACTCCCTTTATCTTTCTTCCGAATACGGATTTATCATTTACGATATGAACTTGCGCACAGGTGTTTTGTTTCGTTCCTCTGATATTGTCGAAGATAACTAATCCGTATAAGTAATCTTCATTATCGTCAAAAACTCCATAGGCTAAACTATCTTCACTATCACAAGCATAACCTAAGACAAAGTATAGAGTCTCCTCTTCAGTTCTCGGACAGTAAGGGTTTTGACTATCGAATATTAAATGACATGATTGATATGCCTGAAATATATCGCTGCGATATTTAACGCAATCATCTCTATTAATTACTCTAAACTTCATTAAGTTATTCTCCTTGACTAAAGTCTGGTAGTCTTAAAGCTGCTAAACAGAATGCTACCCTCTTAGGAAATTCAATACCTATTGTAACTCCATTTCTTCCTGACATTGGAGCGTACAATCTTGTTAGAGAAGCTTTCTTATCAGCCCATCTAGTTTCTAATTCAAATGAGTTATTTATAAATTTCTTACCGTAATCAGAATAAATTAATTCTGGATAGTAAGAATTTTCTGTTCCTAATCCGATTATAGGTTGAACACTTTGAATAGAACCTCCAGCGTTAGAGGTAGTTACTTTATAGTCTATACCATTAAGCTCTGTAACTTCAAGTATAGAACTACAAATCATTCTATTATCTCTCAATCCGATAGCTTCAAACTCTGCATAAGCTGGAAGATTCTCTATAATTGTTCCGTTCTTAAAGTCTTGGAATATCATCCCCTCTTCTGTAACACCCATTACACCTTGATTAAATCCTATAAAGAATTTTACTGGAGTATCAAGTTCTCTTGGGTATAAGTTAGAATTAAGATTTAATACCATTCCTCTGGTATAATCCGCACCATAATAAAGTATCATTACGTTTTCAAGAGAGTTATAAGTAAGCCATCTTGGACTACTTGAAATACCTCTTCCTTGAGAATCTAAGTAAATAGCATCTACTATAGTATTACCAGCTACTATGCTACCAAACACGTTTACTGAAGCAGCATTAACTATAGAGCCAGAATTAGAATCGTATGCATATACAGACTCTCTAACTATAACATGGTCATTAGCTGTTTCCTGTCCTATGTTTGCAATCTTCTTAATATTTATAGTATCATTACTTAATGATAAGTAGTAAATTCCATTTTCCTTGCATATAAGAACTCCATCCATATAATCTTCTATAGATAAAGTTTTAGAAGAATCGCTATAGAACCCTTCAAAGAATCCAGCTCCGTTAGCCTGTTCAAAGTTATCTATAACACCTATAGCAGAATAGTAAATTCTACCTGTAGCATCAACTACAAATAATCTATTACTAGCTATAGCCATAAGTTCAGGTTCAAGAGTCTTATTGCCATAATCTCCGCTTTCAGCCGTATAGGTAAGTGTTACAGGCTTTATAGTCTTTTCCCCTAGAGTTACAGTTCCTGTAAGAGTAGGTCTATCGTTAGGGTCTCCTACGAAAGTAGCTCTTATAATTACATTTTCCCCTGATTCATCTATATTTGTAGAAACTATATTCATTTGGTGAGTATCATCTACTGATATCTTCTTACCATTCCAATAATATATATTAGAGGTTACAGGAACTGCGAAAGTATAATAAGTAGAGTAGTCATGGACTGGAACATTCTCATCAGTTATTTCGTTTGTTATACTATCGTCATAAGTTCCGAATATAAAAGTATTCCCCTCTGTATTAATTATTAAATCAGTTCCTCTATGAGCCATGATAGGATTATCTACAGTAGGAAGTTTAGTCTTGTACCTTTTAAGTCCTTGGCTAGAAGTATAGAGATAAACATTTCTATCATAAGTTACTAAGAAGAATGAAGATGAGCTATAACTATCCCTTGTTATTCCAGCTACTATTTCATTCTCTGGTAATTGAGCCATTGGCATATAACCGAATTGAGGTACTAAAGCTCCTTTTTCAGCCCAGACATTTCTACCGCCTACAAGAGCTAAAGATGCTAATTGTTCGTTTATAGTTCTTGGTGTATCGAGTAGATATAAACCGTGAGAGAAATCTCCGAATACATATCTTCCATCATTTCTTACTGTTCTAGTTTTTAATGGATTAAATTTTAAAGCCATTCGTTTACTCCTAACCTAATAATCCACCTTCTGAGTCATAATGCCCTGCTCTTCCTCCACCAAATCCACGGATTGCTTGCATACTGCCGTAATCCTCTTCTATATATCTATCTAAGGATTCTCTGAATAAGTTAGCGTATATTTGAGCATTTTCATTTCTGCATCTAGCAAATATAAGAGCTGCTGCATTAAGTATTACTAAGTTACAAAATCTTTGGTCTGCCATGATAGTATCTCTAATATTGTCTATGACAGTACTTGATATATCGTTATTCTTCCACACAAGGTCTGTTGTTGACTGAGTTACCTTTAAAGTATAAATTCCATTAGGGATAGGCAATAATCTTAAATATCCCTTTTCTATAACATAGCTTAAAGGCGCTCCATTATTCTCAGCTTTTGATTTATCTAATACTGTATTCTTATCAAATACATTATTATAAGGGATATCTCTTACAGAGCCGTTATGCAAGATTAATTGAACTTTCTTTATTATTCCCGATACAGCATACTTCTCTTCTCCAACTTTAGTCTTAATAGTATCAGTTCTCTCTAGTACATTATTTGCTATATATAATTTACTTATAAGACTTCTTAAAGCTTCAGAAAGATTCTCAAGTAGAAATCTTACAGTTTCAGGTGTATCGGTATCATTAACATATAAAGGAAAGCCTGTTATAGTAGCTAATCTATTATATGCCTCTTCAACTATCATCATTTATTTATATCTCCTATAGTAATATATTCTTAAAGAAAAAGGAGAGGTTTGAGGGATTCTCGCCCCTCTCCATTATTAAAATAAAGTAGACTATTATTATTATTGTCCAACTTTAACGAATACACAAACACCAGCTTTAGGTTCTACAATTTCTTTACCGTAGATTTCAACTCCGTGGTATTCATCTGCGAAGAACTTGTGAGAACGGAATTTATCTGGAGGTAATACTTTGCCAGCTTTAGTAATCAAGTTTCTTGTACCAGCAACTATGCAAAGAGTACCGTCAGCTGCACCAGTTAAATTGATGTGTCTGTCAGCATCTGGGTTCAATGATGGTTCGATTGCAACGTCTAAGCCCATTATAGTTTTAACTTTTCCAGTTTCAACTTTTTCATCAGCTGCTACAGTGCTTCTGTCTTGTAAGTAATGAGATACTAACAATTCAGTATACAAGTCTGTAGGCAAGAAGATTTGACCATGAGTTGCTTTGCCTTGTTGAGCGTTAGAACCGTAAGTAATTTGACCATCAGCTGTAATAGCACCTTTATCATATAACTTAGCGAAGATTTTTACGATAACTTTTTCGTATAATTCATCACCATTAGTTACAGTGATAGGAGATGCTGCTGACGAACCAAGAGTTTCTACAGTTCCTGCTACACCAGCATCTACGACCATTTGAACTGTTTCTAAGTTGTGTTTCTTTCTCATTTCTTGAGCAGCAAGGTCTAAGTTACCACTTTCATAGTTCCATTTACCTTCAGCTTCAGTGAAATCAGAAATATAGAACGCATACTTAGCATATTTGTTAATTGTCATAACAGTTTTTTCAAATGCTACGTTGCCAGGGATTAATCTAGCATCTTTGTTAGCGTAAGTTCCAGCTGATAAATCTGAACCATCAGCAAGAGGTTTTCCTGGAGCGATTTGAGTATTAATGTCTCCTCCAACAATACCACCTTTACCAACTCTGCCAAACTCAATAGCTAAACTAGAAACATCTGGTTTTACTAATGCAACTGAATCGCCAATTTTAAAGAAATCGCCTTCGAAATCTCTGTTTGTCAAACCCGAATCAACGTCAGCCATAGGTTGGTCAAGGATTAATTGCATCTTGGTAGCTAAAGCTATTTCCATTGACTGGTCACCAACTGGATTAGTGTTTCCAGCAGATTGGGTATAATTACCTGATTGAATCGGATTATTTGAATAATCTGGTAGTCCTGCCATTTTGATTTTTCCTTTCTTTTAATTTATATAAAGTCCTATTCGACCTAGCTACTAAGTTCCGAGATTACTTCTCAACCTACCATAGTTTAGCTAATAGGCTTGTTCATGTTATCTAATAATTTCTCTTCAGGAGTTTTAAGAGTTCCTTGCTCTTTTTCTTTTTTAATCTCATTAACGATACGTTTAATTATAAGTTTATCTGGGGTAGATATACCATCCTTAGCATCTCTTATTACATAAGGGAGAACTTTCTCAAGTACTGGTTGGCCTAATGCTCCCATTGACACTCCGCATGCTGCCATAGCCGATACTACCAGTACAGCTGCTGCTTTACCTTGAACTTTGTCTTCATCTGTAATATTAAGATTTTTGATTTCATTTACTTCATCCTTAATCACTGTATGATTAATTCTGAAAGTCTTTTTAATTATATCTACTATCTTACTCATAATTATTTACTTCTTTTTCTTGCTGCTTCGTTAATTAAATCTTCGTGGTCTTTATAGAATTGTACTCTATTTTTAAAAGGTACTGAAGCCATTACTTGTAATACGTTATCAGCTGTAATAGGGTTAGAGTTAGCTGCTCCAGAATCGCCATCAGCTACACCTTCTTTTAAAGCATCAATAGAAGGTTTTTCTACTGTAACTTTAACTTCGGGTTTTTCTTCTTCCTCTGGTTTGTTTTCTTCCTTTGGTTCTTCTGCTGTATCTTCAGCTGCTGGAACGTCTACTACATCTTCTACAGTTTCTGCTGGGGCTTCATCCTTTACTTCAGCTTCATTTACAACATCAGGTACTACAAGCTTAGCTCTAGCTGCTGCAAGTTCTACTTTAGCTGCTAAGTCTTCACCTAAGTCATTAACACCTACATTCATCATAATGTTAATAAATGTATCTGCTGCCACCTCAGCTTGTTCGTGTGATAGAGTATATTTATTGAAAAGTTTTTCAGCTTTCTTGAATACTAATTCAGCTCCCTTATCTTGAACTTGTTTAGTTAAATTAGTTTCATTAAACTGTTTAACTTCATTAGCTTGTCTGATAAGGTCTTCAGCTATAACGGCTTTAGCTGGGTCTTCTTTTCTTAACTCATCAAGAGTCTTAGTCTTATCGATACCGTATTGGTCTAATGTGTCATTAAGAGCTTTTTGAATTCCATTAAGAACTCTATTATACTCAGTTTCTACATTTTGCACAAGGTTGCCTAAATCTTCAAGGCCTTTTCTTTCCTCCTCAGCTTCTCTCAAAGCTTCAAGTTCAGCTTTAACCTTTTCTACGTCTTCAGCTGGTTCTTCCTCAGTAGCCTCTTCCTCTTCGGTAGGAGGGGGTACATCCGAATCTTCCTCAGTCTTTTCTTCTGGTTTTTCTTCAGTTTGTTCGGAAGTCTCTTCAGAAGGAGTAGTGTCCGTTTCCTCTTCTTTTTTGTCTTCTTTCTTTTCTTCTACTTCTTCTTTAGTGTCTTCAACTTTTTCACCTTCATCTTCAGCTGGAGCTTCCTCTTTAGATGGTTCTTCCTCAGCTGTTTCTTCAGGCTTAACGTCTTCTTCTTTAACTTCGCTTTCTTCAGCTACTGTTGTTTCTTCTTTAACTTCGCTTTCAACGATTTCTTCTTGAAGATTTTCATTTTGTAATTTTTCGTCTGACATTTAATAAGTCTCCTTATAATTGTTTATAACATTTCGTCTATAGGTGTATCTTGCGGTATATCTTGGGTTGGTTGAGTAGGAGGAGGAGTAGCTCCATTATTATCCTCAGCATCTGGAGGAGGAGTGTTTGTGTTCCCTTCACTATCAACTAATTCAAGTAAATTATCTGCATCATTCAAATCTGCTTTAGCCATTAAGTATCTAACAGCTACTATAATCTGTTGAGGGCTTAGGTTAGAGAATATCATTTGGGCGATTGGCAAGTTCAACATTTGCATCAATCTATTCAATTCTCCTTCTTTATCAGCCTTAGCAGCATTAGTAGATATAGTTACTTTTAATTGTTCATCAGCATAAATTTCTTTAAGCGGATGTTCAAAGGCAAGTGCCAATTCTCTGTTTAATCCATAGAAGCTTACGAACAATGGAAGCATGAATCTATAAGAGAATACATCTGTTTCTACTCTCATTCTAGCGTTAGCTTTTTGGAATAAGATAGCACTTTCTTCTGCTGTTCTAACAGCTCCCGAAGCATCTCCAGCCATATATGAATTTAAGCCAAGCATGTTCTTATTTTCATCTAATAACATCTGAATAATAGGAATGCCGTTTTGACCTACCATTGGAGGAGCGAAAAATTCTGGCTTTTGCTCAAGTGATGTAAATTCCAGTTCTCTATTTTTTCTGGCTTCTCTGGCTTGCATTTTGTTAAATGTGCCCTTTTGCCACATCATAATTGGGTTGGCTACATCATCAAGGTTTTTAATAAATAAATCAACTGCTTTATTAACAAGTCTGTTGATAGGTAAACCTGAGCATAAAGGAGAGATGCCTCTGTGAGTCTGTCTATCTATTTTATATCCAGCATAAATAATTCTAGGAGTGCTGGAATCATTATACTTAATTTCTGCTGCTCTGCCATCTATAACTACAGCTTTAATGTTTGATAAAACTTTATAGTCATCAGTAATATAATCGCCATAGAATGTAAGAACTTCAATCTGGTCTCTGTTAGTTCTTGCCATGGTTCTTTTAGGGTCTTCAGCTATATCCCATCTGAAATATAAATTACTATCAGAACCGTTTCTTGTTTGTTGTTTATTAAGAATAGCTTCCTTATCTTCTTTAGACAAAAGAGGGTAAGCATCTGAAGTTAATAATGTTTTAGCATCAATGTAACTTCTTACTACCTTAACACATCCAAGAGGGTCTCTGTCGTAATCAATCGCATCAATGAATAAATCAAATGGGTCTATTCTTTCAATGTCAATATCTTCATAAGTTACACCTTCTTTGAGTGTGAAGCTCATAAGCTTTTCACCAGTCTCGCCATCTTCAACAGTCTGCTTCATTCTCCACTCTTCTTTAGTTTCTTTATATTTTAAGAACGCAGCTGTTTCACCTTTAAGAATCCAATCATCGACGTAATCCCCTGATAATCTCTCTAAGAGGCTCATACTCTTAAACTGGTCTAACATAGCATTTCTAAGTTCTGGTACTTTCATTGTTGAATAGGCATCATCACCTTGAATAACTAATAAAGCTGAATAACCAGGAAGAGAGCTTTCGAGTATAGCAGATTTATAAACCTTAAATAGTTCTGCCATGTGAGGGTATCTTTCCTTGTCAGATTCTTCTGCTCCAGAAAATATTGAGCGATAGAATTTATTATAATTTTCCTCAGCTTTAGAGTTAATATTCAACTGAACTCTCTTAGTTTTTACAAAGCTTGCAATCTCATCTTTGTATTTTGAGAGGTCATACCATTGTTGTTTAATTGTTAATTTTTCATCTGGCATAATAAAATATTACTCCTTTGTACATATTAACATTATAAAATATTTTGAAATCGTTTTCAACTGATTGAAGAAAAATCGTAACAAAAATTTACAATTCTTCTCCTTCTCCAGCCATAGCCCTTAAACTATGTAAAAACCATATAGGATAAGAGATAGCATCAATAGGGTGGACTAAGAATAACTTGTTAGGGTCTGCTTGTATTTCTGAATCCGTAGGAATCTTCAATCCACCATTAGCAAGTTGATTTTTACATTCCTCAAAGTTATATAATAAATGTTTGCAGCTTGAATCTACAAATAGTCTTATCTTTCCTTTAGCATTCTTTATAACACCTCTTAATGTTGCAAGTCTTTCTTTAATTAATGGGTTAGACTTCTGGACTCTTAATGTTATATCATATCCTAATTGTCCGAAGTAGGCTATCATTACAGAGTAATCGCTGCCATTAGTCTTCTTATCTCGACCGTGAGAGTCTCCCATTATTACCATTTTCCTTATTCCCACCTCATCTACAATCGGTTGGATTAACTTACACATCTCTAGGGTAGTTAAAGATTGGTTAATTAATTCTCTTAATACATACCAAACTCCGTCTCTTTCTTGCATTAAATACCAACACATAGGGTTGTAGTTAAAGTCACAAGATAATACAAGAGGTTTTGATTTATCAAATTCGATATGCTCAATAACATTATCCTCTGTAAATTGAGGGAATGCTACAGTATTATCATAATCTAAGTCTAGGCCTTCTATCATCTCTGCTGCTTGCTCAGCTGAGTATAATTCCTCTAGCATCTCTACATATTCAGAACCTAGATGATAGTTTTCTCTTGTACTAGCATGAACATATCTATAAGATTTCTTTCTAGTTCTAGGGTTAATAAAGTGTTTATTAAGCCATCCTCTTTTTCCTTGAGGGTTAGTATGCATAAATAAACTTCTATAGTACCCATCCCAATCGTCATGTTTCATCTGACGTAGACGAGTAATAAGCTTTATAAATACTATCTCTTCCAAGAATGAAGCTTCCTCGAACTCTATCCATGTAAATTCTTCTGACATGAATTGCTCCCAATCGGACAAGGTTTTAAATCTTATTTCGCTACCATTCTTGAATACAATAGTTTGCTTTCTGTCTTTATACCACCAATGAACATCTTCCTTTAACCCGATATTCTCCATGTGTTCTAGATACTTTCTTTTGGTAGTATTATCTAGCAAGTCTTGAGACTTAGCACCTACGAGACCTCTACATCCAGGCCACTTTAAGGCAAAGTATAAACCTCTTATTGAACCGATGAAAGTTTTACCACTACCCATTCCTCCTTGGTAGAGAGATATATCCTGATATATTTTGCTGTTGCCCTCAGCATCCGTTTGGTTTAGTAGTTTTTTGGAGAAGCCAAAGAGGAATTTTTTCTGGGAGGGTAGTAGTTTATACTTAGTTATTTTCATTATGCATAATACCTTTCTAATAAAAGTAGTCTAGGGTCTAGAACGTCTACACCTAAATCTTCAGTATTAGCTCTGATACAATCGCTATCATCTATTAATAGTATATCTGGGTTATCTGATAATTGTTGCAATACAAATTCGGGTTTCTCTATAAAACCGTAATCAGTACCCAGAGCCATTAGCTCAAAGCCTCTTTCTGGGTCTAGTATCTTATTAAGGATATTAAACGTATGTTTACTTTCAGCTCTTACGGTCAAGAATACAATAGGAGTTTTAGAGTTGTTAATCATATATCTTAATTTCTCATTTACCCTATAGAGATTAAACCAATCTTGCAAAGCCATTAGAACAGCAGATAACTTAGGAGAGTGAAACATATCCCAAGTATGCCTCATTAAATCTGTCCAGAATCCATAGATTAATGTATCATCTATATCGCATACTATTAAATCGTATAAATTAAGATTTCTCATTAATATCCTCCTCATAATCTTCGCAAGGCTTTACATTATTCAATATTACACCATGTTTATTACAGACACCATAAAATGTTTCTATATCAAAGTATAGACAATTTGTACAATCACTCTTTATATTGTCTTTACTTTTCATCTGGCTTCTCCTTATATTCTTTAAATAAACATAATTCCAAAAAATCAATTCGTTTAGCAAACTTTAAAGCTAAGTGCTGATAAAAGTCTGTATAATCTTCCCCTGTAGGACTAGCATATTCTTGAGATAAATCTCTGAATGCTTTCATATTCATTAATTGATTTATGTCAAATTCCTTAGCTGCCTGAGTCCATTTTTGAGATAGAGCCTCTTCTAGTTTCTTATCTCTGGTCTCAATTAACCAGTCTTTAACGTTAGAGGTCTCTCTATGCCCGTACTTCTTGAAAAATCTCAGGGCATATCTCTGTATATTAAAATTATGAACCCCTATAGTTTCAGCATACTCTATATACTTTTTATTACATTCCTTACATCTTAGTAAGTGTGCAATCAGCATGTCTTCTATTTTAGGAGGAATATCACCAGCGAAGAACTTTTTACGAAAAGAGTAAACTAAAGAACAATCGAAATCAAATCCGATGTTATCTCTATCCATATTTTCGTTTACTTTCTGGTTCTTCTTCTTTTTATTCTCTGCCATTTAGATATGACCTCCTTGATACGGTTCTCTTACTGTGCCTCTTTCGATAAACTTTCTTGTTCTCTCTTTATATTCTGGCTTATCAAACTTTATCTTATGATAAGTGTCCTTAGCTTTATAGTAATTAGTTTTCTTAGCCATTTCCCAAGCAGCATCAAATGAAAGACAATAATACATTAACTTTCGCACAAGTTTTGCATCATGAGCTGATTGGTCTACTGTAGAAGGTACTGCATCTATACACTCTATAATCATAGGGTCTTTATATCCTAAACCTCTTAGGGTGCGCATGTCTGTTACTGGTTGACGATTAAAGAATACAGAATTAAAATCCTGCTCATTCCGTACTTCTTTCCCATCAAATTCTCTGATAATATCTTCTTTGAACGTAGGAATATTCCTTTTGCTCGCAGCTTTTTCATATAGTTGTTGAAGAAATTCATCATGTTCCCCTACATTTAATGACGTCTTAGCAAAGTCAAAAGTAGTTGTCATTATATGCCTTTTATTCGTATAACATTCAAAGCTTTTACATCCTTCCATATCTTTCACTATAAATGTTTCAAGGTCTAGTTTGGTTAAGATATAGATATGCATACCTGTTCCAGAATTGGAGTTTTCCCATTCATCATCCCTAAACTCTTTTATAAATTCTTTAGTTTCAGATTCCATAGCTCCATTATCTAAGTAGCAATCATCAAGGTCAAGACATATAAGTTTCGTATCACCTATTACATTTCCAAGCAATACAGATACTCTGGAGTGCATAGCTTTAGCTAATTTGTTAGCTTCTTTAAAGGTATACCTTTTTGCATCATAAATACCGATAGTCCTATCTGGATTATCAATGTTAAATAATCTTTTATTATCTCTGCATAATGCAAATATTTTAAAGAATCCTAGCTGCATATTACTCCTGTAAATCGTCTCCTTCAAAGATAATTTTAAATTCCATTTCTGTATTATCAATGGATTTTAATTGTCTTATCTTGTCAAGTATCTTAGCTACTACATCATACTTACCATCAAACTGAGCTTTCTTTAATAACTTATTATATACCAAGTTGATAGTATTAACATCATCATCAATCAATGTCATTTCTTCAACCTTAATAAACTCTTCCTTAATCTTAGGTAGGTCTGGATGTTGAAGTATCCTCCGATATAAATTTTTAAGTTGTTTAGATGTTATCTTTCCAACAAAAGATTTTAGAGCTATTTCAACATCTTCCCTATATAATTGGGCTTCTGCTACAGCCTCTAACATCTCTCTTGTTATTTCAATATCATCTACATTATCGTTGCTATTCATTATAAGATTACCTTATCAATTTTAATATCGCCTTTAAATTGTTTTAACGTTTCAGGGTTCTTAAGATATTCAAGAGCTTCGTATTCTGTTTGAACAATTTTAATAACTTTCGTATGTACGTGTCCTGTTATAGGGCAAATAGTTACGTCTTTAATTACATATAGCATTACAGTATTTCTCCATTTTCTATTTCTATTACTTCAGCTTTTTTAGCTTTCCCATTTTCTATTCTGATTTCAGCAAAGCCCTGTTGCCAATTCGGGAATATCATATAGTCTGGGTTCATGTCGCATAAACATCCAGTTTCTAGCCAGAAGAACTTCTTACCTGATTTTCTAGCTATATATTTACATAGCCGATGAGTGTGACCCGAAGCTCCTGACATGTAAGAGTTTTCCATCTCCTTAATAGCTGAGAGGCCTGACTTATTACCTAAAAGAGTTCCGTGCTTAATGTATAAATTATCATTGATTGTAATTGAACCGCAGCCCTTTATATCAAAGTCTTTAACCTTAATAATACTGAAAACATCTTCTATTAATGAAGCTAGTTCTGGAGCTTTAGTAAGTACATATTTTTCTAATCTTTGTTCATGGTTTCCGATTACATAATAAATGTCTGCTTTTGGCGCAGCCTTACGAACTCTAGCTAAGAAATCTCTACACATCTCAATTTCTTGCATAGGGTTTCTTCCTTCTCCCTTAGTAAATCTGGATAGCATAAACATATCAATAACATCTCCGTTAAGAATGATTACTTGCTTCCCTACAGCTCCTCCAGATTCTGAACATCTTTTAATAAAAGCATCTACAGCTTTATTATCCTGAAAAGGAATGTGAACATCAGAGCCAATAATGATTGTAGCATCTTTTAATTGAATGTCAATATCTTCAATTTTTCTGTTTCTAATCATCCGATAAATCTCCTTTTAGTTGTCGCTTAGCTTCATCATCTAGAAAGTCTAAGAACCTTTTAATTCCACATTCTACTCCAGTTACCATTTCAATCATAGTAATACATGCCGTAGCTCTAAATGCTAAGTTCCAATCAGTATCATCTATTAGGTCTCGCATTATATCGCAAGTGTCTTTTATAGCATCAAGATTAGCTGTAAGCCTATGTGTTACTGGTCTAGATATTTGTTCTATTTCTTCAAAATCCATTTAACTATTTTCCTTTTTATTAAATTCTTCTTCTAGCATTTCGAGGAGCATTACCTCATAATCTTTTGAGTCTCTTGCTTTTTTAATACATTCTTCTTTTTCTTTTATTTCTACTTGTTTACTTCTTGCCACCTGAGAAGCCTCCTATAATTGTCATAACTATCATATATATTACTGCGCTTATTTCAGCTAGGAGTAGGTAATACCCTGCTATAATCATTCCTTGGCTTGGTTGCATCATCATAAGCTGTAATGAAATCCAAGCTATAAGAAATGCTATAAATCTTTTAATCCATCTTTTCAAGGTATACCTCCTTAACTATTTTATTTAAACTTATTAATTGGTCTGAAATCATTCTTGCAGATATAACATCTATATCTAATTCTTGTTCTGGTTCTAATAAGCCTGTAGTTAAAAGAAGTGGAGTGTCGAAATCTTTTAAATACATACAGCCGACAGGAAGAACTAATAAAATATCTCTTAAGCAATTATCAATATCAATACCTTTGTCTCTATAACATCTTATTACTGTTTTAATAATGTCTTCATCAGGATTAATATTTTCATTAAGATATTTAAGAGCTGTCTTCATTCCCATTCTAGGAATACCTTTAACATTATCTTCAGAATCTCCTGCTAACATCTGAGCATATACATTCATAATAGCTTCTAAGTCATTTGTTTGTACTTCGTTATCAGTGTTTAGTTTGCAATATCTGTAAGAATAATATCTAAGGTCTTTATCATCACTAAATACAATACAGTTATCTTCAATATTAAGATGTTTTTGCAATAAAACTAAGACGTCATCAGCTTCTAAGTTTTGCACGCAGGTTAGTTCATCTTTGAGTTTATATTTAATATACTCCCTGAACTTTCCTAAGTTTTCGTCTTTCTTTCTTGTAAGTTTATATGATGGATAGATGTCTTTCTTAAAAGTATGTCCAGATATAACTCTTATTAATTCTACATCATCTTTGTCGACGTTAAAGTATTCTGCCGTTCTATCTATAGCGGATTGAACTAGGTCAGATAGTACCTTAAACTGTTCATTTTCTTTTAGGCCTGCATAATATGCTTTACATATATAGCCATCATAATCTAATAAGGCAACTGTTCTTTTCATTAGGTATATCTCCAAATTAACTACATTTTCATTATAAACGATTTAATGAAAAATTACAAGCCTTATTCTTTAGATTCTTTACATTCCTTAACATTTGAATCTTCTTTGAATCTTTTTGCTGCCTCCTGTAGTATACCATTCATATACTTTCTGAGATTTCTGGCTATCTGGCCTTTTGGTTTATATAACACTGCATTTGCTTCATCCTCGGTAAGTGAGAAGGTAAATGTAACTTTACCTATTACCATCTTAGATTCTGTCATAGTTAAGTCTTGCTCTTCAGTAGGTTTAACTACTTCCTTATCTTTCTTTTTAGTCATAAAAGAGGTCTCCTATATTTTCGTTATAATAATTTTCTATTCTTGATTTTAATTTTTTAAGTGCTCTTATTTTAATTTGTCTTGTTCTTTCAAGGCTTAATCCTAATGATTTACCTATGTCTAATAATATCTCTGGTTCTTTTCCGTCTAGTCCGTAATATCTATCTAGTATATACTTTTCTCTGTCAGAAAATTTACTTATAGTATTTTTTATTTTATTTTTTAACCAATCATTAAATAATTTCTTATCTTTATCTTCTATATATATTGCATGCTCTTTAAATTTATTTGAGTCATGTTCAAATATATCTTGCTGAATATTTTTAGTAATAGATATTTTTTCTACTAGCTGAAAGGATTCAAAAGCCCTTGGAGATGTATCTTCTCCTTTTTTATACATATTCCATTCTCGATATCTATATTCTGGAAGGTGTACTAACTCATAAGCTTTTGCCCTTCTGAATAACGCATCTTTTAAGACAGTACCTAGATATGTTAATTCGTTAGGGGTTCTAGTTGGGTCATAATATTTTATCCTATCTCTTAATATAATGAATACGTCTTGCATTAAGTCTTTATATTCAGCTCTTTTATACGCTACTTTGTCTACCAATAAATGAATAAATGAGCTATGCTTTTTCATAAAAGCTAGCACGTAATCATTTAAATCTTTATCGTTTTTAAACTGCATTATTTAAGATATTCCTCTACTATTTCAGGATGTTTCATAAGATATAGTTCTAGTATAGCTAAAGCATTCCAAGCCATGTGAGCTAAGTGAGGTAATCCTGTTTCCCTATCTTTAGTCTCGTTAAGATTATGTTTTATCAAATGTCTCATTAAACTGTCTTGGTATCTTTTGTCTGCTCCTTCTACTTGCTTCCAGTTATTGGGATTTGGATACTTGTGCGTACCGAACTCAATGCAAGCACCAACCGCCAAGAGAGCGTCAGGAAATACATTGATAAGAGTACCTACCATTGGCTTACCGCTATCATATTTCTTTCCTTTTCCATCATCAGTTAAATCGTATTTAACTGTCTTTTGGCCTTTGACTATTTTACTTTCAAGTATTTCAATCTCTTCATTTACTTTTTTAATAGGGTCTTCCAATTTAATTATTCTCCTTATCTATTCTACTTGTCTTTAACTTGTCTATAATCTTGTTTAAATCCTTTAAGTCTTCAATCCTAAATGTATTTAATGTTTCATCCTTGTATTTAAACTCTACGGTAAAGAATTGAATCTTCGGAGTTATACTCGTCTTAATGTAAAATTCTCTCCAGAGATACATTATACCCTGAGCTAGTTTTCTAGCTTCTGGAAGATTTAAGGCTTGTAGAAGAAACAAAGCCCTTTGAATCATGTTAGGTAATTTTAAGAAACTCATTTTATATCACCACTTTATCCTGTAATACGAAGTTTAATCTATTGTCTAATTTGTATCGGTAAGTTATATTCTTACCAGCTCCGTAGCGGTTCTTAAAAAGAGTCATTAAGATATACTTTTCTCCACCTTGAAAGTCTTCCATTAAGGCTAAGCCTACGTCTCCATCCTCTTCGATAGAGCCAGAACCTTTACCTCTAATTTTCATTCCATCTTTAGTATCTTTTTTAGTCTGCCCTTGAGCTTCCTGATTAGAAGCCCTAGATGCTTGAGAACATACAATAAGCTTTTTACCTGTTTGTCTTGCGTAAGTTTGCAACTCCCTAGCTGCGTGTGTTATGTTTTCATATTCGCTTCCTGTTCCTCTTATTCTTTGAATGTAGTCAACTATTATATATTCAAACTCTGGAAAGGCTTCAAACATTTCAATCATGTCTTCTACCGTTGCCCCACCAGTTTCGCATATATCTATATTGGTTAAGTAATGATACTTTTCATCTTCTATTACACTATCCATTATTCTGTTTGCTACGTCTCTTCGGGATGAGTATAACTCTCTTAATTGCTTCATGGACGTGCCTGTAAGGTTCTTTAACTGTCTTTCCATTAACAGGCCAGCTCCCATTTCACAAGAGCATATCAATACTTTTTTTCCTTGCTTAGCTAAATTAACCGCTATTAACTGGCCACACAAGCTCTTACCTGTGTTAGGCGCAGCTATGATAAACGTTATACTCCCATTTCTAATTGTTTCAACGTAATCATCAAGTATTTCTAGTCCGTATGTAGTATCCCCTTGCGCAATACGCTCTTCAAAATCTTGACGAATTTCCTCCACTCCGTCTAGGAGGGGGGTTGGTTTTAATTTTCGTCTTTTTATGTTTTCGTCTTGAGTCATTTATGCAAGGAAGTCCTTTTGAAAAGAGTAGTGTCCATCCATTCTATTCATCTAAGAGAGAAGGGAATTTAAGAAGGAGCATTTGAACATCCATACTGTCTCTCATTGATTCGGGAATACTTTCTATATATTTCTTTGCCGTAGCAAAATCTTCTATAAGGAATGGGTTTACGTTTATGTTTGGCCTGTCTTTTATTATATAATCTTTATGCTTATCATATACCCAGCCAGAGGTCAATAACATATTATGAGTTTCAGAGTTGTATTTCTTGAGCCGTTGCTTGTACTCTGTCTTATCATTCACATGCTCTTCTAAAAAATTTATATAGCTTGTTATTTCCCTAAAAGCTCTTTTCATGTAAGTATCCCCAAAGTTAGTCCGTATTGCACGGTACTGAGCTGGGGTTAGTCTTACTTTGCCTTCAGGGTCTTCTTCTCCATTCTCATTATACAACTTTACTTTGCCTCTATTAGTATATTGAGGCAATAGATAATTATATAACTTCTTGGCTTGCTTAGGAGATAGACCCATTATTAAGTCTATCAACAAATCGTAAATGTCATTTCCCTGAGGTAATTTACTCGCCATGTGTTAAGAATACTCCTAGTAGAATAGCGTTGAATGTAAATATTAACAAGTCTATGTACACTATAATACCTCTTCAAATATCTGTAGAAGTAAATCGACCCTATGTTTATACTTCTTTTTAAAATGTACTTTATATGGCGCAGCTATAACATAGTAGTTCAATCCTATAACTAAAGACTCGGCCATGTGTTGCTCTAGGTCTGTAGGTACATATATACGGATAGTTGAACTACCTCCGAAATATTCTGTAGCACTGTATACCTCAAGCTTTAGTACCATAGCACTTTCAACAAACTCCCAATCCAGAAGTTTGCCGTAGTAGTGGCATCTCGAAAGATACTTCTTATTACTGTTTATTTCGTTAGGCTTCGCCATCTTGTTTTTCTTTTGCCCTTATATCTGAACGTCTTTTAATTAATCTGTTCCTTATATACTTGCGTATATTATTAGGACATTGTTGTTTGTTTTGAATCAATAATCTATCTAAGCGATATAACGCTCTATCTGTTTCCTGTTTTCCGAACTCTTCAACTAATGAGTCGTAATCTTCTTTTAATAGTTCAAACCTGAAGAATGTTACACGCTTAGGAAGATTATATTCTTTTGTTAAGTTTGATATTTGCAAAATAAATTTACTCATCAAAAGATTATTAACCCTTATAAGGATTTCAAAATCTTTTAATTCATCTTCAATAGCCTGAAGTCGTTTACTTATTTCTATCTTGTTTTGTTCTGAGTTTTCCATTTACGTTTGCATTTATCTTTTCTTTAATACGTCTTAGATTAATCTTTGTATCAATTACTATTTTATCAATAATACTTTCTTTCATTTTTAGTTCAATCTCGCTTTTGAGTTTTATTACTATCCTCATATATGTATTTATGAACGACATCATATTGATGTCCATTTGTAATCTGAGTATACTCTTCTTCGTCGATTGGTATATAAACAGACACAGGTTCATGCTGATAATTATATAAGTGTAAGGTTATATGATATCTATGCTTAATCATTTTATATTCCTATTACTTCTTTGCTTTACTTCCTTGTATGATGATTGTACTAACCCAACCACCAATGTAGTCTTTAACATCATCAAGTTCATCTCCGAACACTTCTTTAAATTCGTGATAAACTTCTTTAAATTTTTTAGCAGATACAGAGTTATCGCACTCTCCGCAAGTACGCTTATGTGTTGTTTCCACTTTTTCCTCCGCTACTTTTGTAGCTTTAGCTGCTGATTTTCCTCCAGCTTTTTTACATTTAAAACATGTTACTCTTTCTGGATACTTTTCAACGAAGCTTTTATAATTGTCATTCAATTCTACTTCTGCTCCGCACTTTGCGCATTTTGCCTTTACTGTCATTTAATCATCTCCTTATAAATTTGTTTAATTGTTTTAAAGAAAAGGGGGAGGGTAAATTTTTTGAAAAACCTCCCCATGGAATAAAAAAAGTATTTACACTATATATGTTTACCCATTAACATTATAAACGATTATTAATTATTTGTCAAGTGTTTTGTTTATAATTCTTAATATTTTGTTAGTTTACTTACCAGTAAATATCTATAATCATTATAAGTTATATATATTTGCTTACGAGAATCAATCTTTCTAGTCTTTAATTCTCGCTTAATTATTTCTCCACCATCATTGAATGTTACTACTATAGTTTTCCGATTATAGTCATTGTATACCGATAATGTATATATCTCATTAAATGGTTGGTCTGGTTTTAAGGCCTTAAATAATAATCTTTGGCGATAATCTTTGTCATCTGCCATTGGCCTAACCATCAGCTTCCTATGTGTCCTTTGACCTTTATATTGTTTTATCATTTTATTATTTTAATCCTTTAAAATTAGTGTTAAGATTTATTTACATCTGTAGTTTCATCAAATCTAATTTCTGTACAGAGATATTCGGCCATCCCTTCGAGACAATCATTACATAATTCAAAGCTATAATCGGTAAATACAGGCCTTCCAAATGGCATGCTTGTTATCTCGATAAATTTACTATCGCCATCTTTCGTTATTTCTTTTCCGCATTTATCGCAATAATGTCTAATCATCTATTCAACCTCCTTATTTGCATTTTATTTCTTTAACATAATATGTCGGCATCCAAGAACCAATAATACCAAAAGACCATTTACCTTTTTTATCTAATTTAATTTCTTTAGGTAGCTCCAAATCTGGATAACTGTCCTTGAGAAGTTTTAATACATGTCGCTCCATTACTTGCATTGATTTTGAATAAAATTCATCTCCATAAACAATCTCATCAGGGTCTCTCCAATTTTCTGCAAGATTTCTTACGCTATAAAATTTATAAATCTTCATTTATTCGCCTCCTCTAATTTTTTAATCTTAGCTTTTAACTCGAATCTTTCTTCGAGAAGTTCAACTGCTTCATCTAATAAACTAAGGTAATCTTCTTCTAATCTGTTTAATTTTATCTGAATCTCCCTAGATAATTCTATCCAATATCTAATGTCTTCCATTATATCCTCCTTTTTCTTTTTACTGGTACACCTTCCTCAGATAGAGGATAGTTCTCAACCGCATCAGGACTAAGTTTCATGAAGTCTTCTTCAGTTAGATACATTATATCTTTTTCAGGTTTACTAGGTTTCTTAACTATACTTAAAAACTTTAACGTATTTTTATTTATTTTAATTTTATAAAACATTTTATTTGCATGCCTCCCTGTATAATTCTGCTGGTGTTACTACATCTTTTGTAGTTATTAATCTTGATACTCTATTACCATACTGACTGCATATCAGGCCATTCTTACTTCCTGAGCTGCCATCTCTTAACAAGTAATCAAGTATTATATCTTTACCGTATGGTAAATGTATGTATGATTCTGCCACGTCTCTATCTAGTTTGCAAGGATAGAATGCGTAATCCGTTTGTTTAAATTGTTCAGCTTTAAAGAAATCTGTTAAGAGGTATCTTCTAACTCCAGGAGGTATAGTCTTCTTACCTACAACTTCAGGGGCTGAAGTACTCTCAAATAAGAAATCTCCAATCTTCATAGCTACATGACTCGGTACTATTTCTCCGTATGACAATCTAGTCTTTGCTATTATTATTCTACTAATAAAGGATGTACCAAAGCAGAATATAATACCATCACTGTCGTTACCTGAAGATTTAAGATAGGTCAGATATTCTCTAAAGTCATGAAGGTTCATAACTTCTGTAGGTTTCATCTAAGATTCTCCTTCCAGTTTGCTTATTAACTCATTCAACATTTTGTTAGAGTTTGCTTTACTTTTCTCTATAGCTCTTATGGCCTGATTAATACTACCAGCTGTAGCATTACTGTCTTCTATTAAAGCTGTTACTAATCTAGCTATTGTTAAGTTAGAGAGTTTTAATGGTAGAGAGAACTCAATTATATCTCTCTGTGTGATATTAGTTATATCATCTCGACTGTATAAAAACTTTTCTAATATCTTTTCAAATACGTCATCCGTTATCTTGCTATCTGATATTGTCTGACGTCTACATCTTTTCGTAATCATAATATTGTTTGTCCTCCTCGTCTAAACTTTTCTCGTATGACATTTCAATCATACATTTTAATTTCTTATATAGTTCGCTAGGTTCTTTATTGTTCTCGTTCATCTGTTATCTCCTGTATGTCTAATAGTTTTAAAATATTTTGTAAGGTAGTACATTCAAGGCTTCTTATATCAACATAAGTTTCTAAAGAGTTTAAATTTTCTTTGCATAACTCTACAATCTGCTTTAATTTGCAGTCGGTACAGTCATAACAGTATTTTTCATCTTCTTCATTTTCTCTATAGCTACAAAGGAAGCCATCATCAATACCATATATTGCAGGACAATTCCGTATTATGTATTTATTTATTTCCATTCTTCCTCCGCTTTGGTAATAAGGTCTAAAATATTATCCATTCTAGGACATCTGCAATTTTTACAGTAACCACAATTACATTCCGCAATAGCCTTTATCTCTTGCAAGGTCTGACGATATTGTTCCTCTTTTTTGTTGTAACCTTTGTTCTCATTAATTTGGTATTGCCTTGAATAT
>Ga0256405_10002305_pt1 | contig 44750 bp, 58 predicted proteins | sample RumenRJG_02DNA_FD_189096 | JGI IMG/M metagenome (GOLD analysis project Ga0256405, IMG submission 189096) | Bovine rumen microbial communities from Lethbridge, Alberta, Canada - RJG_02 | ecosystem: Host-associated > Mammals > Digestive system > Stomach > Rumen | place: Canada: Alberta... | reverse complement strand
TCAGAACATCCTCATCTGTCATATCTTGTCGGATCTCATTCAGTACTTCCTGTAATAACTTTCTGTTTTCCTTCATAATTTCTTCCCCTTATTTAATAAATTAGTATCTTCGGTTGTTTCAAACGGCTTGTCCTGACGGCTTGTTTCGATATAAAGCTGTTTTGCGAGAATAAGATCAATTTGTCTCTAGATCTCCGCTGAAATTTTCGTAAGATGGCCATCCGTATCCACGCATATGAGATAGCCAAGTCGGACACCGGTACAGATGAGCGGTGCAAAACGCCGGCGAAAGGGACTTTCTCCCAATTTGATCATATCGGCACATCCTTTGCTGAGCGCCGGGCTTTTACTGATGGCCGCACTTGACTCATAAGTGATTGCACCTTGTGAAACTGCGTCACGGAACAACGGGTCGGAAAACCCGGCGGGGCAGAAATGTGCCACGACACGATAAGCATCGTCGAGAACAAGCAGAGGACAGTCCAAAAAAATGCCGACATCAAGCGCAAGCTGATGTAGATCATCCTGTTCAAAAAATTCTGTGATCAGAGCTGTTATATCTCCGGATTGCCATTGCGGTTGAGACAAGTTTTCACCTTCTTTCAATGATTATTGTGCTGCAAGCACAACTATATCTGCATTTATTATATCACTAAAACATTGTTTTTTCAAGAGGAAACGAATACAATATAGGTGTAAAAGAAAAAGGAAACGGAGTGGTTCCGATGGGTGCTTTGACAATGTAGCCCGAAGGGCAAAGCGAAAACAGTGCGTTAACGCGGGCTGACCGCGGAACGCTGAAAATAAAAACAGTTTATATAAATGGAGGGATTTATTATGGTACCGAGCATTTTTGGTGAGAATATGTTAGATGATTTCTTTGATGAGAGTTTCTTTGGCGCACACAATCCGCTTTACGGAAAGAACGCAAGAAATCTGTTGAAGACCGATATTCGTGAGATGGATGACAGCTATGAGCTGGCCGTCGATCTGCCGGGCTTCAAGAAGGATGAGATCAACCTTGATATCAAGGACGGATATTTGACCGTCAGTGCAGAAAAAGGTCTTGACAAGAAGGAAGAGGACAAGAAAGGACGCATTCTCCGTCAGGAGCGTTACGCAGGCGTTTGCTCACGTAGCTTCTATGTCGGCAATGTAAAGCCCGAGGATGTCAAGGCAAAATACGAATCCGGCGTTTTGTCGGTCGTTCTGCCCAAGGTGGATCAGAAGAAACTTGCTTCTGAGAGCAAAATTGCGATTGAATGATTTTGATTGTTGGCGCAACCAATCCGATGTTCGTTCCGAATATTGCTATTCGTAACCTGGTACCAGTATTATAGCACTATCCGGACGATTTGTCAAATCCCAAGGCGGTTTTTCCCGCCTTGGGCATCGAAAAATCTATGAACCATAGACATCTCTGGATATTGCTAATCGTAACCTGGTAAATACATTGGGATACCCGGCGATGTCAGACCTCGAGGCAAAATACTATTCCATTGCTTCGTTGAACAACTTGACATACAAGGAGGTATTTCCAATGTCAAAAATAAACAGCTCCCGTAGTGGGTGCAAAGACGTTTTTCACGCGTTTTTAGTAAAAAATGCGCAGTATGACGGTCATCTTGAAATTCCGATAATTAAGCCTCAGGATGACATACCGGACAAGCTAATCCTCTTCTCAAAGATTCTTGGATGTAAGGATTATGATCAGTGGGTTTGCTTTTATGAAGACGATGCGTCTTTTGAACGTATTTGGAACAGACCGGAACGGGTCGGTTATTTTTTTATTTCTGAAATAATCAAGCAAAATCCATTTCCGCTATCATAATAGATTTAAGAGCACAATGGCTCAATATTTCTGGGAGGTAGAAAGATGCAAGTAATAATCAAAGGAAAAGCTGTAAAACTTGATCACAAGGATGTGGAGATAGCTCAAAAGCTCGTCAACACTTTTCTGGCGTCAATCAAGGACAATGCTGTATCTCACGGGAAACTCTCAATGTATATCACAACGGTAGCGGTCATGTATATCACCGGAGCTGATGTACTTAGAGAATTAAGTCCCGAATTGACTGAAGCAATATTGAAAATGGAGGGTAAATTCGATGGCTGAATACTATTTTGCCGGAAGCACGGACTTAGGCTATAAGCGAATGATCAACGAGGACTACATTGACGCGCTGAAACTATCGAAAGACTGCGTATTTATTGTCGCGGCGGATGGAATGGGCTCAAGGGAAACGGATATACAGCCCGCCCAGCTTTCGTGCAGACTCGTATGCGATGAAGTGAAACGACTTTTCGATGACGACCCGGAGTTTTTGGCTGACAACGCCGAACAGCTCCTGCCGATCATAATGCGTATTCCAAATGAGGCTCTCGGCGCGCTGAAAGCCGCAAATAAAGAGACATATTCCGGCGTGGGCTCAACACTAACGTGCTGCTTTCTTACGCCCAAGCGAAAAATGTATTTGGCGCACACCGGCAATACCAGACTGTATCTTATAAGAAACAAGAACGGTACAACGGGAATCAGACAGCTTACCACTGATCACACAGCGGCTCGCGAACTATTAGACCGAAACAGTATTACCGAAGAAGAATACTATGTTCATCACGAGAGGAATCGCTTAACAAGCGCTCTGGGGTTTGTTTCATCACCTCAGATACAGGTAATGAGCGCAAATGTCAAGGAGAACGATATTCTCCTGTTGACAACTGACGGTATCCATTATGCTGTCCGCCCTGAAGTAATGCTTGAAATAGTAATTGGCTCAGACAACTGCGGTAAGGCAGTCGAAAACCTAATCTACGCTGCTAAAACACAGGAATACAACGACAATATGAGCGCAGCCGTCATATATGTCAAATAAGAAAAGCGGGAGAATACGATCTCCCGCTCTTTAATTGTAGTACTTAATTACGTCTTCCAGTCTGTATTGGTCTAAGAAATCCTTATTCTGCAGAAGGTCGCTGATACTTTTTCCTTTATATTCCTCGAAATAAGGTACAACATGCTTAGAAAGATAATAAAGGATGGTATCAAGATCTTCTTTGCTGCAAATGATTTTTGAAACTTTTCCGTGCTGGGAAACCGCCGCCAAGTATTTCCTTACCAGCATGGGCAGCGGGACATAATCGGTTTTGTGTATTGACGCAAACTTTCGAGACGCGTACTGGTAACACTCTTCGTCTCTGTCATCCCCGTAAAGGAGCAAGTCAACCGCATCTACATAGTTTGTCGATAACGCTCTTACCATTTCTAAGATACGATACTTGTCAAGTATAAAGTCTATATCTGGTCTTGAGAAGATGATATATAATGTATTCCTGTCCGTAAAGTCATATTCTTCCTGCTTAATGATCGGGTCATTGGGAAGTAAGGTATCAATAAAGTAATGAAATACAGAACTTATAGCATCAGCTCTGTAATTTCCAGTTGAGTCTTTCATTGGGTCGTTGGCAGTTGTACATAAAAGAAAACTCTTATACTCCCTAACAAACCACTTTCTTCCTCCGGAGGCCAGACGATACTTTATGTACTTCCTTTTGGACTGATAGAAATATTTGTCATCCCGTAGACTCTTGGGCAGACAATAATGCAGCATATCCACCGGGGTTTCAAAGAACATGGGATAGAACTTGAGCAGCTTAAACTTATCCAGTTCTGAATTGATTCCCGGTGCGCTGAACCTGTCATAAAGATCTTGAACGCACGAATATGTCATTTTTTCAGTAAGGATATATCTGACACAATATCCGAGCTTCAAAATTCCGTCTTCGGTACTAAAGATGTTTTTGGGAAGTCTTTCAAGTTCACCGTCTAATACTTTTTTGTAAGTATCAAGTACCGACGCGGGGTCTGCCTTAAATCTATCAGGATACAGCTTGGATGCGATCAACTGAAAGCAGGATCCGCCGTGACCTTTTGGGTGGATAATTTTTGCTTTATAAAGTGCTACCAAATTCATTTTCTCCCACACGGCAATATCCTCGCATTCATAAATCATTTCGGGCGTCCATTTAAGCAGCTTTTCAAAAGCATATCTGAACACTTCAAGAGCGAGTTTTTCGTCATATTCCGGGACACCTGTACAGCACCAATATGACATGTGGGCTTTATTACCCAATATGACCATTTCATATTCTGAAATGAAACCCCTTACTCGGTCTGTATATGCCAAAGCGGTTCCTTCCATCTGTGTAATCACCTATCCTATTCCGACTGAAATAACATATCCGGTATCTGACCCTATTATGATAAAAAACGACTCAGAAAAACTATCATCAACTCTCATCTAAAAAACAGTTTATCGCTATCATAATAAGGATACAGAGTATTTGAAGAATGGAGGTATCGGTATGTGTATGCGAAAACTGAAGATAGGGCTTGATTGTGATGATGTGCTGTATAAGTGCAACAGCTATGTCATTCAGCTCGAGAATATGGTGCGAAGGGCCGCGGGAAAGGAGTCGCTGGATATTCAGCGGCTGACTACTTATGAACCTACAGGTGATGACCTTGATGTGAGGTTCGAGTATTTCAAGACCCCGGCTTTCTATGAATATCAGCCTTTAATGGAAGGAGCAGTAGATTTCGTTAACGATCTTATTGATATGGGACATGATCTGTTCATCATATCGAGCATGGATCGAAAATTCCGTGAAATACGGATGAGACGAATAGCCGAGGACTTTCCGCGTATAAACCCTGAGAATATCTTTATCGCGCCAAGGAAGGATATCTTCGCTGTAGATGTGATGCTCGACGACGCTGTACACAATCTTCAGGGAGATCGGGCGGTAAACGCTCAATATCCTATTCTTATGAAGAAGCCCTGGAATGAAAGCTGCTTGGGTCTAATGTCCGTTGAGAGCTATAATGAGTTCCTCGCGCTTATCCGGCGGATCGAATACAGCTGTTATTTGAACATAGGCTTTAAATTCGGCAATATATTCAATATCAAGTATGTATTAGACGAAAACCGGCTATACGAGCAAATGGACAGCGACGAGGAATCCGAGCCGTGTAAGGTCATTTCCTATGACGAAATGATAAAGAAGTACTGTGCTGAGAATGTTTGAAAGCCGCATACCCGAACAGAAAAGGCTCCCGAACGGAGCCTTTTCTGTTTACTGGTGTTCCATGTCTTTAAGCCACATAAGGTTATCGGCATGCCAGTTTCTGGGGTTGCCGTCTTTGAACCCTACGCGCTTATACCCATTCGGATTGGGAAGAAATGCTTCCGCAACATAGTTGAAGACTTTTTTTGCTAACGTTTTCCCGTTAGTGGTTATCGGTACGGTGTCATCTTTACGCACTTTGTATAGGACACCGCACCGCCGCATATCCCTGATCCTTCCGTAGTTGGATACTTCAGCGTATGTACCCAGTATAGGTTTGAAATATTCATTAGGGAACAAGCGTGGCAGCTTCGGGGTTTTGTGAGAATTAAATGGTTCTCCTTCAAATCTCCATACTCTCCCTCCGGCTGAACGCGATCTTCCTTTACAGCAGTTGCAGATTTCCTGTAGACTTATATCATACGCATTTGAGGCTTTAGATAGAGATGTCCATTTCTGTACATAGTGACCTTCAGGTGTGTATTCATCTATCGGTACACATTGTTTCGGCGGCGGTGCTGAATGATGAACATCGTATTTTCCCCATACGAGATTGGAATAATGATTGTTCGTAATATTACCGTCTAAATGACCTACAAATCTTCTTTTGCCATTTTCGGATTCGGTATCCGGAGGATCCAGGAACGCTTCTGCTACGAGTATAGCGATAGAGCGAGTTACCAGCCCGTGGTCATAGAGCTTAACATACAAGTGTCCTTTTAAATTGTATGGGCTGAGTACTTTGCAGCTCCTATAGTTTCTGACTTCGCCGTCTTCGGACACCTCGTATTTCTTGTTAAACCCTTTGACGCGTCTCCATTCTTTGCTGTTATTCTCGGGAAGTGTTCTTGGGTTGACCCACATATAATTATCAATGCTATAATCATTCCAATCACCATTCATACAGATCAGGACATCGCCGCGTTCCTTGGGAAGAAAAGCAAGTGCGATCAGGTATGACACTTTTGCTTCTTTGTGATCCTTCCCGATTTTCATTCGCACATAGTTAACGTCTCTTCCGAAAGGCTGAATTACGTCAAGGTCTGTTGTTTTGCCATGTGAGGTCCTTCGCACATGGCCGTTTAAAGATACCTCGTACCCGAAATATCCTTTTATTTTATGGAATTCTTCTCTTTCCATATTATTTCACTCCTTTTGTAAGATTTACCGGAGTACGAAAAAGACCAATCAGGATAGTTGTCAGAGATAACGCATCTCTTCATTATTTCGTACTCCGGAAGGCCGGTATATTTACTGGCTTCAGCTATTGTGGCAAACTCGCATTCGCTGTACAGACCTGAACCGGTTATAATAAATGGCTTCAATTGACTGATTTTCTCGTGGACACCGGGCAGCCGCTTTACAAACTCCTCATCTGAGCTGAATACCCATATAAAGTCATGGGCTGTTAGGACTTCTCCCTCAGCACACATCAATATATCCCCGCTGCGAAAACCAAGAAATTTGGCGGCTTCGTCCGCATTTCTCCATTTCTGAACAAACATTCCGCTCAATGTGTATTGAGTAACAGGCTGCAGCCTAGTAAAATCACGATTCGTTTGGTGCTTTTTGTTCTTAGATTGAGGGATGTACAGAAGGTTATCGATCTTGTTGTCAAGCTGATCACGATTAATGTTTATTAAAACTTCTCCGTGACCTTCTGCGCCGAAACAGTTTGCAATCAGTTTTTTCACAGGGTACTTTTTGGTTTTAATTCTTACTGTCGGGCTTGAGGAGGTGCTTGGTGTACCTTTGAGCTCGACCATTGTACCATTTTTAAAGAGCCGAAAGACTCGTCCCCAAGAACTAATTAAATATTTATCTGAAAACTGACAATGAAGCCAAGTTTCCTCTTTAAGGTACTCTGGTCTGCGGCATTTGTGGATGACACATATCTTGTTATTCTGCTCAATCATCCTCCGACTAAGTAAAGCGTAGCTTATGTCCTTTGGATATATGTAAGTCATAACACCACTTCCTTTCACACTTATTATGATAACGGGACGGGGCAGATAGTGGAGGATATTTGAACAGCCTTTTCCAGACTCTCTTTTTTAATACTTATCTGTACAATTTCAACTTATACATCCGCGTGGTTATCTAACATTTTTTGGGGGTATGCGGATAACTCCAACTATACAGGGTTGTAAGGAAACTTGTCCCACACGAAAATACATAAAGGAAATACGATAAACCCGCATTACTTCGTGCGTTAGAAGATTGAAATACAAGCAAACCCGTATAGACAGTGGCATTGAAGGCATTTTCCTATGTGGGAATGCTTCTTTGAGGAAATACATCCATGGGGTTATCCATTACAGCCCCAAACGCCCGAAAAAGCCCGATTTACACACAAACACCTTCTCGGACCCAAGAGCAACACACCCACAAAAACGGAAATACCAAAGGCAATTTACACGGATTAGTCTCAGGAATATTAAAAAATAACATAATATGGCACTTTTTTCAGAATAGTATCATAATATGATACTTTCCGAAAATAGCCACGCCGGAGGCCGAAGAAAAGTTACATATAATGAAACTTTTATATCAATAGTTCAATATTATGTAACTTTTGTGATTTGAGCATTTCGGCCATACAAATTTTCGTCATTCATCGTCGTCCGGATCAATGTCATCGAAAATTTCTGTGAAATCTATTTGACATACGGTTCCGCTGTCAATTTTTGAACTGTGAAGCACCTCGGGCGGCAATACTGTGTGAAAACCGTTGGCAACATTCAGATGTCCCGAGATAATGTCAGGCTTTAGGTCTAAACCCAGAACGGACGGTGAAACTATATCGGAAATATACTCGTCCTTGTCCGGAACATAAACAGTAACGAACATAGGTGTCGAATTATTGAGGCAAAGCTTTTTTAGATCCCTGATTACCTGCTTTACATTCTGAATAAACTCAGTCTTGCTGTCCATCGTATGATACCCCCATATTTAATAACCCTAAGTCATCATCATCAAGCGGATCTGTACCGACCGCAGTTGATGATGTAACATCCGTATTGCGTAATTTAAAATACATATCATTTGCTCGCTTCATATCGAACAAAGGTGATCTAATAAAAACAGCGTTTATCAAAGCATAATCCGGTATGCCAACGCCAAAAGCATAACATCGAAGCAGATATAAAACCAAGCCTCTTTCGTCGATGCATTCCTCAAGGAGGCGAGCAACATATTCGTCTTCAAGCAGTTTTGATGAAACTTTAAGAATCCTCGCCTTATAACCAGCCGAAGGCGGTTTGATGCTATGCCTGTATTCAATGTGGTAGACTTCCATATTAGCGCAGGCATATAAAGATTTTACAATCTCGGTTCTCAATTTTCTTCGAGAGGAATAAGACAGGAACAGGATGTCTTTCTCTCCATTAACTGTGAGCCTGATCTTCATTTTAAATCACCCGATTCTTTTTGGATCTGGAGAGCCAATCGCATATAATACCCTCGAGCTATTGCAAAACACTCTCCAATATTTCTACAGTATCTGCTTGCGCTATATACTCTGACTCCAAATTTCTCTATATATGGTTTGAAGAGGCCGAACCACGCAGCAATTGTGCCGCCGGATAAGATGACCGATTTATATGCCGAGAAATTGTTCGTGTCTGCACGTATTGCCAATAACGCCTTTTTAGCTACGTCATTGCTGTGATTTAAAAGGATCTCTGAAAAATCTATAGATTGTGGATCAAGGCATTCAGGATCGGCCGGATCTATGATGCCCGCGCTGTTCTTTATTATGTTTACATATCTGATTTTGCCGTCATCCAGATATTTATAAAGAAGCGGAATGGGAACCAGTTTATCGCTTCTTTCTTTGATTTCGTTAGTTGTTCGTTTGAAGACTTCCTTCATGCTGAAATCGGTGTATGTGGAAACTAATTGAGGGCTTTTACCTATTATCCCGTACATGTCGAAAGTCCCAAAGCCTCCATCAAGGATCAGTGTATTATTACCCGCGATTTCAGAGAAATCATTTGCTCTTTGATATGCTTCCCTAAAGAGTGTAGACCAGTAGGCTCCCATAGGCTGTTCAATTACTGTTGTTGACTCAACAGTAAATTGAATATGAGTCCATTCTTTTTCGTTCGGCGGTATAAAATCGAAGGAATGCTCACCGGATATAAGAGACACAAGAATGGGAATGTCATCTATAAACTGACAAGGCAATCCGGTTATAACTCTTATCGGCTCTCCTTTGTATTGCCTGATAGGGTTGCTCATAATCGCGATTGCTAAGGCGCATTCCAGACAAATGCGGTATGTTTCGTTGTTGTACCAATTCCGGCGGTACATAACGTCCTCATTGTCAAGGACACTGAAATCATCTGCTATGTCTATCGCTCTGCCTCCAACATCATAAACAATATTGTTCGCATCCCGGTATCTCATAATAGTGATATCCGGTGAAATGATTTCAAGCTTCGGGTTAGCTGCCGGTCTCGCAAAGGTCGGAAATGAGAAAACTTTGTTCGGCGCCAATACTTTTACTGCCGAGTATCCCACATCCAAAGCTACTGTCCATACATCTTGGGACAGTGAGTTGTTGACCTCCGTCATAGTTGTCTTGGTTTTGTAATTGTTTACTGCCATTTTTGTTTCTTCCTTTCAGAAATATTTGCCCTTTGGGGGCTTACCTATATTATGATAACGCAAATCGATATTGGCAGATTTTTTCCGCACGATGATATATGTCGAAATATGTCGTCAATATACCATTAAAATATATAATATATATAGGGCCGTATGGGCTTCTCAATAAATCTGTTCCCGTTATCATAATATGGGTAGCATTTCTATGACGAAAGGAGTCAAGAGAAAGGCATATTACGAAACAGGAGGAATACTGATGGATGAAAAGAAGATAAGCGCTGATATGTGCGAGGTACCGAAAATGAGAATAACGGAAATAATCAGGCAGGAAGCACTGAAGCATAAAGACTGGAAGCTTGCTGCCGTGAAGCAGATCGACAACAAGTACAATGTGTGTACGATACTGAAAACCAACCGATACGGCAATATATTTGTCGATGTACAGCTCAGAGCGTATGACGATGTTATTATGGGTACAGTCATTACGCCTAACAGAGCAACGGGCGAGATAAGTCCTTTGTCTATTAAGCAGGCAGTAGACGCTGCCGTCCAGAGATATAAGGACATGAAGACCTTTGAGGAACAGTGGGAACGGCTCGCGGCTTGACCGCTTCGTAAAAATAAGCCAAGAAAGGAAGGTATTATGGTAATCAATAATGGGATCGCTGAAGCGTTGGAGTACGGGGACATAATTAACGGCGGGCTGATATTCCCGGATTCCGTTACAGCGATCGACGCTGATATTGGACAAGTTGAGGAGATGCTTGAACTTGTCCGGGACTTCGCTGCCAACAAAGCGGAAACCATTCGTTTTACGAAAGACGGAAGAGAAATCTACGGTCTTTCATACTATTTTCCGAATCTCGAAACATTCAGCGCGGAAAGCCTTAAAGAAATGAGAGTCAATTTGAACGGATGCAAAAAGCTGTATTCGGTGTTTATCCCTAGTGCGACTGTAATAGGCAGAAACAATTTCTACAAATGCCGTAAACTGACTCTCATAGATCTTCCGGCTGTGAAGACAATCGAGAACGGTGCCTTTGAAATGAGCGGACTAACCAAAGTAAGTCTGAACAAGGATATAAAGGATATCCAGACACGCGCTTTTCTGGGGACGAAGATCAGTGAAGTCAATGTCTATGGTGCCAAATGTGCCGGGAGTTCATTCAAGAAGTGCTTACAGCTGCATACCATCAAGGCTGAAACGCTGACACAGATTTCAGTAAACGCTCTGACCGATTGCAAGAATCTTATTGAGATATGTGTAGATGCGGCCGGAAAGACAAATCATGCTAAAAGGAAGAATCCGTATGTGAGTCATGGATACCGGTACGCTCTTTGTATAGGAGACAAGGTTTATGAATGTATATCTGTTCCGTTTGGCGGTGCCTACGAATATACAGATGTCCTTTATCCTGACGGCTATTCGGTATATGTGCTTAAAAATGGATCATATGTAGTGTTCGGGAATGAGTACAAGTATGGCCGTATTGCAGCAGATGTTGCGGCTATGAAAGATATACTTGCCAGAAACAAGCCAACACCTAAATGATCATAGTTGCCTTTCAAAGAAAAACTGCTCCATACAAGGGGCAGTTTTCTATTAATTGACTGAGATAAGAATACATATCGGCAAAAACATACGATATTTGCCGATGTGCGTGTTTTATATCCTTCTCGTAACCTTGTGCGGAGATTTTTCCTTAAAAGACAAAACCGCTATCATAATGTCTATGAGGAAGGTGATCTACGATGCACGAAATTGTTAACGAACTTAAGAAGATATGCGCTCTTATACCGTTCTCCAAGGAAAGGGCCGCTTATCAGGGCAGCTCGGCCGTGTTCCCGGTCGGCAATTACATCGGAAAGATAAAGTTTGGAGAATCGGAATACTATGAGGACGCTTATGACAAGCTGGAACTGACTGTCATAAACCCGGAGGTTGGCGTTCTTGATAAGTCGTGCCTTGAATTCGGATACCTTCTGAACAACACAGACAGGATGGAAGTGTCCGAAACAGGTATCGAATGGAAATCAAAGGTCAACAGAGATAGCCTGACCCCGGAGGAATACCTTGTACTGGCGAATGTGGTATATAATTACTTTTCTGTATTTGCTTGACTGCTCTCTATCACCTCAAGGCTTTTATCATAATAAGGATACAACACAGAAGATGAACGGAGGTTTTGATTCTGTGAGCAGTATAATCTGATAAAATATGGAGGAAAATCAATGAATTACAGCGACAAGTATCTGGAATCTATCAAAGAACGTGCTATGGAGCTCTCGTATCGCTCAAGTATACCGCAGGTACACGCAAATATACTGCGTGAAGCTGCCGAGGCAATAGACCAGCTCCTTGGAGAAAAGAAAGAACTGACAAGTCCGAAAATGTACGGTTCTTCCGTTGTTTGAGACTTACGTATGGCTGGTTAGGAGGAAAAAATGACAAAGCTTGAAAAATTAAAAGAGTATTTGAAAAGCGGCACAGGAATAGATGAAAATTATATGGTGCTGGAGCGTGGTGGCGTGAAGTATGTATATATGCCTATATACGACATAATAGACCCTTATAAGAACTATCACAGTGAAGCAAGGAGTATCGGATTTGTGATCAACGATGTGTTCTATGCTACGGATTACACCTTTGCAGAGGTTGATAAAGTATTTGACAAGGAACTAAAAACATTCAGAGAAAAGTATATCGAAATATATAATCGGTTGTTAAGCGCCTTTTCTGTTGATAATCCTGTGCCGATTACGCCCGCTGCAGGCGATTATGACCCGGAAAAGGAAGAAAACGACCTGGAGATATATTTCCAGAATCGCCTTCCGGAAGAAGCTGCGAAACTGTTTTTCTTTAATGAAACTCCCGTTTACTTTAGCATTTACAACGACGAGTTCGCCGAACCGTTTGTGAAGTATCTCCTCTATGACGAGGAATACCTCGTTCATTTCATAAAGGAACGATTGCTAAAGAACGCGGTAATGGTGAATTTCAGATTAAAGAAAGACAAAGCACTTTATGAGATGGTGGATAAGATGAAATCCGACAGCCAGATGATCAAAAAGAAAGTCTTGTATGAAAAACTGATTGAAACCGACGGAGCAAAATACAGAGTAAAGTTCGGATGCGACGGCCATACGGTTGATAAGGTCTTGGTGCCGTCTTATGAACTGAAAAGTCTTATAACTAAGTCCGGCGAGGCTTTATCTCTTTACAGGCTTTCAAGAGAAGATCAAAATCTAATGAGGTCATTTTGCGAGATACATGATATAAACAGTAACTATTTTAACTTTGATACTATCGAGGAGATAACCTACGGCCGCAAAGTCCTGTATTCAAAAGAAAAAGGAGTGGTATAATGAACAGCGTAAGTGTTAAAGTAGAAGGCGGCATTCTGCCGGCGAACGAGATAGAATCATATATCTCACGAGGCCGAGACCAGCGCCCGGATGCAGTGCTTACATCTTTGTTTATCCAAGTCGATGGAGAGTATGTCGATCTGACCTACACCTATAATGAGATGCCGTTTGAGCGGATAAGACGTATCACCGGGTATCTGGTGGGGTCACTGGAACGGTTTAATAATGCTAAGAGGACTGAAGTTGCAGATCGCGTAAAGCATGAACTTACTGATGACCTCGAAGATGTCTATCTGAAAGAAGGTGCGGATATATGACATACTCATTATCAGTCCGCAACGGGCTTGAACTTAACATTGGTAAGGAATGGACACGATGCATTGACCGGTTCGGAAATGCCTTTACCAAGACATGCGCCGCTAGTTACCGTGAGAATATAGGTCGAGTGGTTAACGAAAACCTTTCTTTCTGGGATTGGTGTATTATGAAGCACGCGGAAACCGGAGAAACATGTATCGAAGATATTGTCGATACTCTCAAAAATATATTTACAAAGGGTACGAGAGTTCGTATTGTCAAGTACGGCGGCAAGCAAAAGCTCCCTCTGGGCATCAAAGGAACTGTCCGCGGTGTGAGCAGAAATGCTGAGATCCTTGTGGCGCTTGATGACAGTTGGAAGATACGACTCAAATATGGCAGAGATGTATGTGAGTTAGTCACTGTGAGTGAAGAGAGCACTCTTTCGGAAAAAACACTTATCTATGAATGTGTCGTACTTCATAAATATCCCGCAATGTGCAGAACTTGCGGCAGAATGCTTGAGCCCGGTACACATTTCTACTCAATGGAATTCAATGTTGAAGCTGAACCCAGAAAAATCGAGGTGTGCAGCCAATGTGCGCGATATACTCGAAAGCACAGACTTACATACGACTGTAACGGCCTGAAATGCCTGTATTCCGACAAAGAAAAAGAGATAAGCGCCTAATCAATCAGTTTTTCGTTCACAGAATCAACTAAAAACGGGTCTTCTTCGGAAGATCCGTTTTTGGTTGTGTGGAAAAGGTAGTATTATGTCGATTTCTGTAAAATTCTATCATAATATGTATGCAGAAAAAGGAAAAATCGACTTCTGTCGATTGACATATCCTCGCGTTCTATGGTATAATAGATAGCGTTATGTAGCCAGTAAAATAATGAGAGGACGTGTTTATGTGGGAAAGTGTTCTTATGTAGGTGACAACCGGATTTATTCAACGATCAGCAACGTTTTCGATGATATAAAGAAAAGCCGCACAAATGGCAATGCAATAGATGAAGATGTTTTAACAGCGCCAAACAGACAGAACATAGAGTTCTTTAGAAGACTTGGCGCTGATAACATAGATGTCGAAAAATTTGGCAAGACAGTGATGGTTGATGCAAGTTTTTCGGATAATCTTTCTTTCGGTTCTTTGGAACTGAATAAACTGTTTGAAATAGTAAGAGAAGGGTCAGACAGCTTTAGTATCACAAACGGCGGCGATAATGACCGAGGTTTCTCCATTTCTTACAGCTTCACTTTCTCGGAAAGGGTGAGTGATAATGATTAAGGATATAATGTATCTTAATACAGCGGACTACACAGAAGAATGTGCAAGGATACCCGAGCCTATCTGCACAAACGTCGTTCTTCCTGATACTATGACGCAAGTGCTTGATATAATCAGGATAGTATCCGAAAAGCAGTCTGCTTCATTCTATGGGTTCAAACTAGTTCCGAGCGATACTGACGCAAAACTCAGCTTCAGGACGGACAGCTTTGACTTATTTGCTCTCAAGGATCACTTTGATATTATCACCGGACTGAATATAACTCCGATTGATGAGCATTTTATAGTAGAACTTCGTATTGCCGACTTGTATATGGCTTCAAGATAAGCGGTATGCTATAAGGAGGTCAAATGAGAATTAGTGATATAAACAAGGATGTAAGGTTTCTCGGCACTGTATTACAGCTTTTTAGTACTCCAAGCAGCGAAGCGGCAATTAAGAAACTCGCATTAATCTCCTCGAAGGTTATGGAAAGATTCGACATTTCTTCCCTTAACGGAAGAAAAACATTCATAACCCGGCGAGACGGAAGTAAAATGCGCGTCTGTATCTTCAACGGCAAGAAATCTTCGAATAAGACTGTAGGCGTTTTGTGGCTTCACGGCGGCGGATATGCTGTCGGCTCTCCTGAAATGGCTAAAATGACGATGGCAAAGCATTTGGTACATAATGAAGACTGCGTTATAGTATCTCCGGACTATACGCTTTCAGCCTTTGCTCCATATCCCGCGGCACTTATGGACTGTGTCACCGCGCTTCAATGGATGAAGAAGAACCGCGAAAAGCTCGGCATTAACTTTGATTCTTTCGTGGTTGGCGGAGAAAGCGCCGGAGGCGGACTTGCGGCAGCAACAGCTATGTTTGCGAGAGACAAGAAAGTTGCAGATATTTGCCTGCAAATACCGCTGTATCCTATGATAGATGACCGTGATACTGAAACATCCGCCCACAATACAGCTCCGGTATGGAATACTGCTCTCAATCACGCAGCATGGAAGATGTATCTCGGAGATGATTACGGGACAGATAGGACAGTAAAGTATGCTGCTCCCGCAAGAGCCGAGGATCTGACCGGTATGCCGCCGGCTGTTTCAGTAGTCGGGACAGCGGAGCCATTCTATGCGGAGACTTTACAATACTTTGAAAAGCTCGAAAGATGCCATATTCCGGCGAAACTTATGAAAGCGGATGGCTGTTTCCATGCTTTTGATATGATGGCGCCGAATGCACCGATCAGCAAAAAGGCTGTCAGGTTCGTTCTTGATGCGTATGAAGAATTCATTTCCGACCGACTGACAGGAATTGACCCGTGGCAGACAGTACGTTCAAGCCTCGGTGCGGCTTCTTCCGAAGCAGATTTCGACAGAGATCAACCGATACTGTCGGGCGACGGTACCGATAAATCAAAAGCATATACCGAGCTTCAGCAATTAAGACAGGAAGGCGTTAAGTATAACATAACCGACTTTGACAAAGAGCGCGAAGCTGCACTTAAAGATAAATATGGAGCTGTAGAGTAAGAGCAGGGTCAATATCCTTGCTCTTAATTTTTTCTTCTTTTCTTGACCCATATGCTCTCATAATAGTAATACAATACTTCTGAAGAACGGAGCTGTTGGAAAACTATTGGGAGACTGGTATGTCTGTATATGATCGACGAGAAGCCGGGGCTGAAAAGCTCCTGCTTATATATATCCACATCTTTATCGTACTCATCTTGCTATCATAATATGTATGGACTGATATGAGACGAACGGAGTTTACAAGCATTTCGCTTAGTGGACTCTTAGTTCGTCTTTTACTATGTCTGTGAACGAGCTGCCGTGAGCAGTACAATCCCTACATATGTGAAAAGGAGAAGAATAAAATGAGTACACACGAAAAGAACATTATTAAGGAAACGATCCGGACATTGGCTGTTATAGCTAAAGGAAATGCGAGGGATAACGAGAGTCGTGAGCAGCGTAAGCACGCCAGAGCTTTCTTCAAAACACTCGGAAAAAGAGTACACCTTCAGGATCTTATCGAGCATGAACCGACGACCATTCGCGAACTGGAACGCCGAGACGACGCCAAAGACAAGGTGAAGTTCACCGAAAGCAAGCTCGGCGTTGATTGCTACGCCTACAGCCTTCCTAATGACTACAATGTACTGGACGATATTGTATGGGAGTTGTTCAACATCAGATCCGATGCGTTTGCCCGGCAGTTAGGCAACTAAAGACATTCGATCTCCATTATTGTTCCTGCGAAATGCGGAAAGTCCTCTTGTTTTGTACAAGGGGACTTTCGTTTTTTATAACTGGTGAGATATATTTCTCTATAAATCTGTTTCCGCTATCATAATAGGGTCAGCGGATATTCTGACGAACGGAGTATGATGCTATTATGCAAAACAAGGAGGAAACGAACTATGAACTATGGACATTGGCTTATCGAGCAGTTTTGTAAGCTCACAGAGTCTGACGCGGCTGATATGATAAAGACCGCTTATGACAAACTTGAGCCGAAGCCGGATAACTTCGTCGGAGGTTATCAGATCAGGCTGCTTACGCACGGCGATACAGATGTCAACGATCTGTCAAAGCTGCTGGAGATCTACTACAACAGCAGCTTTAAGTACGAGGAATCCGTCAGCTGTGAAGGTTATGCCGGACTTATAGACTTCCTGTATGCTCTTGACGGGACCAGCGAAGACGGAAAGCTCGCTTTTGAGCTTTCCGACATTATAAGGCGGCTCGATGACATCTCTAACGAGAACGCCCTGTATGACATTGAGGGTGAGAAGATCGAGGAGGATGCCGAAATAAGGAGAATGCGTAATGCCTGCGCCATATACTCCCTGACAGACGCGGAACAGACCGGCAAAACACTGTGGAGCTTTATGGACAAGGAATATACCGATATGTCAACTGTAAAGAAGATCGTCGAGGACAGCGACATTGATAACGCTGAAGAACTGCTGGCCGAATGGCTTGTTTGTGCTGCTTAAGGAGGAATGACTATGTTTTTTTCAAAAAAGATGTTTTCGAGTAACAAGGCAATATCCGGCGAAAGGATAAAGGACTATGAGTACGGCATAAGCCGGTGGTATGATGCCGCCGAGGAGCTTTTCCCTCATTATTATGAGATGAGCCGTAAACAGCGCCATGCACTTAAGGCAAAGATCGACAATTATGTCGGATATTCTATATAACGGAGGACGGATATGAGCGAAATCATGGTAAAAGCACTTGACGAGTGCGTGAAATGTATGGAAGACACGGTAAAAGAATGCTGCAAGGAGAAGGTGGATCAGCTCCTTACCGCGGCTATAAAGCTGTGGAACTGTGTATCCGACGGAGATCTGCCGCATATCGCGTCTGACCTCTATTATGCCAAAGACGAGGATTTTCTCTTCCAGGACTTTGTGAATATCCTTGAAGAGGAAGAAGATACTCTCGACTGGTACGAGTCGGATGCCGAAGACAAGAAGAAAGCCCTGTTTGAAGAGCTCAAATGGTATCTTGATCACGACGAATGCTACACAAGCAGCAATACCGAAGCATTAAGAAATGCCTTGAGTAATATGAGATATGATGCCAGAATAGCTAAGGAGGATGAATGATTATGATAAATTCAAACTCCAATGGCTTATAGATCACGGCATAACTCTGAAAGCCTGTTTTACAGAAAGGAAGGTAAATAATGAAGGATTTCTATGAATATTCAAAGGAAAAGCAGAGCAACATCGACTTCTATATCTATCAGCTGATACGTTCGATGATGCCGCTTGAGGCAAACGCGCCCCTTTCCAGAGCACAGCTTGACTGGATAGACTGTCATATAGATGAACTGAAGAACATGATATCCGGTTATTTGCAGACGAATATGCAGTTCGATACCTGTATTCCTCAGTTTACGGACGAGAACGGGCAGACACCGTGCTACATGAACGGCGGCTGCGGCAGTCTTGACTGTCCGTACTCGATAAAGGAGGCGTGCTGAATGGATGCAAAATGACCAGAAGTTTCTAAAAAGTATTGATTTAGAGGCGAAAATGTGCTATAATATGAATGATTTATCCGGAAGGAGGATCAATTGTATGGGACAGAAACTGCCTATAGGAGTACAAGGTTTTGTCGGACTAAGAAGTGATGGCTATCTTTATGTTGATAAAACTGAGTATATAAATAAATTGGTGCAATCAGGTAAGCAGTTCTTTCTTAGCAGACCGCGCCGTTTTGGAAAAAGTCTCCTTATTTCTACCCTGAAAGCCTACTGGGAAGGCAAGCAAGAGCTGTTTAAAGGTCTTGCAATATCCGGGCTTGAGGCTGACAGAGAGAACGCGTGGAGAGAGTATCCTGTGTTCCGTTTCGATTTTAACGGACAGAACTACAGAAATGAAAATGGGCTTGAGGATATACTGGATGAACAGTTAAGACGATGGGAAAAAGAATATGATGTCGCTGCTGTAGGTTCTCTTGGCGAACGTTTCCGTAATCTGCTTATAACAGCAAGTCAAAAGAAGGGGCTCGGTTGTGTCGTCCTTGTTGACGAGTATGATAAGCCGTTTCTTGACGTCGCTGACGATATCGCAATACAGGAACACAATAAAGAAGTGTTCAGAGCCTTTTTCAGCACCTTGAAGAGCTTCGATGACTATATCCGCTTTGTTTTTATCACGGGTGTTACGAAATTCCATAAGGTTAGTATATTCAGCGATCTTAACCAGCTTAATGACATTTCGCTTAATGTTGATTATTCCGGAATATGCGGTATTACTGATGAAGAATTGAGAAAATACTTCAGTGCAGAAGTCAAGGAACTGGCTGAAACACAGGAAATGTCGGAAACCGACTGCCTTGTTGCATTAAAACAACAGTATGACGGCTATCGCTTCAACCCGAACGGTGTGAGTGTATATAACCCGTTTAGCCTGCTTAAAGCGTTTTTTGAAAAGGATTTCGGAGCCTATTGGTATGAAACGGGGACACCGGCTTTTCTTGTAAAGAAACTGAAACAGAGTAACTTTGACATCCGTAAACTCGACAATAGGTCTTTGTACGCAAGTGAAAGTATGCTGAAGGACTATAGCGGAGATGATCTTTCACTGATACCGCTACTCTATCAAACAGGCTATCTGACAATCGCGGGTTATGACCGCAAGAGCAGAGAATATACGCTTGCCTATCCGAATATGGAAGTGAAGTATGGTTTCCTTGAAAGTATGATGCCGGAATATGTATCAGATTGCGGATCCGGTTCCGGAAAGGATATATTCTCCTTGAACCGATTGGTTGAAAACGGAGACCTGGAGGGAATCCACGATTACCTCGTAGCACTATTCGCAAGCATACCGTACACAAAGGAAGATGATCCATTTGAGCACTATTTTCAGACGGTCATCTATCTGGTTTTCACGCTGTTGGGGCATTTAGCCGAGTGTGAGATCCATACCTTTTCAGGTCGTATAGACTGTAAAGTGGAAACAGCCCGATATGTGTACCTCTTTGAATTCAAAAGAGATGCGTCGGCTGATGAAGCTTTGAAACAGATCGAGGATAAGTGTTATTCTTTACCGTTTGCAGCCGATTCAAGGAAATTGTTCAAGATCGGTGCAGCTTTTGATTCGAATAAGAGAATACTGACAGAATGGAAAGTTGATAAGAATTAAAAAGTTTACAACATAATAGCATTAAAACAAGAAAGAGCGGATCAATTGATTCGCTCTTTTCGTATGGAAATGGACATTATTTTTGAAAAACACCTTGCAAGATAATAATTCTTGTGGTATAATTATTTTGCGACATTATTATTTCAATTTTTATATTTTTGAGATACACTAAAGCGAGTGTTTTTATTTCGGTAAAAATGCTGGCTCTATTTCCGTATGCTTTGGTGTATCGTTGAAATAATTGTGTCGCAGCAATTTGGAGTTTAGCATTTTTCGTGCGCGGCTCTAAAGCTGCGCACTTTTTGATTTTTTGAATGAATCAGCAAACAAATATACATGATGTATGTCAAGTATATTAAGACTCCGGAATGAGAATTGAACCGCACCATTTTGTGCGTACAGTACAAAAAAGCACCTATGGCAAAATGAATTAAGCAACAAACTGGCTTCGTAATTCAAGCGGAGTCAGTTTTGTTATGAGTTGAATACGTTGATGATTATAAAAATGAATGTAGTCATAAATAAAGCGACGAGCTTCAGCAAAAGTCTTGATTTTAGTTCTGTAAATGCACTCTGTTTTCAGAATCGAGAAAAAGTTTTCAGCCAAAGCGTTATCATACGGATTACCACGTCTTGACATTGACGGCGTTATGTGGTAAGATTGAGTTAGCTTAAAATACCCCTGTGAAGTGTATTGAAAGCCTTGGTCACTGTGGAGCTGCAACTCCCCGGTGACCTTTTCCTTTCTCTTGGCAGCTCTGATCGTGTTCAGAACAAGGTTTATGTTCTGAACGGTCGATGTCTTGTAAGCTACGATACTGCGGTCATAAAGGTCACGGATCACCGAGAGATACAGAAATCCCTGATCAGTTTTTATGTAGGAAATGTCGGTCACCCACTTCTGATTTGGTCTGTCAGCATGAAAATCCCTGTTCAAAAGATTTTCGTACCTGTGCAAAGCCTGACTGTAATTGCAGTATCTTCTTCGTCTTACTACGGATAGAAGGCTGTACTTATTCATCACACGCAGAATGGTCTTGGGGTTGTGATGAATGCCTCTGCGTTCCAGCCATATCGCAACACGGCGATAGCCGTATGTCTGCTTTGTTTCCTGCTGACATTCACCAATCAGTTCAGACAATTCCAGATCCTTTGCAGGCTTGTCCATGCGCTTTACAAAGCCATAATAGCCACTGCGTGATACTTCAAAGAATCTGCACATCTCGCTGATGCTGTATTTATCCTTGTGGCGATAGATCACCCGATATTTGACCTGCGGTCTCACTTCCTTTCTGTTTGCGAGAGAAAATCCCGCATAAGCTCATTTTCCATTTCAAGAGTCTTGATCTTTGCGTCCTTACGGGCAATGATATATTTCAGTTCACTGATTTTGTCTGTTTCAGCAATTTTATCATCTTTGCGAGGACGTCCTATTTTCTTCAATGCTATTCCCGCAGCAATCTGGCGTTCTTTCTTGTGCTGTCGTTTCATAAATCCTTTTACTTGTTCTTTCGTAAACCCTAATTGCTCTGCTATTTTCCTCTGGGTTAATCCTTTCTCTTTCAGTTCAAGTATTTCTTGTTCATACTCTTGTATGTGTCTGTAACTTCTTGTCATGAAAACACCTCCTATGGTTTCTATTATACCATAGGAGGTCTTTTTTGTCACTGTTCGTTTTTACTGGTTCGGTTCAAATAGTCTGCTGATTTGCTAATGCTATCCATATATATTTCAAAGAGCTCCTTATCTGAACTTTTCCATTATCATAATATGTGTACAGCAATATATTGACGAATGGAGTTATTGTATTGCTATTATTATGGTTCAGTACCGAAAAGGTACTGTGGGAATTCTGAAAGGAGTAAATATTATGGATTTCACTGACACAACTATTATGGATGAAAACGAGGCTATTGCAGAAACAACACCCGAAATGGCCGGACCCGCTAAGGACGAACTTGTATATCTTCCCATTGAGAAGCTGTATCCGCATCCCGACAACCCACGAAAGGAACTCGGAGATCTCACTGAGCTTGCCGATAATATCAAGCAGACCAGAAAGATACTCCAGAACCTTGTAGTTGTAGAGTGGCCTGATGAGGTCAGCGGCGAAATGAGATACCGCATCATAGCCGGACACCGCAGACGCGCTGCCGCAGAGATCGCGGGTCTGACAGAACTTCCTTGTGTGATCGTTGATCTTACCCCGGAGGAGCAGATAGAGGCGATGATGAACGAGAATGTCCACCGCAAGAACCTGAATATAATCGAGCAGGCGCAGGGCTTCCAGCTTATGCTTGAAAATGTAGGCTCTGTTGAGGAAGTATCGAGAAGAACCGGTTTTAGCCGTTCGACTGTAAGCAATCGCGTCAAGTACACCCGTCTGGATCAGGAAAAGCTGAAAAAAGCCACAACAACAAGGCAGGTGTCGTTTACCGACCTTAACAAGCTCAATGAGGTCGATGATATTGACGAGAGAAACAATCTGCTTGATGTGATCGGTACCGACAACTTCATCTACAGGCTCCGTACTGTACTTAACAAGCAGGAAGCAAAGAAAAAGAAAGCTATGATAAAGCCTTTGCTGCGTAAAATGGGGTTTAAGCCCAAGAAATGCGATAGATACGAATACGGAAAGCCGACCACGCTCAACAAGAATGAGCTTATTGTAGAGGAACTCACCGAAGAAGCGATAAGCGAGTTCGTCAAGAAACATGGGTACCCTGATGGTGAACAGATATATTACTGTGTATTCGACAATAACGGCGACACATTCCTGTTCAACGACCTTCCGGAGCCTACTGTATCTGAGAAAGCCAAGAAGGCTGCAGAGGAAGCCAAAAAGGCTAAAATGGAAGAACTGGCTAACAAGTTCCTTGAACTTGAAACAGCCGCGTTTCAGTGCCGCAAGGATTTTGTTGCCAATTGCACTCCGACGGTGATAAAGAAGAACTTGAAGGCTTTGACGCTCCTTCTGGATTATTCACATTTCCGTTATTGCAGCTTTGATCGCTCGCTTTATTATGAACTTCTTGGCATTGATAAAGCCGAAGGAGGCAGTATTGACCGTGAAACAGTTAGTGAACTCGTCGGCAATTCGCCTGAGAAATCTCTGCTGTTCTTAGTTTACTGCAATCTCCGCGATTCGGAAAAGGAGAATTACAGGGGTTACCAGCTGTCATTCAGCATGAATAAAGACCTTGAAATGCTCTACGACACACTTGTTGCTCTCGGATACACTCCTTCCGATGATGAAACAGCGCTTCGCAACGGAACTCACCCGTTATATGCGGAAGCAGCGGCGCTCACTGAAACAGACACCACCGATTCAGATGATGATGGCGATGATGTAGATGATGAGTACGATGAGGCTTATGAGGAAGAATATGACGAGTACGAGGATGAAGTCCAGGAGATGGACGGATTCCCGTTTGGAGGCAGTGACGAGGATGAAGAAGAGGAAGAACTGCTTGCGAGCTGACGATCTGATGACCTGATAGCAATACACGGTACGGGGACAATAGCCCCCGTACCGATTTCAACGAAAGGAACCGAGATTATGAGTGAAACAACAGTAATATCTGCTGAAATAATAAAGAAAGCGATGCGAATAAGGTCAGGTATCATTATCGGATACCCTAACCCTTGTGCATATACGGACAGGTTCCAGGAAGAGTATAACGCTCTGGCGGTATATCTCGCTGTACATTATCTAGATGATAAGGAGCTTTCGACATACGCTCCGGTATTTACTGAGATAAGTACCTGGGAACAGGCTGTCAAAGCTGCAAATGACGGAACTGTACATAAGCTGGTCGCCGTCGATGACAGTATTAATGGTCACTTTGATAATAATGATGCCGACGCATTGAGAAAATTCTATTACGGAAGGCTTGATACAGCCGGTGAGCCAGGTCCGCTATGGGCGGCTATCAAAGAGAAAACGAATGAAATGGTAAGGGATAAAGATGAGATCGTAAGTCTCTTTCCGCACGCGAAAGGTCTTGTTGACAGAGTTTCCGAAAAGAGCATAGATATTTGCAGTATGCAGCTCTATAACGAGTTTGCGAAGGGCTTCAAGCTGGGAATGCAGCTTACAATGGAAGGAATGTCGGAGCATCATGAGGTAATACCCGGAAAGAAGATCTACACACACGATGAAGCTGCCAGAGTACTGGATGCTTTTGAAGAGGTTCTTTCGAGGTATGATATCCATGTCCCAAGTCCCGAGGATGACGAGCGTGAGCCGGATAATATGGTCGGATTGTACGGTTCGACATATTCCGACTTAATGGATGACATAGAAGGAATGCTGATAGATGTGATTTCTGCCGCCGCACAGGGCGCTGAAGTAGTATCAGGAGAATTTAGTGGTAATTATTAAGTAAATAATAGCAAAACAGGCCTCCGTTGGGAGACCTGTTTTTGTTTATTCCGCATTGAAGTTTTCGGGATACTTCGCTTTCCGCTTATACCGCCTCTTATCGGTATCGGCGACGCGGGTAACGGGGTTGACCCCGTTCCAGCTCCCGCGTCCGACGGCGTTGAGCTTTTTCTGCTCCTTTTTGCTGAGCTTGTCTGTTGAAATAAATCTCTTCATTATTCCTCACCCGCCTTGAAGTTGTAGATAGGCTTGATGGCCTTGCTTATCTCGACGGTATCGCCGATGTTGTTCACGATGTCGTCCATTGTCTTGTACGCCATAGGACATTCATCGAGCGTCGAGGAATTCACCGAGGTCGTGAAGATACCCTGCATCTGCTTCTTGAACTCGGACACGGTAAAGCTCTGCTTTGCCTCGGAACGCGACATAAGGCGTCCTGCGCCGTGCGGAGCCGAGCAATTCCAGTCTGTGTTGCCTTTGCCGACGCAGATAAGGCTTCCGTCGCGCATATTTATCGGGATAAGCAGAGTCTCGCTCTTCTTTGCCGAGACTGCGCCCTTGCGGAGTATCATAGCGTCGGTGTCAATGTAGTTATGGATAGTCGTGAACTGTTCGTCGATGTGCAGACCCATACCCTTGATGATCTCGTCCATCATAGCCTTACGGTTGAGCATAGCGAACTCCTGCACGAGCTTCATATCGTGGATATACTGCTCGAACAGTTCACCCTCGCAGTACGCAAGGTGCTTCGGAACATCGGTAAACTTCGTATTTTTGAGCTTTGTGATCTCACTCTGTATCTGCTTTTCCTTGCCCTCCGCCTTCATCTTCTTTATCAGTTCGTCAATATCCTTCTTCGAGCTGCCGTTCAGACGCTTGTAGGCTTCCTCCTGATAGTAGTTTGCTACTTCAAGCCCGAGGTGACGCGAACCGGAATGGATAACGATGTAAATGCGACCGTCCTCGTCCTTGTCCGCCTCGATGAAATGGTTGCCCCCACCGAGTGTTCCGAGGCTCTTTTCGGCGTAAAGCGGATTAATTTCCTTATAGCAATAAAGTGCGGTAAGATCGATCTTTTCGTTGAAGCGGTGAGGCTTCTTGCGAGTCTCAAAACCTGCGGGTATGCTCTCGCGGATGACTTTATCGAGCTTCTGGGGCTCGATGTGCTTCTCTCTGATCATAACGGTCTCCATACCGCAGCCAATATCGACTCCGACTAAATTTGCGACCACTTTGTCTTTGATAGTCATTGTAGTCCCGACGGTGCAGCCCTTTCCTGCGTGTACGTCGGGCATAATTCTGATCTGCGCTCCCTCGCTCATAGGCTGGCAGCACAGTTCGATGATCTGAGCAACAGCGCTCTCGCCGATAACATCGGTGAATACCTTGGCGCTGTTATACTTTCCTTTCAATTCTAACATATAGTTTCTCCTTTTACTGTGCTTGTGTTTTGTACTGCCTGCTTTACATAAAATAGCGCGCAAAAAGCCCCTGCTTAGATCCACAATTAAGCAGGGGCGCAGCATACTATAAACGTATATCATCGCATCATTGACATACGCCGATGTATTGCAGGCAAGCTCCCATGCTTGTTGCTGTTATTTTATTCTGTTCATGTTTAAGTATTGTTCCGAGCATGAGGCTCACCTTCCTTTCTTTGAAAATTTACTGTATTATACATCATAACCGCGCGTTTGTCAATAGTTTTGCGGAAAATAGTTGTTTACACCGGAAGAAAATAACAGCGGACAGATCTATGACTGCCCGCTGTTCAGTTTTATTCTACATTTTTAAGTGCAAGCACCTTCGGTATCCTGCGTATTCTGATAAAGTCGCGCACTGTGATGAGAAGATACGCCACGAACACGAGCAGAAATTCTTTAACAAAGCCCTCGGGTGTCATTACAAACGCGAACCAGCCGCCGAGCGTCATCATCATTGCCTTCCAGAATACCGACATAAGCAGATAACCGAGATATACTGCTGCGGCTTCCGAGATCAGCACAACAAAAGCGGTAGTCATCATATAGAGCGATGCGATCTCCTTGTTATCATATCCGAGTATTCCAAAGATAAGATCATTATCGTTTATTTGTTCTATATCATTACCGCCAGCCCTATAAACGTGATCGCACCTGCGATATTTCCTGTTGCCGGAACTCTGAACGGAGCAAGTGCAATATAGAACACTGCCGGGTTAAATACACACGCCCAAGCCGGGAGCGTTGTACCGCCCGTTACGATCGCTATAAACATCGCAACTGAGATCATTACCAGTCCGAGATAACATGCTATCATAGTTACCGATGTCTTTTTGAAGAAGTCAAGAACGATCGTCCGGGCTTTTTCTGTTCTGTCTAACTTTATATAGAACCATTCGATCAGTCCGCAGATTATGTGATGTGCCGCGCCGAAAGAAATGTAAATGACAGCGCCTATCGCCATTATCATAGCGCATATCTGCGAGCTTTCTCTGAAATTATCCGCAAGCGCGAAGTAGCCGCACACCTGCATTGCAAGTGCGAGAAGCCCCCACAGCATCGAATTGATATGTCTGCCAGTCGGCATTCCGTCGAATCGTACGGCAAGCTTTTCGTTGTCTTTCAGATCATCAAGCTTGAACCTGCCGTTCGGCGTGTATGTGATGATTATGTCGCACCAGCCGCAGAGAATACAGCCGAGTGCCGCGATTATAAGCATTATTTTCATTGTTCAGGATCCTTTATTTGATATTTTTTATTTCTACCAATGACGAAGTTCTATATTAAAACTCTATATATCCGTTTTGAAATCGAAAGCCATAAATTACATCCTCACAGTTCTGATTGTTATTCTGACCGTTTCCATGGAATACACCTGTTGACACGTTTCTTGTATTCGGCATATTCGTCACCGTAAACATCAAGGAGCCACTTTTCTTCGGTGTTTTTCAGAACAATCGTCAGAATCGCCCAATCGACAATTATCATCGGCAGCACCCAATAGTTGTGCCACATGAATGAAACGCCGATAATGATAAACCAACAGCCTGTGTACATAGGATTACGGACCCACGCATAGATCCCGTCAGTCTTGAGTTTGTTTCCTGTGATATTCTCGTCCATACCGGAGCGAACTGCCCCAATATACCAGATGAGAATACCAAGGGCAATGATAAGTCCTCCGGCGATCCTGAATATCCAGACCCATATATCCTCCATAATACCGACCTTGAAAATGTATGAAGTCAGCACTATGACAGCTGCGTTCAGAAAAGCGGTCCCGTAGATCAGATACGGACCTATTCCGAACATAGGGAGCTTCTGACCTTCTTTAGAAAAATTTTTCAATGTATTCATCAGTGACCCTCTATAAAACAGAAAACTTTTTTTACCACTCTCTGAGAAATTTCAGCACTCTGCGGAAGCTGTCCTGACGTGCTTCCTCACATTCTCGCGGGTACTTTTTCTCCGCGGGGATCATATGCTTCAAAGCGAACTTTGCGTATCCTTTCATTTTGTCGAGTCCGTCCGCGAGCGCGTGACTTCCTTTCTCGTATATGTGATATTCCACACGGTACGGATAATTCACTTCTTTCAGCTTTTTTACCATTCTCGGAACGGCAATATCCGAAGGCCATGCATCGTCGTTTTTCACAGCAAGGAACAGAACGTCCGCGTGCATATTCTCGACCTTGATGCGCGCCTCGGGAGACTGCTTCCGATCAATAATATCGTAGCCGTAGCGCATAAACCTGCCAAGACCGTAGCCCTTCGCCCTGCGGGCATTGTTCAGCCAGCCGAGCATACCCATTTTGTCAAGAAGGTCGGTCGGGGTGTAGGGAATATCCTTGCCGTGCCATGTGTACTGCGACTTGTGTACCGATCTGAATGAAAGCCCTTTTTGTACCGATGCCTGCATAACATAATCGTAAGGCACTATCGGTATCACGCAGCTGATGTCGGGTATAAGCGAGGCGGCAAGCAGAGTATAGCCCGCGCCCGTGGAAATGGCAGTCATGGCTATGCGCTTAAAGCCCTTTTCATCTTTCAGCCATTTCACGGCTTTTTCAACATAATCGACGGGGATCGAGACTAAATTCTGCGGCAGACCCTTCCACAGATAAAAACCGAGCACAAGTACGTTGTAGCCCGCACGGCGCAGGTATCTGCTCATGAACACGCTCGACCGCATATCGCAGGAAGCTCCGCCCGCCGTGACGATGACTTTTTCCGACGAGCGTCTGCCCTTGAAGTAAATGCCCTCGAAGCCGTTTCTTTCCAATGTGCAGCGTTCCATATAAACCTCTCCTCAAAAACAAAAAACGGACACAGCCGAAGCTATGTCCGAAGGTTCCGTATATACAGACTCCACGCATAGCTTGCGGCAAAACCGATAAGTTACACATGAGTCTCGCAAATTAAGGCAAGCCAGATCAATTAAGACCAGTATGTTGACTTGACGCCCTTATAAAGAGCTTGCTACTCCCTCATTACAACCAATTATAGCACAGTATCACTGATTTGTCAATACGATTTTTTCTTTACTTTTCTTATGTTGTTTACATCATAACCGCATCTAAGGCCGGCGTTCAGAACAGATCCAGCATGCTGTCGAGATATATTTCTTCACGCACAGTAAGCTGATATTCCGGCTTTGTGAGATAATAAAGAAGAAACTCGAGATTGAGGGCACTTCCGAGCCCTCTGCCTTCTATTTTGAAATTTGAAAATCCGAGAGGCAGATAGGTGTTGATGATGTCATCAATACCGATAAATCCGGGATTTTTCATTGCCTTTGAAAAGCGATAGCCGTCCCTGGCGTCAGGCGCGGTACAGATATGGTCGGGAATGTTTTCTCCGAGATTTTTCCGGCTTACATTTTCATAGCACGCTTTTCTGTCTTTACAGTAAAACGAGCAGCACTCATTGCACAGAAATTCGACTTTTCCTTTCTGTGCCTGCGAGAGTGTATCAAGTTTATCGTACTGCTTATTCAGCCTGAAATCGGGAACAACATATTTGAAATCAATTCGGTCTGTTTCCTTTAAGAACTCATCAAAATCAGTCTGAACCTTTGTCGTCGAGGAAACGAAATAAAGGCCGGGATAATTTTTCTTAATATGTTCAAGCAAAAGATCGGAGTAGATTATTACACCGTTCTGTACACCTTTGCTTCCGGAAAAAAGCTCACACAGAGCATTGCATTTTTTATCAGACAGATCTTCCGGTTTTAACAGTGAATTGCTGAAAGTGAGTCTCGACGAGATACCGTATTCATTCATAAGTGCGAGTACCTTTTCAGCTTCACATTCGCCGAATCCTGCACGCCCTCCGCCCCAGATACAGTCAGCCGGAGCACCATAGACAGATGCTATTTCACACCCGTCATAGAAGTATTCCCGGTGCTCACGGTACAGCGGCAGGAACACGTTGTAAAGGTCATAGAATTCAAACAGACCCGGAAGATGAAAGTATGCTTTGTTGTGAGTAGTGTTTAACATATGTGATCATACCATTTTCATTAATTCTGTCAGAAAGGTCATATTGTATCGTCGGAATGCGCCAATGTCAATATCATTTGACGAAGCGAAGCCGCAAATGCCTGATCCTGTTCGGGTGAGCGTTTAGGACTGCCTTTCAGTCTGCCGCCCGCTCTGCGTATCTTTTTGGCGACAGCCCGAAATTCCAGCAAGCCCGAGATGTTTTCTTCTGTGTACTGCTTGCCGTCCTGATGTAAAACGAATGCGCCTTTTGAAAGGCACATCGCCGCAAGCCCATAATCCTGTGTGACGGCAATATCACCTTTATGTATCAGGTTTACCAGCTTGAAATCTACGCTGTCCGCACCCTTGTCAACGGTGACCACGTTCACGCCCGGAATTGAAATGATATGCGCCGTATCGCAAATGACGGTACAAGGTATGTTGTGTTCAGCCGCGATCTGAGCGGCTATTTTGGTTACCGGGCATCCGTCGGCATCAATGAATATCTGCATTTTTCCTCCGATCAGCCATCGTTCTATTGGAACTTTTCGCCGTTCACGAGAACTACGTTCATGACTTCAACTTCGATTTTCTCCCACACTTTTTCAATTACATAAGGCTCGTTAGCCAGATATTCATCCAGCGCTGCACGATCAGGAAAATCAAGGACAAGCACAGATCCTTTCATCTTCCCGTTGTCATCGAGCATTCCTCCAGCGCAGATAATATGTTTTCCAAGTTTATTCATTCCTTCAAGGTGGCGGGGACGCACTTCCATTCTTTTATCAAGCATTCCCTCACCGTCATATGCTTTTACTGCAAACTGCATTGTAAAGTCTCCTATATTTTAATTTTTTATTTATTGCCTTATTAAATCAAGATTTATTGTCTGCCTCGGTAATATTCCTCTGGATTATCTCCATTATTTGCTCAAGACGCTTTTCGCCTATACCGCTGACCGTTCCAAGTTCTGTGCGAAGCTTGTCCATATCAAGGTCAATAACTGCGTTTTCAAGAGCGTCTTTGGCACCCATTTCATAGATATTGTTGACGGTTCTCTCCATCTCATCACGGTTCATTGACTTGATCTTCCTGTAAAGGTCACGAGTAAACTGTATTCCGTTTGGCATAGTTGGTCTCCTTTGACTGATTATAGCTATTGTTTATTATATATTTTATATCTCAATATGTCAAGTTTTTCTGTCATATCTGCATATCACGTTCAGGAGCAACTTTTTATTTATCTTTACTCGTTATCATAATACCAATAGGACTTTATTGACGAACGGAGGCTATGTCGATAATAGTTACTATGGATAAGGAGGATTATCAATGTTGGTAGAAATACTGAGAAAGTGCGACTTTGAGGTAAATATCGAGGAAACTCTGGTATATTCCTTCAAAGTCGAGGCTGCTGACGAGGAAGAAGCGGAAAACATCATCTCTGATAAGTTCCATAACGGTGAGCTTACTCTTGAAGACGGTGAAAGAACAGAGATCCGGATCGCAGTTGACGGCGATGGTTGGGTCTCACTGTAAAAGAAAGGCGGAAATGAATGAAATTCAAAGTCACTATCGAGGAACACATCTCCCAGCAGTTTGAGGTGGAAGCCGACGATGAGAGGCAGGCTGAAGATGTCGCAAGGGAAAAATACCGCAGCGGAGAGTTCGTTGTAGATAACGGTTCGCTCATAGCTGCGGTCGTTCAGGTTGGTTATGACGGACCCTGGATAGATATTTTTTAAGGGAAAGTCGAAGAAGGAGGAAGTCTGATATGCCAAATTGGGTTTTTAATAAGGAGGATGATGAATAATGGAAGTTGTTGTAAAGCTGCATGTTAAGGAAGAATCTGTCCCTGAAGGAAAGGATATTCACAGTTATATCCGCGAGGAACTTGGCTGGCTTGAAGAAAGCGGCATTTTCCCGGAGGCGATAATGCCTGCCAAAACTGAGGAGGAAATGTTCGAGACGTTTTTGATAGGACGTAACGAGCTCCTTAACAGCTCAGTCGCCAGAGTATTAAATATGTTCCAATATACCGGCAATGAGGACGATAAGTCCGAGTGTAACAATGAGCATGTTGGAAATGTAGCAGATATGATCTGCGAATACATTGAGCAGGAAATGGAATCCGAAGTATGTCGGCCGTTCAAGAGCGACGACGGCACTCCTTGTTATAAGACAGAGGACTGCAATCATCCGAACTGCCCGTTCAAATTGCACGAATAAGCTATTATTGACAACGAAAGCCTTGTTCCGGTATATCCGGGACAGGGCTTTTCGACATTTTTAGCGACATTGGGTGTAATACTTGAAAAAAATTCAGCTTTGTGCTATTATATAATAGAATTATAGAACTACATCAACCCTGATTTCATGAGGATATACAGTCATGGCATTAAATAGTAAGATTATTATCATAAAACGCGAAAAAACACAGGAGTTTTTGAACTTGAAGCCTAATTCCGATGCTATAGAAAAAGCGAATAAAACTATGGAAAAGTATGGTTTTCGGGCACTTTTCAAAAAGAGGCACGAAAAGCTGAATGGAATCGACTTACTCACTTTGCCATGACCTATAAGAAAGGAACGGTGTAACCATGAGAACGGATAATATTACTTTTTTTGACATCAACGATTACTTTACACCTGAAAACAAATATGGGTATGTAAATTTGAACAACGATTACAGAATTCTTGTTTCACTTGACGAAGAATCTACCAACAAGCTGTGGGGCTGTGAACTATATGATGAAGATGATGGTGGAATCAACCGTCAGATGATATGCTTTAGCTTTCATGAGGATACATTCTATTATATGGAGAAGGTTTTTTTCAACGTCCTCAATGATAGGCTCGGATTGTTTATCAATATGTACGAAGAAGAGTTCATTAACACCGACCAACTTGACGAAGCTATCAGTATAGTGAAAAATATCCTTAACGATAACGATGATCGTGCTGTAACAGTTTTTGGTCAAAAGCTGCTAGAGATGATGCAAACAGCCAAAGACCACGGTACAATAATGGGGTTTTGCTTCTGATGGCCAATATACTTGAACAGAGCTTTTGGTTTGAAGGTATAAAGGCAATATGATAAACAATATGATCACTCACGTTGTTGATCATGACGGCAGCACGCTTATCGTCAAAAACGCGCTTTGTCTGGAATGTGAGAAATGCGGTGCAACATATTTTTAAGGACCTGTCGCAAAGCGCCTTGAGAAAATAATAGATAAACTGAAATCAATGCTGAACTTGTCGTGGTGAAGTACACGGCGACCGACTAAGCATCAGACAATATACAGGAAATATATGATGATCGCAGATAAAGAAGTGCTGATATATCCCGCCTTGAATCCCAACGCTCCTCTTGTTATCCTTAACGCTTATGAAGGAGAGGGAGAGACGGTACATACCGAACTGCAAAAGCAGAAAATTCCGGATTTATCGTTTGCAGCCGTGAAGATACCAGACTGGAACACAGATATGTCCCCGTGGGCTATCCCTCCGGTGTATAAGAACGACGAGCCGTTTACGGGCGGAGCTGACGAATATCTCGAAAAGCTGACAAATGATATAGTACCGGCGGTTATAAGCGATATCGGCGGTAAACCGGCATATATCGCTCTTGCAGGATACTCGCTTGCCGGCTTGTTCGCGGTATATGCTATGTATCACACGGATGTGTTTTTCCGGATAGCAAGTGCGTCCGGCTCAATGTGGTATCCGCATTTTATTGACTATGCAAAGTCGAATAAGCTGACCAAAATGCCGGACAAGCTTTATTTGTCACTCGGAGACAAGGAAGCCAAGACCCGTAATCAGATAATGGCGACTGTAGAAAACAACACAAGAGAGCTGCACGACTATTACAGCTCCCTTGGGATAAATACACTTTTTGAGATGAATGAAGGAAATCATTTCAAGGATGCCGCACTGCGTATTGCCAAAGCAATAGCTTGGATTGTAGAATAAAAAAGAAACGGAGAAATCTAAATGGAACTTGAACTTTTCAAAGGAAGGCCGGAGACAAACGAAGGAAGACTTGAACGTGAAATACGCTGCTACGATATGCTTGACAGTTTAGGTATGGAATACTGGCGCACGGATCACCCCGATATGGCTGCGAATACTATGGAGGACTGCCTGAAGATCGACGGTGTGCTTGGCGCTGTAGTATGCAAGAACCTTTTCCTCACAAACAGGCAGCATACAGACTTTTATCTGCTTCTTATGCCCGGGGACAAGGGCTTCAAGACTAAGGAACTTTCCTCGCAGCTTGGTATATCGCGGCTGTCTTTCGGCTCACCTGAAGAAATGGAGCTGATGATAGGCTGCACACCCGGTTCGTCAAGCATTCTCGGACTGATGAACGACAAGGACGGAAAGGTACAGCTCCTCGTTGATGAAGATGTGCTTAAGGGCGAATTTCTCGGCGCTCACCCTTGTATAAACACATCGAGCCTGAAAATGCACTCCGCCGATGTGTTCGGGAAATTTCTGAAAGCAGTTAAACATGAAATGAAAACCGTAAAACTGGTAGGAGAATAAAAGTTATAAAAACCAAAAACTTCTATTTTAGTACGAAATCCCTGATTAAAAATCGGGGATTTTTTATTTTTTCCTCATCGTTATCATAATACCGTACAGATAGCTATTGACGAACGGAGAATATGGCTACCGAGTAATGAAAAGACAGGAGTGATAATGAATGAAGTGGAAGAAGCGGGACGAGTGTATGACCATTGATGATGTTATCAAGCGGAATATCGGAGAGTTCAAGGAGAACTATCCCGAAACAAAGATCGTAAATCTCTCTGAGGCTGTCGAGCGCATCTACGTAGCTATACAGACCGGTGAGCTGATCACGATATTCGGGGACTATGACGCTGACGGAGTGACAGGAGCCGCTATCCTCTGGGCAACTATCCGGATAATGAGCGGCACTGCACCTGTTATCAGGCTTCCGAGGCGTTTCAGCGAGGGTTACGGTTTCTCTATGACTGCCGCCGATGAAATGGACGAGGGTCTGCTTATAACCGTAGATAACGGTATTTCAGCATTTGAGCCGATCAAAGCGGTTAAGGACAAGGGTATGTCGGTAATTGTGCTGGATCACCATCTGCCCGACGAAAGGATGCCGGAGGCGGATATAATCGTTGATCCGCACTGTTTCAAGCATGAACCCGATGATTTCGAGGACTGGTGCGGCAGCGGGCTTGCTTACAGAGTATGCAAGGAGCTGCTCAAGAAGCTGGGAAATGATGTGCTCAGAGCGAGGACAAACGCATATATCCAGCAGCTTGCCGCTGTTGGTACTGTCTGCGATGTCGTTCCGCTGGTCAGGGATAACCGTATGATCGTTATAAACGGTCTCAAGAGTATCAATATGATGCCCTGCAAGGGTATCGCGGCAATGCTCTCGATCACCGGAACGACCTATGTGGATGAAACCACTTGCGGCTATCTTATCGGCCCGATGCTCAATGCGTCTGGAAGAATGGAGGATGACGGAGCTTTGAGGTCTTTTGATGTACTTACCGCGTGCAACCGAGAGGGCGCTGATGATCTTGAAAGCACTGTAGGAGTGCTCGCAACGCTTAATGACAGGCGTAAGGCAGATGTTTCCGATGCTATGGAAATAGCACGGCAGGAGATAACCGAGACTGTCCCGCGGGGAGCCTATCCTTTTATTATCAGAAATGACAGTATCGGAGAAGGCATAGTCGGTATTATTGCTGGAAAGATAGCGGAAGAATATAAGGTTCCGACATTCGTGTTTACTTCCATTGGAAACGGATTGCTCAAAGGAAGTGCCAGAAGCTTTGGCAGCGTTCACATCAAGCAAATGATGGATGCGGCAAGCAAAGTTATAAAAAGCTATGGCGGACACGCTGGAGCCGGAGGTCTTATAGTTCACGAGGACGATCTGTTTGCGCTGTACACTATGATGCACAGATATATCGGGGATTACAAGGCGGAAATCTCAGATACTATCGAATACGACCTTGAGATCGGCGCCGCAGATATACCCGCAGCGTACACAGCAATCAGCAGATATCGTCCGTTCGGTGAAGGAAACCCGAATATCGTGTTCAAGGTGAATAAGTTCGTGCTTTGTCCCAGAAAGGGCGAATGTTTCAGGAAAATGGGTTCAAATAAGGAACATATAAAGTTCTTTGGCAACAAGTTCTCTGCGATCGGTTTTGATATGGCTGACAGATTCGATGAATCCATAGGTAAAACGGTCACTTGCGTGGGAACACTTACGGAAAACAATTATAGAGGATATTCCGAGATACAGGTGGAAATGCGTGATTTCAAGGTGTCTAATGACACCAAGGACACCGAACTCACCAAAAAGCTCAAGGAAAAGCTTATAGCGCTCGGAATATCTAACGATGAAAGGAAGGTAGTATAAAATGGATAAGAACGATACCAATAAGATGAAGTACCCGGCCCAGATGTGCAGCTTCAAGCGCAAGAACAAGGTTCTGGCTATTGACTGCCACCTTGACAGACCGGCTGAGGGTGATCCGCCGCTGCAGATGCATGCGGGCTGGTCTCGCTACGGTATGTCGATCATCGACAAGAGCAAGGAGTCGACTGTCGTGGCAACCGCGAATATTCCCTATTCAGAGGCAATAGTCGTGGCTCACAAGATGCTTGTGGTTTGCGATGATTTCCTTATCGGGCGTGATAAGACAGCTTCAAAGGAAAAAGAGCAGTCTGAAGATGCGGGAAACGAATCCGCTGCGGCATACGCTGTAACCTTCAAAGCCGGAAGCCTCAAAGGAAAGACTCCCGGTGAAGTCATACAGAGTGAAAACGGCTTAAAGACCATTGAGTCGCAGATAGCTTTCCTTCAGGCGAATCTTGCCAAGTTTCCGGACAATCAGAAGGTCATTGATGCCTGTAATACGGCTATCTCTGCGTTTAAGGCCGGAACGCTTGAAGCTGCTCAGGATAATCCGAGAAACGGAACTCTCAAATGGGTACACCGTACTCCGATAAAGTTCCTGGAAAAGCGTAAGAATAAAGACGGTAAGTGCTTTATTTACGCATATACGATAACGTGTGATTATGAAAAGACGGATTATCCGTGGCAGATAGGTATAGTCAACGGCTATGCGGACATTACGAGAAAGGAAGACGGTTCGGTCAATATCTCGTCAAAGGTCTCAGACAGGCTGGAAACCTCGGTCAATCTTTCCAACGATGAAGTCATATACCTTGCTAAACGTATGGAAATGACGATCAATGAGTTTGAAATGGTGAACTTCCGTCCTTTGTACAACGAAGTTAACGAGATGATGGAGGAGATATACTCCCAAAAGAGTGCATAACAGCACTCACGCTTAAGGAGGCTTAAAATGAAAGTGACAGACAGCTTTTTGTGTGAATTAAGGAAAAGAAATGATCTGGCGGCGACTGTTTCGACATATATGCCGACAGAGCCTTCGGGCAGCGGATATATATGCCGCTGTCCGTTCCATAAAGGGACTGATCTTTCCTTTCATATTTTCTCCGATACGCAGACTTACCACTGTTTTGAGTGCGGAGCAAGCGGAGATGTGATCAGCTTTATATCCCGTATCGAGAAATGCGGATGCTTTGAGGCGGTCAGACTGCTTGCGGAGCGTGTCGAGCTTGATCCTCCGAATGAAGAATCTGATGACAAGACAGCCTTGAAACGAGCAAGAATGCTTGAGATGAACCTTGAAGCAGCCAGATATTACCGTGATGTACTGCACTCGGATTTGGGTAAGCGCGGAATGGATTATCTGATTGGGAGACAGCTTACGCCCGGCACCATACGAAAGTATGGGCTGGGTTATGCTCCCGGCGGGTGGCATGATCTGCATCATCATCTTAAGAATAAGGGATTTACCGAAACGGAGATGGCAGAAGCAGCACTGATTGTGCATAAAGGCAGCTCTGTTTATGATAAGTTCAGAGAGCGTGTCATGTTCCCGATAATCGACATCCGAGGCTGCGTAATAGGCTTTGGCGGTCGTACTCTGGAGAAAACCGCTTCTGCGAAGTACATAAACACGGATGAGACGCTTGTATTCCATAAGCGTGAAAACCTGTTTTCACTGAATTTCGCAGAAAAGTCCGCCGATAAGCGGTTTATACTCTGTGAAGGCTATATGGATGTCATAACGATGAATCAGGCCGGATTTGACGGGGCCGTGGCTACTCTCGGCACTGCTGTCACGCCTCAACAGGCAAAGCTCATAAAGGAGCACACTGGTTCCGTCGTAATATCCTACGATTCCGATGAAGCAGGACAAAAAGCAGCTTTAAGAGCTATCAAGCTGTTTTCGGATATTGGAGTTGAGGCAAAAGTCTTGACTATCCCGGGCGCAAAGGACCCGGACGAGTATATAAAGAAATTCGGGTCTGTGCGTTTCGGTGAATTGCTGAATGGCTTACCGACAGCTACGGAGTATGTGCTTTCAAGGCTGCTGACAAAGGGCAATATGTCTGATGTCGTTAAATACCTTGCCGGACTGACTGATTCGGAGCGAGAGAAGCAGATGCCGACGGTAAATGTTCGGGAACCAGATATTACGGCAAATAGCGAGACAACTGTTGCTGAACCCAATGATGACGCTGTCGAAAAGCCTGTCTCGGAGCTTTCCGATGATGAGATACTGCGTATGATAGAGAAAGTCAGAAAGAAGCGTGGGAAGACATAACAGAAAGGAAATAATATGGATGACAGAGAGTTCAAGGAATGGATGTCGTTTCATTCCAAAAGACTGGATAAAAAGTACTATTCCAAAGGAATGAGTACTTTGATACTTCACAAAAGAGCTATGTCCACGGCCTTCTCGGTCGTGGAGAACTTAAGGGGTATCGAATACTCGGATCTTGCGCTTACCGCCTACTTTATGATAAAGGACAGGCAGCTTGACGATCTTGCGAAAGATTACGAAAGGATCCTTGAATTGGCTATGGCTGATAAGGACAAGTTCGTCGGCAAGATCTACGAGTTTTATGTTAAGACCGGTGATAAGATCAAGAAAAACGGACTTTACAAGAAGTTCTTTGAGTTGACCTCAATGTTCTTGAACACCGACCACTCGGATATGGACGAGGTCACTACCTATGTTTACAGGGCATATACCGATCTTCTGCTCAATCAGCATGAGTTTTTGAGGGAAAACAAGTTTGATATAAACAAAATGGCTGTCGGCGTTGATTCGCATGGTAAGGTAATCGAAATAGACGACGCATATCCGTCACTTGATTTCCCGATGACGGAGATCGAGCATGAACTGTTTCATGTCGATTTCATTGACCTGAACAAAGCCCTTAAGCAGCATTACGGCAAATACGGGTATAATATAGAGGAATCGGAGGATGCAGCTCTGCTCGGCAATATGTGCAGAGCTTACTCAAACACCATTCTCTCGATGACACCGTATATCAACGAATACACGGTCGATGTGCTGCCGAGAACCGGATTCAAGCCCAATATCCTGGCTTACCTGACAAGGATACCGATCCCAACCGGAGATCCCGATTTTCGTAATATGCTGAGGCATAGAAGAAGGACGCTTCCTGCAAATGGCGTGAAAGTGCATTTTGAGAACAGCCTGTTGTATCACGATATGCTTCTCAAAGAGGTATATCATGAGGATGCGGTCATCTGTCTGTTTCGTATTGAAGCAGAGCCCGGTGAAATATCCGGATTCTATAACACTCAGACCGGACAGTTCTCTTCACCGTTTCACATGAATGTCGAGAACAAGTTCCATTTCGGAATGAGTGTTGAGCGGTTATTCTTATGGGCGTATTCGGCATTTTCGACCGATGAGATGCTCCCGACGACGGAATCGTACAGGAAGAACCTGCTTGACCCGTATGCAGAAGTTTCGTTCACATCTATCCCCGGAAAGCTGAGAGTGCCTATAAATTGCAGGCATATACGCTCTATTGCGGGTAAAGAAGGCTACGAGAGTACAGTTAAGCATATTAACGGATATATCCGAAAGCTTCCGGACGGTCAGACAGCCTCGGAAAAGGCGGTCGCAATAGCCGAATCACTCGGTTATTCGCTTGCTCCGGACGAGACTTATGTATGTCCGTTTGAAAGAACTGCGTGGATAACACGAGTTAAACGGTAGTCTGTTATAAATGAAAAAGCAGGTGATCCCTGCTTTTTCTGTTTATTAACAATTTGTATAGTTTACGAATGTCGCCTTATAAAATAATATGTCCTTTCATCGGAACGGTAATCATCAAAGCGATACCCGCTCCATTTGAAGTCTTTGGCCTGTTCGGGAGCTTTTGCGTTAAGCTCTGCAAGAAACCGAACCATTTCACCCCTTGCCATTTTGCAGTAAACACCCTTTTGTATGATCTTGTTCTCATTTTCAGGGTCAAGCTCTCCAAAGATGAAGGTGATAAATCTGTCCTTGGACTGTATGTATTTTTCGACACATTTTGAGTATTCGGCTGATGCGAGATTGATTATAATATGGCTGTCATCAACTATTTCACTGTAAATGGAATCGCCCCAGAAGCTGTACAAGTCGTGATAACCGTTCATATTTATCTTTGCCTGCATCTCTAACCTATAGGGAACAACTCCGTCCATAGGCTTCAATGCTCCGTAAAAGCCTGAAAGGATACGAAGATGCTGCTGGATATACTCATATTGAGCAGCCTCAAACACAGTTGAGCCCATATATGTATATTGGATTCCGTCGAAAGCGAGAATAGCGGGAGTAAGCTCCTTGCGCAGCTCCATAGTTTCAAACCGCCTTGAATTCAGGACGGCGATTTTGTCGTTGCAGTTCCACAGCTTCTTCTGTTCATCATACGACAGACTGTTTATCCATTGTTTCAGAAGTTCAGCTTTCTCAAGGAAAACAGGGATGCCGGTATTCTCGAATGTATCGGTATCTACCTTCATTTGTTTTGCGGGTGATATAATTATCCTCATAGGCGGTCCTCTGGTTCCGATATAGAAGTTCTACCATGATCCGTTTAGCAAAACGGTTATTGTCACGCTGTTGGATTTTGATTTTTAATACCGCATATCATTAGTAACCTTGTCAAGATATTCTGCTTGTTTAGCACTGTTTAGGTTCTCAAAAGTGGGAACAATCATATCTCCGGCGATAGAAAACCGCTGAGGCATAAGATGGTTGGCGTATTTATAGTCTATATCAACATAATCGTCGTCCAAAGATACCGTTATCGCGACGAGTTCGTTATGGGGCTGTTGCAGTCGTCCTCTTTTGATGTACTCCTGCAGCTCCTCGTCAGAGATAATACCGCCGTTCACGGTCACTTTTACTTCCTGCATGTCTTCCTGCTCCTTTTTCTACAGCAATATATTTTTATTTTAACATAATACCTCAGATTTTTCAAGTCTTTGTATTGACAAATATCGGAGCCATTGTTGCAAAATCGGCAGATATGTGATATAATGCAATAATGAATGAAAAAACAAAAAGGAGTCTTTATGACATTTCATGATATATATGCAGTTGCTGATTCTCGCCCTAGATGCTATTTAAGCTTTGAGAACGACGAGGACCAGTATTTTGAGCACGGATTTATACATCTTTACGGTATCCCGGATAACCTTTCTGAGAGCGATGTCGAGAACATCTACAACGGCGGCAGCGATAAATCCGTATATATCGGGGAGATAATAGGCACACTGATCCTCGGAAATCAGATGTCCGAGGACGGTGAGGATTTCCTGATGCTCTGCGACGACATGAGCGCTGACCTCTCGTATGTAGCGTCATCATTCATGTTTGAAGACCTGATAGATGTTAATATAGGTGTTTTAGCGGATATATACTATATCTACGAGCTTGAAATGGAAAAAGGCTTTGACGATAATGAGCTTAAGCAGCAGATACTTGAAAAGCTGCCATATATATTGTTTATCCTGTACCATGTAAAACCGCAGTATCTTGCGTATTATCCGTTGCCGCTTGACAAGTCGGACGCCGACGCTCTTATTCCGAAGCACAGTGTTTCGGTAAAACTCGATCCCAAGATCACTACCAACGGTGTATCCGCTGATAACACCAATATTCTGCTGAATGACGACGAGCTGGACACCCTTGTAGAGGGTAATGCGCCATATCCGGTTTCAGCTAAGAACACCAAACTCTGGAAACTGTATGAGGACAGCGGATTTGAGGAAATAGGCAATACAAGAATGTTATATAAGGAAATTGAATAGGACAAGGAGGATGACTCATGATCAAGATAGCATTTTTCGACACTAAGGAATACGACAAGGCATCATTCGCGCGTTACGAAAAGCCGGGTGAGATCGAGTTCAAATTTCTCGAAACGAAGCTGACGGAGGATACCGTTGAGCTTGCGAACGACTGCGATGTGGTATGCGTTTTCGTGAACGACACCGTAAACGACAAAGTTATTGACAAGTTATACGCGAGCGGCACTAAAATGATCGCACTTCGCTGCGCAGGGTATAACAATGTCGATGTTCAGCACGCATACAGGAAGATACACGTTTCGCACGTTCCCGCGTACTCGCCGTATGCAGTCGCGGAGCATACCGCAGCACTTCTGCTCACATCTATCCGCCGCATACACAAGGCATATAACAGGACGAGAGATTTCAACTTCTCACTAAGCGGGCTCACCGGATTTGATCTGCACGGCAAGACTGTTGGTGTTATCGGAACAGGTAAGATCGGAAGGATATTTGTTGACATCTGCCGCGGCTTCGGAATGAATGTTATCGCTTATGATGCATATCCCGCAGCCGACAGCGGAATTGCTTACGTTTCGCTGGACGAGCTTTTTGAACACAGCGACATCATTTCTCTACATTGTCCGCTGACAGAGGAAACCAAGCACATGATCAATGCCGCCGCTATCGAAAAGATGAAGAAGGGTGTTGTTATACTCAACACATCGAGAGGCGGCCTTATCGATGCTGAGGCTCTGTTGGAAGGCATCAAGGCTCGCAAGGTCGGTGCCGCCTGCCTTGACGTTTACGAGGAAGAAGCAGACATCTTCTTCGAGGACAGGTCGGGACACATTCTCAATGATGAACTCCTGTCGCGGCTTATTTCAATGCCTAATGTTATAGTTACATCACATCAGGCATTCCTGACAGAAGAAGCGCTGAACAATATTGCCGAAACAACTATCAACAATATCCGCTCGTACTTTGAAAACGACGGTATCTGCGACAATGAACTCTGCTATCGCTGCGGGAATATCGAAAACTGCAAGAAAGCGCGTAAGGAAAGGTGCTTTTAAATAATTGAACGATTTTAGGAAAGAGACTACAGAAAGAATTGAATAACATATTTCAGGATAAACACTATAAAGCTATCCTCGCGATTATTTGCGCGGTCGGGTGGTCAATGGCATATCCACTTATAAAAGTGGGTTACGGCATATTTGAAATATCAGCTGATGATCTGGGAGGAAAGCTGCTGTTTGCCGGTGTGCGTTTTCTGCTGGCAGGATTGCTTGTTTCCGCGTTTTGTGCCTGCAGGAAAACAAAACTTGATCTTAAAGCCAGGAAAGATATTTCGTGGTTGCTTCTTCTGGCGCTTGTCAACACCGCACTTCACTATATGTTCGCGTACATAGGGCTCAGCAATAACACGAGCGGTCGATCAACGATACTTGACTCTATGAGCGGATTTTTCCTGATCTTTTTATCCACTGTGTTTTTTGCCGACGACAAGCTTAATAAACGAAAAGTGATCGGCTGTGTAATGGGATTTGCGGGAATTGTGCTTATAAACGTCGAGCCCGGTGGAAACTTTTTTGAAAACATCACATTCGGCGGGGACGGAATGATTCTTCTTAACGCTCTTTGCGGAGCCTTCGGCGGTGTCATCACAAGGGTCGTTTCGAAGAAAATGAATATCATGTCCGCGACAGGCTACAGTATGGCAATAGGCGGCGCGTTGTTGGTGCTGGCGGGTTTATGCATTGGTACTTCCGGCGCATGGAATTTGCAGATCGGCGGTATTGTCGTGCTGACGGCGCTGGTGCTGATCTCGGCAGTCTGCTTTGCGATATATAACGAATTGCTCGCTGTTTATCCTATCAGTGAGATCGCGATCTATAACGCGCTTATCCCCGTTCTGGGAGTAATGTTTGCTGCGCTGTTCCTGAACGAACCGCTGAAATGGCAGTATTTCGTAGCTGTCCTTCTGGTAGCTGCCGGAATTTGTATCGTTAATAAAAAACTGCTTCATTTTAATGAAAAATGATAATAAGAATATAAGCCGACAAATCGGGATTTATCTTAGAGATAATTGATGGACGAGAATTACCAGAATATATGACAATGAATAAGGGGAAGATATGTGGCTGATCATGGCGGCTTTGTCCGCGCTCTTTGCCGGACTTACGGCGATACTTGCAAAATGCGGGATCAAAAAGACTGATTCAGACGTGGCGACTGCTCTGCGGACGGTCGTTGTACTCCTTTTTGCCTGGATCATGGTGTTTATCGTTGGCTCTGCTGGAACAATCACGGAAATATCGGCAAAATCTATCATCTTCTT
>Ga0256405_10002304_pt1 | contig 44751 bp, 42 predicted proteins | sample RumenRJG_02DNA_FD_189096 | JGI IMG/M metagenome (GOLD analysis project Ga0256405, IMG submission 189096) | Bovine rumen microbial communities from Lethbridge, Alberta, Canada - RJG_02 | ecosystem: Host-associated > Mammals > Digestive system > Stomach > Rumen | place: Canada: Alberta... | reverse complement strand
ATGGCGGTGCGTACGGGACTCGAACCCGTGATCTCCTCCGTGACAGGGAGGCACGATAACCAACTTCGCTAACGCACCATGGAGCAGATGAAGGGAATTGAACCCTCGTGTCCACCTTGGCAAGGTGGCGTTCTACCATTGAACTACATCTGCATTTATTTGGCGAAGAAGGCGGGATTTGAACCCGCGCGCCAGACAAGCCGACCTATGGCCTTAGCAGGGCCACCTCTTCAACCACTTGAGTACTTCTTCAGCACACGCTTTGTCTGTTGAATTTAGCGCTTATTCATAGTAACATACTTATTTCAATTTCGCAAGATGTTTGATAAGATTTATATGTGAAAACTGCCGTATTTGAAAAGGTGAGCGAGAGACAGTTCAATGAGGATCTGAAAAAACTGCTTGCGAAAGAAGGCTGTTTTTACGAAAATATAGTTGTACCGAAAAGAGCCACTTCCGGAAGTGCCGGATATGACTTCCATTCGCCGGTCAGTGTCGATCTGAAGCCCGGAGAAAGTATCCGCATCCCGACGGGGATCCGCTGCCATCTGAATGAGGAATACCTCCTTCAGATCTATCCGCGTTCTTCCATGGGATTCAAATATCAGATGTGCCTGATGAATACGGTCGGGATCATCGATTCCGATTACTATTATGCGGACAATGAAGGTCACATCATCGTCGGCATCGTCAATCGGGGAGACAGGGACCTGCATATCGAAGCGGGAGACCGTTTCGTCCAGGGAGTCATCACCAGATATTACACGACGGATGATGACGACTGTAAAGAGGTCCGTCACGGCGGATTCGGTTCGACAGACTGCGCCCATAGCTCCAAAGGATAGAGCAGTTGATTCCGATTCAAAAGGTTGGGGGTTCGACTCCCTCTGGGCGCGCCATAAGAGCAACGAAAGGGGATTTCTATCCCTTTTTTGTTTATGCTATAATTGTTTGATGTAAGCAGGAGGAACAATGACTGATTATAACGTCAATCTAACGATACAGAATATATGGTCCGTATTCCGGGTCGTCATCGATATCGGCATCATGTGGTTTCTTTTTTACTATGCCATCAAAGCGATCCGCAACAATGCGCGTACCGTTCAGATCTTTAAAGGAATCGTCGCGATCGTCCTGGTCAACGGCCTGGCAAAACTGCTGGGTCTTTCGACATTGACCTATTTTACGGATATCTTCATCAACTGGGGTCTTCTGGCCTGCATCATCATCTTCCAGCCGGAACTGAGAGCTCTGCTGGAAAAGATCGGCAAGACCAACGCCTTCTCCAGGATCTCTTCTCTGTTATCCAATGAGAAGGAGAAACTGGTGGAACAGCTCTATGAAGCTACGATCACGCTGTCCCATGAAAGAGTGGGCGCTCTGATCACGATCGAACAGTCCCAGTCACTTCAGGACTACATCAAGACAGGTATTCCGATCAATGCGGAAGTCACCAAGGAACTGCTCTGCTCCATCTTTATGACGACCACGCCGTTACATGACGGTGCCGTCATTATTCAGGGTGACAAGGTGGCATGTGCCAGTGCCTATTTCCCGCCGACGAGCGTGAACCTTTCTTCCCGTTACGGCGCAAGACACAGAGCGGCTTTAGGTATCGCGGAAGTATCCAACGCTTTGACGATCGTGGTTTCCGAAGAGACCAGTGCGATCTCCATTGCCGAGAACAGCCGTATCTTCTCCGTCGATGAGAAGCAGCTGAAGGACTATCTGCGCCGCGTCATCTGCGGCGATACGACCGAGATCGAGAAGAACAGCCGCAGAAGGAACTCACTGGTACTGCAGGATGAGAACGATGAGATCGTCCGCATCAGCGAAGAAGACAAGGAAGAGAAGAAGGGATTCCCGTTCTTCCGCAGAAAGAACCGCGACAGGACCGTCGAAGACGAGATCCTCGTGAACAAGGAGCCGGACATGAAAGTTCCGGTCAACAACCGTTACAAATATGAGGCGACAGCCGATGAGATAGATCAGGAGGCAAAGAATGAGTCAGATCAGCAATCCTGAAGAAAAACTGGAAAAGGCGAAGAAGATCGCTTCGCGTTCCGCCAATAAGAATCAGTATGCGACGGTCGAAGAGAACATCCTGAAGTTTTTCCGTTATGTCTCTTCTCTGATCGACCGCCTGTTTTTCTCGACGAGATATCTTGGCGTCTTTGCGCTGCTTCTGGCCTGCCTGGCCTATTTCGTAGCGACCTATGACAGTTCCAATACGGCACTGTCCAGTTCCAAGATCCTGACCAACGTTTCGATCAATGCGAGATACAATGCGGAGACCTTTGAACTGAGCGGACTGCCCGCATCCTGTGAGATCGTCGTGACCGGTGAAGCAGCCAATGTCAACAACGCCGCCACCAAGAAGGGCTACTGTCAGATCGATCTGGAAGGATATACGGAAGGAACGCATACGGTCAAGATGACGGCGACCGGATACGGAGACAACGTCAGTACGATCGTATCTCCGAGCGAAGTGACGATCACTTTGAAGAAGAAGACGACCAGACAGTTCGATCTTTCCTACGATTTCATCAATCAGAATCAGATGGATTCCCGATATATCCTGAGTGAACCGACGTTTGCGCAGGGCACCAAGATCAATATCCGTGCTTCCCAGGATACTCTGAATTCCATCGCTCTGGTCAAGGCTCTGATCGATGTCAGCGGACGGACAGCCGATTTCTCGACGGATGCGGCTCTGGTCGCCTATGACAAGAACGGTCAGGCCGTCAATGCGGAGATCGTTCCGAGCTCTGTTACCGCAAACGTGAAGGTCTCTTCTCCGAGCGTGGAAGTTCCGATCGTGCTGAATCCGACCGGACAGGTCCCGACCGGACTGGCGATCGATACCGTCACCATCGTCGACCATCAGACGACGAGGATCTACGGACCGGAGAGCGTCCTGGATAACCTGAAGGAAGTCTACGTCAACTTCGATATGTCCACGGTCACGGAGAACGCCGACCGTGAGATCATGCTGCCGATCAGCCTGCCGGCAGGTGCCAGCGCAAGCGATGTGACGGTGGTCAATGTCCGTGTGACGCTTTCTGTCGTCGCCAACCGGACGATGGAAGGACTTCCGCTCAATGCTCACAACAACTACAACAACCTGGCTGTCTCGAACATCGACATCATGAATGTGGACGTTCAGATCTCAGGTTCGGAAAACAATATCAACAGTGTGACCGCTGATGACATCGAAGTCTACTTCGAGATGCCGGAAGAGCCGGGCACGTATGAATTGCCTCTCTATGTGACGATCCGCAATCATCCGTTCGTGAACCTCATTCCGAGCCGTTCCAGCGTCAACGTGACTGTCGTGGAGGCAAATCAGTAATGGGAAAGTATTTTGGTACAGACGGTGTCAGAGGCAAGGCGGGAGTCACTCTGACCGATGAAATGGTCTACCGTATCGGCAAATTCGTAGGCAATTACTACAAGGATGCCCGTATCGTCATCGGAATGGATACCCGCATCTCATCCAAGGGATTCGAAGAGGATCTGTGCAAAGGCATGACGGAATCGGGAGCGAAAGTCTATCTCTTAGGCTACTGTTCCACTCCTTGTCTGGCCTATACGACCATGAACGAGAAGTTCTCCTGCGGTGTAATGATCTCCGCATCCCATAATCCTTATACCGACAACGGCATCAAGATCTTCGCCAATGACGGTTTCAAGATCGGTGATGCGATCGAACTGCAGATCGAAGCCTATATGGATGATCCGCAGGGGATCGAGACCGTCAATACCGGAGAAGTGATCGACTATAAACAGGCGATCAAAACGTATCAGAACTGGCTCCTGGACCGCTACCGGATGGATCTGAAGGGACTTAAGGTCTGTGTCGACCTGTGCAACGGATCCAACTGTTATACCGCCAAGGACGTCTTGGAGAAGCTGAACGGAAAGTTTACTTATCTCAACGATTCACCGGACGGCACCAATATCAACAATCACTGCGGTTCCACGCATCTGGAGATGCTTCAGGAAGCAGTGAAAGAAGGGGACTACGATTTGGGCTTCGCCTTCGACGGCGATGCGGACAGAGTCCTGTTTACCGATGAAGACGGAAATGTCGTCGACGGTGACAGGATCATGTATCTCCTGTCGAAATATCTCAAGGACAACGGCCTTTTGACCAACAACCATCTGGTCACGACCGTCATGTCCAATATCGGCTTATACAAGGCTCTGGAAAAACTGGAGATCGAATCGGATATCACTCCGGTCGGAGACAAGAACGTCAGTGATTCCATGGTCCGCAATCATTACGCAGTCGGCGGTGAACAGTCCGGTCACATCATCTATGCGGGCGACTGTTACTTCGGAGACGGACTCAAGACGGCTCTGCTGGTACTGAAGGCTCTGGAATACTACGGCATCTCTTTGAAGGAAGCGGCAGCGGAAGTACAGATCTATCCGCAGCTGCTGGTCAATGTAACCGTGACCGACAAGAAGATCGTCCTGAATGACAGCGAGATCTGCGAGAAGATCGATGCGATCGCCAAGGAACTCGGAAACAACGGACGTATCCTGGTGAGACCTTCCGGAACGGAACCGCTCATAAGAGTCATGGTGGAAGCGGAGAACGACGAACTGTGTCACAGATATGTCTATGACGTGATCGATCTGATAAAGGAAAGGGGTTATGCAGCATAACCCCTTTTGTTTTATAATGAAGTCATGAAAAAGATCATCAATATCGTAGAAGATGAAAAGGATCTTAATGAACTGGTCCGCTCCTATCTGGAAAAAGAGGGCTATCAGGTCAATTCTTTTCTGACATTTGATGAAGCCTATGCCCGGATCGACGAACACTGCGATCTGTGGATCCTGGATATCATGCTGGACGACAAGTCCGGCTTCGATCTGATCGAGATCATCAAGGAACGCAATCCGAATATCCCGGTCGTTTTCATGTCCGCAAGAGACAAGGAATTCGACCGTATCATCGGCCTGGAAAAAGGCTCTGACGACTATATCACCAAACCGTTCTCTCCGAAAGAACTCGTCCTTCGTATCAACAACATCATCAAGCGTGTCTACAAGGAAGACAAGCATATCAGTGTGAACGGCTATGAGATCGATGAGAATCAGCGCATCGTCTATCATGACGGAACGCAGATCGATCTCACCACCAAGGAATTCGACCTGCTGATGCTGTTCGTCAAGAACCGGGGCACGGCCTTTTTGCGGGAACAGATCCTGGAAAAGGTCTGGGATGAGAACTATTACGGTTCCGACAGAGTCGTCGATGATACGCTGCGCCGGCTGCGCAAGAAGCTGCCGGATATGAATATTCAGACGATCTACGGATTTGGATACCGTTTAGGATGAAAAGGTTTCGACTCTGGCTGAGCAATTTTACCCTGATCCAGCAGTTCCTGACGATCGTTATCTTTACGGTCACGGTACTGGTTTTTTTCATATTCACGTTTCTGAACCGGAACATCGACTCCTTCGTCAATTCCCAGATGTATGTCTATATCCACCGTTCCCAGGCGGAGTATATCGAGACGAGGAACTTTACGGAGTCCAACGTCATCCATTTTGTCTATAACGTACAGTCCAAGCGCTATCTCAACAATATCTCCGAAGAATACCGGGGCATCCTGGCATCCATCGATCCCGATCCGATCGGAGGTTCGATCGACAGTTCGCTGAACTATGACAGCAATTCGGTGGTCTATTCCATCATCAGTTTCGATAACGATTACCGGCTGATCTCCATCATTAAAAACAATTTCCGTGAGGAGTTCATCGCCGCACTGTTCAACGGTATCATCAATATCACTCTCTATGTGGTCGCCGGCCTCATCGGCCTGATCCTGATCTGGATCATGTCTCTGATCCGGCCTCTGGATCAGATCATCAGCTATATCGACAAGATCCGTCACGGAGACAGGGCATCTTTGACACTGAACCGTTACGATGAGATCGGTGAAGTGGCGGAAGCTCTGGTCAACATGAACAATCAGCTTGCCGAGCAGCAGCACATCCGCGACGAGATGATCCAGAACATCTCCCACGACCTGAAGACACCGATCGCCACCATCAAGTCCTATTCCGAATCGATCAAGGACGGCGTCTATCCTTACGATACACTGGAGAAAAGCGTCGATGTGATCATCGAAAATGCGGACCGTCTGGAAAAGAAGGTCTACTCCCTGATCACCTACAACAAAATGGGCTATCTGACCGATAGAGACGACAATATCCTCAATCTGGAGATGGAACCGGTCCTGCAGAAGGCGATCCTGGCCTGCCAGGTGCTGAGGACGGACATCACCATCCGGACCGATGTGGATGAAAACGTCTACTTCCATGGGGAAGAGGAACCCTGGCGCGTGGTCATCGAGAATCTCCTGGACAACTCTCTGCGCTACGCCAAGAGCGTCGTCCGCATCACTCTGAAAGACAATCTCCTGGAAGTGTTCAACGACGGTGAGAATATCGAAAAGGACCGTCTGGACAAACTGTTCAAGCCGTATGAGAAGGGAAACAAAGGCAAGTTCGGCCTGGGTCTTTCGATCGTCAAGAAAGTCACGGAGACCTATGGATATACCGTGACCGGTGAGAATATGAAGGACGGTGTGGTATTCCGTATCTATACCGACAAGAAGATGAAGAAAGCATCAAAGAAAAAGGCTTCCAAAAAGAGTATAATTGAAACATGAGCACTGCAGACATCAGGGGAGTGAAACTCCACTATGAAAAATACGGCAGCCACGGCAGACACGTCGTCCTGCTTCACGGCTGGGGTCAGAATACGGAAATGATGGCTTTTATAGGGGAAGGACTGAAAAGCCATTTTATTGTATACAATATCGATTTTCCGGGATTCGGGCAGTCGGATCTGCCTCCGGAGCCCTGGGATACCAGTGATTATGCGGAATTCCTTCATGAATTCTGTCTCTTAAAGAAGATCGAAGATCCGATCTTCATCGCTCATTCCTTCGGGTGCAGAGTCGCTGTGCGCTATGCATACAGATACGGAGCCTACAAGATGGTCCTGACCGGTGCTGCCGGTATCAGAGACAAAAGAGGCCTGGACTACTATGCGAAGGTCTATTCCTACAAACTGGGAAAGAAGATCCTGAGTCTGAAGCCGTTTGAAAAGTATAGGGACAGTCTCACGAAGAATGCGGGAAGCGAAGACTACCGCAACAGCAGTGGCGTCATGCGTCAGACCTTCGTCAAGGTCGTCAATGAAGATCTGAAGGATCTCCTTCCTTCGATCAAGGCGGAGACGCTTCTGGTATTCGGAGAGAACGATGAAGCCACACCGGTCGAGAAGGGGAAGATGATGGAGAAACTGATGCCGGATGCGGCACTGGTGATCTTCGAGAATGACGACCATTATGCCTATATCCATCAGGCACAGCGCTTTCTTCTGGTGCTGGATGCCTTTCTGAGGAGCGATTATCAATGAAGAGCCTGCCTTTTTTCTATGCCCTGATGTGCCTTGTGATCTTCGGTGCATCTTCTTTCGTCAACTGCAAGCACGCCCTGCAGATGTTTCAGCAGAACCGCTATGAGCTCTACCGCTATTCCAAGTGGCTCTTTGACCGGAAGAACTACCGTTTCCGCAATGCACTGATCTATTCGGCGATCGTACTGCCGGTCGGGATCTTTCTTCGCAACTATGCGCCGATCCTGTGCCTGCTGATCACGGCGGCCTATGCGATCTTCCAACTGCGCAAGGAACAGGACAGGCATTACATCAAGGAACTGGCTCTGACCGCCAGAGTGAAGAGACAGATCGCTGTCCTTTCGGTATTGCTCCTTCTGTTTTTCTATGCCTGCATCCGTATCTTTCCGACCTTCATTACCGGCATCCTTTCCCTTGCGATGCCTTATCTGATGATCTATCCGATGGCTGTTCTGACCGCTCCGATGGAAGAAGCCATCAAGAAACGTTATGAGAACGAAGCCCGTTCCATCCTGGATCAGATGGACCGTCTGCTCAAGATCGGTATTACCGGATCCTATGGGAAGACTTCTACCAAGAATATCATCAACGACATCATCTCCGATGACCGATACACCCTGATCACTCCGGCGTCCTACAACACGCCGATGGGGATCACCCGTACCGTCCGGGAACAGCTCAAGCCGATCCACGAGGTCTTCGTCTGTGAGATGGGTGCCGACAAGGTCTCGGACATCACCTATCTGATGGACTTCGTCAGACCGAAGTACGGTGTCGTCACCTCGATTGGTCCGCAGCACCTTGCGACCTTCGGTTCCCTCGATAAGATCATCCATGAGAAGATGCAGGAAGCGGAACTGCTTCCGGAAGACGGCGTCGCCTTCCTCAATATCGACAACGAATATATCGCGAATTATCAGCTGAAGAATCACTGCAAGGTCGTCACCGTCGGTGTCCATAACGAAAATGCGGACTATCGGGCGGAAGATGTCGAATATTCCCGTGAGGGAAGTTCCTTCACTGTGAAGATCGACGGCAGGAAACACAAATTCGTCTGTTCGCTTCTGGGTGAACACAATGTCACCAACGTCCTGTTAGGTATCGCAGTCGCCAGAGAGATGGGGATGGATGTGAAGCAGATCGTGAAGAAGGTTAAGGGGATCCGTCAGGTGGAACACCGCCTGGAGATGAAGAAGATCAACGGCTTCACCTTCATCGACGATGCGTTCAACTCCAATCCGGTCGGTTCCCGTATGGCTCTCGATGTGCTTTCGATGATGCCGGGCAAGCGGATCATCGTCACTCCGGGCATGATCGATCTGGGAACGAAACAGGAAGAGATCAACCGGGAATTCGGTGCCTATATGAAAGACAGGGCAGATGAAGTGCTTCTGGTCGGGGAAAAACAGACCGAACCGATCCGGAAGGGATTGGAAGACAGCGGATTCGATCCCGATCGGATCATAGTCTTCCGCGATGTCCGCGAAGCTTTCGCCTACATCTACAAAAACTGTTCCGTAAAAGATACGATCCTGCTGGAGAACGACCTGCCGGATGCGTTCAATGTATAAGAAAGATGTTAGAATGAGGTCATTATGAAAATCAATGTCGCAGTATTTTTCGGCGGAAGATCCACCGAACATGAAATAAGCTGTATCAGTGCCAATCAGGTCCTGCACGCCCTGGACAGGGAAAAGTATGAAGTACTTCCGATCTATATCTCGAGAGAGAATGAGTTCTATATCGGCGAAGAGCTTTTCGATCTGGCCAACTATTCCGGTTTCCTGAAAGATCCTGCTTCCGTACTGAAGAAGGTCTCTTTATATAAAGACGGGAACCACGTCTATGTGAAACAGGTCAACGGCCTCTTCCGTAAACCGCAGCCGATCGATGTGGCTTTCCCGGTCGTCCACGGCACCAACGTGGAAGACGGCTCTCTGGCAGGCTACCTGCAGATGCTGGACATCCCGTTCACATCCTGCGATGTCCTGGGCGGATCCGTCGGCCAGGACAAGGCGGTCATGAAGGATATCTTCGCCAGTGAAGGGATCCCGATGGTCGACTATTTCGTGGTCTACGGCAGTGATTTCGAAGAGAACTATAAAGAATACCTCGAGAAGGCAAAACAGATCGGACTCCCTCTGATCGCCAAGCCGGCCAATCTGGGAAGTTCCATCGGTATCGAAGTGATCCGTACCCAGAAGGAATTCCGGGAAAAGGTGGAAGAGTGTCTCAAATACGATTTCAAGGTCGTCGTCGAACATATGATCGCCGATCTCAAGGAGGTCAATATCTCCGTGATCGGTACCAATGAAGAGGCAAGATGCAGTGCGATCGAAGAGGTCACCAACGGCTTCCTCGATTTCGACAAGAAATACAATCCGAACGGATCCAAGGGATCCAAGAAACTCGGTGCGAAGGTCTCCGGCAGCAAGACTGCTTCCAAGGGAATGGCTTCCACGGTCCGCAAGGTCCCGGCAGATCTGACCGATCTTCAGCAGATGATGATCGAAGAGACCGCACTCAAGGCATTCCGCGTCTTAAATTCCTACGGCTGTGTCCGTATCGACTTCATGATCGACAACGCGGACGGAAAGGTCTACTGCAACGAGATCAACACGATCCCGGGTTCTCTGGCATTCTATCTCTGGAAGGAGAACGGGATCAGTTTCACGCAAGAATGCGATGAACTGATCGACAATGCCCTGAAGCGCTATGCGAGAAGGTCGAAGAAGACCTACTCATTCGATACGACGATACTGGATAACTACAGAAAATGATAAGAAAAGTGATCATTATCGCGCTGATCGTCCTGATCCTGGCGATCTCCGTCCTGTCTCTGGGAGCTCCCAGATGAGGATCATCCTCGTACTACTGCTGTGTTTTGGCCTGTGCGGCTGTCAGAAATCGACGGCCGATCAGCTTAAGGAACTCGGCTACAGTGAAGAGGAAACAGCCTGTATCGAAACTCTCTCTGAGGCCCTTCAGGAACGATTCCTCCAGGAATATGACACGAAGGCGCTGTATTATGTAATGAGAGAGGATTTTGAAGAGGAGAAGCTGGAAGACTATCTCAGATATGACGGGAAACTCGATACCGACAAGATGGTGGAGCTCGTCAACAAAGGTATCCTGAACGAAACGGACCTTCCTTTGTATCAGCAGCTCTACGGAAGCGAGTTCTATCTTCCTTCCAGGGAAGACCTGTATCTGAAGTATCTGAAAGAATACGATACGGTCCGGGACGTCATCGAGATCGTCAATACGAACCGCTACCGGGAACTCTATGAAGGAGTGGAAGAGACCGATCTGTCCAAGGGATACCTCATCCTTGTGAACAAGTACTATCAGCTTCCTTCCGACTATGAACCGGACGATCTGGTATCGGTAGATCCGGCATTGGGCCGGGGAAAACTGCGGAACGAGGTCTATGAGGCCTATAAACGCCTGTATGCGGACGCAAAGGAAGAGGGCTATGATCTGAAGGTCCTTTCCGCTTACCGCTCCTACGGCGTCCAGAACGCCGTATACAACGGCTATCTTGAGATAGATCCGAAAGAGGTCGTCGATACCTATTCCGCCAGACCGGGACATTCCGAACATCAGAGCGGCCTGTGCCTGGATGTGAGCGAACCGGGCTATTCCCTCGATGATTTCTATCTGACGGAAGCTTCTGTATGGCTGAAAGAGAACTGTCACAAATACGGTTTCATCATCCGCTATCCGGAAGACAAGACCGGGATCACCGGCTATCAGGGAGAACCCTGGCAGATCCGCTATCTCGGTGTAAAGACCGCGACCGATGTCGTCGAAAAAGGCATCACCTACGATGAATACTATGCCTGTTTTGTAGAGAAACGATGAAGAAGAAGACCAAACTGATCCTGATCCTTACCCTGACTATCGTCACCCTGATCCTGGGAGCTCTTTTGGTATACCTGATCCGGTCCAATCCGACCGATCCCAACGGGGATCCCATCGATTTCCCTGCGATCCTTCCGGACAGGGAGACCGATACGGTCGACCCGAAATACGAAGAATACCGGGAACTCTTTGACGCAAACAAGCAGATCAATGAAGACTACGTCGGAGAACTGATCTTCGATTCCGGGCTTATTCAGGAATCCTTCGTTCAGGCAAAATCCTGCTTCAAGAAAGACGGCACGATGTATACCTTCTACAACGAAGACGGTTCTCTGGTGACCGATCCGACCGGCTATACCGGATATGACGTCTATATCTGGACCTACTGGAAGACCGGAGAATACGACTATAACGATCACGGCGGTTCCGTCTTCCTCGATTACCGCAATGAGCTTGCGGATCAGAATCTGATCATCTACGGACACCATTTCTCGGAATGGAACGACCCGACCCGCTCCAAAGCCTTCACACCTCTGGAAGTTCTCCTGAAGGAAGAAGGATATGCGGAGAACGCGAACGTCACCGTCGTCCTTGAACATGAGATCCGTCACTATGTGATCGCAGCGGTCTACGAATTTGATTCGACCGATGACTACTACTGGGACAACTGTCAGTACTGGCGTTTCGATTACGCCTATGACGACTATACCGGCACAGCCGATGCGTCCTACCATCAGAAGTATCTCGACGCCCTGAAACAGGTCCGTCTCTACGATACCGGCGTCGAACTGACGACGGAAGACAGGACGCTGACCCTTCAGACCTGTATCTCCGGCTTTACCGGCCAGCTCTATGAGATCGTGGTCATGAAAGAAGTCGATGTCGAAACATATTAGAGGTCCGATGGACCTTTTTTTGAATTCATGTACAATAGAGTTATGAGAAAAACATGGGTCTTTTTCATGATGGCCGTTCTGCTTGTGCTGGGAACTGTCCCGGTCTGTGCAGAAGGGGAGACCTATATCGTATATGACCGTTCAAGCGGACTGAACGAGGAATTTTCCTCATACGAAGCGGCCCGCAGTTTTTATCTGGACAATACGGACGGATACGACAACCTCATCCTGAAAGAAGATGACAGGGTCCTTTTCATGGAGTACGGGATCGTGGAGTTCCGGACGGGAGAGGCCTGCGAGGTGACCGTGAATTACCGTTCCGAGATCCGAAACAGCGAAGACTATCTCAACGGCTGTTACGGGATCGATGCCGCCTACCTGGAGACAGACAGAAGCGGCAGGAAGGTCACTTTCCGGATCGCAGACGATATCGGCACTGCGGATATCGACGATCTGATCCTTCATCCGTATGATGAACTGACGATGGAACCGAGCGTCTATACGGTCAGAAACTCTCATCTGATGCATGACATCCGTTCCCAGCTGAAGGAAGACTACTATTCCTATTCGCTGACCCTGGACGATGCGCCGTCCTATCTGAAGGAAGGTGTCTCATATTACAGCTATGACGGACATTCCTTCTATGAGGATTTCAGGCAGATGATCGATGACTACCGGGAAGAAAACGTCTCCCGTGCCGTTTCCGAAGATCTCTACTACAACTATTTCCAGTATCTTCCGCACCGCAGTCTCAGCAATTACACCTATAAAGAAGCGGAAGCGTATTTCGACAGCCTCGGGATCGACAGAAGGCTGATGCATTACACGGACTGCAATTCCGACGGGGCAGCCGATGAAGTCAACCGTTCCCAGCTTTACGGGATCATCCCGGATTTCTTCGTCTATCAGGACCTTTACGGTGCCAATGCGATGATGCTGCTGAGCTCGGCGGTCAGTGAATCCTCGTATGGAAGATCCTATCAGTCCTATGTCCGCAACAACCTCTATCTGACTTCCGCCTATGAAAACAATACCGAACGGGAAGAGAACCGCTACGGCGATATCTCCTCCTCGATCTACAGCCATGCGAAGTATTTCATCTCTTCCCTGTATTCCAATCACCTCCGTGACAGCTATGCGGGGACCTTCTACGGAAACAAGAAAGCCGGTCTGAATGCGAACTACTCCCTGGATCCGTATTACGGAGAAAGAAGTGCCGCACTGTACTACCAGCTGGATCAGGCGATGGGGAAGAAGGATTCCCACAGTCACTGTCTGGGCATCATTCGGGATGAGGACAGAGTCCGCTTCTACCGCGATCCGGACATGGAAGATACCCTGTTCACTCTGAACGATGTACCGGAGCTTTCTTTCGTAGTCCTGGAAAAGAACGACGAGTACTGCAGGATCAATGTGGATGCGAGTTTCAATGACGACTATCTCTACGACTTTGAAGAGAGCGTCGCCTATCTGCCGACTGAGCGTTTCACTCTCTTCCTGAACGAAGAAGAAGCGAAGGACTACGATCTGATCGAATATGAATACGACTTTGACGGCGGAACTTTCCACGGCTACGATACGCTGAACGTCAAACACCTCGATACGGATGCGATCGCCCACCCGAGACCGCAGAAAGACGGTTATGAATTCACGGGATATGACGATCTCGACAAGGCGACGTACCATGCGATCTCTTCGATCGAAGTGGCTTCAGGCCTGGATCAGACGCAGATCCTGGGCGAACCTCTGGATCTGAAGGGTGCCTTCCTTAAAGTCATTTACGAAGACGGGGAATCCGACATTCCGGTCACGACCGATATGGTGTCAGGATACGACCCGCAATCTTCCGGGACACGGACCCTGAGGATCAGCTACGGCGGGATGAAGATCGAACGTCCGATCGAAGTCTCCGAAAGACCGATCCGTATCCGGGAACAGATCTATGCGGCACTCGAAAAGAAAGACTATGAAACGGTCCGCTCCTGTCTGAAGGAGGTCCGTTATCCGTTTACCTTCTCCGAGATCCGGGAAGCCGATTACGAGCTGAAACAGAAACACGGAAGGAACTACGTCATAAAGGATGAGACGGAACGCTACGACCTCAGTATCTCCGGCCTGGATCTTTCTCTGGAAGACAGGGAGAGCTTCTCCTTCTTCGGTGATACCTACTATGTGATCGTGAAGGACATCGATCCTGAAGCTGTCGATGCGATCATGAAGGTCGCAGGCGGCTACGGTTTCACGGCGGAAGAGGGAATAGAGATCGGCTTCGGTTTCAACTGGCAGGATATGGAACTTGACGGACCGGCCATCGTCCAGCTCGATCTGGAAGGAAAACAGAACGACCTGGTCTATACCGTCTATCACCTCGATGAAGACGGCGATGTGATCAAATGCCGTACGACCCAGTCGGAACACTTCATCCAGTTCCTGATCGAGGAATCCGGTTCCTACCTGGTGCTGTCCATGCCGAGTGCCAACGAATACGACATCAAAGACAATACCGAAGACCTGTCCTATGAGAATATGGGCTTCGACAATCATAAAGCGAACGTCCGGCTGATGAGTTCCTTACTGATCGTACTGGTCGGACTCATCGGGATCACTGTTTACTACATCACCTGTCGAAGAAGGGAGAAAGTGTGGAGAGACTTCAGAAGATCATTGCAGAAAGAGGATACTGTTCCCGAAGAAAAGCAGAACAGCTGATCCTGGAAGGAAGAGTCGAGGTCGACGGTCAGACAGTCGATACCCTCGGTTTCAAGGCGGAGAAGGACGCATCCATCCGGATCGACGGAAGGCCCTTGGATCAGGAAGAGAAAGTCGTCTATCTTCTGAACAAGCCGAAGAACGTCATCTCTTCCGTGAAAGACGAAAAGGGAAGAACGACAGTCATCGATCTGGTCGATGTCCCACAGCGTATCTATCCTCTGGGAAGACTCGATTTCGATTCCAGCGGCCTGCTTCTTTTAAGCAATGACGGAGAACTGATGCAGAAACTGCTTCATCCGCGCTTCGAAGTAGACAAGACCTACCAGGTGACGGTGGACGGTCTGATCCGGGAAGAGGAAGTAAAGACTCTGTGTGAAGGTGTCGTGATCGACGATCGGATGACCGCTCCCGCAAAGGTGAAGCTGATCCGTCAGAATCCCAACAAGTACACCAGTTTCCTGGAAGTGACGATCCACGAGGGAAGGAACCGTCAGGTGAGGAAGATGTTTGCGGCAGTCGGATACAACGTGATCCGTCTCCACCGCATCGCGGAAGCCGGACTGACTCTGGGAAATTTAAAAAGCGGCGAGTACCGCCGCCTGAAGCCGCATGAAGTCGTTTCTCTGAAACGCTATCTAGATCGCGGTGACCGTTAGAGTCCGGTCTTCTTCCGGATCGATGTATATGGTCTTATAGTTTCTGAAGGTGACAAAGCCCGGCTTTGCGCCTTTTATTTTCTTCAGTTCCCTGACCAGGCAGTAATCCACCGGAACGGAAGAGGACCAGCGTCCCTTGGAATAATAGGCCGCCAGGTTGGCACAGATCCGGATCATCTTCTCGTTCGGACGGTCGGTATCGATCACTACGTGGGAACCGTGGAACTGCTTCGCATGGAACCAGGTGTAGTCCTTTTTCGCGTATTCAAAGGACAGATAGCTGTTCTGAAGATTGTTCTTGCCGAAAGTGATCGTGTGTCCGTCCACATGGATCTGATACAGGGAGATCTTCTTCTTTTTGCGGTTCTTCGGTCCGCTCTTCTTCAGATAGCCGTAGGAAGACAGCTCATCCCGGATATCCAAAGCATCGGTATAGTTGGCGATCGAAAGCTGTTCGTTCAGGGATTCGAAATAGGTCAGTTCGTTCCTTGCGATCTCGATCTGTTCACTGATATAGATCTTTCCCTTGCGTTTCTTCTGATACTGGGAATAGTATCGGTTCGCATTGTCCTTGATCGAGAGCTTCGGATCCAGGCGGATCGTCCGTTTATTTCCTTCATAGTCCTCCAGTTCGATCTGATCGAGGCCTTTGCGGTCGAGATCCGGACTGGAATACAGGATATCTCCGTTGTCCCGGTCTTCCTGAAGGTTCAGGGCATCGTCCAGACTGGCTTCCAGCTTGGCGATCTTCGTTTCAAAATGTTTGATCTGTCTGCGGACGACCTTGAACAGGTCATCGGAGATATTGCGGATCCGCTCCTTTTCATCGTCTTCCCCGTAGATCTCGTCGAAGCCTTTCTGGATGTCCCATTCTTCATACGGGAGATCGAGATGGGTCAAAGGGATCACGTGGAACTCGTATGAATCGCTGACTCTGGTGAGATACAGGGAACGGGAATTCCTGATCTCGTTCATGATCGAAGAAAAGGACTCTTTCTCCATACGGAAACGGACTTCCTTTTCGAGCTGTTTCGAGAATCCCTGCAGCTGTTTGACCAGCGATTCGTTGAGATCGATCTGCGGATCGTCGAACGGATCCTGTTTCTGCTGCGGATCAGGCGTCGTGAACTGTGCACCCGGCAGGATGGTCCTGCGGGTATTCTCATACGGCGGGATCTTCTTCAATGCGTCGATGATCTTTCCGCTTTCATCCACCAGGATCAGATTGGCGTACTTTCCCATGAGTTCCACGGAAAGGATGTAGTGTTTCTCGTCGTAGAGCTCGTCTCTGGCCCGTACATGCATCAGCAGGTAGCGGTCGTAATCGGACTGATCGATCTGATAGATGACGCCGTTGAGCAGGTACTTGCGCAGCACCATGACGAAGGTGGAAGGGTCGTTGTAGCTGTTGAAACCGCGGTTCGACAGACAGATGTGATTGTAGGTCGAATGAAAGGACATCGCGAGGTTCGTGCGGATCTCGTTTGCGTGCACGTTAAAGACGATCTCGGTCCTGCTGGTCTCACTGATACGGTTGATCCGGATCGGCAGGTATTTTTCGAGATCTTCCTTCACTTTGTACAGGGTGATGCCGTCCATTGCCATATCATCATTATAGCATTGTCCAAAACGGGGAAATGGGTTAATATGGTACAGTCAGGACAGGAGGAAAAGGCGTTTTTCTTCGGAAAAGACCTTGTGAAAAGACCTTTTGTCTTGTATAATAATCAAGCGAATAGAAATATTCCTTGTCTAGAAATAGACCGTTTAGTCCAGAAGGAGGTTAAAGAATGAAGCAATATGAGACTATGTACATCATCAAGTCCAGTCTTGACGACGCTGCCAGAAATGCACTGGTAGAACAGATGCACGGCATTATCACGCAGCACGGCGGGACCATCGACAACGTTGATGACTGGGGCATGAGAGAGTTCGCTTATGAGATCGATCATATGTCCAAGGGTTACTATGTCGTAGTGACCTATACAGTCGACGTTGAAGGCTTGAATGAGTTCAAACGTCTGATGGGTATCAACGGCGATATCGTCAGACTCATGACGATCTCATCCGATGAGAAAAAAGGAAAGAAATAATGATCAACGTCAATCATGTCGTGCTTGTAGGACGTCTGACTAAGGACATCGAACTGCGTAAGACGAATTCCGGCGCATCTGTCTGCAGCTTTACCGTTGCGATCGACCGCCGTTTCCAGTCCCAGCAGCAGGGAGCACAGACAGCAGATTTTATCAGCTGTATCGCCTGGAGACAGTCCGCCGATTTTCTGGCGAACTATGCCGGGAAGGGGACCATCGTCTCCGTGGAAGGCAGGATCCAGACCCGCAGCTATGACGGTCAGAACGGTAAGGTCTATGTGACGGAAGTCGTCGCAGACAACGTTCAGATCATCTCCAACCGCAACGGCAGCGGAACTTATACGGGAACCGGGAACCAGCAGGGCTATTCACAGAATCAGACCTTCACTCCGGCCGCAGATACGGGCTACGGAAGCAGTATGGATGACGATTTCTCCAATACGCCTTCGCTCGATATCTCAAGTGACGACCTGCCATTTTATTGAGAACAGAAAGGATGAATCATGGCTTTTAGAAAACAGAGAGTCGGATATAAGAAAGTTTGCTACTTCACCAAGAACAAGATCGAATATATCGATTATAAAGACGTAGAACTGCTGAAGAAGTTCATCTCTCCGAACGGAAAGATCACTCCGAGACGTGTCACAGGCACCAGCGCAAAATATCAGCGTATGCTGGCGACTGCCATCAAGAGAGCACGTCAGATGGCTTTACTGCCTTATATCGCAGATTAATGAATAACCTCCACATCGTGGAGGTTTCATTTTATAATAGTATATATGAATCAAACGAAGAAACTGACACAGGGTGCGATGATGCTGGCCATCATCGGTGCTCTGATCCTGATCGACAGGATGACTGCCTACTGGTTCACGGAACTGATCACGCTGATGATGCCGGTCGTTATCATCATGTACAGTGCGATGCATACTCTGCGGGACGGAGTCATGCTGTCCGTAGGTCTTTTGATCATCAGCTTCCTGCTGGGAAACTTTCAGATGATCTATCTTATCTATGTACCGGTAGGGGTCCTGACGGGACTGATCTTTTCCTACGGAGTCAAACGCAACCTGGATAAACGGACGCTGACGCTGATGGCGATCGCTGCTTATGTAGTGGGCGAGATCATCGCTACGTTCGTCGTCTATCCGCTTCTGGGTTTCCCGATCGCAACGATGATCGAAGAATACCGCCTGGCCATGGAAAAGTCCGGATCGATGGTCGGCGTCGACTATGCATCGATCTTCTCGGCTGCCGGGATCGATTTCAGTCAGCTTCTGGTCATCATCTATATCATCTCCACGATCCTCATGGGAGCCATGGAAGGGGTCCTGATCTCTCTGGTCAGCGTATTCATGCTGAAGAGGTTCAAGATCAGAGATCTGGGTTCGATCAACATCTGGGACATGAAGCCGAGCAAGCCTCTGTCCTACATCTGTATGATCCTGCTCAGCCTGATCTTCCTTTCCGGAAAGATCGAGAACCGTTTCCTCTACTATACCTGCATGATCGTATCCATACTGTCAGGGATCGTCTTGCTGTACTACGGCTATCTGTTCGTGGTACTTTACGGTGTCATCGTTCTGAAGCGGAATATCGGAGGATTCTTCGTGATCCTGGCGCTCTTTTTGCCGGGACTGCTGATCGTACTGATCATCCTCGGTTTCCTTTACGGTGCCGGTCCGCTGCGTGATTATCTGGAAAGAAGAAGACAGGACAGATTATGAGAAAGAAAACGCTCGTAAATATCATTTCGGCTGTCACGATCATCGAAGTGATCGCTGTTTTGCTGGTGATGGCATTCATCCTTCACCAGAACATCATCATCCCTCTGTTCATCACGGTGGCGTTCATCATCGCCTTTGCGGTGGTCTACTTCTATATGAACTCCATGCATGCGGAGACGAGCCGTCAGATCGAAGAGACCGTCGATACCGCCTACAAGGAAGTCCTCAATCACGGCGATGTCGGTATCCTGTCCTATGACGACAACTACGAGATCACCTTCATGTCTGAGTTCTTCCTCAAGAGGAGCCTCAATCACGTGGGTGAAAAGCTCCTGAACTGGCTTCCGGAACTGCAGGATATGCTGAGGAATGAAGCCAATACACAGACGATCATCATCAACGATGACAAGTTCTCCGTCAACAAGATGGATAAGGCTTCCGTCCTGACGTTCAAGGACATCACCAGCGAATACGACCTGGCCAAGAAGCTGGCGGACGACGCTCCGGTCATCGGCTTGCTGAGCTACGACAACTACGATGAAGTCAACATGTCGGAAGACGACCTGTCCTATATCAACACCAATATCAAAGTTCCTGTCGTCGATTACTTCAAGAGTTTCGATATCGTATACAAGACCCTGAAGAACAACCGTCTGCTTCTGATCCTGAACGAAGAACTGTTCCAGAAACTGATGGCAGACCGCTTCTCCATCCTGAACAAGGTGAGGAAGCTCTCCAAGGACGGAGGACTCGATGTCACGATCTCCATGGCCTTTGCGAGAGGTTCCGAAAGCTATGAGGAGCTCGATGAGAACGCAGAATCTCTGATGGAACTGGCACAGACCAGAGGCGGCGACCAGGTCGTCGCACGCAAGAGCGGAGAAGATGCGATGTTCTACGGAGGTAACTCCGAAGCCAGAGAGAAACAGAGCAAGACCAAGGTGAGAGTCACGGCCAACAGTATCCGGGACCTGATCCTCAAGTCCAGCAACGTCATCATCGTCGGACACAAGGACATGGATGCGGACTGCGTGGCTTCCGCCCTGTGCATGTCCAATATCGCGCAGAGCCTGAACGTACCGACCTATATCGTATCCCGTACCGGAGGCATCGAATCGATGATCTCCGATGTCATGGAACGCTACTCCAAAGTTCTGGAAAACAAGCACCGTTTCATCAGTGAATCGGATGCGTTGGACGCACTCAACGACAACACTCTGGTGATCATGGTGGATCATCACAGTGCCGCTCAGTCCAACAGCTACAACCTGCTTCAGCAGGCAAAGCGGATCATCATCCTCGATCATCATCGCCGCAAGGCGGATCTCGATATCATACCGATGATGATGTATATCGAAGCGGCCGCATCTTCCGCAACCGAGATCGTCGCGGAATTCCTGCCTTACTTCGGCAGAAGGATCGAGATCACACCGGAAGAAGCCAATATCATGTATCTGGGCATCCTGATCGATACAGACCATTTCCGGGTCAGGACCGGTTCAAGGACCTTCGATGTCGCAAAACAGTTGCGCGGTTACGGAGCCAACCCGACTCTGTGTGACGAACTCTCACAGGAACCGTACCGGAACGTGATCGAACGCAGTCATATCATCAATTCCGCGAAACAGTACCGGAAGGATGTCATCATCTCTTCCCTGAACGAGGGGATCTACAGCCGTTCCATCGCTTCCCAGGCCTGCGATGTCATCGTGAGATCCAAGGGAGTGGAGGCGGCCTTCGTCATCTGCAATATCGACAGGGATGAGATTGCGATCTCTGCCCGTTCCAAGGGGAAGATCAACGTACAGGTCATCATGGAACAGCTCCACGGAGGCGGTCATATGACGGCAGCCGGACTTCAGGCGAAGGATGTGAGCGTAGCCAAGATGGAAGCGGATCTGATGAAGGTCCTGGATGAATATTTCAAAGGAGAAGAAAATGAAAGTAATACTGCTGTCTGACGTAGCGAAAGTCGGAAAAAAAGGTGAAATAAAAGAAGTAGCGGACGGATATGCCCGCAATTTCCTGATCGCCAGAGGACTGGCGGTCATGGAGTCTGCCGGATCCAAGAAGATCCTGGCAAAACAGAACGAGGAAGCTGCCCGTCTGGATGAACAGAAAAGGGGAGAAGCCCTGGAACTGAAGAAGGTGCTGGAAGCCAAGACGCTGGTCTTCAAGGTCAAAGCCAAGGACGGAAAGGTATCCGGTTCCATCTCCAGCAAGCAGATCGAAGAAGAACTGAAGAAGCAGGGGATCACGATCGACAAGCGCAAGATCCGCAACAGTGAACCTCTGAATTCTCTGGGAACGACAGATGTACAGATCGAGCTATATAAGAACGTGATCGGAACGATCAAGGTGAGACTGATCGAGGAGTAATTATGAGCAACAAGTCGATGCCGTATTCGATCGAAGCGGAAGCGTCTCTTCTGGGCAACATCATGCTGTACCCGGATGCGATGCGCCAGACAGTGGATGCCGGAATGACGGCGGAAGATTTTTATCTGGAAAAACACCGTTCCATCTACAACATCATGTCCTCCATGTATGAAAACAAGGAGAAGGTCGATACCGTCTCTCTGACTGCGAAACTGAGAGATTTCGGAGTCTATGACCGCATCGGCGGACTGGACTATCTGATGGAACTGGTCGATTCGACGATCTCGGCCACCAATACCGCAGAATACATCTCTATCATCCGCAACAAGTCTCTGGCCAGAAAGGTCATCAAGGTCGGCGAGGAGATCTCCAACGATGCCTATGACTCCAAGGTCAGTGTCGATGAGATGCTGGAAAACGTAGAGAAGAAAGTCACGGAGGTGACCCGTTCCAAGCTGAGCACCGACTTCAAGAGAGGTGAGGAAGTCTTCGATGAGACCATCAATCACATCCGTGCCGTTCAGGAAGCCGGATCCGATATCACCGGTGTCAGGACCTGTTATAGGGACCTCGACTCCAAGACTGCAGGATTCCAGAAAGGTGATCTGATCATCGTCGCAGCCAGACCTTCCATGGGAAAGACGGCTCTGGCGCTGAATTTCGCCATCAAATCTGCCAGTGTCACTCCGGGTGCGATCGCCATCTTCTCGATCGAAATGCCTGCGGAACAGGTCGCAATGCGTATCCTGGCCGCCAAAGCAGATGTCCAGATCCAGAAGCTGCGTACCGGAAACCTCAACGATGAGGACTGGTCCGCGATCAACCGGGCATCCCAGCAGCTCAAGAAACAGAACTTCTTTATCGACGATACACCGGGCATCCGCGTCTCTGAAATGTATGCGAAAGCCAGAAAACTGGCTCAGGACAGCGGACTGTACATGATCATCGTCGACTATATCCAGCTGATCCAGGCGACCGGGAAGTCCGATTCCCGTCAGCAGGAAGTCTCCGAGATCTCAAGACGTCTGAAGGCTCTGGCCAGAGAACTGAACGTTCCGGTCATCGCCGTCTCCCAGCTTTCCCGTAGCGTGGAAGCCAGACAGGACAAGCGTCCGATGCTGTCGGACCTGAGAGAATCCGGAGCTCTGGAACAGGATGCGGACCTCGTCCTCTTCCTGTACCGTGATGCCTACTATAACCGCGATGCCGTTCAGGAATCCGAGACCGAGGAAGTCGAACTGCAGATCGCAAAACACAGAAACGGTCCTACCGGCAAGGTCTCACTGGCATTCAAGAGAGAGACCAACGCCTTCTTCAGTATCAAGAATGAAGAGGGAGGAAACGGTTGAAACGTTCTCTGACCATCGCCCTTTCTTTTGTATTGGCACTGGTGATCGTGCTGGTCATCCCGACATACATGAGACAAAGGACACAGATCGAAGCCAATATCACCAATGAAGTCTCCCTCGTACCGCAGGAGATCCTTTCCTATGACAAAGAAGGAAAGCTCTACCATAAGATCTATTCTGACGGTAAACTGATCGGTGTCGTTTCCGATCTGGACCATCTCTATGAAATGATCCATGAACGTTATCACGAATATGAGGATACCTTCCCCAACAGTGAACTGGGACTGGGCGATGATGTCTATCTCGCCGAAGAACTCTCCTACGCCAACTTCGCCGATGTCGACGATCAGATCATGGCTTACCTCGTCGAAAACAACCTCCTGGGGATCAAGACGACCGCAGTCGAGTTCTCGACCTCTGACGGCGTCTACGAGATCATCTACGTCAGGGACTACAACGATTTCACCTCCGCCCTGGAAAGCTTCTATCAGAACTTCATCTCCGAAGAGACGATGCAGAAACTGCGCAGGGGAGAGAACATTCCCTCTCCTTCGGAGCTGGGAAGTGTGGAAACGGCCGTGACGATGTATGAGACGATCTCCACCAAGGAAGCCATCGTCTCTCCGGATCAGATCTTTACCGATCCGAAAGAGATCTATACGTTCCTGTGCTACGGACGCAACGAAGAAAGAGAATACTACACCGTCAGAGAAGGCGATACCCTCCAGGGTGTCGGCTACTACTTCTCCGATATGTCTCCGCAGCAGATCGTGATGCTGAACCCGGACGTCCTTTCTTCCGAGAACCAGGTCATCACACCGGGAATGGAACTCAATGTCACTTACTACACCTCTCCGGTCACGATCGAAGTCACGAGAGAGAACCTCTCTCAGCAGTTCATCGTTCCGGAAACGCCGGAATACATCGAAGACGAATCCCTGACCGTAGGACAGTATGAAGTCCGCGTTCAGGAAGAATCCGGCATCAAGAACGTCCTGTACGAAGAGAAGTGGATCAACGGCGTACTGGATTCCGGTGAACTTCTCTCGGAAAACATCATCAAACAGCCGAAACGGGGCGTTATCGCCGTGGGAACCAAACAGGTCGTGATGATCGGTACCGGAAACTATATCTGGCCGGTCGACAACCCGCGGATCAGCTGTCACTATGGCTGTTATGCCGGTCATACCGGAACAGACTTCACCAACCGATACGTACGTTATGCGCCGGTCTATGCGGTCGACAGCGGCATCGTCGATACCGTCGGCTACCGTTACGATATGGGCAACTATCTCATCATCGACCATCAGAACGGCGTCAGGACGATGTATATGCATCTGAACACCGCTCCGTATGTCAGAGAAGGAGAATCCGTCACCAGAGGACAGGTCATCGGCCAGATGGGCAATACCGGCCGATCGGAAGGTGTCCACCTGCACCTGACCTTTGAAGTCAACGGTGTCCGTGTCAACGCCTGCAACTATCTGCCTTGCAGCATACTGAATTGAGGTAACACCATGAATAATAGTTCGAAACTTCCATATGTACTGCTGGCGATCGTCTTCATCTGGCTGGCGATCCTTTCCCAGGATGTTTCCGGTATCGAACGCAACACCGATACGGAACAGGTGATCCAGCAGGATGTGAACGGTTTTTCGACCGATTTCACCAGGATCATCGACGAGAACAGCGCTGCCATACCGAGCATCCTGAGTGAGAACGGGACTGCGACCGGTTTTGCCTACCGTCAGGACGGAGATACCGTATACATCCTGACTGCCTATCATGCGGTCGCCGATGCGACGAGGCTGAACGTGCAGTTCGGTTCCTACCGCTGCGAAGCGACTCTGACCGGTTTCGATCCTCTGACCGATCTGGCCGTCCTGGAGATCAAGACACCGTATGAGATCCCGGTCCTCAAGACCGGTGATGCGACCCTGCTGAAACGGGGCGAATATGTCGTTCTGATCGGTACGCCGATCAGCCAGGAATATGCCGGAAGTGTCCGTACGGGAATGATCTCATCCTCGATCACGGCCGTGGAAAATGCCGTCACCTATGAGGAGCAGCGCTACGACTACTATCTGGATGTGATCCAGGTCTCTGCCGAGCTGGAGAACGGCTATTCCGGCAGTCCGGTCCTCAACATGGCCGGAGAAGTCACGGGAATGATCACGATGGCTCCGGACAGCCAGCTGACGTTTGCGGTCAGTATCAACGAGATCCGCAAGGTCGCCGATCTGATCATCTCCGGGGAAGAAGTCCATCGCAATCTCTTCGGGATCCGGGAGACCTATGTCCGCGATATGAAGAACTACGAAAAAAGCAATCTCGGTCTGAGCGTCGATACCATCTCCGGCATCTATGCCCTGAGAGTGCGTGAAACATCCCCAGCCTATGAAGCCGGTGTCCGCACGGGAGACGTCATCACGGCGATCAACGATGTCCCGATCGGCAGTCTCGATGACTATCTCAACCTGTGCTACGGAGATTACGAAAGTTTCACCTTTACGGTACTTCGCAACGGGGAAGCTCAGACTCTGGGTGTGACCCATGATTAAGATCCTCTGTGTCGGCAAGGTCAAAGACAAGCACCTCCAGGCACTGATCGACGACTACGTCAAGAAGATAACGCGCTATCACAGGATCGAGATCGTCGAAGTACGGGACGAGAAGATCACGGATGATGAGAAAGCCATCCTGAACAGGGAAGCGGAGAGGGTGCTGGAAAAGATCGATCCGGATGAGTACGTGATCCTCATGGACCTCAACGGGAAGACGATCGATTCGGTCTCTTTTGCGAAGAAGATCGATTCGATATTCGTCCACAGACCGAAACTCTGTTTCGTGATCGGAGGTTCTCTGGGCCTGGGAGAAGCGTTGCTGAAGCGGGCAGACGAACGCATCAGGATGTCCGATATGACCTTCCTGCATCAGATGTGCCGTCTCATCCTTCTGGAACAGATCTACCGGAGCTTCAAGATCCTGCACAACGAGACGTATCATAAGTAATTTATTCTTGAATTAAAGCGCTTCCATATTTATAATTGTTTTAGAAAAGGAGGGCCATCATGAAGGAAATCAATGTATTGGTTGTTGATCCTGTAGGTTTACACGCTCGTCCTGCAACTGTTGCTGTGAACGCTGCAAGTAAATTCAAATGTGATGTTAAAGTTTCTTTCAAAGAGAGATCTGTAAACATGAAATCCATTATGGGTGTTATGTCTTTAGGTATCCCGACACAATCTGAAATTACGATCACTTGTGAAGGTGAAGATGAAGACACAGCGATTACAGCGATCGAAGAAATCTTAAGAACACAGAAAGTTATTCAGTAGTATCCGATAGTGATTCGATAATCAGAAAGGGAAGACAATATCTTCCCTTATTTTTAATGAGGTGAAAAATGGACTATAGAGAAAAATACGAATATTGGCTTCATCATCCCAATCTTACCGATGAGATGAGAAAAGAACTGGAACAGATGAGTGAAAAGCAGATCGAAGATGCGTTCTATACCGATGCCGCATTCGGAACGGCAGGTATGAGAGGACTGATGGGCATGGGCTCCAACCGTCTCAACATCTTTACGATCCGCAAGGCGACACAGGGCTACGCGAACTACCTGAACAATAACGGAAAGCATTCCGTCGCGATCGCCTATGACAACCGTTTCAATTCCAAGGAATTTGCGTTCGACTGCGCAGCTTTGCTTGCAGGCAATGGCATCGAGACCTACATCTTCGATTCTCTGCGTCCGACTCCGGAACTTTCCTATACCGTCAGACATTTCCACTGTGACGGAGGCATCATGATCACGGCTTCCCACAACCCGAAGGAATACAACGGCTACAAGCTCTACGATGAGACCGGATGTCAGCTGATCCCGGAGATCGCCGCTCAGGTCATCGCCGAGATCGGAAAGCTGGGAGATATCCTTTCCATCGAACCGAAGAAAGGCTACGATGAGAGCCTCATCCATATCGTCAACAAGGAAGTGGACGACGCTTACTATGCAGACTGTCTGTCCATTCAGCTGAGAAAAGACGTCAATAAGGACTTCAAGATCGCGTTCTCTCCGGAACACGGCGCATCCTACCATCCGGTCATGGATACGCTGCGTCTGGCCGGATATGATGTCCACGAAGTCAAGAGCCAGGCTGTCCCTGATCCGGCTTTCGGTGCGACCAAGTCTCCGAACCCGGAAGAACCTGCCGCTTATGAAGAAGTCCTGAAACTGGCCAAGGAGATCGATGCGAAGCTGCTCCTGGTCTGTGACCCGGACGGCGACCGCATGGGTGTTGGTATCCTTCATCACGGCGACTATATCGTCCTCAACGGCAACCAGACCGGTGCGCTGTTACTGGAATACATCCTGTCATCCTATGAAGATCTGGGCATCAAGGTAGAGAATCCGTGCATGTTCAACACGGTCGTCACCAGCGATATCGGCGAAGCCATCGCCAGATCCCACGGCTGTGACAACGAACGTACCCTGACGGGATTCAAGTATATCGGAAACAAGGTCAGACAGTACGAAAAGACAAAGGAAAAGACCTACGTCTTCGGCTATGAGGAATCCTACGGTTCCCTGATCAAGCCGTTCGTCAGAGACAAGGACGCCACTCAGGCATGTCTCTTGCTGGCAGAAGCCTGCGCCTACTATCTCTCCCAGGGCAAGACCCTGATGGATGTGATGACCGAAGCCTACGAGAAGGTCGGTTACTACTATGACACGCAGTTCTCCATCATGCTTCCGGGTGCCGACGGTGCCGCCAAACTGCAGAAGATCATGTCCAATGTCCGCAACAATCCTCTGGAAGTTCCGGGATTCAGGACACTGCGCATCGAAGACTACAAGCTGCAGAAAGCCTATGAGAACGGAAAAGTCGAAGAATTCGCACATCACGATGTCTCCGATGTCCTGAAATACTATCTGGAAGACGGATCCTTCATCGCGATCAGACCTTCCGGAACCGAACCGAAATGCAAATGCTATCTTTCTGTCAAAGATACCAGCATGGAGAAGGCTAAGCAGAAATGCGAAGGCTTCATCTCCTATGTGAGATCTCAGATGCAATGAAACAGGAGATCGCAAGGATAAAAGAAAAGGCATTAGAGGAAGGCGTGCCCATCATCAAGGATGAGGGGCTTGCCTTTCTTTTAAATGTGATCAGGCAACGCAACTGCAGGGATATCCTCGAACTGGGAACGGCAGTGGGCTATTCTGCCATTCAGATGGCGAAGACAGATGAAGAGATCCGTATCGATACGATCGAAAAGAACGAAGAGATGTATCTTCAGGCCGTCGAAAACATCCGGAATGAAAAGCTGGACGATCGGATCTTCGTCCATTTCACGCCGATCGAGGAGTATCGGACAGACCGCATGTACGACCTGATCTTCGTCGATGCGGCCAAGGCACAGTACGGGAAATACTTGGAACAGTTCCTGCCGAACCTGAAAGAGGACGGGATCATGTTTTTCGACAACATGGTCTTCCACGGACTGATCTATGAGGCAGATACGATCACTTCCAGAAGCCTGCGGAATCTGGTGAAAAAGATCATTAAATTCCGTGAAAAGGTGTTAAATGATGAGCGTTTTGATATAATAATGTTTGATAGTATTGGGGATGGAATACTCATTTTGACAAGGAGGAACAGTGAAGCCTAAGAATGTAATGTTGCTCGGTTTTGTCAACAGAGCAGTAAAATATCTGGACGATCATCTCAATGACAGATCGGATCCAAAACTGAAGGAGATCAAGGATATCGATTTCCTGGCCCTTCAGGATCAGCTGAGAAAGGATCTGAACGTCTCTCTGGGAACGATGCAGTCGACCGTCAGAACGCTCCTGCAGGCCGGAGAAGAGGCTTTTGATGATTTCATGGGCCTTCATCTGGAACAGGATACGCTTTCGAACGAACTGGATCGGATCTTCGACAATAAAGAAGAAAAGAAACCTGTCGGAAAGGTCGAGGACCTCGACGAACTCCTTTCTTTCTACAATCTGGGAAATCTGGATCTGAGCGAAGAAGAAGAGGAAGCACCGAAGGAAGAGATCCCGACGGAAGTCGCGGAAGAACTTGCGGAACAGCCTCTGGAAGAGCCGGAAGTACAGGAAGAAGTACAGGAAGAAGAGACGACAGACGATGTCTCTGAATTCTTCGTTCCGGAAGAAGAGACGGAAGAGACCGTTTCCGAAGAACACAACGAAGAAGGACCGGAGACGGTAGAACTGCCTGATGAAGTTCCGGAAGGACCGGAAACAGCAGAAGTTCCGTTCGAAGTTCCGGAAGGACCGGAAACGGAAGAACTGCCTGATGAAGTTCCGGAAGAAACAAGACCGCAGGATTTCGAGATCCCTACGGAAGAAGAAGTAGAAGAAACACCTCTGGAAGTCTTTGAAGAAGAGACGGAAGAAGTCGAAGGACCTCAGGCCGAAGAAGTTCCTGAGACCGCTGAAGAAGAAACAGAAGAAGAACCGGCACCGGAAGAAGAAAGTATCTTCCTGATGTCGGATGAAGACAGCGAACTGCTTCGTCAGATCGCAGAAAACGTGAACCGTCAGGAAGAGACTGTCGAAGAGACGGAAGAACCTGTCGCGGAAGAAAAAGAAGATCAGAATCTCGATTCCATCTTCTCGGAAGTCCTGGCTCATGAAGATGAGGAACAGCCGGAAGTCGATACTTATCCGGAAGTTCCGGCCATCGACGCGGACGATCTTGTCCGCCTGGCACAGGATATCGACGAGAAGCACAATATGTACTACAAAGACCTTCCGATCTCCCTGGAAGAGGAAGAATCCAAAGAGGAAGCTCCGGAAGAAGTATTGCCGGAAGACAGTGACGATGATGAGGAAGAAGAGATCCCTGTCACCGCACCGGAAGAGGAAGAAGTCTATGTGAGCAGCCTGATCGAGGAACTCAAGCAGAAGATGCTGGAAGAAGAGGAACAGAAGAGGGCACAGGAAGAGGAATACCGTCAGATCTATGACCGGATCCATCGGATCTATCCGAACCTGTCCAACGCCTTCATCCGTACCGTCTACGATCTCAAGGAATCGATCGCAAACGAATATCCTCTCAACAGAGAAGTGATCGTCCTTCACAGATGTATCTTCAAGGATGTGGAAAGCCTCAGACAGTTCGTAGAGATCGCTCTGAGCCATCACTTCTCGATCAATGCCGATGAAGGAAAACTGATGGTCGATGCCATCAAGGAATATATGAATGCGGACGGAAAGATCATCACATCGATCTTCGAAGTCGCAAACCAGGCTGCCGTACTCGGTGGTGAATACGACGGCTATCGCGTGATGCTGGAAGAAAAAGCATAAGAAGGTGAGGTATTACAATGACTAGAAAAAATCCATACGAAAATCAGGAGGAGACCCTCGACATCCCTGATTTTGTCGAAGAAAAGACAGCTGATACATCCGGAACGGTCGATATGTCGATCTTCAAGATGAGTGACGAAGAACTGTATGATGACGCTCCGGAAGAAGAAAACGAAGAAACAGAAAAAAAGCCTGCCAAGAAGAAGAAAAGCAACGGCCTTCTGATCTTCTCTCTGATCGTCAATCTGCTCCTGCTGGCGGCATGTGCCGGAGCGGTGTTCTATGCACTGAATCAGCACAACGCCTATGTCAAGGCCAATACCGAGAATCAGCAGATCAAGGCTGCTCAGGATACTCTGAAGCAGCAGATCGCGGAAAAGGATGCGACCATCGAAGCTCTGAACAAACAGATCGAAGAAAAAGGCAAATCCGGTTCCGGTGAAGGCGATCTCGTCTATGTGATCGTCGACGGCGGTATGTATTTCCGCAAGGAACCGACCTCAGACGCAGAAAAAGTTACCTACAACAACAGTTCCCAGGCACTGACCGGTGAAGAATACCATGTCATCGAAGTCGTCAATGACAAGGATATCAAGACCGAACCTATCCCGCAGTGGGCGAAGATCGCTGACGGTGTCTACTTCTGTATCGGTACAGAAGACGATGTCTGGGCTGAAAAAGCAGACTAATTCAAAGCAGGTCAAAAAACCTGCTTTATCTTGTGCAAGACAATGGATGATGTAATCAAGATCAGAGGCAAGCGGAAGCTGAAAGGGGAAGTGACCGTCTCTTCCTGCAAGAATTCCGTCGTTGCGATCCTACCTTCTGTCGTTCTGGCGAGTGAGATCGTCAAACTTTATGACGTTCCCGACATCAAAGACGTCCAGATCCTGATCAAGCTTCTGGAGAAACTCAACATCAAGGTGAATGCCGACGGCGACGAACTGCTGATCGATCCGACAGGGATCCGCAATGTCGATCTGCTGGACGAAGATGTCATGAAACTGAGAGCTTCCTACTACTTCATGGGAGCATTGCTGGGACGCTTCAAGCACGTCAAGATGTATTCTCCGGGCGGATGCAACCTCGGTCCGAGACCGATCGACCTGCATCTGAAGGGATTCGAAGCGCTCGGTGCGAAGATCAGACAGGACGGCAATATCATCGAGATCGATGCGGACGAACTGACAGGAGACGATATCTATCTGGATTTCGCTTCCGTCGGTGCGACGATCAATATCATGCTGGCGGCATGCTTCGCCAGAGGCCGTACGACGATCGAGAATGCGGCCAAGGAACCGGAGATCATCGACCTGTCTTCCATGCTGAACAAGATGGGAGCACAGATCCGAGGTGCCGGTACTTCCGAGATCACGATCAACGGGATCTCCCGTCTGAAGGGATGTATCCACGATATCATTCCGGACCGTATCGAGGCCGGGACCTATATCATTGCGGCCGCAGCCTGCGGCGAAGATGTGACAGTACGCAACGTCATTCCTCAGCATATCGAAGCCCTCACTTCCAAGCTGGAAGAGATGGGTGTGAAACTGGAACAGGGATCCGATTATGTCCGCGTCTTTGAAGCCGGAAAGCTGAAGGCCGTCGACATCATCACTCAGCCGTTCCCGGGCTTTGCGACCGACCTGCAGCAGCCTCTGACGGCACTGATGACCAGAGCCGAAGGGGACAGCCACGTGGAAGAAACGATCTATGTGGACCGTTTCCGTCACTGCAACGAACTGAACCTCATGGGTGCGAATATCGAAACGGGATCCGGCAAGAGCGTGATCCACGGTCCGAGCGAACTTCACGGAGCGGATATCAGCGCGACCGATCTGCGCTGCGGAGCCTCCCTGGTCATCGCGGGACTGATGGCGGACGGTGAGACCGTGATCCATAACGCCTATCACATCTACAGAGGCTATGAATCGATCGTGGAAAAACTGAGAGCGATCGGTGCAGATATCGAGTAAAAGAGGTTTACTTTTCATTCTTTATCTGTTACTATATATAAGCATGTAAACTTACTTTGGGTTGACATGATACTCAAGGCGGAAGGGAGAAGAGACATGAAAAAAGGGATTCATCCGGATTATTACCGAGTCACTGTTACCTGCGCTGGATGCGGTACGACATTTGAGACCGGCTCCACCAGAAAGGAAGGCATCAAGGTAGATACCTGCTCGAATTGCCATCCGTTCTACACCGGAAGACAGAGATTCGCTGCATCAGCCGGCAGAATTGAAAAATTCAATAAGAAGTACGGTTTAGGAAATAAATAGAGGACATAATCCTCTATTTTTTTCGTTATAATGAGTTTGAACGAGGTAAAACAGAATGTATCAGAGTTATAGAGACGGCTGGATCGAAACGATCAGCGGCTGTATGTTTGCAGGAAAAACAGAAGAACTGATCCGCAGGATCAAGGTGCTGGAATTTGCGAAGAAGGAGATCATGGTCTTCAAACCGGTCATCGACAACCGTTATTCCGAGACCAGAGTGGTATCCCATGCGGGATCTTCCGTAGAATCTTACGTCGTAAATGACGCTTTGGAGATCCTGGAGATGATCAAGCCGACGACTCAGGTCGTGGCGATCGATGAAGTGCAGTTCTTTGATGACGATATCTGTGCCGTCTGCAACGAACTGGCGGACAGAGGGATCCGTGTCATGGCTGCCGGACTGGACACCAATTTCAAGGGAGAACCGTTCGGACCGATGCCGCAGCTGATGACCGAAGCGGAATTCGTCACGAAGCTCGCTGCCGTCTGCAACAAGTGCGGTGCTCCGGCGACCCGGACACAGCGTATCGTCAACGGAAAACCTGCTTCCTATAATGACCCGATCATTCTGGTCGGTGCGGCGGAAAGCTATGAAGCCAGATGCCGTCACTGTCATGAACTTCCGGATAAACCGAAAGTGAAACTGGGAAAATAAGATATGGACGCAAAGATCGTAAAACTGGAAGAGATACAGAAACGCTATCTGGAGATCAATGACCTCATGCTGAAGGATGAGGTCGTTTCGGATGTCAAACAGTACACGAAACTCTCCAAGGAACAGGCCAAACTGAAGGCAGCATACGATGCCTACCAGGACTACAAGAAGTATACAGCCATCATCGAAGACGGTCAGGAGATGCTGAAGGACGACGATGAAGAGATCCGTCAGATGGCGGAGATGGAGATCGAAGATGCCAAGGTGAAACTGGACCGTCTCGAAGTCCACATCCAGGAACTCCTGCTGCCGAGAGACCCGGAAGACTCCTACGACTGTCTCGTGGAGATCCGCGGTGCTGCCGGCGGTGATGAAGGAAACATCTTTGCGGGAGACCTCTTCCGTATGTATTCCTACTATGCGGATTCCTTAGGCTATAAGACCGAAGTAATGGAAGCTTCCGAAGGTGAAGCAGGCGGCTATGCGCTGATCTCCTTCCAGGTCAAGGGCCTGGACGCCTACCGTCATTTCAAATTCGAATCCGGTGCACACCGCGTTCAGCGTGTCCCGAAGACGGAAACACAGGGCAGAGTCCATACTTCTACTGCAACAGTCATCGTCTTCCCGGATGTCGAAGATGAAGATATCGAGATCCCGGATTCCGATCTGGAGATCGAGACCCATCGCGCTTCCGGTGCTGGCGGACAGCATATCAACAAGACCGATTCCGCTGTCCGTATCGTACATAAGCCGACCGGTATCACCGTCAACTGTCAGGACGGTCGCAACCAGATCGCCAACAAGGAAACGGCTTTACGCATCATCAGAGCGAGAGTCTACGATTACTATAAGCAGAAGAAGGAAGAGGAAGAAGGCGCGATCCGCCGTTCCAAGATCGGTACCGGCGACCGTTCCGAAAAGATCCGTACCTACAACTATCCGCAGAACCGCGTCTCCGATCACCGTATCGGACTGACGATCAACCAGCTTGACCGTATCATGGAAGGAAAACTGGATGATATCGTCAACGCTCTGCTGGCAAACGAAGAAAAAGAAAAACTGTTGAATGAGCACGTATAATCAGCTGATCCATACGTATCGGCGAAAATTCATGGAAGAAGGTCTTTCCCCGGAAGTGGTGAAGGCTTTTCTTTTTGAACTGTGCAATGAGTATTCCATCGATCTTTACATGGAGATGGACAATGAAGCGGACGAAAGAGTCAGCCGCCGTTTCCTGGAAGGAATCGAACGGATCTATCACAACGAACCGATGAACTATGTACTGGGCTATTCCTGGTTCTACGGCTATCGATTGAACGTGGATGACAGCGTCCTGATCCCGCGTCCGGAGACGGAAGAACTGGTCGCCCTGGTCCTTTCGAGCTACGATGAGGCCTTCAAGGGCGAAAAGATCCGCATCTGCGATGTCGGGACCGGATCGGGAGCTATCGCCATCGCATTGAAGAAGGAGGAAAACAGTCTGGAGGTCTACGCCTCGGATATCTCCGAAGAGGCATTGAAGACCGCAAGGCGCAATGCGGAAGAAAACGGCTGCGAGATCACGTTCCTGAAAGGCTCGATGCTGGAACCGTACATCGAAAACGGGATCAAGGTGAAGATCCTGGTCTCCAATCCTCCGTACATCAAGACGGTCGAGACCGTGGAAGCTTCCGTCTATGACTTTGAACCGCACGTCGCCCTGTTCGGCGGTGAAGACGGTCTGAAGTTCTATCGGGAGATCTTCGAAAACATGGATAAAGTTCTGGAACCTCACGGCATGGCTTTCTTCGAGATCGGCTACGATCAGAAGGAACGTCTCAGTGCCCTGGCGAAGCAGCATTTCCAGGATGCGGAAGTGGAAGTTTTCCGTGATATCAACGGAAAAGACCGCATGTTGAGGATCCGTTTCTGAGGTTTCACAAATCTTTCACAAGTACATGGTATAAAGGTATTGTAATAATTTTTTCATTAACAATCTTCCAATAATAAGCAGAACAGGTTAAGGTCCGAAAGGACCTTTTCCTGTGGTATAAAAAAGACCTTCTTTCGAAGGCCTAAAGTGTTTTCTCCATGATGTAGTCATCCATCACATAGCCGTTCCCGATATCGTTCACGACCGCATCGATGACCTTGAATCCCAGATGCAGGTAGATCTCATAGGAAGGGGTGTTGTATTTGTTTACGGTGAGATATACCCTGTCCATACCGCTTTCTTTCGCATATCTGACACAGTCTTCATACAGGATCTTTCCCAGACCTTGGTGCCGTTCTTCCTTCCTGACATACAGCTTGGAAAGGAAGACCCTTTCTTCTTCCTTGACATATTCACAGAATCCCAGCATCTTCCCGTTTTCTTCCAGGACCCGGAAGACCGCACCTTCGGCACACAGCTTTCCGATCGCTTCCGGTGACAGGAACAAGGAGACCATGTATTCGGCCTGTTCCTTTCCGATCAAAGAGGTGTAGTAATCGACAAAGACCGATCCCGCAAAGGAAGAAAATGTCTCGTATCTTTCAGGGGTGAGGGTCGTGATCTCCATGGCTACATTTTAGCACTCAATAGTGCTAAACTATTAGTTGAGGTAGAAAAATGAGTTTAACAGCGGGAATCGTCGGACTTCCGAATGTCGGGAAGTCGACACTGTTCAATGCGATCACCAACTCCAGAGCGGAAGCAGCGAACTATCCGTTTGCGACCATCGAACCGAACGTCGGTGTGGTGGAAGTGAAGGATCAGCGTCTGATCGATCTGAGTGAACTGTTTCAGCCGGAGCGGACGATCTTTACGACATTTGAATTTACGGATATCGCCGGACTGGTCAAAGGCGCATCCAACGGAGAAGGACTGGGAAACAAGTTCCTGGCAAACATCCGTGAAGTGGATGCGATCTGTCATGTGGTGAGGTGTTTTGAAGACAGCAACATCACCCACGTCTATGACCGTATCGATCCGGTCGATGACATCGATATCATCAACTTCGAACTACAGATGGCGGACATCGCGACCTGCGAGAACCGTATCGCCAAGGTAGAGAAGAAGGCACTCAATTCCAAGGAAAAGGAAGCCGTCTTCGAATACAACCTGTTGAAGAAGATCCACGAGGCACTCGGAAGATCCATGAACATCCGTTCCATGGAATTCAGCAAGGAAGAGAGCGAATATCTGAAGCAGTTCCATTTCCTGACGGCCAAGCCGGTCATCTATGTCTGCAACATCAAGGAAGACGATATCAACGATCCGGAATCCAATCCGCACTATCTGGCAGTCAAGGAATATGCGGAAAAGGAAGGATCGCAGACCGTTGCGATCTGTGCACAGATCGAAGAAGAACTTTCCGATCTGTCCAAGGAAGAGAAACAGGAATTCCTCGAAGAACTGGGCATCAAGCGCAGCGGACTGGATGAACTGATCACCAAGTCCTATCAGACCCTGGGCCTTGAGACCTTCTTTACCGTCGGCAAGGATGAATGCCGAGGCTGGACCTTCCGTTCCGGCTATACGGCTCCGCAGTGCGCGGGGATCATCCATTCCGATTTCGAGAAAGGCTTCATCAAAGCGGAAGTCTATACCTATGAAGACATCATGGAGTACCGCAGCGAAGCCAAACTGAAGGAAGCGGGCAAACTGCGTCTGGAAGGAAGAGACTATCATCCGAAAGACGGAGACATCATGTTTTTCCGTTTCAACAACTAAAGGTATCTTTTCCCATGAAGGACCTGAAACTGAAGAAAGAAAGATATCTGATCGCAGTATCGGGAGGGCCGGATTCCATGGCCCTTTTGAATATGGTGAGGGAAAAGGGACTTTATATCGAAGTCGCCCATGTGAACTACCATAAAAGAGATACTGCCGCAAGAGATGAAGAGATCGTCAGGTCCTATTGTGAAACGTATTCGATCTCTTTCCACAGAAAAGACGTCTATCCGAAAGAAGTGAAGGGAAACTTCCAGGCCTATGCCAGGAAGGCACGGTATCGGTATTTCCGCAATCTCTGCCGAAGATACCGGCTGGATGGAGTCCTGACCGCTCACCAGCAGGACGACCTTCTCGAGACCTATGTGATGCAGAAGGAAAGAAAGCTCGGCGTAGAATGGTACGGATTGAAAGATGACACGCAGATCGAAGGTGTCCGGGTCTTAAGGCCGTTGCTGCAGTATACGAAGAAAGAACTGCTCGATTATTGCGAAGAGAATCGTATCCCTTACGGGATCGACGAATCCAATCTCGAAGATGGGTATGCGCGTAACCGGATCCGTCATTCCTCGATCGAAAAGATGACGGAGAAAAAAAGAGAAGACCTGCTTCGGGAGATCGAAAACAGGAACCGGAGAAAACTCAAGGAACAGGAAAGGATCTCGGAATATCCGAAAGAAGCTTCCTATACGGTAAAACAGTTCATGAGACTTCCGTATCTGAGGGCCTATATTCGTACGATGTATCTGCATGTTTCCGATCTTCATCTGGAAGAGATGATCCGCCAGTTATGCGAAAGCGATCACTGTGTCTTCGAGAACGAAGGATCCTATCTGGTGAAGGAATACGGAAGGATCGAAGTCTTCCGTCTGAAAGATCCGGAGTATGAGTATCATTTCACGGATCTGAAACAGATGAAAGGGAAAAGATATACCCATTTCCGGCTCGGACAGAAGGGAAGTTCCATGGAAGGCGTGACCCTGTCTGAAGAAGATTTTCCGATCACGGTAAGGAACGTCAGGGAAGGGGATTCCATGAAGATGAGATACGGGACAAAGAAAGTGAACCGTTTCTTTATCGATGAAAAGATCCCTCTGAAACAGAGACTGACCTGGCCTGTCCTGTGCGATAAAAACAGGAATGTCATCCTGGTACCGGGAATCGGCTGTGACAGAATGCATTATTCCGAAAAACACAATATCTTTATGATAAAATTAGAATATTACGGAGGACCTTGTGATGATAAATGAAGATGTGAAGAAGGTACTTATTTCAGAAGAAGAGATCACGGAGCGCTGCAAAGAACTCGGTAAGAAGATCTCCGAAGACTATGCGGGCAAGAATCCGATCATTATCGGCCTGTTGAAGGGCTCTGTTCCTTTCATGGCAGAACTGATCAAGAATATCACGATCGACTGTGAACTGGAGTTCATGGCTGTTTCCAGCTACAGCGGAACGGAATCCATGGGCGATGTCCGTATCAACAAGGACCTGGACCGTTCGATCAAAGGCTGTGATGTCCTGGTCGTCGAAGATATCGTCGATACCGGAAAGACCCTGCAGAAGGTGAAAGACCTCCTTTACTCCAAAGGAGCGGTTTCCGTCAAAGTCGTATCCCTTCTGGACAAGCCGGACAGACGTATCGTAGAGATCGAAGCGGAATATGTCGGTTTCACCATTCCGAACGAATTCGTCATCGGCTTCGGTCTGGATTTCAATCAGAAATATCGCAATCTTCCTTATGTCGGAGTATTGAAGGAAGAACTGTACAAGGAGTAGTAATGAATAACAGAAACAACCGTCCTTTATTGAATTTTATCCCATATATCATCGTCTCCATATTTTTGCTGATGATGGTATATTCCAGCCCGTCGCGTTCCACGACCAGTGTTTTGAGCTACAAACAGCTCAATGAACTGCTTCAGTCGGGAAGTGTGACTTCGGCGAAAGTTTCGATCGACTACAATACGATGACTGTCAACGGAACTTTCAAGGAAAAGGATGATACGCATCAGTTCTCGGTCGTCATCCCGAATACGGAAAAGGCCGCAGACGAACTGATCGATGAACTGAAGACGATCGACAACGTCGTCTTTACGGATGCGAATTCATCCAACTATGTGCGTGACCTCCTCGGTTCGGTCATCCCTCTGATCGCCTTTGTGGTGATCGGGATCGTCCTGATGAACCAGATGGGTTCCATGAATTCCAATAAGCAGGCTTTCGACTTCTCCAAGTCCAGAGCCAGACTGGAAGACAATATCCGCGTACGTTTCGACGATGTCGCAGGATGCGACGAAGAAAAAGAAGAGATGGAGGAGATCATCGAGTATCTCAAGAACCCGAAGAAGTTCTCCAAGATGGGTGCACGTATCCCGAAAGGCATCATCATGGTCGGTCCTCCGGGGACCGGTAAGACCCTCCTAGCCAAGGCGGTCGCCGGGGAAGCGAACGTTCCGTTCTATTCCATCTCCGGTTCCGATTTCGTGGAGATGTTTGTCGGTGTCGGTGCGAGCCGTGTCAGAGACATGTTCGCAAAGGCCAAGAAGACCGCTCCGTGCATGATCTTCATCGATGAGATCGATGCGGTCGGCAGACAAAGAGGTGCCGGCTTAGGCGGCGGACACGACGAGAGGGAACAGACCCTCAACCAGCTGCTGGTCGAACTTGACGGTATGGCGGACAATGCCGGCGTCATTGTCATCGCAGCTACCAACCGTCCGGACGTCCTGGACTCCGCACTGCTGAGACCGGGAAGATTCGACCGTCAGATCACCGTATCGCTGCCGGATGTCAAGGGCAGGGAAGCCATCCTGAAGGTCCATGCGAGAAACAAGGTGATGGGAGAAGATGTCGATCTGGCTGCTCTGGCCAGAAGGACACCGGGATTCTCCGGTGCCGATCTGGAGAATGTCCTCAACGAAGCGGCGATCCTGACTGTCAGAGAGAATAAAGAAAAGATCGAGACACCGCAGATCGATGAAGCGATCGACCGTGTCATGATGGGTCCGGCCAAGAAATCCAGGACCTATGACGATCATACGAAGAAACTGGTGGCTTACCACGAGGCAGGCCATGCGATCGTCGGACTGAACCTGCCGGACGGCGCCGTCGTTCAGAAAGTCACGATCATCCCGCGCGGCAATGCGGGCGGATACAACCTGATCACTCCGAGAAAAGAGAAGATCCTCAATTCCCGGAAGGAACTGCTGGATACGATCACGTCCTACATGGGCGGAAGATCCGCCGAAGAGATCTTCTTCGACGATATCACGACGGGAGCCTACGGAGATATCGAGGCTGCCACCAAGATCGCCAAGGATATGGTCACGACCTACGGCATGTCCGATCTGGGCCCGATCCAGTACAATTCCGGAACCGATTCCGTCTTCTTAGGCAGAGACTACAATTCTCCGTCCAATGCGTCTTCTCAGGTCGCATATGAGATCGATACGGAAGTCCGCAAGATCATCGATTCCTGCCATGAGAAGGCCAAGGAGATCATCAACGCGAACAGAGACGACCTGATCACGATCGCCGAAGCGCTGATCGTCAAGGAGACCCTGACCGCAGAGGAGATCGAAGATCTTCTGAAGGAAAACAAGGAAAAGAAGAAGGCCCCGAAGCGGACCGGAAAAAAGACGGCTGACAAGGAAACGACAGAAGAAAAGCCGGTCGTGAAGAAAAGAGTCGTCAGAAAGGAAACGAAGAAGTCGGCGGAAGAATAGCCGATTTCTTTTCATTCGAATATGGAAAACAACGTACTGATCGCGACCGCACTGAACGGTCACGCAAGGATCCATCTGTTCAATTCGAAACAGATGGTGGAAACAGCCAGGACCACGCATGATCTGTGGCCGACTTCCTGTGCAGCCTTAGGCAGGACTTTGTCTGTTGCGGCACTGATGGGACAGATGCAGAAAGGGGAGAACGAAGAGGTCGTCGTCACGATCAACGGCGGCGGACCGATCGGGACCATCCTGTGCATTGCCCAGGGAGACGGAACGGTCAGAGGATTCTGCGGGGATCCGCACATCTATGAGACCTATCCCGATACCGGAAAGTTGGCAGTCGGAAAGGCCGTCGGAACGGACGGCTATCTCAAGGTCACCCGCAACCTGAAACTGAAACAGAGCTACACGTCCCAGACCAAGCTCGTCAGCGGGGAGATCGGGAACGACTTTGCCTACTATTTCTCCGTTTCCGAACAGGTCCCGACCATCGTATCGGTCGGCGTCCTCGTCGATACGGACGATTCCGTGAGATCGGCCGGTGCGATGATCATCGAACTGATGCCGGACCACGATGAAAGTGACATCGAATACCTGGAACAGCTCAGACTGGAACCGATCTCTTCCGTTCTGGACAGGGATCCGGATATCCATCATTATCTTTATGAACTCTTCCCGGAAGCACAGATCCTGGAAGAGAAGACGATCTCCTATCACTGCGGCTGTTCGAAAGAACGCTTCCTGCAGAAACTGAGGGCTCTCCCGGTCAAGGACCTGAAAGAACTCGCGGAAGAAGAGGAACTTGAGATCCGCTGCGAATTCTGTGAGAAGGTCTATCATATCAGTCAGAAAGAGATACAGGGACTGTTGGGACATGTGGAAGATCAGGGATAAAGAGATCCTGAATCCGATCGTCGTGGCTCCGATGGCCGGCATCAGTAACGATGCCTTCCGTCAGCTCTGTTTCGAGTTCGGTGCAGGCCTTCTGTATTCCGAGATGGTCTCGGACAAGGCGATCTACTACCGCAATCAGAAGACCTGGGAGATGCTGGAAGGATCGGCGGACGTCCATCCGATGACTTTACAGATCTTCGGAACGGAGGAAAGCACGATGCTGTATGCGGCGGAAGTGCTGGATACCCGGACAGACTGCGACTTCATCGACATCAATATGGGCTGTCCCGTAAACAAGGTCATCAAGACCGGGGCCGGTTCCGCGATGATGAGAAACGAGAATCAGACCGCAGAACTGGTGAGAAAGATCGTCGAACGCGTTCACAAGCCCGTGACCGTCAAGATGAGACTGGGATGGGACAGGAACAGTATGAACTACCTCTCTCTGGGAAAGAAACTGGAAGAGGCAGGCGTCAGCGCCATCGCTTTACATGCCCGCACGCGTTCCCAGATGTACGAAGGTCATTCCGACTGGTCTCATATCAAAGTACTGAAGGAGAACCTTTCGATCCCCGTCATCGGAAACGGGGATGTGAAGACTGTCGAAGATTTCATTCAGATGAAAGAAGAGACCCGTTGCGATGCGGTCATGATCGGCAGAGGCCTCGTCGGGAATCCCTTCCTGATCAAGGAGATCACGAATTACCTGAACGGGGAAGAGAACGTAAAAGTCTCTTACGAAGAACGGTTCCGTCTGTGCCGGGTCCACGCCGAAAAACTGATCTCCCTGAAAGGAGAGAAACAGGCCATCGCCGAGATGAGGGGTCTGGCTCCGCACTATCTCAGCGGACTCTATAACTCCGCAAGATACCGGGGACAGATGTCGCAGCTGAAGACCTTCCAGGATCTCGATGACATCCTGAACGAATATGAGACGGTCCTGAAAGGATATGAAACGAAATAAAAAGGAGACATCGTCTCCTTTTGTTTATCGGATCTGCCAGTCGATCGGCTTCAGGCCGTTTTTCTTCAGGAAGTCGTTCGTCTTCGAGAACGGCTTCGAACCGAAGAAACCATTGTAGGCACTTAACGGGGAAGGGTGGACCGATTCCAGGATCAGATGTCTTGGATCGGTGATGAACTGTTTCTTGCTGCGGGCGTTGGCACCCCACAGGATGAAGACGACCGGTTCCTTTTTCTCATTCAGTTTCCGGATGATCGTATCGGTCAGTTGTTCCCAGCCTTTTCCCTTATGGGAATTGGCCTTGTGGGCTTCCACGGTCAGCACCGCGTTGAGCAGAAGGACTCCCTGTCTGGCCCAGTCGGCCAGAAAGCCGTGATTCGGGATCGTACAGCCCAGATCGTCGTGGAGTTCCTTGTAGATGTTGACCAGGGAAGGAGGGATCTCGACGTTCTTTCCGACGGAGAACGCCAGGCCGTGTGCCTGTCCCGGTTCATGATAGGGATCCTGTCCCAGAATGACTACTCTGGTATCGGAATAGCTTGTGAGCCTTAATGCGGTATAGATGTATTTCGGCAGGGGATAGATCGTCTTGTGCTGATATTCTTCATCGAGAAAATGACGAAGCTGCTGATAATAGGGCTTCTCGAATTCTTCTTTCAGGACCTCGTCCCAGTCGTTGCCAATAATCCTCATAAAGTCATTATAATATATTTATGAGATTTACCGATATCGATGAAGCGGTCTCCTGGATCATGAGCCGCCGTAACAACAACTACTCTTTCTCCCATTTCAAGGAGGTCTGTCATAAAAAAGGCGATCCGCAGGATGATCTCTATATGATCCATGTGGCAGGGACGGACGGAAAGGGATCGACGGTCAGCTACCTGAGCGCTCTGTTGCGCTCCCAGGGCTATAAAGTCGGGACTTTCACTTCTCCGCACTACCTGGTCCACCAGGACCGCATCCGCATCAACGGAAACAATATCCCCGATGAAGCCTTCCTGAGGATCCTGAACGAAGGACTGGACTTCTTCCTTCAGGAAGATCTTTCCATGTTCGAGATGGACTATCTGATCATGTGCGAGTATTTCAGGGAAGAAAAGGTCGATATGGCAGTCGTGGAAGTCGGACTGGGAGGAAGACTGGATTCCACCAATGTGGTGGACCGTCCCGCACTTTCCGTGATCACCACGATCGGTTATGACCATATGGACCGTCTGGGGAATACCCTGGAAGAGATCTGCAGCGAGAAGTGCGGCATCATCAAGGACGACTCAAAAGTCCTGATCGGGCACCTGAATGATTCCTGTACTCAGATCGCGAAGGATACCGCAGAGAAACATCACTGCGAATTCTATGAACTCGGGGCATACGAAGATCTCGGTGACAGGAAGTTCCGTTTCAAAGATGAGGTATACGAGATCGCTTCCTATGCGAAATATCAGCTGCATAACGCATCTTTAGCCTTGCAGGCATTCGATATCGTCTCAGACGACTATCCGTTCATCATTGACCGAAACAGCGCTAAAAAGGCTTTAAAAGAGGCCATATGGCAATGTCGCTTCGAGATCGTAAGAGAAGATCCGAGAGTCATCCTTGACGGCGCTCACAATATCCACGGGATCAGTGCACTGGTCGAATCCTTCGATACCTTTACGGGATCCAAATGCATCATCTTCTCCGCCTTGAAACGCAAGGAATATCAGAAGATGATCGAGATCCTGAAGGATCACTGTGACCGGCTGATCATCACTGGTTTCCACGATCCCGGAGCTATCGATCCCGGATCCTTTGAAGGATACGAGACGGTAAAGGACTATCAGGATGCGATCGATCTCGCACTGAAAGAATACGACAATATCCTGATCTGCGGTTCGCTGTACTTCCTCAGCGAGGTTGTACAAAACGGCAGATTTTCCTAAAATAAGAGTGTATAGACAAGTCTTTAGGTAATAAGTCAAGTAATTAACTTTATTTGATTTGTTTGGTTCTTTGAAAAATGTGCACTATGAAAACAGCTTTCTGATGATTCTCAGAAAATAATATTGATTATGTTGTCCTAG
>Ga0256405_10002302_pt1 | contig 44787 bp, 35 predicted proteins | sample RumenRJG_02DNA_FD_189096 | JGI IMG/M metagenome (GOLD analysis project Ga0256405, IMG submission 189096) | Bovine rumen microbial communities from Lethbridge, Alberta, Canada - RJG_02 | ecosystem: Host-associated > Mammals > Digestive system > Stomach > Rumen | place: Canada: Alberta... | reverse complement strand
CGTTACTCACCCGTCCGCCACTCGCTCGAGAATCACTAGGTTTCATCTCTCGCTCGTTCGACTTGCATGTGTTAGGCACGCCGCCAGCGTTCATCCTGAGCCAGGATCGAACTCTCATATTAAATAGCTAAGAGCTTACGCTCTTTAAGTTCTTCCTTGTTCAGAACATCGCTTAGCTTTTGTTCTGTCCGTTTATTCTTTACTGCGAATAAATTCGCTTTGACCTTTTGGTCTTTTGCTTTGGAGTTTTTTGATAAAAACTCCTCCGCTCTGAAAATTCTTTAGAATCTTCAGGGTCTGTGTATTAATCGATCTTTGATTTTCAAGGTTCTATGTTGCTTTTTTGCAACTTGCTTATGTTAGCAAACCTATATAGATTTGTCAAACATTTTTTAACTTTTTTTGAAGTTAAAACGGAGCAGGAGGGATTTGAACCCTCGCGCCGGTTTTATCCGACCTACACCCTTAGCAGGGGCGCCTCTTCGGCCTCTTGAGTACTACTCCTTATCCTAATTCAAGGACGTGCTAATATTTTATTGGCACTTTTAAACGTTCCCTACCAAGGTTTTATACTCTTTTATCTGGTTACGTTTATATGCACTTTTGAGGTGCCTTAGTATATTAACAATAATTCTTATTTATGTCAACTGTTCTTTCTATTTATTCTTTTTTTTCTTTCTATTTATTCTTTTTTTTATTATATGACCTTTTTACATGGTGTGAATTATACATCTAACTTCCACCTTTTTACCGAATGAATACAATTTACTAATTCAAACATCTAATATAAAATTTACTTTTACAAATTAAAATCTTATCTTTAAGCAGCCTTTATTATATGCAGTTTTCATCATATAAGTATATTCTTATAATTAAAAATCAAGTAGTATGAATTAAATTATTAAGCTATGTATATAGTCTTAAATCCTAATCATACTACCCGATTATGTAATTTTTTGTTTCATTGTAACTTAATGGCATTAGCCATTAAGTTCTAAAACAGGAATGAAATAAAAATAATCTGAAATTTTAATGGTGATTCTTTAATTTATAAATACAAAGTAAGCTTATACTGTTGTATTATCATCAGAATCATCCATTTCCTGATCTGAATCTGCTTCAGTTGTTGACTCTCGTACCTTAGCTATGGATGCAACTACTACATCAGAATCCTGATCTATATTCATAAATTTTACTCCAGATGTATTTCTGCCTATATCCTTTGCATCCTTGAGAGACATCCTTATGATCACACCTTCATTGGTTATAAGCATTATCTCTCTTGATTTATCTGTAAGTTTAAATCCTACAAGATTTCCGGTTTTTTCTGTTATCTTATAACATATAAGACCTTTTCCGCCTCGTTTTTGAATCTTAAACTCATCCGTACTTGTTAACTTACCCATTCCCTTTTCAGAAACTACAAGTACAAAATCACCCTGACTAAGCTTCTGCATACCGACAACAACATCATCACCAGTTAATGTTATACCTTTAACTCCATATGAGCTTCTGCCGGTTATACGCACATCACTTTCATTAAAGCGAATAGCCATACCATTTCTGGTACCAATCATAATATCTTCATTTTTATCTATGAGTTTAGCCTCAATAAGCTGATCATCATCTCTTAATGCTATCGCAATAAGTCCTGATTTCCTAATATTTGAATATTGTGATATAGGTGTTTTCTTAACAGTACCATTTTTTGTCGCTAATAAAAGATACTGATCTGAATCAGCATAATCATCATTTATTGCAAATGATGCTGTTACATACTCATCCTGGGCAAGCTGCAACAAATTAACTAATGCAGTACCTCTTGATGTACGTGATGCCTCTGGTATTTTATATGCCTTTATACGGAAACAACGACCAGTATTTGTAAAGAACATAATATAATGTTTGTTTGTAGTCATAAACAAATCTTCTATTATGTCATCATTAATGGTCTGCATACCTTTAATGCCTTTGCCACCACGATTTTGCTGCTTGAAATTTTCAGGTGACATACGTTTTATGTAACCTAACCTTGTAGCAGCAATTACAGTATCATCATCTGGAATGAGATCCTCATCATCTATCGAGTCATCAAATCCAAACTTTGTTAATCTATCATTACCATACTTGTCTGCAATTACATTAATCTCGTCTTTTATTACACCAAGCATCTTTTTTGGATCATTTAAAAGCTCATTATAATATGCAATTTTCTTTAAAAGATCATCATACTCATCCTTTAACTTACCTCTTTCGAGACCTGTTAAAGCTCTAAGTCTCATATCAACTATAGCCTGAGCCTGAACATCATCAAATCCAAACTTTGCCATAAGATTTGCTTTTGCTTCCTCAGTGTTAGCCGCACCTCTTATTGTGTGAACTATCTCATCGATATAATCAACAGCCTTTAATAATGCCTCTAAAATATGAGCACGATCCTGAGCCTTATTTAAATCATATCGTGTTCTACGAGTGAAAACATTAACCTGATGCTTTAGATACTCATCTAAAATTTCCATCAGATTTAATGTTTTAGGCTCACCATTAACAATACACAGCATTATAACTCCAAAGGTTGTCTGTAACTGTGTATGCTTATATAACTGATTGAGTACTACATTAGGATTTGCATCTTTACGAAGCTCAATATTAATCTTTGATGTTGAACCCTTTCCAGATGCATCATTGATGTATGTGATACCATCAATCTTTTTATCTTTTACAAGTTCTGCAATATTTTCGATCACTCTTGAACGATAAACAACGTAAGGTAACTCTTTTACAACAATACGATGTTTTCCATTGGCCATAGGCTCAATATCACATACAGCTCTAAGCTTGATCTTACCTCTACCTGTACGATAAGCCTCCTCAATACCCTTTTTTCCTAAAATTACTCCTCCTGTAGGAAAATCAGGACCAGGTATAACCTGCATGATTTCCTCAATTGTTGTCTCTTTATCGTTTATCCTGTTATCAATAATGAGGTCTACGGCTTTTATTACCTCTCTCAAATTGTGAGGAGGAATATTTGTTGCCATACCTACCGCAATACCAGTAGCTCCGTTTACAATAAGGTTTGGCAGTTTTGCAGGTAATACTGTTGGCTCATCATACTCATTAGAAAAGTTAGGCATAAAATCAACAGTATCTTTATTGATTCCTGCTAACATTTCTCCTGCAAGCTTTGACATCTTTGCCTCTGTATATCGCATAGCTGCTGGAGAATCTCCGTCATCAGAACCAAAGTTTCCCTGTTTATCTACAAGTACATGTCGCATAGACCATGGCTGACCCATATATACAAGTGCTCCATAAATTGATGAGTCACCATGAGGATGGTACTTACCCATACACTCACCAACTATTGTTGCGCACTTTTTTGTTTTTTTATCCGGTGTTACTCCTAAAGTCTGTAAAGAATAGAGAACTCTTCTTTGTACAGGCTTTAGTCCATCTCTCACATCCGGGATTGCTCTTGATACGATTACGCTCATTGCGTAATCGATATAAGAGTTTTCCATTGTCTTTTTGAGATCTACATCCTGGACCTTATCAAAAACATTTGGCTCCAAAATTTTTTCCTCCAAATTACTTCTTTAAATTCAGTTTAACACTGATAATTTTCTGTAAAATTACTAAAAGATGATATGTAACTCTACTTATACTTTTAAACATAAATACACTATAAATTACTAATAATATCTATATATCTAATATTTTAAATATATTAAACATCAAGGTTTGTTACATATTTTGCATTTTCCTCGATGAACTCACGTCTCGGCTCTACCTGATCACCCATTAACGTTGTAAAGGTAACATCGAGATCAGCCTTATCATCATCGACCATATTGACACGAAGCAATGTTCTTGTCTCAGGATCCATAGTTGTTTCAGCAAGCTCCTCAGTATCCATCTCACCGAGTCCCTTAAATCGAGAAACATCTGCTCCCTCAGCACCAATCTGTCTAAGAACATCCTGATACTCCTCATCTGAGTAGCAATAATAATGCTTTTTATTTTTAGTAATATTGAAAAGTGGTGGCTGTGCTAAATAAACATGACCTTGTTTAATTAGTTCTGGCATAAAATTATAAATGAATGTCAACATAAGTGTTGCAATATGTGCTCCATCTACATCGGCATCTGTCATAATAATAATCTTGTCATAACGTAACTTTGTGATATCAAAGTCATCTTTTATACCTGTACCAAAGGCAGTTATCATACCCTTGATCTCATCATTGGCATAAATCCTATCAAGTCTTGCCTTTTGAACGTTTAAAACCTTGCCTCTAAGTGGAAGTACAGCTTGTGTATTAACATTTCTTCCATCCTTTGCAGGTCCAAGTGCAGAATCACCCTCAACAATAAAGATCTCACATTCACTAGGATCCTTTGAATTACAATCAACAAGTTTTCCAGGAAGACCTACACCATCTAATGCAGATTTTCTTCTGGTAAGATCTCTTGCTCTCCTTGCTGCTGCACGTGCTCTCTGTGCTAATACTGATTTCTCACATATACCCTTGGCTACACTAGGATTTTGCTCAAGGAAATATGTTAACTGCTCACTTACTATACCCTGAACAGCTGTCTGAGCCTCTGAATTACCTAATTTTTGTTTCGTCTGTCCCTCAAACTGAGGATCTCCAATCTTAACTGAAATAACTGTAGTAAGACCCTCTCTTATATCATCACCACTTAAGTTTGGCTCTGAATCCTTGAGAAGCTTATTCTCTCTGGCATAATCATTTAATGTTTTTGTTAATGCATTTTTAAATCCAGTTAAATGTGAACCACCCTCAGGCGTATTGATATTATTTACAAAAGTGTAAGTGTTTTCTGAATAAGAGTCGTTATGCTGCATGGCAACCTCGACAAAAACACCTTCCCTCTCACCCTCACAGTAAATGACATCAGGATATAAAGGATCCTTGCCTCTGTTGAGATATGTAACGAATTCCTTTATACCACCCTCATAGTGGAATGTATTTTCATGAACTGACTCATCTCTTATATCTCTTAATGTAATCTTAAGAGCCTTTGTCAAGAAAGCAGTCTCTCTTAATCTTACTTTTAATGTCTCATAATCATAAATTGTTTCATCAAAAATCTCTGGATCTGGAAGGAAATGTACCTCGGTACCATGTCTTTCAGGATCACAGTCACCAATAACTTTCATATCCTGAACAACTTTACCTCTTTCAAACTTCATATTATAGATCTTTCCGTTTTTATATACAGAAACCTCCAAATGCTCTGACAGAGCATTTACAACTGAAGCACCTACTCCATGTAATCCACCTGAAACCTTATATCCTGATCCACCAAATTTTCCACCTGCATGAAGTACTGTAAATACTACCTCAAGTGCTGGTTTACCAGCCTTTTTCTGTATATCTACAGGTATACCTCTGCCATTATCAACAACTGTAATTGAATTGTCCTTGTTTATTGTAACCTCTATACTGCTACAGAATCCTGCTAATGCCTCATCAACAGAGTTATCAACAATCTCATATACCAAGTGATGAAGTCCTCTTACTGAAGTAGAACCGATATACATACCAGGTCTTTTTCTTACAGCCTCTAATCCCTCCAGAATTTGAATCTGATTTGCATCATAATTAGCAGAGCCCTTCATATGCTCTTCTTCTCTTAACAAATCTTCATTTTCATTTCTTTCAATTGCCATTTATTTTTCCTCATAATTTTTATATGTATCTATATAAATCAACCAAATAACAAGATTACTTTTGCCTTATATCAATACCTATAATAAAATTTTTGATTTATCATTAATTTTTGTAACAGTACCGTCTACAACGTGAAACAATTCATCTATATGAAAACGATTATTTACAAAATCATCAAGTCCTGTACAGGTTATTATATTCTGTGTATCACTTAGTAAATTCAAAAGATAATTCTGTCTCTTAGAATCTAACTCAGATAAAACATCATCAAGTAAAAGGATTGGATCATCATCTATCCTTTTTCTAACAAGCTCAATCTCACTTAGTTTTAATGCAAGTGCAGCTGTACGTTGCTGTCCTTGAGAACCAAATTTTCTGATATCTTTATCATCAATCAAAAACTGTAGATCATCTCTATGTGGACCAGCTAATGTTACATGTTGTCTCATCTCTGAATCCCTTACACGAAGTAATGAATCCTTGAAATTATCTGCTGTTACATTGGCATCATATACAATCTGTAACTTTTCCACACCACCGGTCAAATGATGATGTATATCTATTATTATGTCCTTTAGCTCATCAATAAATTTACTTCTGATTTCAATAATTTTTTTACCGTATTTAATCAACTCATCATCCCATACAGATAATGTATCCATCAAAGAAGGTTTATAGATTATATCTTTTAAAAGCTTATTTCTTTGATTAATCGTTTTATTATATCTTGTAAGATTATATAAATAAACTTTATCTAACTGACATAACTCAAGATCCATGAATCTACGTCTTATGGATGGACCGTCTTTTATCAATCCTAAATCCTCAGGACTAAAACTGACAATATTGGCGATACCAAATAACTCTGATGCTTTGTGTATTGGTATCTCATCTATCGCAATCCCTTTAGATTTATTATTTTTTAAATGCATATCTATACGGTAAGGTACATTTCTTTTTCTGACCTCCATTTTGATATGCGCTTCTTCATTGCCAAATTGTATAATATCCTTATCTCTTGCCAGACGATATGATTTTGATGTGGACGCTAAAAATATAGATTCTAGTATATTTGTCTTGCCCTGAGCGTTGTCACCAAAAAAAATATTTGTTCCTGGACTAAGATTTATCTTTAAGGACTGATAATTTCTATAGTTTTTTAGTTCTAATGACTCTATTATCATTTAATAATTAGACTGTATCTGAATTAAAATTTACTGGTAATATCATGTAATTATATGTCTTATCATCATCTCTGATAAAGCATGGAGAACGTGGAATGGACATATATATTGCTATTTCTTCATCCTCGATGTTTCTAAGCGCATCAACAAGGAACTTAGGATTAAATCCAATCATAAGATCATTACCAATTTTCTTTATAGCGACTTCCGCATCCATAGTTCCAAGGTCTGTGTTGATCTTGAGGCCCATAACATTCTCCTCTATCTTGAGAACCAGTGGCTGCTTATCGTTATCTCTTACAAAAATTGTTGATCTATCAAGACAATCCAGAAGATTTTTACGATTAACTAATATTTTTGTCTCATAATCCTCAGAAAGCATCTGAGCAACATGGAAGTACTCACCATCAATAAGTCGTGTTACTACTAAGGTATCATTGAACTCGAACATTATATGATTCCTTGAGAAATAAACGATAACCTCATCATAAACGCCACCGTTTAAAATCTTAACAAGCTCATTTAATGCCTTACCTGGTACTATTGCTTTAGCAGCATCATATGATTTATTGAGTTTAACCTGCCTGATAGATATTCTATGTCCATCAAGTGAAGTAACTGTTAATACGTCATCTTTTATTTCAAAAAGCTCACCAGTCATTTTTTTATTGCTGTCATTTAATGCAATGGAAAAAATTGTCTGAGAAATAACCTGCTTTAAAGTGAATTGTGAAAGTGAAATTGACTGTGTCTTATCAATCTTTGGTAATGCAGTGAACTCATTTCCATCACGTCCGGCAATTTTAAATACTGAATTTTCACAGGTAATAACTGTATTATTTCTACTATCTGTCTCAATTGTGACTTCCATGTCCTGTGTTTCAGGTAATCTTCTAATAATTTCAGAGAAAATCTTTGTCTCTAATGCTACTTTACCTGGTTCTACAATTGTGCCATCACATACTGTCTCAATACCAAATTCTGTATCATTACCTATAAGCTGAATCTTTCCGTTTGATGCATCAAGAAGTATACACTCTAATATAGACATTGTTGTTTTTGATGGAACAGCTTTTGAAACAATATTAATAGCATTTGTCAGATCATTTTTTTTGAACTGTAATTTCATATGCAGCCTCACTTTATATTAATTAATTATTTTAATTCTTAGTAGTACTAATAGGGGATGTGGAAATGTGAAAAAGTCATTTCTACGGCTCTATTAGTGGGGGTTTACGCTTTTATAACTATGTTGAAATCAATTTTATAGAATGTTTATAAATAAAATTCTATGGTGATATCTTTTTACGCAAAGTTTCAATTGTGGAATTTAATTGTTCATTTGTGCGTAATTCTGTGGATATCTTATCGATTCCGTGCATTATAGTAGTATGATCCCTACCACCTAAATACTCTCCGATATTTTTGAGCGGTGCTTCTGTCATAGTCCTGCAAAGATACATGGCAATCTGTCTTGGGAATACAATCTCTTTATTTTTTTTCTGTGATGCAATCTCAATATTAGTAATGCCAAAATGCTCAGCAACAGTAGATATAATTAACTCTGGTGTTATCTCTTTAGGTCCGTCTGGTGTTATATGGTCTTTAAGAAGATCCTCTGCTAAAGCAAGATCTATTGACTGTCCTTTAAGTCTGGACATTGCTACGATTTTTGTTAAAGCACCCTCAAGCTCTCTAATATTGGACTTGATGTTAGTAGCAATATATTTAATGATTTCATTATCTATATTTACATGCATTAACTCCTCTTTTTTACGGAGGATAGCCATACGTGTCTCAAAATCAGGCATCTGTATGTCTACTATCAAGCCAACCTCAAATCTGGATCTAAGTCTATCTTCCAAATTATCGATGTCTTTAGGTGGCTTATCAGAGGCAATGACAATCTGTTTTTTATTTTCATATAAAGTATTAAAGGTATGGAAGAACTCCTCCTGAGTACCTTCCTTTCCTATGATAAACTGAATATCATCTATTAATAGAACATCAAGCTCCCTATATTTATTTCTGAAGTCTGCAGGTGACATATTATTTTTATTTCTAATTGAATCTACAAACTCATTGATAAATGTCTCTGATGTTACATATCTGATTTTTGCTTTAGGATTATTTTTTAAAATAAAATGTGCTATTGAATGCATCAAGTGAGTCTTACCCAGACCAGCTCCTCCATATATATAGAGAGGATTATAAATCTCTCCTGGAGACTCAGCGACTGCTAGTGATGCTGCATGAGCCAGATTATTACTTGAACCTACAACAAATGTATCGAATGTATACTCAGGATTTAGATTAGCCTCTTTTAGTGTTTCTTCTAATACAATATTAGAATCTCGTTTATCATTTATTGCGCCCTGTAATTTCTTAATATACTCTCTGGCATCACTTTCAACCAGAAAATGTACGTCTACAGGGATATTAGTTTTTTCTTCTATGGCCACTTTTAGAAACAGTGAATACTTTTTATCAAGATATTTAATATATCCCTCTTCAGGAACTATGATCAATAGCTCGCCATTTATAAAATCAAATAGTCTCAGTGGCTTTAACCATGTATCGAAGGATACTTGTAAAATATCATGCTCATCCTTCATATTTTTCAGGATTTCATCCCAATTTTTCCTGATGGATTCAAAATCATTCATGTGAGGTTCTCCTTAGTAGATAAAATCACAGACTAAATTATATCAAAGTGTGGATAAAATAGCAATGTTGATTGTGGATAAGTGAATAGATCTTAGACCTTTTCCACACCTTTAAGTGATATATACTTGAAAATACTTGAATTTTTATAAACATATTATCCACTTGTCCACATATTTGTGCACACTTTGTGGACAAATAATTATACTGTTGAAATGTGTATTAATTTGTGGATAAAGTTATCAAAAAATCGATTGACGAAAAATTAGTATTTCTTTATAATATACAAACGATGTTTACCCTAGATCTGAAGGTACTTCAGGACTAAGGGGCTATTAGGAGTCCAACATTGAAAACTAAAAATCAATGGAGTCCTGAAAGATTATCAGAAAAGGAGGTGTCAGTATGCATAAGGGAAAAATGACATTACAGCCTAAGACAAGACAGAGAGCCAAGGTTCATGGTTTTAGAGCAAGAATGGCTACAGCAGGCGGAAGAAAGGTACTGGCTGCCAGAAGAGCAAAAGGTAGAGCAGCATTAACAGTATAATAATTTACTTGAATTATGATTGAGACCGCTTTTATATAGCGGTCTTTTTTCATGTATATTTTATTTTAGTGTGGGGTTTGAAAATAATGATACGTTTTCCTTCTATAAAAAAGAATAAGGATTTTCAGATTGCCTACAGACAAGGAAAGTCTCATGCTTCAGGTGCTCTTGTAATGTATGCTATAGATAATGGATTAGATCATAATAGAATAGGCATTTCTTGTTCTAAGAAAATAGGAAATTCTGTTGTACGACATACATTTGCACGTAAGATGAGAGAAATCTTCAGATTAAATGATCATAGAGTAAAAAAGGGTAAAGACATCGTCGTAGTTATTCGTTTCAATGCAAATAATTGCAACTATCATCAACTTGAGTTGCAATACATTAATCTTTTAGACAGGCATCATATCTTATTATAGCGATATAAATCGTATTTTTGAGTTTTGAAGTGAGTCAATATTACTATATGTTGATTATTTTATAATTTGTAACATATATATAGGAAGATTTTTTTGAAGGGTTACTTATGATTTCAAAGTTTTTGATATTTTTAATTAGATGTTATCAAAAAGGTATTTCTCCTTATATTGGTGCTCACTGTAAGTATACTCCTACATGTTCTCAATACGCCGTTGAGGCAATTAAAAAGTATGGTTGTATTAAAGGTATATTGTTGGCTGGTTGGCGCATTTTAAGATGCAACCCATGGTCAAAAGGCGGTTATGATCCTGTTCCTTAACCGGAGGTAATCCTTGGATAGTTTTTCTTTAGTCTTATTAACTAAAAATACTATGAATGTTCCAATTTTTGGACCTATCTGGAATTTAATAGTAGAGATTCTCGGTGCAATTATGAATGGTATTTATATTTCACTTGAGAATATTGGAATTGGAAACATAGGTCTTGCCATTATTATTTTTACAATAGTAATGAGAATTATTCTTTTTCCAACAAGCTTTCGTCAACAGAAGTCATCACGTATGATGCAGCTCATGCAGCCTGAGATGAAAGCAATTCAGGAAAAATATAAGAATAAAACAGATAATGCTTCTATGATGGCACAGCAGGAAGAGATGAAAGCTCTTTATGAGAAGTATGGTACATCTATGACGAGTGGATGCTTACCACTTTTACTTCAGATGCCAGTTATTTTTGCATTATATCGTATCATAATGAATATCCCTGCTTATGTTCCTTCTGTATATAGTATTTATGAAAATGTATTAAATGCTATTGGAGGTTCATCAGCAGCACAAAAATTAGTAGAGTTTGGTACATCTAATAATCTTGATGGTGTTTTAAAACAGCTTCATAATCTTGGTATTGATAATGCTGATTTTACATCAGAGCAGGTTTCTAATCTTATTGTAGATTTTCTTTATAAATTAAATCCTGTTCAGTGGAGTAATCTTGCTTCTACATTCCCAGATGCAGCTGATAAGATTAAGGTTGCTGCATCTCAGGCTGAGAATATTAATAACTTTTTAGGTATTAACCTTTCTACAGCTCCAAGTTCTATGGGATTTGTTCCTAATGTTTATTGGATCATTCCTATTTTAGCTGGTTTATTCCAGTATCTTAGTGCTAAGCTCATGTCAACTACCAACCAGGCTATGACTGATGGTAATGATCAGTCCGCTCAGATGATGAAGAGTATGAATCTTATGATGCCTCTTATGTCTGTTTGGTTCTGTTTTACATTTGCTTCAGGTATTGGTTTATATTGGTGTGCATCATCTGGTGTTATGATTCTCCAGCAGTTATTCTTAAATAATTATTTTAAGAAATTCTCTGATAAGGAATTGATTGAAAAGTCAATTGCAAAGGCTAATGCTAAACGTGCAAAGAAGGGTTTGGCACCTATCAATGAGAAGACTGTTGAAAATCGTATTATGGCTGCAAAACAGAAGGCTGAGGCTACTGAGTCAAATCGTTTAGAGGTTATTGCAAAACAGAGTGCAAAAACTAAAGAATCTATAGAATATTATAATCGTAATGCTAAGCCTGGTTCATTAGCTTCTAAAGCTAATATGGTTCAGCTTTATAACGAGAAGAATGAAAAGAAGAACAGCAAGTAAAGAGGGATGATATGGAAAAAATCAGAGTTTCAGCAAAAACAAAAGATGAAGCTATAACAAAGGCCCTGATTCAGCTTGGAATTACTTCTGACAGGTTAAATTACAATGTTATAGTTGAAGGTAAAGCAGGTTTATTTGGAATTGGTGCTAAACCATGGATTATTGAAGCTTCTGTGAAGGAGTCTTTTAATGATAAAGAAATTGACAAATTAGAGAAGGATATTAACAAGATCAAAGAGAATACTGCATCTGTTGCTGCTATTAGTGATAAAAAGCCTGATAGTACATCTAAAGCAGATTCAGAAAAAAATGATTCTAAGAATTTTGATAATGTTAAAGAGTCTTCAAAAGATGTTTCATCATCAAATAAGGATAAACATCAGAAGTCTGATAAAGATAAAAAATATCGTAAACATGAAAGATATTCTGGTAAAGATACTCCAATAGATAATAGTGCCAAAGCTGAAGAAAAGAAGCAGCATGAAATTAAGCCTATTTCAGAAGAGGAAGCAAATAGTGCTATACATGATGCTGAAGAATTTATAGTCAGTGTTTTAAATGGCATGAATATGGAGGTTAATACAAAGTCTTCATTTGACCATAATACTAATGAACTTCTTATCAATCTTGAAGGTTCAGATATGGGCGTTCTTATTGGTAAGAGAGGTCAAACACTTGATTCTTTACAGTATTTAACTTCTCTCGTTGTAAACAAAAATCATAAGGAAGATTATATACGTATCAAGATTGATACTGAGGATTATCGTTCAAGAAGAGAGGCTACTTTGCGTAATCTTGCAAGAAATATTGCTTATAAGGTTAGAAGAAGTCGTAAGGCTGTTGCGCTTGAGCCAATGAATCCTTATGAGAGACGTATTATTCATAGTGCTCTTCAGAACGATCGTTTTGTAACAACAAAATCTGAAGGTGAAGAACCTTTCAGACATGTAATTATTTTTATGAAGAGAAAAGAACGTAAGAACTTTTCAAAGGATGAATCTTTTACCAAGAAGGATGTTCAAAATAACATTGTTTCATCTGAAGTAGAAGATAAGTCTATAGAAAATAATTAAGTATCCACATTTTCTATAATTTATATTTTTATTTGTGGATAACCCCTGACAATTTTTTGTTAGGGGTTATTTTTTTTAAAAGAATCATGTAGACTTCTTTTAAATACTTGCAAATAATATATTGTGCTATTAGAATTAGTTGAGTTTTTATTAAGTACAGGGTATGAGTCTGAAAGGAGCTTTTATGATAAATGATACAATCTGCGCACTTGCCACAGCAGCTGTTGAATCTGGTATCGGTATTATACGTATAAGTGGTCCAAAGGCAGTATCAATTGCTTCTTTATTTATAAAATCTAAAAGTGGTAATAATGTAGATATATCAGAAAGTCATAGGATCAAATATGGATTTGTATTTTCAGATGGAGAGCCTTTAGATGAAGTTTTGATCATGACAATGCTAGCTCCTAAATCATTTACTGGTGAAGATACAGTGGAGATTGATTGTCATGGCGGCGTTTTAATGATGCATAAGATTTTGGATGTTGCTGTTAGAAATGGTGCTAGACTTGCTGAACCTGGAGAGTTTACAAAGAGAGCATTTCTCAATGGACGTATTGATCTTTCTGAAGCAGAGGCAGTTGGTGATCTTATTAATTCGGAAAACGAATATGCGCTTAAAGCATCCATTAATCAATTAAGAGGATCTGTTTCTGATAAGATAAAAAAATACAGAGCACAAATACTTGAAGATGATGCTTATATTGAGGCTGCTTTAGATGATCCTGAACATATTTCTTTAGAAGGGTTTAAGGAAAAGCTTTATACTCACATAAATTCTATTATTAAAGAAATAGAGTATCTTATTCAGTCTGCTGATGATGGTAAAAGACTTAAAGAGGGCATTCGTACTGTTATTCTGGGAAAACCTAATGCAGGAAAATCCTCTCTATTGAATCTTTTAGTCGGTAGTGATAGAGCTATAGTTACTGATATTGCTGGAACTACAAGAGATACTTTGGAAGAACATATCAATTTAAAAGGTATTAGTCTGACAATTGTTGATACTGCAGGAATAAGGGATACTCAGGATACAGTTGAAAAAATTGGTGTAGAGAGAGCTCTTGAAGCTGCAGATAATGCGGATTTAATTATATATGTTGTTGATTCTTCTGTACCATTAGACGATTCTGATTATAAGATTATATCTAAAATAGTAAATCATAATAGTATTGTTTTATTGAATAAAAATGATTTAACACCTGTTGTTGAACAATCTGAGCTAGAAAAAATTGTTAATAATCGTGTTTTATCGATTAGTGCAAAAAATAGCCTAGGGATTGAACAGCTTGAAGAAGAAATCTCAAAATTATTCTTTAACAATGAGATAAATTTCAATGATCAAGTCATAATAACTAATCTTAGACACAAAAATTGTCTTATTAATGCAAATGTAGCATTAAAAGAAGTTATTAATTCTATAGAAACCGACATGCCAGAGGATTTTTATACTATTGATATGATGCACGCTTATGAAGAGCTTGGATATATATTAGGAGAAGAGGTTTCTGAAGATTTAATTAATGAAATATTTTCTAAATTTTGTATGGGAAAATAATTCGTAACATCATTTTTTATAGGAGTTTTTAAATATGGCTTTTGTTGAAGAATCATATGATGTTGTTATAGTTGGTGCTGGACATGCAGGTTGTGAGGCTGCTTTAGCATGTGCCAGATTGGGATTAAATACTATAATTTTTACAGTTAGTGTAGATAGTATTGCATTGATGCCTTGTAATCCTAATATTGGAGGAAGTTCAAAGGGGCACCTTGTTAGAGAATTGGATGCTCTTGGTGGTGAAATGGGTAAAAATATTGATAAAACTTTTATCCAATCTAAGATGTTAAATAAATCAAAAGGACCTGCTGTTCATAGTTTAAGAGCTCAGGCTGATAAACAGTCTTATACAAGAGAGATGAGGAAAACGCTCGAAAATCAGGAACATCTTACCATTAGACAAGCTGAGGTTTCAGAATTAATTACAGAAGATATTGAAGACGAGACATTTTCGAAACGCATAACAGGGATAAAAACTACATCTGGTGCAGTTTATCATGCTAAAGCTGTGATTTTATGTACAGGTGTTTATCTTAATGCTAGGTGTTTGACTGGTGATTTGATTGAACATACTGGTCCTAATGGATTAAGAGCTGCAACACATCTTACAGATTCTCTTAAAAATAAAAACATACGTATGTTTCGCTTTAAAACAGGAACTCCTGCAAGAGTTGATAAGCGAACACTAGATTTTTCAAAATTTGAAGTTCAAAAAGGAGATATACCTGTAATTCCTTTTTCATTTTCAACTAAATTTGATGAAGTACAAAAGGAACAGGTTGATTGTTGGCTAGTTTATACCAATGAAAATACACATAATATCATTAGAAATAATATAAGTAGATCACCTATGTTTAATGGTTCCATTGAAGGAGTTGGACCAAGATATTGTCCTTCAATAGAAGATAAGGTTATGAAATTTCCTGATAAGAATCGTCATCAAATCTTCATTGAACCTGAGGGACTTTATACTAATGAAATGTATTTGAGTGGTATGTCTAGTTCAATGCCTGAGGATGTTCAGTATGAAATGTATCATAGTATGGAAGGTTTTGAAAACGTTCATATTGTTAGAAATGCATATGCTATTGAGTATGATTGTATTGATTCGACTCAGTTAAAATCAGATCTTGAATTTATGGATATTAGTGGTCTTTTTGCTGCTGGTCAGTTTAATGGTTCATCTGGATATGAGGAAGCCGCGGTTCAGGGACTAATGGCAGGTATTAACGCTTCTATGAAAATATTAAATCGAGAACCAATTGTATTGGATCGGTCACAAGCTTATATTGGTGTTTTAATTGATGATTTAGTTACTAAAGAAAATTTTGAACCTTATCGTATGATGACAAGTCGTTCTGAGTACAGACTATTGTTAAGACAAGATAATGCAGACATCAGGTTGCGCAAGATTGGTCATGATATAGGACTTGTTTCTGATGAAGATTATGATGCTACTTGTAAAAAAATGAGTATGATAGATAATGAGGTTTCTCGATTAAAGAATACTTTTATTGGTAATAGTGATTTAGTTAATGATTTTCTTGTTGAACACAATTCTAATCCTCTAAACTCTGGAATTTCATTAGCTGAATTAATTAAGAGACCAGAACTTGATTATGATATTATTAAGCCTTTAGATAAAGATAGGCCCGATCTTCCTTATAGTGTCAGAGAGGAAGTTGGAATAGAAATCAAGTATGAAGGTTATATAAAAAGACAACTAGCACAAGTGGATGGCTTTAAGCGCCTTGAGACTAAAAAGATACCTAAAGATATTGATTACAATACCATATCAAACTTAAGATTAGAGGCCAGACAAAAACTTTCGAAGATTAAACCAGAAAATATTGGTATGGCAAGTAGAATTTCTGGTGTAAGTCCTGCTGATATTAGTGTGTTGCTGATTTATATTGAATCGTATAAACATAATTCAAATTAGTTTTAAAATTATACTATAATATCCTCCAGAATGTTTCACGTGAAACATTCTGGAGGATATTATGAATAGGAGAGAATATGACAGATACTTTTTACAATGATATGAAATATAATTCAGATAAATTAGGTATAGAATTAACCGATGTACAAATTAATCAATTATATAAATTTTATGAAATGCTAGTAGAAAAGAATAAAGTAATGAATTTAACTGCAATAACAGAAGAACATGATGTTGTTGTTAAACACTTTATAGATTCTATGAGTATATATGGTGTTGAGATTGATAAAAAACTAGTTACAAAAGATTTTTTTAATGGTAAGAGTCTTATTGATGTTGGTACAGGTGCTGGATTCCCTGGACTTGTTCTTAAAATTGTATTTCCAAAATTAAATGTAGTTTTGTCTGATTCTTTAAACAAGAGATTGAATTTTATCAATGAAGTAATTACAGAATTACAGATGAACAAAATACTGTTAGTTCATGGTAGGGCAGAAGATTTAGCAAGAGATAAAAACTATAGAGAAAAATTTGATTTTGCAACTTCAAGAGCTGTTGCAAACCTATCAACTCTCACAGAATATGATTTACCATTTGTAAAAATTAACGGATTTTTCATAGCATATAAATCTGGTAAAATAGAAGATGAGCTATATAATGCTGAACATGCGATAAAAGTATTGGGGGGGAATATAGTTAATACTGTAAATTTCAAATTAACTGATGATGAAACGGATAGATCATTCGTTATTATCAAGAAGGTTAGTACGACACCTAAAACATATCCAAGAAAAGCAGGAACACCTTCTAAAATGCCTCTTTAAATATATAGATTATACAGAGCTTAATCCTTATTACTAAAATTATAAGGATTAAGCTCTTTTTATGACAAATGTTAATTTATAAAACAGATGTTAAATGTATATAATGTGATTATAAAAGCACTAATATAATATGTTGCAAAAATTGACACCATACAGACAATGAAGTAAAATAACGTTGCTTTAGTAATTTTCTTGATTTTAGAAAAAACACAATTCTGATGTTTCACGTGAAACATTCTTAACTTAAACTCACAAGTAAAAATGAATATGATATATATTTGCAGTTTAAAAATATATTATATAGGAAGTCGGATATAGGCATTATAGAATAAGAAGTGCAATATATCTATGTAAATATAAAATTCACAAAAATTGATTGGGAGAAATATGGGTAGGATAATTGCTATTACAAATCAAAAAGGTGGAGTTGGAAAAACAACTACAGCAATAAACTTGGCAGCGACTTTGGCTGAGGCTAATCAAAGAATATTATTATTGGACTTTGATCCACAGGGTAACGCAACAAGTGGATTTGGAATTGAAGAAGATAATATAGAGCATACAATATATGATGTAATGACAGAAGAATGTTCAATGGACGAAGCAATATTAGTTGATGTTATAGATAATCTCGATTTACTTCCTTCGGACATGAATTTAGCTGCAGCAGATGTAGAATTTGCTGAGCAAGAGGATAAAAATCTCATATTGAAGAAACTGCTAAAAGAATATATCAATAGATATGACTACATATTAGTAGACTGTCCTCCAAGTTTAGGAACAATTACAGTAAATGCATTAACAGCTGCAAATTCAGTAATCATTCCAATTCAATGTGAGTATTACGCGTTGGAAGGATTAAATCAGGTACTTAATACTATAGGGATTGTACAACAAGGATTAAATCCAGATTTAGTTATTGAGGGAATAGTATTTACAATGTATGACAGCAGAAATAAACTGTCACAGCAAGTTGTAGAAACTGTACGTCAAAACTTTCAGGGTAGTATATATGAAACACTTATACCAAGAAATGTAAGATTAGCAGAGGCTCCAAGCCATGGTTTACCGATAACTTTGTATGAATCATCATCAACTGGAGCGGATAGCTATAGAAAACTAGCGGCAGAAGTAATGAGTAAGGGAGACGCAATTTATGGCTAAACAGGAAAGAGGACTTGGAAAAGGTCTTAATGCAATATTTGGTAATACAAGTAATGTAGATTTAAAGAAGCCAAAGAGTTATAAAACGGTAGCTGAAACTGTTGCAGAGAAAAAGCAAAGTACAGTTTATCAGGAAAACAAAGTGAACTATATAGATGATATAGAAAGAAAGGAACAGAGTGACATAACTGTCAATACAGTAGTTTCAGAAATTCCTAATATTGAGACAGGCAATAAGAATGAAGGAAATGGTGAAATACTAATCAATCTAGGAAGAATACAGCCAGATAAAAATCAGCCAAGAACAAACTTTGATGAGACAAAACTACAGGAACTAGCAGACTCCATTAAAGAACATGGAGTCATTACACCTATAATAGTAAAAGAAAATGGACCATTTTATGAGATAATCGCTGGTGAAAGAAGATGGAGAGCTGCAAGATTAGCCGGATTGAAAGAAATACCAGCGATAATAAAAAATGTTGATGAAAAGACAGGAAGAGAAATGTCTATCATCGAGAATATTCAAAGAGATGATCTGAATCCTGTAGAAGAAGCATTAGCCTTTCAATCTCTAATTGATGATTACGGTTTAACACAGGAGGAAGTAGCAACAAGAGTATCAAAAAACAGATCAACTATAACTAATAGTCTGCGACTTTTGAAATTGGATGCAGAAATATTAGATATGCTTAAAGATGGAAGTATAACACAGGGACATGCACGTGCATTATTAGTTATAGAAGATAAGGAACTTAGGAAGAAGATTGCAGATAGATGTGCAAAAGAAAATCTATCAGTTAGAGAAATAGAAGCATTAGTTAAACTTGATAAATTATCAAAAGATAAAAAGAATAAAGCAATAACACCTGAAGCAGAAGAACTACAGAGGTTAAAAGTATTATATAAAGATCTTGAAAAGAAGATGAAAGCCAAGCTAGGCACAAAAGTTTCAATAGTTCCTAAAAATAAGGATAAGGGAGTACTGCAGATTGAATATTACTCACAGGATGATTTAGATAGACTTTATATGATATTAAATTCAAGTAGGGATGAATAATTAGGGAGATAAAGAAAATATGTTAGATAATCAGATAATTCTACTTGCAGTAGCAGGCGCAGGATTATTGCTTTCAATGATTTCACTCATTATTGCCGTAAATGCAAATGTCAGATATAAGAGATTATATAGACAATATGACTACTTTATGAGAGGTAAGGATGCTGAAACACTAGAAGATTATTTTATTGAATTACAGAGACATGTTGAAACGTTGGAAAAAGAAGATCAGAAAAACAAAGATTTGATACGTGTTTTAAATAAAAATATACGTGCATCTTTTCAGAAGTTTGGATTGATAAAATACAATGCTTTTGGAGGATTAGGTGGCAATATGTCATTTGCTATTGCAATGCTTGATTACACAAATACAGGATTTGTTATTAATTCTATACACTCTCGAGAGGGATGTTTTCTCTATGTAAAAGATGTAGATGCAGGAACTACGGAAGTTGAACTCGGATCAGAAGAGAGATTGGCGTTAGAACAAGCATTAGGATATAGAGAGAAAGAACAAAAGTGAAAAAACATACGATCAATATAATAAAAAGGGTAATGATAATGAGCGGCATTTTTATTGCTGCTCTTCTTATTTATTTCTTTGTTTCGTATTCAACAATGGAACATTCAAATGAAATAAGAAGTAATATGAGTGAGTCTACATTACCAATAATATATGTAAAAACAGAGAATTATCTTATAAATGCCATGCATGCTTATACTCAGGATATGGGAAATAAGGCTGCAAGAGATATGATTACTGTATTACCAGAAGACAGAAAACTAAATCTAGTGATACAAGAATACAATAATATGGTAACAAGTATTAATTATGAAATTAGATCATTAGATTTGAGCCATCTTATTGAAAATGGAAAAATAGAAGAGATCAATAGAGTAGAAGGTAATACAAATATTACTGTACCTATACAAAATTTAATAAAAAAGGATAAAGAATATTTATTAAAGTTAACACTAGATACAGGAGAAAAATCATTTAATTATTATACGAGAATAGTATGGACAGATAATGACTATACAAATAAAATTCAGCAGCTGGCGCTAAGTTTTACAGCAGGAACATTTGAAGAAGGCAGTTCAAAAAATATAACTCAATACCTAGAGACAACAGAAATTGCAGACAATAGTACATTTGCACATTTAAACCTCCACAATAGTTATAATCAGATAACCTGGGGTGATTCCGGAATGAAATCAAAAGGTCAATATTATGTAACTATAAAAGAATACAGTGGTGTAATGAGTGAAGTACAAGTGCAGTATGAAACAACTGCGATAGACGAAAATAACATAGAACATGAGTACACAAATGAGGATAATTACATATTCAGGTATGATCCAAGCAGAATTTATATCATGAACTATGATAGAAAAACCAATGAGGTATTTCAATTTGCACAATCAAGTATTAAAAATAAAAAACTAGTATTAGGAATTGAAAACCAAGATGAAATAAATATCCAAAAGTCAAATAATGAACAATATATTGGGTTTAAATCTAATAAAGAGCTATATGTATATGATCAAAAAAATAGAAATATGATAAATATATTCAGTTATAGATCGGATGCAGGAGATATTAGATCAAATTATAATGAGCACGATATTAAGATAATTTCTGTTGAGGATGATGGTAACGTTCAGTTTTTAGTATATGGATACATAAATAGAGGAAAGCATGAAGGTAATAATGGAATAATTTATTACACATATGATGCAAATAAAAAAACAGTAATAGAAAATTTTTTTATAGGAATTGCTGACTCATTTGGAAAAATAAAAGAAGATATTAATAGACTTACATACTTGTCCACAAGCGGAATGCTATATCTGTATAGTAAAGGTAGTGTATTTGGAGTAGATACCAGTAGCTTGGAGGTTTTAACAATCATTTCAGGACTTGAGGATGAAGAATTTTCGAGTTCATATAATAATCAATATATTGCTTATCAGGATCCTGAAGCCATAGATATATATCATTCAAAAAAAATATCGCTGATGAATCTAGAGAATAATACAACTATAGATATTACTCAGGGTACAAATTATATAAGAGTATTTGGCTTTAATGAAAATGATTTGATATATGGTGAAATTAATGCGGAATATGCAGATAAATTTACAATAGATCATGATATCCCAGTGAGTGCTATACATATAATAGGTCCAGACTCTAAGGAGAAGACAAACTATGTAAAAGAAGGATTATATTTTACTAATGTTAATGTAAATGAGAACAGAATACAGTTTAATGAAATAGAAATTGATGCGTATGGAAAGTATCAGTCTGCTGGTAGTGACACAATAATATCAAATAAGAAAAAAGAAACTTTAGAGTCAAATGGCGTAGCAACATATAAAGATAGTAAGTTTGGAAAAATCTGGTATATAGAAATAAAGGATATAGGAGATAAAAAAGTTAAGATAATATCTCCTGAGAGTTTTTCATTGGAAAAAGCATCATCTATAGAACTTAATGTAGAAGCAATTCAAAATAAAACTCCAAAATTTTATGCTTATTCATTAGGACATTTTATAGAAAGTACAAGATCTTTGTATGATGCTTATACAACGATTTACGATGATTATGGATATATAACAGATGAAAATGGGAACATTGTTTGGAACAGAGCTGATAAGAACACAATAGTTAAGATAAAAAATGCAACAGACAAGATGAGTACAATAATACCACTCATAAATGAAATAGGTAACATTAAAGAATATGATGACTTTGTTATGATTAATGCTACAGGTATTGATATGAACTCTGCATTATATTATCTAAATAAGGGATATCCAATAATAGTTTTTATTAATGGAAGAGAAAATTTGATAACAGCATATGATCAGTATAATGTAACAATCTACGATATCGCAGAAGCAATTGAAAGCATAGTAGGTAGAGAAGATGCGGAAACATTAATACAGAACAACCAAAGACACTTCATTGCTGTTATACCTAAATAATGTTAAAAGAACATAAATAGGGTTTACAAAGATCTTGAAGGTTTTGCCAAACAGATTGAGGGGCAGACTGGAGGGTCTGTCATAAAGTATGAAATTAAAAAACTGGAGGCTATAGTGTATAAACTATAACTTCCAGTTTTTTTAACAATAAACGAATGAGTAGTTATGGAATCTTAAAGACATAATAATTAAATAAATTTGAAAATATCAGATAGTAATTTAGAGATTGCAACAATCAATAAAATTATCAGATAGTTAATCAAATACTGCAATTATCAATTAGATTGTCAGATAATAATGCAAACTGATGAAGTGTAAGAGCCTCACCTCTGACAGTATCTGATAAATCCATTTTGCGTAAAGCAGAAAGAGTAGCATCCTTTGGTATACCAGCTCCAGAGAATAATGCATTGAGCAAGGTTTTACGTCTTTGGCCAAAAGCTGCTTTAATGATGGAGAACATCCACTTATCATTGATAACTTTAACTGGTGGATCAACATGTTTGGTTAGACGGATTACAGCTGACCCAACATTAGGTCTAGGTATAAAACAATTTGGAGGTACCAACTGTATAATCTCAGGCACAGAATAGTATTGTACTGCAAGAGACAATGCTCCATAGTCTTTGGTGCCAGGACCTGATTGCATACGGTCTGCTACCTCTTTCTGTACCATGACTGTGATAGAGTAAAGAGATGCATTACTCTCAAAAAGACCCATAATAATAGGTGTGGTAATGTAATAAGGAAGATTGGCAACAACCTTTATTGGATTACCACTATTGTAATTTAAGATTATATCGTTAAGGTCAAGCTTGAGAACATCTGAATGTATAACTGAAACATTAGAATAATCTTTTAGCGTCTCATTTAGGATAGGTATAAGATTAGCATCGATTTCTACAGCCACAACATGACCAGCTGCATCAGCAAGTGCTTGAGTCATGGTACCTATACCAGGTCCAATCTCCAAAACACAATCATCTTTAGTAATATTGGAGCTAGTAATAATGTTTGATAGAACGTTTTCATCAATAAGAAAATTTTGTCCAAAACGTTTTTGAAATTTAAAATCATTCTTCTGGATGACCTTTATAGTTTCCTGTGGATTAATTAATTTACTCATAAACCTCTAAAAATCAATAAAAAATACAACTATGTCAAAACAGATTTTAACATAGTTGTATTATCCTTGCGAGTAATAAAAGTAACATATTTAAAAACAAAAAATCACTGTTAACAGTAACTTGTGATTAATCCTTGCGTGAAAAAACCTTTACTGAGCGAAGCTTTTTTAAATAGTGATAGTTAGCAACCTTTTCAATAAAAATAGATGCAGTAGCAAAACACTCTTGTGTGGCAACAATTTTATCACTCAGTGTAAGAAGATAACCAAGTCTGGATGTAGGTATAGAGGTAGAAAGCGGGAACATATGACTCCAAATTGCCTTTTTCTCCACACTAGAAAGATAAAATCCCTCTTGCTCAGAATTAATAACAGCATCCTCTGGATGATAAAAGCAATACCATCTGCCACCATGAATATCCTTATCTTCTTTATGATAATCAATAAGGCAGAAATCATGTAAGAGACCAACTCTTGCAGCACTGTCAGGGTCGACGCCGCATTTTGATGCCAGATTGGACGCCATAAGTGCAACTCGTACAGAATGATCATATGTATTTGTACTACCATGTCTGGGGACATCCTTTAACTGTAGGTAGTTTGAGTTACAGGTTATATGTTTATACTTATCAGTAAAAGATAATTCTTTATTAGTTAATTCCATGGTTAAATCTCTCTTTATAACAACTTAATGCCATTAGTTATAATAACTACAATCGGAGTAATTGATTAAGAATATAAGTCAAATACAGTAACTATTCAATGCTATTCACAAAATCTTTACAATAATTAATGATTTAGAAACCATCAATGGTTGAAGGAGAAAGAAAAAATATCAAATTTTTCTTAAATTGGAATAAATTATTCAGTTTTATTAGGAGTAATGTATATTGATGCAGATTAAAAATGTGACTAAACTAGACAACGTTAATTAATTATATGGGGAGGAATGTGCAATGTGGATCATGTATGCACGGCAAAAGAGTTAATTAACGACTATAAAGGTGAGGAAAATAATAATATATATTACTGAGTATGAGAAAATTTTATCTTAAATATAAGTCTATAGTTATAGATATAGAAACGATACTGGCAGTAGTACTGGTATTTCTGTCAATGCTTTTGATGTTCAGTGTTAAGTGGTTATTGTCCACATGGTCTGAGCTAACTGTTGATGAAATAATATATCATATGGTTGCTCCGTTACAGGGGACCAGTACTGCGATGCTGAATGAGTATATTAAGCATTGTACAGTTCCGGCGGTGCTGGTATCTATCGTTCTGATTGCAATATTTTTCGTTTACAGGAAAAAGAGGGCATATGGTTATGCTTTGGTTTTAGCATTCGCCAGCTCCTTTTTTACAACAGGTTTTACAGTTATCAATGCCTGGGATGATCTGGATTTAGGAACATATATTGTATCACAGTTTGAAAAGTCAACTTTTATAGATGACAACTATGTGGACCCAAAGGATGTAAAGATTGAATTTCCAAACAAAAAAAGAAATCTTATATATCTCTTTATGGAATCCACAGAGGTGACATTTGCAGATGAGAGTTCCGGGGGTGCATTTAAAGAAAATACTATTCCTGAGCTTACAGAAATAGCAAAGGAGAATGAGGATTTTTCTGGAGATGATGGCAGGATAAACGGTGGTTACTCCATGCCAGGATCAACATGGACTATGGGTGCCATGTTTGCTCAGACGTCTGGATTGCCATTAAAGATATCAATAGATAAAAACGCTATGGATTCTCAGACAACATTTTTTCCTGATATCCTAACATTAGGAGATATTTTAAATGAGCAGGGATACACACAGGAATTGATGCTTGGCTCTGTAGGATATTTTGGTGGAAGAAAGTTATATTTCCAGAGTCATGGAAATTACGCAATAAAAGATTACAGCTATTGGAAAAAGCAGCATAAATTTGCATCAGACTATTGGGTCAACTGGGGATTTGAGGATAAAAAATTATACGAGTATGCAAAGGAAGAGTTGGGTACTCTGTCAAAAGGAAATCAGCCATTTAACCTGACATTACTGACGGTAGATACACATTTTCCTGATGGATATGTATGTGATATCTGTCCACATAATTTTGATGATCAGTATGCGAATGTTTACAACTGTGCATCTCAGCAGGTAAAGGAGTTTATTGACTGGTGTAAGACTCAGGATTGGTATGACAATACAACTATTGTAATAAGTGGTGATCATCCAACAATGGATCATGATTTTTGTAATGATGTTTCCAAGGATTACGAAAGAACAGTATATACAGCTTATATCAACTCAGCTGTGGATACTCAGATAAATAGAAGAAGAAACTTCACAACCTTTGATGATTTTCCAACAACACTTGCAGCTATGGGTGTCAACATTGATGGGAACAGACTAGGTCTAGGTACAAACTTGTTTTCTGATGCAGAAACATTGTCAGAGAAATATGGAAGACAATATGAGAAAAATGAGCTTGAAAAGAAATCCGAACTTATGGTGAAGCTCGGTAAGATAGATAAAGAGGCTGCAATTGAATCCAAGGAAGCTAAAGAACTGAAGGAAAAAGAGAAAAAAGAAAAGGAAGCTAAAGAAGCATTAGAAAGTGCTGAAAGCACAGAGACAAAATAATTGAAAATGAAATAGTGATAATATAAATGATAAGAGCCGGTGTCGTGATGACATCGGCTTTTATCATTTAGTAGAAAGACGATTTAGATATCCTAATTTATCATTAAGCGCAAAGACTATTAAGTTATCCTTATTTATTATTAAATAGCAAGACGATTTAGTAATCATGCTTTATAATTAACAGACAAAACTATGAGGTACACCTTTTGTTATGGTCAATGATGTAATCAACGGCGTCAAGGATACCATCATCTAAGATAGAAGGGCAAATATAGTTTGCTACATCCTTACATTCTTTTTTAGCATTGCCCATAGCGATACCTATACCGCAGTGCTGGATCATCTCTACATCATTCCATCCATCACCTATAGCAGCACACTCAGAAAGCGAAAAATTGTAATGCTTTAGTATAGCATCTATGCCTGATATTTTTGTTATACCTTTTTTAGTGAGATCGAAACTGAGACCATCTGACCAACGTACCAACTGACATCCTGGCAGCAGGTGCTCAAGTTTTTTTGACTCCTCAAAATCCATGACAGGGATGAGCATAAAAACAGGATTATCCAAGGCACGTTTTGGATCAACAGTAGGAGGTGTAGTAGATTTGATCTCTGAGAGTACCTGCATTAACTCTTCTGTTACAAAATTGGCATATATGTAACGCTCCTCCTCAAATAGACAGGAGAATGGCTCCTCATTACACAGATCAAGAACAGTCTGGATCTGCTCTCTGGTAATCTGTATTTTCTGAACGCATGTACCATTTAGTGGATCGAAATAACAGAATGGCTCACTAGAATGTGTCAGATCAAAAATGTAATTATCAGAATGGATATAATGCTCATTGTTATCGATCGCCCTGTCAACAATATCTGTATCCAAAACATAGCAGTATTCACCATCTAATGTGACAAAGGCATCAAAACGCATACCCTCGATAAGATTTTCATTTTTTAATTCCATCCAGTGGCGGCCTGTAGCTATTGCAGTAATTATCCCTGCATCATGTGCTTTTTTTACTGCTATCTGTGCAGATTTTGGAATCTGTCCCGTTTCAAAAGGCCGAAGGGTTCCATCAATATCGAAGAAAATAATTTTAATCATAGTTTGTACTTATTTTTTAATACTATAGTTTTAATCTAAATAAAAACATATTAGAAAAGAATCTGTAGTATAATAACATCGATTCAGAATAATTAAAAGTGAGATGAAAGCAATAGTAATTAACATTTAGTTAAAACGGAGACATTATGAAAGAAAATAAACTGTATACGATGGTCACCTCAAATGATGCAACGATTTTTTGGTACAAGCCTTTAGGTATAACTGAAGAGTCTGAGTACATAGTATATTTGGATGGCAGTGTTTACGGAAGAACCAAAAAAACCCACTATCAGATAAAGAATTTAAAATCCGATCACAAGTATAGAGTTAAAGTTGAGTATACAGTTGGTAAGAAGCAGGACAAGGGAATCAAGATTGATAAGACCAGTTTTGTAACTAATAAGGAAAAGAAGATAATTGACATCACAAAGGCGCCATATAATGCTGTAGGTGATGGCAAAACAATGAATACAAAAGCATTGCAGATGGCAATAGATGAGGCAGGTATAAAGGAGCAGGTATATATTCCTGCAGGGACCTATCTTACGGGGGCATTGCATTTGCATGGTAATCTGGAAATATATCTTGACAAAAAGGCGGTATTAAAGGGAACAGATAATCCAAGGGATTATTTACCAAAAATACCGAGTAGATTTGAGGGCATCGAGATGATGTGCTACTCAAGTCTGATAAATATGGGTACTATGGATCATGAATCGGATACTAATTGTGAGAATGTTCTCATATATGGTGAAGGAACCATAGAGAGTGGTGGAAAAGCACTTGCTCAAAATGTTATAAATGAAGAAAAAAAGAATATAGATTCAAAGAATATAGATTTCAGTGTGTATGAAAAGGTTGAGACATTACCAGGCAGAGTAAGGCCGAGGCTTATAAATATCTCTAATTCAAAAAATGTTAGAATATCCGGACTTAGTTTAAAAAACGGAGCATCCTGGAATGTTCACATGATATATAGTGAGAACATAATCACGGATCATTGCAGCTTTTATTCCGAGGATGTCTGGAATGGCGATGGATGGGATCCTGACTCCAGCCATAACTGCTCTATATTTGCCTGTGATTTTTATACAGGTGATGATGCTATTGCAATAAAATCCGGTAAAAATCCAGAAGGTAACAAGATAAACATTCCTACCAGAAATATAAATATTTTTGACTGTGTAAGTAAGTTTGGACATGGAATAGTTATAGGTTCTGAGATATCTGGAGGAATTGAAAACATAAACATTTGGGACTGCGATATGAGAAACAGCTCCAGTGGATTTGAGGTTAAGGCTACTAAAAAAAGAGGTGGCTATGTACGAAATGTTAGGGTGAGAGACTCAGCCTTTCCTAGAGTTATGTTTCATCAGGTAAGTTACAATGATGATGGAGAGGCAGCAAAACAGTTGCCTTTATGTACTGACTGCAGGTTTGAGAATATCAAGCTGGTTGGAAAATATCTTGATGATGATAAGAAACTGCAGCCTTGCAGTGCAATTGAGATCATTGGATTTGATGACAAAAAAGAACTCATGAGAGACATAGAATTTTGTAATGTAAGTATAGAAAACAAGGCTGGTATATCACTTGTAAATTGTACAGGGGTGAGCCTTGAGAATATAAGTACCAAGGATTGATTTGACAATAAAATAATTAATTTATTTTAATATTAGTGTAGATATCGGAGTTTTCTATCAGGAAAACTCCGATAATTATGATAAGATTTATAATCCTGAACTGAAGGAATCAGGTACAGGCCGCACTAATGACAAACTGAATATGACAGTTATTTTATTAAGTAAAAGGTTTAAGTACTTTTACATCTGAATAAACAGTTAAAATCCCTTTTTAACTACTGAATCACCAAACTTATCTTTTAAAACTTTATTTAGATCCTCAAGCTTTTTCTGTTTAACATTTTTTTGTTTGTAGAGTTCTTTTTCTCTTTCTATTTCGGCAGAATCTCTGATCAGATCCTCGAGGGTCATCTGCCTGTAATCCCCATTATCAAAATTGCTTGTGGATATACACATAAGTCTGATTTTATAACCAAGTCCAAATAAACCAGAGTTTTCAGTGACCTTTTTAAGTGACAGACTCCTGTTTGTTGTATCACTACTTTTATCCAATTTTCCAGATGATTGTTGAGTTATCCCCATTAAGAGCTCATACATGAGATCTTTTGATATGGTGTAAATCTTTTCCTCGGAATTAACTGGATCCACCAGCTTTTTCTGTATGGAGCGACGCTTGAAATCATCTGTTTTTACCGTAAATCCCACTGTGCCAGCATACAGTCCATGCTTTTGCAGACGTTTTGAGACCTGTGCTGCCAAGTGATGTAGTATCTTTATGCCCTCAATATCCACATTGGATGCATCAATATCCACAGATGTAGTCACCTCATTGGAAATGCTTTTAGCCTCCTCGATCTGATCAGAGACGGTACTGTAATTTTTGCCATTTGCAGCACTGTATATATATGAACCGGCGTTAACTCCAAGAGTAGAAATCAAAACTTCAGGCTGCATCTTTGCTGCATCGCCTATTGTGTGAATGCCTATTTTTTGCAGTTTCTCTGCAGTTTTACCGCCGCATCCATAAAGATCTCTGATAGGAAGGGGCCACATTTTATCCTGAATTTCCTCAGGATAAATGGTGTGGATTTTATCTGGTTTCTCAAGATCTGAGCCCATCTTGGCAAGGAGCTTGTTGACTGAAACACCCACATTGACAGTGAAACCAAGGGTATCACGTATCTCATCTTTTATAAGTGCAGCAGCATTTATAGGAAAAGGCAGCAGCTTGTAGATATCCACACGAGACACAGCATCTCCCTCCAGAATGTGGATAACGTCAGGGTCAGTGACAAATAATTTGAGGTTTAGACATTCGCCCTTACTGAGATAGCCGTTTACAGCATCTCTTTCTGCCAATGTTCCATCCACTATCTGCTCAAAAATTGTGGATTTAATAGCCTGCTCTATGCCTGTAAGGTCTAAGAATGCCTCATCAATGGATACTTGCTCCACAATTGGAGCATATTTTTTCAGGATATCAATAAATGCGTGAGAGTATTGCCTGTAGGTGTCGAAATCAGATTTTTGAAGAACTAAATCCGGACATATTTCCAGTGCCTTTACCACAGGCATAGCTGTCTTGATACCGAGACGTGCAGCAGGTATGGATTTTGCAGTTATGATCCCATGACGGGTTTTAACATTACCACCGATAGCAGATGGAATGGTACGCAGATCTACAGCGGTTGGATCCTCTTTAAGTTGTTTGACGGCAGTCCAGCTAAGAAATGCGGAGTTGACGTCTATATGTAAAATAGTATTACTCATAAAATCCCTGAATAAATGTTGAAAATACGTAGTGTATAATTTTAAAAAATGTAGTGTGTTACTGATAGAAAAATGTAGTGTATAGCTGCTGAAAATATGAGGTGTTTAACTGTTAATGATAATTATACAGATAATTATACATTATTGAAGTGATGCCTTGATATTTGAATTGTGAAAGGAACCAAAATGAAAATGAATGAAAAAAAGTGAATCGAAAAGAGATATTGCATAAAAAATCACCTAAAAATTAGGTAAAAATGCAGGCTAGGAAATTGTTAAATTTTAGATTAAGTTAGTGACATTAACCGTAAGTAGTGTATAATAATACGCGGGTAAAGTGTAAGCGTTTTACCTAAATGTGGATTAATGGGATATGATTAGGGCCCTATTTAATCCTTTTTACTGGCAATTTAAAGAGAAAGAGGTAGAAACAGAATGGCAAAGATTGATTTAACTAAGTATGGCATTACTGGCACAACAGAAATAGTTTACAATCCTTCATACGAAGATCTCTACAAGGAGGAGAAAAAGGCAGGCCTTGAGGGATATGAGGTTGGATACGATACAGAGCTTGGCGCTGTAGATGTTTTCACAGGTATTTATACAGGTCGTTCTCCTAAAGATAAGTACATCGTTATGGATGAGAAATCAAAGGACACTGTATGGTGGACAACAGATGAGTATAAGAACGACAACCATCCAATGTCAGAGGAGACATGGGCAGTTGTTAAGGAGCTTGCTAAGAAAGAGCTTTGTAACAAGAGACTTTTTGTTGTAGATGCATTCTGTGGAGCTAACAAGGATTCTCGTATGGCTGTTCGTTTCATTATGGAGGTTGCTTGGCAGGCACACTTTGTAAAGAACATGTTCATTACTCCAACAGCTGAGGAAGAGGCTAATTTTGAGCCTGATTTCGTAGTATATACAGCCTCAAAGGCTAAGGTTGAGAACTACAAGGAGCTCGGACTTAACTCTGAGACTTGCGTAGCATTCAATGTTTCAAGCAAGGAGCAGGTGATCCTCAACACTTGGTACGGTGGTGAGATGAAGAAGGGTATGTTCTCTATGATGAACTACTTCCTTCCACTTAAGGGTATGGCTTCAATGCACTGCTCAGCTAATACAGATATGAACGGTGAGCACACAGCTATTTTCTTTGGTCTTTCAGGAACAGGTAAGACAACTCTTTCAACAGATCCTAAGAGACTTCTTATCGGTGATGACGAGCACGGCTGGGATGATAACGGCGTATTCAACCTTGAGGGTGGATGCTATGCAAAGGTTATCAACCTTGATGCTGAGGCTGAGCCAGATATCTACAATGCAATCAAGAGAAACGCTCTTCTTGAGAACGTAACAGTTGCAGAGGATGGCAAGCTTGATTTTGCTGATAAGACTGTAACTGAGAACACTCGTGTATCATATCCTATCGATTTCATTGAGAAGAATGTTAAGAAGGTAAATCCAGTATCTGCAGGTCCACAGGCTGATAATGTTATCTTCCTTTCAGCAGATGCATTTGGAGTACTTCCTCCAGTATCTATCCTTACACCAGAGCAGACACAGTACTACTTCCTTTCAGGATTTACTGCTAAGCTTGCTGGTACAGAGCGTGGTATCACAGAGCCAACTCCTACATTCTCAGCTTGCTTTGGTCAGGCATTCCTTGAGCTTCATCCAACAAAGTATGCTCAGGAGCTTGTTAAGAAGATGGAGAAGTCAGGTGCCAAGGCTTATCTTGTAAATACAGGATGGAATGGAACAGGAAAGAGAATCTCTATCAAGGATACTCGTGGAATCATTGATGCAATCCTTAATGGTGATGTTCTCAAGGCTCCTACAAAGAAGATTCCTTACTTTGATTTTGAGGTTCCTACAGAGCTTCCAGGTGTTGATTCAGGTATCCTTGATCCTCGTGACACATATGCAGATGCTGCACAGTGGGAGGAGAAGGCAAAGGATCTTGCTGCTAGATTCCAGAAGAATTTTGTTAAGTATCAGGGTAATGAGGCTGGTAAGGCGCTTGTTAAGGCAGGTCCACAGCTTTAATTTAAAACTTATTCAGATTAATACTAAAGAGATGGGTGTACATAGCACTCATCTCTTTTTTTACGCAATAATATATATAAATGATGGATTAATTTGAACAAGTGATATTGATTATAACTTATAAAAGGTGTTAAAATATCTAAATAGAATGTATGAGAGCAATAGTATATATGTGCAAATTGTAAAGCATACTAACTCGATAAAGCTTTAAATATTAGCAGATTTAATAGTAGGGGGGATTACTTATGGCTGATGTAAATGAAGTTGAGAAAAAAAGAGTGAGTATAAAGGAAAAACTAGCAAACCCTGAAACTGGATTTGAATATGCTTTATCCATTATATCAGGTAAGTTTAAGATGACTATCCTATATACATTATCTGTGTATCCTACAGTAAGATTTAACGAGTTACAAAGATATGTCCATGACATATCTTATAAAACATTAAGCAGAAACTTAAAAGAACTTGAGGCAGCAGGTCTCATTAACAGAAAAGAATATGCTCAGATACCTCCAAAGGTAGAGTACTCTCTTACACAGGATGGTCAAAGTATGATAGTGATACTGGATCAGTTCTCTGCCTGGGGTGAAAATCATATGGCTAAACGTAAAAAAGCGTGAAGGAAACTTCACGCTTTTCTAATATTTAAAAAGTGTAAGGGCAAAAAAGATATTACAAAGGGTATTACATCTGTCAAGTGTACTAATCATGTTATGTAAGTAAAAAAATATTTAAACTAACATAAAATGAATTATTGTATTGATCAATCGCTCATAGCTTTTTTAATTGCGGAAAGGAGATCACTGTACTCCTCGTATGCAGGAATATCAGGATAATCAGCTTTTATCTTGTCTGTGCTTCTAAAGAGGAATCCAGCCTTGGATGCCTGAATCATACCAAGATCGTTGTAGCTGTCACCGGATGCTATAGTATCATATCCGATAGACTGGAGAGCCTTGACAGTTGTTAGCTTGGACTTGTCGCAACGCATTTTAAATCCTGTAATCTCTCCACCTGGTGCAACCTCTAAGGTATTACAGAAAAGGGTTGGATTACCAAGTTTTTTCATAAGAGGTGAGGCAAACTGCTCGAAAGTGTCAGAAATAAGTATGACCTGAGAAAATGAGCGAAGCTCGTCAAGGAAGTCCTTGGCTCCGGGAAGTGGATCTATGGTTGCAATTACATCCTGAATTTCCTTAAGCCCTAGACCGTGTTCCTTTAAAATACCAAGTCTCCATCTCATAAGCTTGTCATAATCTGGCTCGTCTCTAGTGGTCTTTTTGAGCTCTGGAATACCACTGGCCTGAGAGAATGCAATCCAGATCTCAGGTACCAATACACCTTCCACATCTAAACAAGTAATGTACATAATTTATCTCCTCTTATATAGAAAAATTTAGATATAACATAGTTAATAAAATATTTTAAAAATCAGATACAGATAAAAACATCTATAAGTCCGTGAAATAACTTAGTTATTTGCCATTAATCTCAGGTGATTGATAGTAGGGAGTTTACTGTCTATCCATTTATAAATATTGCCCCTGACCTCATCTTTGTTTGTTTCCCAGATCATTTCATGTCTCTTGCCAGGATAGATCCTCATTGTTACATCATGTCCCGTAGCATGTAGCCAGGCATAAACTGTAGCAGGTCCCTTGCCGTACTCACCAACAGGATCAGCACCACCTGCAAAAATATAAATAGGGATGATTGGAACGTTGACAGCCCATTTATCCTCACGGACAGAGATAAGTCCCTTTACCATCTCACAGTAAGCACCAATAGTAAAGCTGGTGGACAAAGGGTCCATAGCATGTTGCCTGCATACATCCTCATCGGTGCAGCACCAGGCGCCAGCATTCACAGGATCAACTATATCCTTATTAAATAGATAAGTCATGAACTCACCGTATTTTGTGGCAGGTGATAGATGTCCATGCAGCTTGATATCCGCCTGGAGGACTCCATATGCGGAGTAAAGGGAATAATTAAAGCCGGCTGTTCCGCTAAGAATCAAAGCGTCAACATCTGCAGGGAACTTGATAACATATGAACGAACCACAAAGGATCCCATAGAATGTCCGAACAAAAATACCGGAAGCTCAGGGAACCATTTCTTAATTTTAAGTATCAAACGACGTACATCGTGAAGAAGATACTGCCACCCGTTTGTTGGTCCAAAGCTGCCGGAATGGTTTTGAGACCTTCCATGTCCCTGTAAATCCAGCATGGCTACAGTGTAACCAAGGTCTGTAAGCTCTTTTGTCCATGTAAGATAACGCCCACTATGACTCTGCATTCCATGAACAATTACGATCATAGCCTTTTGATCCAGTTTTTCGTTTCTGTATAAACAGTTATAAATTTTGCCATCACCATTGGCAGAAGGTGTGTACCATTCGCGTCTCTCCATAAAATAATCACATAATCCGGTCCTCTATAGAATCAGACGATCGAATCGAAAAACGGCTCCTTTCTTAATAATAAAAGAATGGTTATAGCGATATCGAACAACTATAGCCAAAACATTATAGTGATTTTAACATTGTAATAAGCCGCTTTCAATAAAAGTTTATTTTTGCAAACTGTGCTATAGTAAAACAAACAAGGAGTATAAACATGAAAAGTATTACGTATATAAACAAAAAAGATAAGGATAAGGCAGTAAAGGTTAAGACAGCTGCATATTTGAATAAGATAAAACTTGATAGTGTGGACGAAAAAGAGGCGGCAAGCCTTCCGGATGATGCAGAAATACTTATTATGCGTGGATTTACAAGGGGGGATATTACCACCTTTTTGACGGATCTTAAGAAAAAGGGCTTAAGGATAGATTTGAAATGTGTGGAGACTGATACCAACAAATCTTGGCCATTAATAAAACTTTACAAAGAGATAAAAAATGAGCATGAAGCCATGCAAAACATGCAGACAGATTGAATTTCCCATTTTAGTCTGATAAACTTGAACGCGTGAAATCCCGAAGTAAGGGATAAAGGAGAAATATGGCAGATAATTTTTTTGATATTGTTGATAAAGATGGTAATCCTGTGGACAAAGAGCAAGATACTCTGAGTGATAAGGATACAGAAATTAAAGGTGACACAAAAATCTCCGATGAAAACTGTGATAAAGCAGCTACTGAGTCTGTGGATGATGCAGCTATAAAGGCTGATGAGACGGATAAGTCTGGTAAAGGCAAAAAAGGACCAAAAAATTCAATCCTTGCTGAGATTATAGATTGGGTAAAGGTACTTGTTGTTGCCGGGGTTTTAGCATTCTGCATAAACAACTTTATAATCGCTAACTCTACAATACCTACTGGATCAATGGAAAATACTATCATGCCGGGAGCCAGAGTTTTTGGTTCAAGACTTAAGTATACCTTTGGTGAGGTTCAGAGAGACGATATAGCAATTTTTGTATATGGCTATACATGTAAGCATGACGGCCAGATGTATAGAGAAAATGATAATCATACCTGTCCAGTCTGTGGCAGAGCAGATAAAGATAATTCTGTAGTATATTATGTTAAGAGAGTTATAGGTATGCCGGGTGATCATATAGAGATCAAGCAGACTGGCACAGCAGATGCATCTGAGTTCCATAATATACAGATCGGTGCCAATGCTGACGGCACTATGCCTGAGGTACCAGTAGGTACAGTTTATGTCAATGGCGTTGCCAAGGAAGAGGTGTACTTACCTGAGCCTATGATTGTTGACAAAAAACAGTTCCCAGAGGTGGATGTTGTAGTTCCAGAGGGATACTACTATGTACTTGGAGATAATCGTAATAATTCCATGGATGCCCGCTATTGGGGTGATTATAATATGGTTGCAAGAGACAGAATGGTGGCAAAGGTATATGTTAAGTACTGGCCTTTGAGCGATGTTGGTTTTGTAAAATAATGTCTGGACCAGAGGCTCTTAATATGAAAAAGGGTCGGCAGATGCCGGTCCTTTTCACATTTTATACACATAAGCTATGTAAAATCCATGATTACAGGTATTTTATGTAAATAAAATGCATGTTTTCGTGTATTAATATCATAAAAATGATAAAGTAGTTGGGTGTTCCTCGTAAAGCAGGGACGCTCATAAGTATTAAGACAGAGAGGTAGATAAGTATGTCAAAAACTGAAGGACAGAAGCTTGAGGAAAAGCTTTGCTATAAGATCAAGAACATTGGCATGGAACGCCCTCAGGATGTAGAAAAGGCAATTGATTTCTGCGAGGGTTATAAAGAGTTCCTGGACAATGCAAAAATTGAAAGAGAGGCTGTTAAGTATTCCATTGAGTTAGCTGAAAAGCGCGGATACAAGCCTTTTGAGAGAAATAAAAAATACAAGACTGGTGATAAGGTTTATTACAACAACAGAGGAAAGAATATCATCCTCACAACTTTTGGTAAGAAGCCACTTATAGATGGTGTACATTTTAATATTGCACATATTGATTCACCTAGACTTGATTTAAAACCAAACCCTCTTTACGAGAAGGAGGAGCTTGCTTACTTTAAGACTCACTACTATGGCGGCATCAAAAAGTATCAGTGGGGCGTAACACCACTTGCAATGCATGGACGTGTAATGCTCAAGGATGGTACAGCAATTGATCTTAATATTGGTGAGAATGCTGGCGACCCTGTATTTGTGGTATCAGATCTGCTTCCACATCTCTCACAGCAGCAGAATCAGAGAAAGCTGTCAGAGGGTATAAAGGGTGAGGAGCTCAACATAATCCTTGGCTCAACTCCAATTGCAGATAAGGAAGTAAAGAAGGCATTTAAGCTTAAGGTACTTTCAATTCTCAATGAAAAGTATGGTATGACAGAGGAGGACTTCCTGAGAGCTGAGATTACCATGGTTCCTGCACAGCATGCAGTGGATGTAGGACTCGACAGATCACTTGTTGGTGCTTATGGACAGGATGATAAGGTCTGTGCTTATACAGCACTTATGGCCGAGCTTGAGTGCAAGAAGCCACAGTATACAACAGTTACTGTACTTGTTGATAAGGAGGAGATCGGTTCTGTAGGTGTTACAGGTATGGCCGGAGATATGTTGCTCCATTACATGGAGGATCTTGTAGAGGCAGAGGGAGAGAGAGTACGTGATGTACTTAGACATTCGCTGTGCCTGTCTGCAGATGTTAATGCAGCCTATGACCCAACTTTCTCAGATGTATTTGAGGCAAATAATGCTTCTTATCTGAACAGAGGTCCAGTCCTTACAAAGTACACAGGTTCACGTGGTAAGTCTGGTTCCAATGATGCATCAGCTGAGACTATGCAGAGAGTCATCAAGTACATGGAAGATGATGACGTTATGTGGCAGATTGGTGAGCTTGGTAAGGTAGATGCAGGAGGCGGTGGAACCATCGCAATGTTTATTGCCAACATGGATGTTGATACAGTAGATCTGGGAGTACCAGTGCTTTCAATGCATGCACCTTTTGAGGTAACTGCCAAGTTAGACGTTTATTACACATATAAAGCATTTGTAGCATTTAACAAATAATGCTGATGCATTATATAAATTAAAAAATCATCAGCCTATAGTAATGGAATTTTTAAGGGCTGGTTAAAATCATGAGGAGACGATTATGAAAAAGAGTAAACTTATCATTGCAGCAGCTGCAACATTAACAGTTGTATCAATGGCAGCATGCAGCTCAAAAAAGACAGCAGAGACTACAGCTGCTGCCGAGGCAGGTGTAGCAACTTCATCAGATGTGACAGCTGGTGCAGAGGCAGATCCTGCGGTTACTGAGCTTGAGAATACAGTGGTTCCTGATATGCCTAAGCTTGAGGATATGGGCTATGTTAAGTTGGTAGATCTCAGTACTATAACAGTAGAGGCATCACCAAAGACTGTTGTTGATGATGATATGATAGATACACAGATCAAGACACTCATCTCCAGCTACAAGGATGAGGTTGATGAGGCTGCTAAGGAGGGAGACACCGTAAATATTGATTTCGTCGGAAGCGTTGACGGAGTTGAGTTTGATGGTGGAACTGGAACTGGATATGATCTTACTCTTGGATCAGGACAGTTTATAGATGGATTTGAGGATCAGCTGGTTGGGTCAAAGAAGGGTGATAAGGTCACTGTTAATGTTACCTTCCCAGAAGATTATGGTAAGGAAGACCTCAATGGTAAGGCAGCAGTTTTTGAGGTCACTGTTAATGCAGTTAAGAGAACACCAGAGCTTACAGATGAGTTTCTCAGTGAGCATGCGGAGGATCTGGAAACAGAGTGTAAGACTGTAGCTGAGTACAGGGATGAGCAGAGAGCTCTCCTCCAGGCACAGGTTGATTACTCTTTTGATAACTCAGTTCAGTCTGACGCATTACAGCAGATTATCGATAACTCTGAAATCGGTATGTCAGATGCAATGAAGGAGTATGCTGAGGCATATGTTATTAAATCAGAGATTGATACAGCCAAGCAGTATGGATATGGTCTTTCAGATATGCTCCAGATGTATGGAATGACTGTTGATGAGTTTAAGGAAGAGATGTCAAGCTTTGCAGCAGATTATGCCAGCCAGAGGATGGTTATCGCATATATCGCTGACGAGCAGGATATCACAGCAACAGATGAGCTTATTGATAATCTTGCCAAGGAGTTAAATGGTCTTTATGGAACAAAGCTTAACAAGGTACAGCTTATCGAGAGATATGGTGGAGACCTGGTTAAGGAAGAGGCAGTAAGTGATGCGGTTCTCCAGTATATTCAGGATAATGTTAAGGTGGTTATCAAGGAAAAGACTGAGGAAACTGAAACAAGTGCCGCAGCAGAAGAGTCTGAAGCAGAGACAGAGGCTGAGGAGACAAAAGCAACTAACGACCTTCAGGGTGAGGGAGGCTTTAAGACTAAAAAGGTAGAAGAGGTTTATACAAGCGCCGCAGCTGAGGAGAATGAGGCTGCAGAGACAACTGCCGCAGCTGAAGAGTCTGAGAGTGCCGCTAAGTAATGGCAGTATTAAGAAACATCGATATTATTAGATGTGCTTTTTTCTCTTATTAAAACTGATTAAAACAAATTATAAGAGTCGCTTTATGATTAATATTTTAGTCATAGGGCGACTTTTATGTTGACACCACCACTTTAGCATGGTAGAGTGTTGAATTATAAAAGAGTTATTTAGTTAGTGATGATCCATGTGTTGATCAGGCTATAGGTACCAAAACCTGGATATCAAGTTTTGAATTGTGGATTTTGGATTATATTTTGCATATCTGAAATGGCAAAACGGAAATATCACCTTTGGATCATCAAAGCTGAGGAGGAAAATCATGAAAAAGAATTTTGGGATGATTATTGCTGGAGTTGTAGCTATAAGTGCTTTAACTGCTTGTGGTTCAAGTAAGACTCCAGAGACAACAGCGGCAGCAGCAGAGACAACTGCCACAGCTACAGAGGCCGCAACAGATGCAGCTACAGAGGCTGCCACAGATGCTGCACAGGATCAGGCAACAGCAGTTGAAACAGCAACAGGCAAGTTTACAGTTGGTTTTGACCAGGAGTTCCCGCCTATGGGCTTTGTTGGTGATGACGGACAGTATACAGGTTTTGACCTTGTCCTCGCTGAGGAGGTTGCTAAGCGTTTAGGACTTGAGTTCGTTCCACAGCCAATCAACTGGGACGCCAAGGATATGGAGCTGGAGGCAGGAAATATCGACTGTATCTGGAATGGTTTTACAATGCAAGGTCGTGAGGATGATTATACATGGGTAGGACCATATATGTCCAATGATCAGGTATTTGTAGTAGCTGGTGATGCTGAGATCACTTCACAGGCTGATCTGGCAGGAAAGGCTGTTGAGGTACAGAAAGACAGCTCAGGATTAAATGCTATCAACAGCAATCCTGATCTCCTAGCAACATTTGGACAGCTTACAGAGGTAGCTGATTATAATACAGCTCTTATGGATCTCGAGTCAGGTGCATGTGATGCAGTATGTATGGATAGTATCGTAGCTGGTTATCAGATCAAGTCATCAGGTAAGAACATGAAGATCCTTGATGATACACTTGCAGCTGAGGAGTATGGTATAGGATTTAAAAAGGGTGATGATGCATTAGCTCAGGCAGTAAGTGATACATTAAAGGAAATGGCGTCTGACGGAACAGTTGAGAAGATATCTAACGACTGGTTTGGATCAAATGTATTTACATTAAAGTAATTAATAAAATTTAAAACCTCAATACTATAAAAAGCACTCTCTGAGATCATATCTCAGGGAGTGCTTTATTTTCAGGCGTAAACATCTACCTCTGCATAAAAACGGCCCTTTTTGGTCTGTGGCCCCATGCCGGTAAATATAAACTTGCCTTGACCTCTCACGGATACACGCTCACCTGGTTTTAAATTGTAGCCGGCATCTGTGACTGTGCGCCCATCTACAAAAACTCGCTCGGCTTTTATGTAGTCCTGAGACTTGCCCCTGGCCAGGTGATATACCATGGCAATAATGGCATCCAGTCGCTGTGATGCTACAGAACCAGACATATGTGTAAATCTGGGAGTAACAGTACAGGCAGCAGGTGCTACAACTGCACATGATACGGAGGTATGCTTAATGCGGCATAGCTCACGAGCTATGATCTCTGCGATATCAGCCATTACAAATACATAGGCATCATTACCATCCAGGAGAATGTCTCCCACCTTCTCTCGCTCGATGCCCATATTCATGAGAGCCCCCAGGAAATCTCTGTGGGTGAGATCATCTGCAAATTTACTGTTTAAAGGAGTGATATGTAGGCACTTTAAGATGTCTCCGGTAGCAGTCTCAGATGCCATAAAATCATCACTTGAAAGGTAACTCGGGAGAAAACATATAACATTTCTGTCAGCATCCTCGTGTCCGCCGTACACAACGTATGGCGTACCATTTAGAGACTGCACATTGCTGGAAATGCCTCTGGCCCTGAGCATGGCATAAAACATAGCCATGTCAGAAGCAGATAAAAAGTTTGTATGGGTAAGATAATCATTGTTATAAGCTCTTTGAGAGAGATCATTGATACGACCCTCAAGAAGGTTATCATGTTCCATAGTTATTGAATGTACTCCTTGTACCTTTTGATCATTTCCTCATTTAAATCTGCTGTTATATGTATGCCATCATCCTCATATTTTGTGGAGATAACTCTTGCACGCTCCTGAAGAGCATGCTCGATGCCGCCCATAGTGTAAGGTATGATGAGGTCCATAGTGAGAAAACCGGAAAATAGCTTTTCATCGATTTTTTGCAGCAGGAGATCCATGCCGATACCCATTTCAGCTGAGATGTAAATCTTGTCACCACGCTCTATTGGAAGATCAGATATCGGATATTTCCGATCTGACTTGTTCATTACATAGAGAACAGGTATGTGTCCAGCCCCCAGATCTTTTAGAGTTTTTGCTGTAACATCCATGTGCATCTGATAATTAACGTCAGAATAATCTATAACATCAAGTATAAGGTCAGCATTCACAGCCTCCTCAAGCGTAGAGCGGAACGCATTGACAAGGTCATGAGGCAGATCATTGATAAATCCAACAGTGTCAGATAAAAGAAAATCTCGATGATCTGGTGGAGTTATCTTACGCACTGTAGTATCAAGAGTTGCAAAAAGCATGTCCTTGACCATGACCTCTTTCTCCTCATCAGGGCAGTAGGTCTTGAGCATCTTGTTTAGGAGAGTTGACTTGCCGGCATTGGTATATCCCACCAGGGCTACCTGAGGAATGCCGGAGGTCTGACGTTTGTGCCGCTGAGTATCTCTGTTTTGGCTGATTTCCCTGAGCTGCTTGCGGAGCTCTGACATCTGCTTTTCAATGTGACGTCTGTCCAGCTCAATCTGAGTCTCACCGGAACCCTTGTTGGACATGGAACCACCGGTACCACCCTGCCTACTGAGATTTTGACGGAGACCTACAAGACGTGGAAGCATGTACTGAAGCTTGGCATAATCGACTTGCATTTTGGCCTCTTTTGATCTGGCTCTGTCCGCAAAGATATTGAGGATGAGATTGGTACGATCTATTACCTCCACCTCAAGATCATGTGCGAGATTGGCAAGCTGAGATGGAGAGAGCTGATTGTTGACAATCACAAGATCTGCCTCCATCTCCCAGACAATGGCCTTTAACTCCTTTACCTTTCCTGAACCAATATAGTAGGCAGAATCCTGTGAATCAAGGTTTTGAGTGATGTCACCTACAACCTCAAGATCCTCTGCCTGTGCAAGACCATCAAGCTCCTGCATGGAAACCTCAAAATCAGGATCATTATTTAAACAAGCTCCCACAAGGACAGCTTTTCGTTTTGTATCTTTATTTTCATTTTCGAACATATAAACCCTATATCCTCTGAATTATTTTTTGATTTTGTTTTTGGTAATAAATGCACCTACACCACTGCATACAAGTAGAGCTAGAATGGCTCCTATAAATGTCATGACAATTTTTAATGCACAATCTGAAAAGAAACCCTCTGGAAGCATATTGATCATACGACTCTCTCGAGGATCAAACATCCAGTTGCCCTGACTGAAAAATATCTCATGAAATATGGTGAAGTACTTTGTAAAATCAATAGCGGCAAGTATGCCTATGACTATTACTATCGTAAGTATGGCAATACAAACTCTTATAAAGCTGCGGCTTAGATAGTACAAGGCTCCCCTTGGAGTCAATATGACTATGAGATATCCGGCGATGGCAATACACGTAAGAATAAAGATAGCCCTTAGGAAAATGCATTTAACGAACAGGACGCGGACATCAGCCATGTGGGAGGCCTCATTCTCATTATAAAAGAATGCTGGCTTACCGTTTATTGTGGTTTCTATGATGAGATTCTCACGGTCACCTCGTAGATAAACCATAGTCTGATCCATAACATGACACATATCATCGAGACTCATGGTCTCACCCATCCAGGCCTCCATGCTGCCGGTAACATCATACTTTATGAACTCGTTGCGATAAAAGTCAGGAGTCCAGTAGCATACGGCCTCAAAACTGGTAACAAAAGTTATAAATATGAGCATGATTGAAAAAATCGTGCCGAGAAAATAATGGTGAAATGCTTTCATTTAATAATCCAATCCTGAAATAATTGTTACTAATCAATGTGAGTAAATATGCCAGATCAAGGAAATATGAGTTGTACGCATCCTAAAATCCGGTATAAAACAGCACTAAATAGCAACAAATAGTGTATCATGATTGACCTTTTTATTGAACTGAAATGTTTAATGTGCTATTATAAAGTGCCTGGATAAATAAGTTTCTGTAGCTCAGTAGGATAGAGCGTTCGCCTCCTAAAGTTATGGAGGACCCAGGCACGCGGGGTCGTTAAAGATACGGTGTCGGGTTCGAATCCGGTTGGATTTCGGACCAAAAAGGGGTTCGCGGCATTTACATGTGCAGCCCCTCGGGGGCAAAGGTGAATTTACAACCTGCCGCCAAAGTGAGCAGTTGTCAGTAACTCGAAGCTCCACCGGCCGGCTTGCCGGAGGGCCGAAAAGCCCGGAAATAAGCCAAAAATTGAATATGTCTGTGTAGCTCAGTTGGATAGAGCGACCGCCTCCTAAGCGGTAGGTCGGGTGTTCGAGTCACCTCACGGACGCGATTTCGAGCGGAATTTCGTTAGCAAAACGCCTTTGGTGTTAGCAAAACGAGGTTCCGCTTTTGTTAGCAGGAAGCCCTTCTCG
>Ga0256405_10002301_pt1 | contig 44805 bp, 28 predicted proteins | sample RumenRJG_02DNA_FD_189096 | JGI IMG/M metagenome (GOLD analysis project Ga0256405, IMG submission 189096) | Bovine rumen microbial communities from Lethbridge, Alberta, Canada - RJG_02 | ecosystem: Host-associated > Mammals > Digestive system > Stomach > Rumen | place: Canada: Alberta... | reverse complement strand
CGGAGCCGTCGACCTCCGCCCTCGCCCTTTCAGCACCCGCCAACGCAAGCTCAAGAGTGTCCAGCAATTGACGAACCAAAAGAACAAACGTCAACTACAGGGTGCACGTTCTACTTGACGAACCGGGGTTGCTGGATTGCGCTGACGCGCGACCATCGCTTTGACTTTGCATAAACAACTCGTTGCACCCAATGCCGAGATGCGCAACCATTCCGGCCGACAATATGATATAATTTCCGCATGAAGTCCGAACGTCTTTATTCGCTCGATCTCCTGCGCGGCCTGGACATGCTGCTCTTGGCCGTCATCGGCCCGCTCTTCGCGGCGATCAACGCCGCGACGCCCCTGCCCGCGTGCATCATGGGGCAGTTCCGCCACAACTGGGGCGGCTTCACGCTGTGGGATCTCATCATGCCGCTGTTCATCTTCATGTGCGGCGCGGCCGTGCCGTTCGCGCTCGAGAAGCGCAAGACGGACGGGCGCGCGGGGCTCGTCTACTGGCGGCACGTCCTCGCGCGCGTCGCCGTGCTGTGGGTGCTGGGGATGGTCGCGCAGGGGCGGCTCCTCTCCCTGGACCGGCTGCTCATCAACCCGTTCAACAACACGCTTCAGGCCATCGCCGCCGGCTATCTCGTCGCGGCGGCGGTGCTCGCGGTCCCGTCGCGGCATTTCCGCCGCGCCGCGCCGTTCGTCCTCGCGCTCGGCTACACCGCCATCCTCCATTTCTGCGGCGACTACACGATGGTCGGCAACGCGGCGACGCGCTTCGAGCGCTGGCTCCTCCCCCTGATCACGCCGGAGGGGTCGCAGGCGCTGGCGCTCGCGGATCCCGGCTACTCGTGGTGGGCGACGATCCCGATGTTCGGGGTGATGACGCTCTGCGGCATGGAGGCGACGGGCATCCTGACGGACGCGGCCGCGTCGCCGATGAAGCGCCTCGCGCGGCTGGCCGGCGTCGGCGCGGCGCTGCTCGCGTTCGGCTGGGCCGTTGCGCCGTGGATCCCGGCGATCAAGCACATCTACACGCTGTCCTTCACGGCGCAGGCGATGGGCTGGTGCGTCCTGCTGCTCGCCGCGCTCTCTCTCGTGGCGGACGTCTGGCGCCTGCGGAAGGGGACGGGTCTCATCCTGCTGTTCGGGCAGACGTCGCTCATGGCCTACATGTGCCATGCGTTCAAGGCCGTGTTCCGTGCGTTCGGGCAGCAGTTCGCGCCCGGTGCGGCGCATCTCTTCGGCGACTCCGCCGCGCCGCTCGCCGTGTGGCTCGCCGCGACGGTGCTGCTCGTGGCGTTCCTGTCGCTCTGGCGCAGCCGTCCGCGCCGGGCGTCGAAAAAGCGCGCGCCGTCAAGCGCCGCCGCAGATACCCAAACGGGTATGGCAGGTGGCGCGGCGATTTGATAGACTGGTGGCGCAAAGGAGATGGCGGAATGAAGAAGACGGAGTTCGCGGCGGCGGTCGTGATGGTGGCGCGGGTCCTCGCCGGCGCGGCGGCGGCGCAGTCGCTTTCGCTTGACGGCGAGTGGCGGTTCAGTTTTCAGGGCGGCGAAGCGCGCGACATGCCGGTTCCGTCGTGCTGGGAATTGCAGGGCGTCGGGACGCTGCGCTACGGCGAAGCCGACGCGCCGGAGGCCGGACGCTACGCGCGCACGTTTACGATCCCGTCCGACTGGCCGGCGGACGACCGCGTCATCCTGCGCTTTGACGGCGTGATGTTCGGCGCGCAGGTGACGGTGAACGGCCTGGACGCCGGCGCGTTCCGCTCGTCGTTCAATCGCAACGAGCTCGACATCACCGCGCTCGTCCGGCACGACGCGGCGAACGATCTCGTCGTCGAGACGCTGAGGAATCCGAAAGGCTGGGGCTTCGACTGCAACGACGACTGGGTTCTTCACGGCATCTTCCGCAGCGTCACGCTCATTTCGCGGCCGCGCCTGAACGTTGCTGACCTCTCGCTCGCCTGCACGGTCGATGCGGCGCGCGGCTCGGTGGCGGTTGCGATTTCCGCTACGGCGTCGGACGGCACGAGCGCCGTGCATCTGAAGCTGCTCGACGCGGACGGCCAGACGGTCCTCGCCGGCGACGCGCCGCTCACGGGCACGGTGGCGAACGCGCGCCTCTGGACGTGCGAGACGCCGAACCTCTACACGCTCGTTGCGGAAGTCGGCCGCGACCGCGTCGAAAAGCGCGTGGGCCTGCGCGAGATCACGCGCGACGGCGCGGTGCTGAAGCTGAACGGACGCCCGATCAAGCTGCACGGCGTCAACCACCACGACCTCTGTCCGTGCCACGGGCGCGCCATCCCCGTCGACGAGCTGCGGCGCGACGCGCAGATGATCAAGGACGGCAACTTCAACTGCGTGCGCCTCGCGCACTATCCGCCGAACGAAGCGTTTCTCGATCTATGTGATGAACTGGGGCTCTACGCCATCGACGAAGTGCCGTTCGGGATGGGCACGAAGAACCTGCGCAACGCGGACTATCTTGAAGTTTTGGAAGAGCGCGCGCGGCTCACCGTCGCGCGCGACAAGCTGCATCCGTCCGTCATCGCCTGGACGGTTGGCAACGAAAATCCGCTCGCCGACATCTGCGTCACGTGCGGCGATCTCGTCGCGCAGCTCGACCCGACGCGCCCGACGTGCTATCCGCAGTATGCGAGCGTCTACGAGAAGATGCTCGCCGACGGCGCGCCGCCGAGCGCGATGCTCTATGACTTCCACTACGTCAACGCGGCGAAGATTCGCGAACTCGCGCCGCGCCTCGACCGTCCGCTTTTCGCGGGCGAGTTCGCGCACGCGCTCGGGCTCGACTTCGGCTCGCTCGCCGAGACGTGGGAGGAGATGTGGAAGCGGCCTGAATGCGCGGGCGGCTGCATCTGGATGTTTCAGGATCAGGGGATCGCGCGTCCGGCGTCGGCGGTGAAGGAGAAGGACCGCAAGTGGCTCGCGTGGAAGGACGAAAAGACCGTCTGGGATACGCACGGCATCGACGGCTGCGACGGCATCGTGTATGCGGACCGCACGCCGCAGGTCGACTACTGGCAGGCGCGCGCCGTCTTCGCGCCAGTCAAGATGTCGTTCGACGGCAAAAGGACGCTGACACTCGAGAACCGCTACGACTTTACGGATCTTTCAGAGTTGAAAATAACGTGGCAGATAACTGGGGGAAGCGGCGTCTCGCCGCTTTGTTCAAAGTATCTGGATTCCTCTGTCTCGAAGCGGCGGGACGCCGCTTCCCCCTGTCAATGTGCGCAGGATTGCTCCGACTTTTCGGCTAGTTATGAGATTGCGAAGGGCTCGATTTCCTGTTCGGTGCCGCCGCATTCCAGCGCCTCCTTCACGGTTGATCTGCCGGCGATTACGGAAGATGTTGCGGCGCTTTACGTCTTTGTCGAAGAGAAGAGCGGAAATCGCATTGTCTGCGCCGAAGCCTGGTCGCTCAAGGCCGAGATCAAGACGGAGGCGAACGGAACGCTGCCGCCGCTCGCGTTCGAGCCGCGTTGGGATCGGCGCGAAATGATGTCGAAGACGGCGGCGCATCTGCCGAAGAAGAACAAGACGCGCTATTCGGTCCTGGGCCGGCCGGCCGGATTCGCGGCGGAGGTGAAGGAAGAGCCGCGCGCCGACGGCTCGCTCCATGTCGCCTACGCCATTTCCGCGACGCAGGAATGGCACACGGTCGAGGCGGGGCTTTCGTTCACGCTGCCGGATGAGTTCACGGCTGTCCGCTGGGTGGGGCAGGGGCCGCTTGAGTCGTACACGCTGAACAATGCGCAAAGTACATTCGGCTGGTGGGCGATTGATAAGAACGATCTCTATTTCTCCGGCAACCGCCGCGACGTGCGCAGACTGGCCGCCGTGCGCGCGGACGGCACCGGCGTGGCGCTGATTCCCGACGGCGGCACGGGCGATGTGGCGTTCGAGAACGTCGGCGGACGAATCCGAGTCAGCCACAACGCCGCGCTGGCGGACAAGTTCAACAAGTACGAATGGCCGCGCGACGTGAAGACGTTTGCGGCGGGCGAGAAGCTCTCGGGCGGCTTCACGCTCGTTCCGGTGAAATGGCGCCCGGGCGTCGAGCCGCCGTTCCGCCCGTTCTTCAGGTCCTACGACGACGGCAACGCGGCACCGTCTCAACCACAGCGACAGGCCGGCGCCCGGTGAGGGCAGGTCGCGGGTGAACGCCGTCCCGTGAATGCAGCTCGGCCGAAATTTCCGACCGTTAAAAACAGGACGTTCGCCTTGACCGTCGGCGGCGGATGGTGCTATAATGCGTGTTGAAACTGATTCCGGTTCTGTCGGGGAAAGCAGAAGCGGCGTCTGGGAAAGCAGAAACGGCCGATCATAAGGAGTACAAATGAAACTAGAAAAGAAAAGTGTAGTGGCAGGTATTGTTTCGTTCGCGTCGGCGGCGGCGCTGGCGCTGGAGCTGGCGACGCCGTTCGCGGACAACATGGTGCTGCAGCGCGAACAGCCCGTCCGCGTCTGGGGGACGGCGGAGCCGGGCGAATCGGTGACGGTCGTTTTCGCCGGGCAGTCGAAATCGACCACGGCGGATGCGGGCGGCGCATGGCGCGTCAGCCTCGATCCCATGGCGGCGTCGAAGGAGAATCGCGTCCTGACGGCGTCGGGCGCCACGGCGTCGAAGAGCGTGCGAAACGTCCTGGTCGGCGAGGTCTGGTTCGCGTCCGGCCAGTCGAACATGGAATGCCCGATCTGGGGGCCGAATCCGCGCTACCGCGACGGGAAGGGCGCGATGATGACGCGGACGACGAAACGGCCGTTCATCCGCTATGTGAAGACGCCGAAGGCCTGGTCCGTCGCGCCCCGTCGCGAGACGGTCGCGGTCTGGCGCGATTTTTCGCCGGCGTCGTTCAAGGCCGATTTTGAGCGCAATCTCTCCGCCGTGGCGTTCTACTATGCGCTGGAACTGTACGATGCGCTCGATGTCCCGGTCGGAATCATCGATTCGAGCTGGGGCGGCACGAACATCGACGCATGGACGCCGCGCGCCGGCTATGCGCGCCATCCCGAGCTCAAGGACGTGGCCGACTTCCCGGTGACCGACCGGTACGACAAGTCGATGAACGTCGGCCCGATCAGCGGTGCGCACCAGCAGCCGACGGTCCTCTGGAACGGCATGGTGAGCGCATGGGCGCCGTTTGCGATCAGAGGCCTGATCTGGTACCAGGGCTGCAACAACGCGGGCGAGCCGCGTCGCTACGCGCAGAAGATGCACGCGCTGTACGACGGGTGGGCGCAGGCGTTCGAGAACAGCGACCTGAAGCTCTACTTCGTCCAGCTGGCCCCGTACAAAAATAATTTCCACGGCGTCCGGCTCGCGCAGGCGCAGTTCGCCGCGGAGGAGAAAAACGCGGCGATGGCGGTCGTCTGCGACGCCGGGAACTGGGACGACATCCATCCGAACGACAAGGAGATCGTCGCGCGGCGTCTGGCGCTGCACGCGCTCCGGCGCGACTACGGCTTCACGGATGTGATGGATGAGTCGCCGACCTTGAAGGCGTGGCGGGTCGAGGACGGAAAGTTCGTCCTGTCGTTTGAAAACGCGACGGCGTGGTACGTCTACAGGGAGAACTTCAAGATGGACGTCCCCGGCTTCGAGGTGGCGGGGCCGGACGGGAAGTTCGTCGCCGCGAAGGTCCTGAACGAGAACAGCGACCGGCGCGGCACGCTCGCGGGCGCCGAGCTGGTCGTCGCGGCCGAGGGGGTCGACCGGCCGTGCCGTCTGCGCTATCTGGCGACGGCCCCCTACGCGGGTTCGCTCTATTCGTTCGACAGCGGCCTGCCGCTCGGCCCGTTCGAGATCGACGCGCGCGAGGCGAATGCCGGGCGCCGGGACGGCGCTGCCGCGTTCGGCGACGCGCTCAAAGTGCCGGAGCTCGCGGGCTACCGCCGCATCCTCGCGGCGGAGCTTCCCGTGTATCGCGCGTTCAGGGATGTCGGCTACACGTTTGACGACTGCGCGCACGCCGGCGATTTTTCGCGCGTCGCCTACGTGCTGGAGCTGGAGCGGACGGACGGCACGGTCGACTGGGCCGTCGCGGCGTTCGATGCGTTTACCCGCGAGGCGCGGCGGCTTGGCGTTCCCTGCTCGACGGGCACGGTCGTCCAGCAGGAGGTGGAGAATCTCGTCGTCCGCTCGAACATCGCGCGTGTGGCCGAGGGCGCGCGGGGGAAGGGCATCGTGGAGTTCTTCAGCACGAACTACTCCACGGGCGGCCGGCTCGCGTCCTGCCCGGGTGACGACGGGAAGTACGACTTCAACGACACGCCGCAGCGGGAGCCCGATCCGGGGTACGGTTCGATGCAGGTGCATGACGCGGCGCGGGGCGAGACGGTTTTCGCCTACAACAGGTTCAACGGCGGCATTCCCGATATCGGGATCGGTCCCAATCTGGAGGGCGAGCATCCCGACTGGACGTTCATGGGCAATGCCGACATCTACAAGAGCCGCCGCCTGACCGTGCTGGTGAAGTGAACGGCGGGAGAAAGGCGAAAAATATGATATACTACCCGTCATGAAACAGACCACATTTCTGCTGTGGGCGCTGCCGCTCGTGGCGGGTTGCTTCAGCGCGGGCCCTGTGCGCCAGGCGCCGGTGAACTGGACGATCGAGATGCGCGCGGCGCCGGTGACGGCGGCGGCCGAAGCGAAGTGGGGCGTGGCGCGGCTGTCGCAGGTCGCCGTGCGCGCGCCGTTCGACGGCACGCACCTGGCGGTGCGGCGCAGGGACGGCTCGATCGCGTTCGATCCCGCGAACGTCTTTGCGGCGGCGCCGTCGGCGCTGCTGCGCGGCGCGGCGCAGGATGCGGCGGCCGCCTCGGGCCTCTTCGCGCGCGTCGTGCCGGCGACGTCGGCGGCGGGCACGAAGACGCTGATCGAAGTCACGGTCGACGAACTGGCGCTCGACTGCCGCGTCGAGGGCGCGCGCATCGCGACGGTGGCGCTGACGGTGACGCTCGTGGACGCGCGCGACGTCGTCGCCGTCGCGTCGGGCGAAGGGACGATGCCGGCGGGCGGCGGCGACTACTCCGCCGCGTTCTCGTCCGCATTTGCCGCGGCGATGGCCGAGGCGCTGAAGAAACTGTAGGGCGGATGGGCATCACCGACAGCATCGGCCGGCGGGTCGTCAGGTTCCGCGCGGATTTCGCCGCGAACATGGCGTTCCTCGGCGAGACGCTCGTCGCGGCGCTGAGCCTCGCCTTCCGCCCCGACCGCTTCCGCTTCGGCGACGCGGCGCTCGCGTTCCAGCGCGCGGCGTTCGACGGCCTGCCGATCGCGGTCGGCATCGGCTTCCTGCTCGGCGTGATCCTCGCGTTCCAGTCGGCCGCCGCGCTCCAGATGTTCGGCGTCGAGGTCTACGTCGCGGATCTGCTGGCGATCGGGCTTTTTCGCGAACTCGGCCCGATCATCACCGCCATCGTCCTCGCGGGCCGCTCGGGCAGCGCGTTCGCGGCGGAGATCGGCACGATGAAGGTGGACGAGGAGCTCGATGCGCTGACGACGATGGGCCTGCCGCCCGTGCGCTTCCTCGTGCTGCCGCGCGTCGTGGCGGCGACGCTCGCGATGCCGGTCCTGACGATCCTCGCGGAGCTCGCGGGCCTCGTCGGCGGCGCGCTCGTCCTCCAGCTCCTGCACGTGCCGACGGTCGTCTTCTGGGATCATGTGACGGACACGGCGACCGTGTTCATGATCGCCTTCGGTCTCGCCAAGTCGTGCCTCTTCGGTCTGCTCGTGGGGCTCATCGGGTGCGGTTCGGGGATGCGCGCGCCCTCGACGGCGGACGGCGTGGGCGTGGCCGCGACGCGCGCGGTCGTCGGCGGCATCGTCGCCATCGCGGTTTCGGACGGCCTCCTGGCCGTCCTCTGCTACGTCTGGAACCTGTGACCATGGACGCGAAGAATCCCAGCGAAGAGCCGCTCATCCGGCTGGAGCACGTCGACGCGGGCTATCCCGGCCGGACGATCCTGCGCGACGTCACCTTCGACGTCCGGCGCGGCGAGATCTTCATCCTGCTGGGCGGGTCGGGCTGCGGCAAGTCGACGATCCTGAAGCACATGATCGGCCTGAACCCGATCCTCGGCGGCCGGCTGACGCTCGCGGGGCTGGAGTGGACGCGCAAGACGCGCGCGTCGCTCTGCCGCAAGATCGGCGTCATGTACCAGTCGGGCGCGCTCTTCGGCTCGATGACGTGCCTCGAGAACGTGCTCCTGCCGCTCGAGGAGTTTTCGCGCCTCGGGCGCAAGGCGCGGCGCGCGCGGGCGCTGGAGCTCCTCGCCGACGTGGAGCTGGCGGACGCGGCGGACCGGCTGCCGGGCGAGCTTTCGGGCGGCATGAAGAAGCGCGTGGCGATTGCGCGCGCGATGGCGCTCGATCCGGAGGTCGTGTTCCTGGACGAGCCGTCGGCGGGCCTCGATCCGATCACGTCGTACGCGCTCGACCGGCTGATTCTGCGCCTGCGGCAGGAGAAGGGGATGACGTTTGTCGTCGTCACCCACGAGCTGCCGAGCATCTTCACGATCGCCGACCGCTGCGCGATGTTCGACAAGGCGCGGCAGGGGCTGGTCGCGCTCGGCGCGCCCGCCGCGCTCCGCGACGGGTCGACGGACGATTTTGTCAGAAAATTCTTCGGAAGGGGGACAGTGAATGGCAAGTGACAATCACGCCAGTTTCGCGCGCATCGGCTTTACCGTGCTTCTCGGCGTCGCGGCGACGCTGGGCACGCTCGTGTATCTCGGCGGCTACGGCGACCGGGGCAATCTCATCACCGGCGAGACGTACAGCGTGACGCCCGTCACGGGCCTGAGCGTCGGCAGCGAGGTGAACTTCCGCGGCGTCAAGGTGGGGCTGGTGAGCGAAATCTCGTTCGTCGGCGTGGCCTATCCCGACGCGGCGGAGGCGGACCGCCAGACGATCCTCGTGCGCATCGCCTTCGACACGCGGCAGTTCCGCTTCGAGGGCGCGGACGACGCCGAGGACGCGCTCCGGTCGCTGATCGCCAAGGGGATGCGCGCAACGGTGACGTCGAGCGGCGTGACGGGGCTGTCGAAGATCGAGCTGAACTTCCCGGAGGATCCCGTGGAGCTCGCGCCGGTCTCGTGGCAGCCGGACTACCTCTGCATCCCGCCGCAGCCGTCGATGCTGACGAGCTTCACGGCGTCGGCGTCGGACGTGATGCGCCGCATCGGCAAGCTCGATTTCGCGACGGCGTGGAGCAACGTGACGGCGGTGTCCGCGTCGATGGCGCGCCTGACGGAGAATGCGGACGCGCTCGTCGACAGCCAGCGCGCGAGTCTCGCCGCGATCCTCGCGAACCTCGAGGAGACGTCGCTGGCGCTGCGCGAGCTCGTCACGGAACTGCGCGACGATCCGTCGCGCCTGCTGCGGCCCGTCGAGGAGAGGCCGCTGCCGGAGACGGCGAAGTGAGGGCGCGGCGATGGCGGAGCTGAACGAGACGCCGAAGGGCGGGCGCATCCACATCGCGTTCTTCGGTCTGCGCAACGCGGGCAAGTCGACGCTCGTCAACGCGCTGACGGGGCAGGAGGTCGCCATCGTCAACGCGAAGCCGGGCACGACGACCGATCCCGTCTCCAAGGCGATGGAGATCCTGCCGCTCGGGCCGTGCCTCTTGACCGACACGGCGGGCCTGGACGACGACGAGGGCGAGCTGGGCGCGCTCCGCGTCCGGAAGACGCTCGCGGTGCTCGCGACGACGGACGTCGCCGTGTGGGTGGCGGCTGACGGCGACGCGGCGGCGAAGGAGCGGTTCCTGGCCGAATGCGCGGCGCGGCAGGTGGCGGTGCTCGAGTACCGGCGCGGCGAGCCGGTCGAGAAGCTAAAGGACGCCCTTGCCGCGCTGAAGCTGGCGGACGAGCCGCATCCGCTCGTCGCCGACCTCGCCGCGAAAGGCGACTTCGTCGTCTGCGTCTGCCCGATTGATTCCGCCGCGCCGAAGGGCCGGCTCATCCTGCCGCAGCAGCAGGTCATCCGCGAGCTCCTGGACGCGGGCGCGACGGCCATCGTCTGCCGCGAGACGGAACTGGCCGCGACGCTCGCGCGCGTCCCGGACGTTGCGTTCGTCATCACCGATTCGCAGGCGTTCGGCGCGGTGGCGAAAGTCGTGCCGCCCGAAATTCCGCTGACGTCGTTTTCCATCGTGTTCGCGCGCGCGAAAGGCGACCTCGCTGTCTTCTGCCGGGGCGCGGCGGCGCTCGCCGACCTGAAGGACGGCGACCGGGTGCTCATCTCCGAGGGCTGCACCCACCGCCGCCAGCAGTGCGCGGACATCGGCACCGTCAAGCTGCCGCGCTGGCTGAAGGAACACACGGGAAAGGACTTGCGGTTCGACTGGACGTCGGGCGGCCAGTTCCCGGAGGACCTGTCGCCCTACTCGGCGGTCGTCCACTGCGGCGCGTGCATGCTGACGCGGCGGATGATGCAGGAGCGCATCGCGCGCTGCGTGCGCGCGGGCGTGCCGGTCATGAACTACGGCATCACCATCGCCGCCTGCCACGGCATCACGGCCGTTCCCGGCACGTGCTGGGTCCGGCGGTGAACGCCCGTCCCCTCGTCTCCCCGCTTGCGAGGCGAAGAAGTTGCCGCCGCCGTCCTGTTTTTGATATCATACAGGCAGTGGAGTCCGTTCTTGTCGATGCGAGGAGATGCACACATGAAGAAGCTGATGCTGACTGTCGCCGCCGCCACCGCCTGTGCGGTCGCCGGCGCCGCGATGAACACCTGCCGGGACGGGATGTGCCTGCTGCCCGCCGCGCCCGCCGAGGCGACGTTCGAGGTGCTTTCGCCCGTCCCCGAGACGGCGGTCGAGACGGTGACGCAGGGGCCGCGCCTCGCGTCGCTTGACGGCAAGACGATCGCCCTCGTCGGCGGCAGCTTCATGGCGTCCGTCACGCACAGCGAGCTCAAGAACCTCATCCTGAAGGAGTTCCCGACCGCCAAGGTCTACCTGCTGAACGAAATCGGCTCGGCGGGGGCGTATCCGCGCCCCGGCGTCGTCCGGCGCGAAAAGGACGAGTTCCAGCGGAAGCTGAAGGCGTTCAAGGTGGACGCGGTCATTTCCGGCAACGGCGGCTGCGGACTCTGCACGCCGAAGGAGACGGGCTCGTGCATCGCCGCCGAAGTCCTCGGCATCCCGTCCGTGATGGTCGCGGGGCCGGGCTTCGTCCAGCAGGCGCAGGCCACGGCGCGCGCGTGCGGCGTGCGCGTGCTGCGCGTGGCCGAATATCCCGGCTCGTTCGCGTCGCACACGCGCGAGGAGCTCGTCGCGAACACGCGCCAGGTCCTCTGGCCCGCCGTCAAGAAGGCTCTCACCGAGCCGATCACCGCAGCCGAGCGGGCCGCCGGCGAAGCGCCCGCGGCGGCGGACGGCGTCGTGCTCACCGGCACCTACGCCGAGATTCAGCGCGCGTTCCTCGATTCGGGCTGGACGGACGGGCTGCCGGTGACGCCGCCGACGGAAGACGCGGTCGCGGCGTTCCTGCGTTTCACCGATCTCGCGCCCGATCACGCGCTCGGCGTCATTCCGCCCGCCCAGCGCGCGGTGACGGTGCGGCACGTGGCGGTGAACGGCGTGATGGCGGGCTGCCCGCCGGAGTTCATGCCGATCCTCCTCGCGTTCGCGGAGGCGATGAAGGCGGGCGACTTCCGCCGCACGCTCGTCTCGACGCACGCGTGGACGCCGTACTGCTGGCTCAACGGGCCCGTCGCGCGCCAGCTCGGGTTCGATTCCGCGCAGGGCGAGATTTCCGAGCCGAAGAACGCGGTGCTCGGCCGCTTCATCAACCTCGCGCTCGTCAACCTCGGCGGCTACCGCGTGAAGGAGAACCGCATGGGCACGTTCGGCTACCTGATGCCGTGGTGCCTCGTGGAGAACGACGCCGCGGCGGTCGCGGTCGGCTGGAAGCCGTACCACCTGCAGCAGGGCTACGCGCTCAACGACTCGACGCTCTCGTGCGCGTCGGCGATCAACTGGGGCAACAACCTCGTGCCCGCGTCGTCTGATCCCGAGACGATCAAGGACATGATCGCGTGGGACGCCGTGGAGAAGCAGCAGATGGCCGTCGGCAGCGGCATGCCGCGCGTCTACCGCACGTTCCTGCTGACGCCCGACGTCGCGCGCGATCTTGCGAAGAAATACGAATCGAAGGACGCCCTCGAAGCGGCGCTCGTCGCGACGGCGCGCAATCCGCTCGGCGCGCGCGCCTACGCGAACTACTACGGCAATCCGGGCAGCGCGTTCGATCCCGCGACGTGTCCGCTCGCCCGCCAGGAGGCGGCGATCGCCCAGGCCGAGGGCGCGGCGGAGACCGCGACGCCGCCGTGGCTCGCGTGGACGGGCCTCCGGACGATGACGACCGTTCCCGTGATGCAGGAGGGCAAGAGCATCTTCCTTGTGACGGGCGATCCCGCGCGCAACAAGGAGCAGTGCCTGCCCGGCGGCGGCTCGGCGACGGTGAAGATCGTCCTGCCGGCGGCGTGGGACGCGCTGATGGCGGAGAAGGGGTATGCGCCGCTCGCGACCTTCCGGCTGACGAGCGACCTCGCGCCCGACGCGCCGCGGCCGAAGGTGCGCGGCTACGACCGCCCCGGCGTGCGCGCCGACGTCGGTCCCGGCCACCGCCGCCGTCCGCAGGGCGCTCGCGGGTTTTAAACCGCCGCCGACGAAGACGACAGGGCGCGTTTGCGCCAGTCGCGCGGGGACGTGCCGGTCGCGTCCCGGAACGTGTTGGCGAGATGGGACGGGCTGCAGAAGCCGGTTTCGGCGGCGATGTCGGAAACGGGCGCTTGCGTCGTTTCGAGCAGGAGTTTCGCGCGCGCGAACCGCTGCCGGCGGATCTCCTCGCCGACCGAGTGGCAGAGGTGTTCGCGGAAGAGCGTGTCGAGCACCGACCGTTTGACGCCGAGGACGTCGGCGATCTGCGGCGAGCCGATGGGCCGGGCCAGATTCCGTGCGATGAATTCCATCGCCCGGCGGACGGTCGGCTCCGCGACGGCGATGACTTCCGTCGAGCGCCGCACGACGATGCCGAGCGGCGGAATGAGGATCGGCTTCTGCGGGGGCCGTCGGCCCGCCATCAGCCGGTCGAGAAGGGCGGCCGCCGCGTATCCGCCGTGCTCCAGGTTCTGGTCGATGGAGGACAGCGGCACGGACTGGTTCTCGCAGATCGTCCGGTTGTCGCCGATGGTGAGGATGGCGAGCTCCTCGGGGACGGAGATGTCCAGTTCCAGCGCCGCGTTCAGGAGGCGCGCGCCGTCCGCCTCGTCGTAGGTGAGCGCCGCCACGGGCTTCTGCGCCGCGGCAAATGCGCCGCGCAGCCATTTCGTGAACGCGCCCCAGTCGTTCTGCCGCGACCGGGGCAGGCTCTCGGACAGCACCCATTTCGCGGGCGTGCGGCCCAGCCGGTCAGCCAGGCCCTTGAAGCGCATCGCGTGGACACGGCCCCAGCCGGTCGAGAACCAGACGGCGTTGCTGAAGTTCCGTTCCAGGAAGTGTTCGGCGGCGAGGCGTCCGATCGCCTTGTGGTCGGAGGTGACGCGCGGCACGTCGACGTCGGGCCGCGACAGGGTGAGGTCCACGGTCGGCACGCCGCGCCGCATGAGCCGCGCAATGCTGGAGAACGTGACGGGGTCCGACCGGAGCGTCGCGATGATGCCGTCGCCGTTCCAGGCGATGGGATGGTAGCCGAGCCGGTCCTGGATCATCAGGTTCCAGTCGTGCTCGCGCGCGAAACGCGCGATCCCTTCGACCCGGGGGACGCTCATCGGGCTGACCATCACAAGTACATTCTTCCGCTTCATGGTTGAGAATTATACGATATGCGGCGGACTTTTGCAAGTGCGGGAAGCGTGGCACCGCTTGTCGGGTTGACGGCGCAATGGTGATGTGATATACTGTTGATCAGAAACTTAACCTTCTAAAAATGGTGCGGTTTTAGAATCTCTATGTTCTAATCTATTGCTCTTTTTAGAATATGTAGAATCGAGGTGCGTGATGACAGCAGCAGAGATAGAGTCGGTTTTTCGGACAAGCAATCGCCTGATCCGCGAGACGGATTGCAGGTTTCACAGATATTTGTCAAAGGAAATAGACTGGAACGAGCCTTTTGTCTGCATTATGGGCGCACGTGGGGCGGGAAAGACAACCTTGATGCTCCAGCATCTAAAGGAGACATTCGGCGAGGGAAGCGACAAGGCCATCTACATGAGTCTTGACAATCTGTGGTTTTCCAACAACAGCCCTCTAGAGGCTGTGGAATACCTTTACAGCCATGGTTTTACGCACGTGTTTCTCGACGAGGTCCACCATGTGGGAAAAGATTGGTCTCTTCTTCTCAAGAATCTCGCAGACCAGTTTCCGTCCATGTACTTTTCCTACAGTGGCTCTTCGCTGCTGACGCTGGACAGCGGCAGAGGTGATTTGTCGCGTCGACAGTCTACATACAGATTGCGCGGGCTTTCTTTCCGCGAGTATCTTGAATTCGAAGGTGTGGGCCGGTACGAACCGCTCGAATTAAGCCGCATCGTGAAGGAACATGTACGGCTGGCGTCCCGCATCTGTTCGGACGTCAAGATTCTGCCGCATTTTGACAGATACCGTCGATGCGGGTTCTATCCATTCTACAAGCGGTCGCCGACACATTATCTCGACCAGCTGCTTGAAACCGTCCATAAAGTGCTGGACGTCGACTATCCGGGGATAGAGGAGGTTTCGCAGGATACCATCCGGAAGGCAAAGAAGATGCTGATGATCCTTGCGGCTTCGTGTCCGCAGACGCCGAACATGTCCGCCCTCTACCGTGAACTTGGAACGGAGCGGGCGCAAGGGCTCAGGATGCTTTCTGCGCTTGAACGTGCCGGGCTTCTCGCGCTTCTTCCGCCGAAGGGCGAAACGCTGAAGAACATGTCCAAACCAGAGAAGATATACTGCGACAACACGAACCTCATGCATGCGCTTGTGCAGAACGCGAACAGCGGCACGCTGCGCGAGACGTTCTTCTGCAACCAGGTCAGGAAGGACCATGCCGCCGTTTTCACGGCGCGCGGAGACTTCCTTGTTGACGGCAAATGGACGTTCGAGATCGGGGGCAAGGGCAAAGGGTTCTCGCAGATAGCCGACATTCCGGACAGCTATGTCGTGAACGACGACGTTGAAGTCGGCTTCGGCAACAAAATACCGCTGTGGCTGTTCGGTTTTCTGTACTGAAGCCGGCGAGGCTCTGGAGGGCGGCGAGAACGGCTCTATTGATGTCATGTGGACTAAGGGCGGCGCGACAGACGTCTACTCGGTTACGCCGGTCTACGACGTCTTCGGCGTAGTGTCCGAGGGCACGCCAGTCCAGGTTTCCGTTGCAAATGTATCGCTTGGCATGGTGATCATTCTCCACTGAGCGGCCTGAGTGCCGTGCGGTGATAGCCTGAGCTCCGAGCGCATGGGTCTGGAGCTCAGGTTTTTTCTGTCTCTATCTATTTGTGGAACTCGAACAAAAGGCCAGCCCCTTACGGGCTGGCCAATGCGATTGTGCTGGGTGTCGTCCAGACGACGCGCTCTATGGCAGATGCAAGTATTGCGTTTGTTTTTGAAATTGCTTTCCACGGCGTCAAATGGTAGAATAGCGGCAGACTTAAGGAGGACTGTCGGATGAATGCAAGAGCCTGGAGACTTTACGGCGCGAAAGATGCGCGACTGGAGGATGTTGAACTGGAGGGGAAAATCATCGAACGCCGGATAGAGCTTCGCCAATGACGACTACTTCGAGACGTGATTTCCTGCTTGGCGGCGCAGCGCTTGCATGCGCCGCCAGGCTGCGTTGTGCGTTCGCCAGTACCTCACCCCACACTGAAAATGCCGGCGACAGCGAGGCTCTAGCCGCCTCTGGCGCTCTCAAGGTTCGCTTTCTCGGCACGGGCGCGCTCGACTGGGAGAAGGGGCCGAACAAGCACGGCGAGACGCGGCGTTTCGCCAGCGTTCTGATCGACGGACGCACACTCATTGATTTCACGCCGCGCAATCGCGAGATGCTTCCGGAGGGCTGTCGGCCGGAAGCCGTGTTCTACACCCATTCCCATCGCGACCACTTCGATCCGGAAGCGGCGCTCGCGCTTGGCGTCAAGCGCGTCTATTGCCATGAATCGTGGGCGAAGACCGCGCGCAGGCTTTTCGCCGCCGCAGCGGACGAGCGCCCCGCACCGGAGGTGAACGGGGTGGCGTTCGGCGCGCCTGTCGTCGAAGGTGGCGTCGCCTTCACCGCGCTGCCCGCCAACCATTCCACGCGCAAGAAGGGCGAGCGCTGCGCATTGTACATGCTGGACAAGGGCGCGGCGCGCCTTTTGTACGCGACGGATACCTGCGGAATCCCGCGCGACGCGCTGAAGTACGCCGGGATGGAGCGGGACGCCGAACGCCCGTTCACGGCGATCGTCATGGAGGCGACGGCGGGCCCGGGACACGCCGACGACGCCAGATTCTTCTTCTCGCATTCTTCATCCGAGCTGGCGGCGCGGACCGCCCGCGCGCTCGCGGCTTCCGGACGCTACCGCCCGGCGGCGGCGCGCCCGGTCTGGATAACGCACATGCTGCGCGCGCAATACGGCTCGATGCGCGAGCTGGATTCCTCGCTTCCCGCGCCGCTCAAAGCCGCCTTCGACGGCATGGAAATCGAAATCTGAAAACAATCTACAGCCGATGTAGCAACAAACGAAATGAAAACGGTAAAACATAAAATAGCCTGCATCCTCCTCGCAACTTTCGCGGCGTCCGCCGCGTTCGCCGCCGATCCATATATCGCTTCGACGGCTGACGGCACGCTGTACGCGATCGATACCGGCTTCGTTCCGGGGCCGGATACGAAAATCTTCGCCGATTTCGAGTTCGTCGGCGAAAGCGTTTCTTGCGAAGTCGAGAACGTCCCGCTCGGCATGAAGGTGATCATAAGGTGATGGAATGTTGACGCGACGCGAATTCATGGGCGCGCTTGCAGGCGCGGCGGCTCTGAGGCCGGGCGTTTCCGCAGGCTCTCCGGAGCCGCGCCGCACCCTTCGCACCGGCGTATTCGTGGCCGGCGCGGGGCCCGCCGGATTCGTCGCCGCCATCGCCGCCGCGCGAGGCGGCTCGCGCGTCACGCTAGCCGAAACATTTGGTTTTCCGGGCGGGATGGCCACCGCCGGACTTGTAGGCCCCATCTCGAAGTTCAATTTCGCCGGGCGTCGCGTCGTGGGCGGCATCGCGTGGGAGTTCGTGGAGCGCATGGCATCTCTTGGCGGCGCGATAACGGATCTGCCGAAAGGCAACGTCCCCTTCGAGGCGGAAACCTACCGGCGCGTCGCGCGCGAAATGCTGGAAGAGGCCGGCGTGGAGTGTCTTTGGCAGACGCAGGTCTGCGGCGAGCCGGAGCTTTCAGGCGATGGCGCCATCCGCGCCGTCACGCTTTCCACCGGCGGATTCCTGACGCGCCTGGAGGCAGACCGTTTCATCGATTGCACGGCCTCTGGCGCCATTGTCGGCCACCACGGTTTCGGCGCGTTTCGTTCGGCGCGCGGCGCGGCGCAGCCGCTTTCGCTTTGCTTCATCCTGGGCGGTGTGGACACCGAAAAGGCGCGCGTCCTCGTGCGGAACGACAACGAGCGCTCGCGCAATCCGGTGCTTGGCAAGGCGCTTGAAAAGGCGATGGCCTCGGGTCGCATCCGTTCGTTCGGCGGACCGTGGGCGGTGTGGGGGAGCACCATAAGGCCGGGTTTCGTGAGCGTGAATGCAACGCGCGCCGAAGCATCGGATGTTACAGACCCTCTTGAAATCGCTTCCGCCACGGCGCGGATGCGCCGCGAAATACCAACGGTGATCGACGTGATGCGCGAGGCGGACGATGCGTTTCGCAATGCATATCTCGTCCAGAGCGCCGCTGCGGCGGGATTCCGCGAATGTCGCGAAATCGCAGCCCTCCATCGCGTTGCGGCGCACGAGTTCGTCGCCGGCGGACATCCCGACGATACGATTGCGATTGCCGCGCATCCGATGGATCGCCATATCGCCGGCACCAGCGCCCAGAGCCTGACGTTTCTGGAGCGTCCCGGCGCGATACCGCTTTCCGCGCTCGTATCGGCGAAGTGCCCGAATCTTTTCGCGGCGGGTGCGCTTGTCGCGGCGGAGCCGGAGCCGTTTGCGTCGATCCGCGTGCAGGCGCAGTGCATGGCGACCGGCGAGGCTGCCGGCACCGCCGCAGCGTTCAAGCCAGGCGAAGATGCGCGGCGGCTCGATTTCGCCGCCATCGCCGCCAGCCTCGCCAGGAAAGGCGCTATTGTGAAAGCTTGAAAGGAAGAAAAGAGGAAAGGAGAATGACATGAAATCAACCAGAATGTTCTGTACTGCGGCGCTTCTCTGCGCCATGGCTGCGCGTGCCGCAGACGGCATGCTGACCGAAGCGAACTCGCAGGTGATAAAAGATGTCGAACTCGAAACCGAGTTCGTGGTGTGCGGGGGCGGACCGGCGGGGCTTTGCGCCGCCGTTGCCGCCGCCCGCCACGGCACGAAGGTGGTGCTGCTGCAGGCGCGGCCGATGCTGGGCGGCAATATGTCCAGCGAAATGCGCATGGGCGTCATGGGCGCCTATGGCGACGAGAACAAGGAAGCGGGCATTTTCGAGGAACTGCAGCTCAAGAACTTCTACTACAACCCGCTTCTGCGCTATACCATCTGGGACGACGTGATGCTTTCCACCGTCCGCATGGAGCCGAACATCACGCTTCTTTTGAATACCAGCGTGGATGGCGTTGTGATGGATGGCGGGCGCATCGCGGCGGTGAAGGCGTGGAACGGCGACGCCTACACGCGCTACACGGTGAAGGGGCGTTATTTCGCGGACTGCACGGGCGACGGCATACTCCGGCTTTCTGGCGCGAAGTTCCGCCATGGCCGCGAGCTGCCGTCGGAGTTCAATGAAACGTATCTGGAGCAAGGAGACGACGCGAAGACGATGGGCAACTCCATACTCCTCCAGCTGCGCCGGACAAAGGAACACCGTCCGTTCGTTCCGCCGCCGTGGGCGCATAAATACACCGACGCCGACTTCGCCCATCCCGACGAGCCGCTGCCCCCCGGCGCCATGCGTCTCAACTACAAGCGCCCGTATCCCGAAGGCAACAACTTCTGGTGGATCGAAGTCGGCGGCAACCTGCATACAATCCACGATGCCAACGATATCCAGTTCGAGCTCAAGAAGATTGCCTATGGCGTTTGGGCATACATGAAAAACCACCCGGACGGGCGCGCCAAAAACTACGAGCTAGACTGGATCGGCTCGCTGCCGGGCAAGCGCGAATCCACGCGCTTCGTCGGCCCGCACATCTTGACGCAGGGCGACGTCTTGTCCGGCGGCCATTTCGAGGATGTGGTGGCCTACGGCGGCTGGAAGCTGGACGACCACCACCCCGACGCCTTCGAGAGCAAAACCCATTCTTCCGTGGAATACGAATGCCCGTCGCCTTTCGGGATTCCCTTCGACTGCCTCTACTCCGTGAACGTGCCGAATTTGATGTTCGCCGGGCGCGACATTTCCGCCACGCACATGAGTTTTTCGGCAACGCGCGTGATGGCGACCTGCGCCATGATGGGCCAGGCGGTGGGCACCGCCGCTTCGATGCTCGTCAAATACGGCATCGACCCGGCGCAGCTCAGGCGCGAGCGCATCGCCGAGCTCCAGACAACTCTTGAAGACGATGACTGCATGCTGCCTTTCCGCTGGCGCAAAGTCTCGCCCCTCACCGCCGAGGCGCGGTGCGCCGACGACGTCGCCATACTGAAGAACGGCATCGACCGCAACTACGACGGGAAGGACAACGGCGTGTGGACGGACGCAGGCGAGGAGAAGATCGTCTATTCATGGGACGCGCCCAAGCGGATTTCCGGCGCGCGCCTTGTCTTCGACTCCAAAATGACCTTCACCGGCAAGCGCATGCGCAAGCTGGAGGCCACCGTCACTCCCGCCAAGATGCCGGAGATGCTCGCCAAGGGCTTTCGCATCGACGCGCGCGTCGGCGGCGAATGGAAAACCGTATACACGGACGATACGAACTTCCTGCGCTTCCGCCGCGTGGCGTTCGAGCCGGTCGAGGCGGACTCCCTGCGCCTTGTCGTCACCGAGTCGTGGGGCGGGGAAGGAGAGAAGGCCCATGTGTTCGCGTTCGATGCGCTGTGAGGCGGTTGGCCGGTTGCTCCCGGCTCTGGCCGCCGTCGTTCTGGCGGGATGCCGTCTGGCGTCCGTGCCGGAAAGCGTCCCCCGGCCGTTCTCCATCGGCCTTGAAGCGCTCGACCCGGCGGGCGGGCACGTGCAGGGGATCGCCGCCGCGCCGGATGCGCTGTACGTGGCGCAGCAGACGCGCATCGCGAAGCTCGATTGGCAGGGGCGTGTGCTGAAGACGCGCGCCGTGCCAAGGCATACCGGCGACTTGTGCTGGCATGGCGGCTTTCTCTACACCGCGCTTGCCAAGGACGGGAAAGGCTTCATCCAGGTTTACGATTCCGCTCTGAACCTTGTGCGCGAGAAGCCGCTGGATCGCGGCATCGACGGCATCGCGATCCTCGATGGCATCCTTTATCTCGGCATGGGCGCCGCGCGCGGCCAGCCGTCGGCGAAACCGCACCGCGTGAACATCCTCGGGCGGTTCGACGCTTGCGCGCTCGACGAGATCGCGCCGCGCGCCGAGTTCGACTACGGGCACGAGACGAAGTACGGCTTTCAGAACATCACGACGGACGGCCGACGTCTTTACGGGACTTTCTATGCCGTCGAAGGCGCGCCGCAGGTAGTCGTTTTCGACAAGGAGCTGCGCGTCGTCGGGACGCATCGCCTCGAAGCGAACCAGGGACTGGATGCGCTGCCGCCCGGATTGAACGGCGGTCGGACGCGCTTCATCCGTGCTACGTCGCTACTGGGGACGGACAAAAAAATCGCGGCCTGCGCATTTGACTTCTGGGAGCCGGAAGAGGAGCCGGAGAGATGAATTCGGTCGGCTCGATCACGCGGACATGACCGGAGACTGTTTATTCAGCAAGGAGGAGGGAGAACAATGAAGCGGACAGCCAGAAGAATCGTCGTGCTTGGCTCGACCAACACCGACATGGTGATCGCGGGCAAGCGCATTCCCGTGCCCGGCGAAACCGTGAGCGGCGGAAGATTCATGATGAATCCGGGCGGCAAGGGCGCGAACCAGGCCGTGGCCGTCGCGCGCCTTTGCGCAAAGCCCGGATGCTGCACGTTCGTCGGCAAGACCGGCGACGACCTTTTCGGGCGCGACACCGCCGCGCGGATGAAGAAGGAGCGTATCGCGGCGCATCTCGTGATCGACCGCAAGGAGCCGTCCGGCACGGCGCTCATACTCGTCGATGCGAAAGGGCAGAACGTGATTTCCGTGGCGCTTGGCGCGAACGGCACGCTTTCGCCGGAGGACGTCGCGCCTTTCAAGGGCGAGATCGAGGGCGCGGCCGCGCTGCTGATGCAGCTGGAGACGCCGGTGGAAACGGTGGCGTGGGCGGCGAAGGTCGCGCATGACGCGGGGGTTCGCGTGATTCTCAATCCCGCTCCCGCGGCAAAGCTTCCGAAGACGCTTTATCCGCTCGTCGATTGGATGACGCCGAACGAAACGGAGGCTGAAATCCTCACAGGCGTGAAAGTGTCCGACGCCGCCGGTGCGGCCAAGGCGACGGAAATCCTGATGAAGCGCGGCGTGAAGCATGTGATCATCACGATGGGAACGAAAGGCTGCTGGTGCGGGGATTGCGGTAAACTCTTCCCGGCAAGGAAGGTGAAGGCGGTGGATTGCGTCGCCGCAGGAGATACGTTCAACGGCGCGTTCGCCGTCGCGCTCGCCGAGGGCAGGACGTGCGCGGAGGCGATAGACTTCGCGCAAAAGGCCGCCGCGATCGCCGTTACGCGGCCGGGCGCGCAGTCGTCCGTCCCGTGGCGCAAGGAGGTGAAATAATGTATTTCTGCGACAACTATCTTCTCGCCGTCGTCTTTTGCGTCGTCACGATGTTCTGCTGGGGCAGCTGGGGCAACACCCAGAAGCTCGCCGGCAAGACGTGGCGCTACGAGCTTTTCTACTGGGATTACGTAATCGGCGTCGTCCTCTTCGCGCTCGCGAGCGGCTTGACGGCCGGCTCGTGCGGAGGCGGAGCTTGGAGCTTTCTCGCGAATCTGAAGCAGGCGTCCGCCGCGAATCTCGGCTCCGCATTCCTGGGCGGGATCGTGTTCAACGCCGCGAACATCCTTCTCGCGGCGGCGATTTCGATCGCCGGCATGAGCGTCGCATTCCCGGTGGGCATCGGCCTCGCGCTCGTCCTCGGAGTGGTGGTGAACTGGCTCGGCGCGCCGAAGGGCGATCCGGAGCTGCTCTTCGGCGGCGTGGCGCTGATCGCGCTCGCCATACTCTGCAATGCGTTCGCGTACCGCCTGAAGGCGAAAGCCGCCGGCGGCGCCAAAGGCGCGGAGGAAGGGACTCAGACCGTCGGCAAGGGGATTGCGCTCAGCGCGGTCTGCGGCGTGCTGATGGCGTTCTTCTACCGTTTCGTCGCGCGGACGATGGACATGGATTTCGCGGCGGCCGCTCCGCAGTCCGGCATGATGACGCCGTATTCGGCGTTTTTCGTCTTCGCGCTGGGCATCTTCGCCTCCAACTTCGTCTTCAATGCCGTCGCCATGCGCCATCCCGCGAGCGGAGCGCCGATCACGGAGCGCGAATATTTCCGGGGCGGCTTCGCCATTCATCTCGTCGGCGTGCTGGGCGGTCTCGTCTGGGGTCTGGGCAACGGCATCAATCTCGTCGCGGCGGGCAAGGCGGGCGCGGCGATTTCGTACGGGCTGGGCCAGGGCGCGACGCTCGTCTCCGCGCTCTGGGGCATACTGGTGTGGAAGGAGTTCAAAGGCGCGCCGCGCAAGGCCGGAATGCTCAATCTTGCCATGTTCGTCCTCTTCCTCGCCGGTCTCGGCGCAATCATCGCCGCCGGCGAATCGAAGACGAAGGCGCCGGTCAAGGTGATTTTCGATACGGACATGATTACGGACTTCGACGACGTGGGCGCGCTCGCCTGCCTCCACGCGCTCGCGGACGCCGGCGAGTGCGAGATCCTCGCGACCGTCAGCTGCACGCGCGGCAACGCGTCCGTCGGCGCGATCGAAATAATCAACCGCTACTACGGGCGGCCGGGCATCCCGGTGGGATGCGCAAAGGAGACCGGCGTCGTCGGCGCGTACGCCGGGGCGAAGGAGAAGGTCGATCCGAAATCGCCGTTGGGCGAGAAGCGCGGCAACGACGGCGGACACTACAAATACCGCAAGCTGCTTCTCGATTATCCCGGATGGTTCGAATACGCCGATTCAGACGATGCGCCGGATGCGAACGAAGTCTATCGGCGCGTCCTCGCCGCGCAGCCGGACGGCAGCGTCGTAATCTGCTCCGTCGGCTTCCTGACCAATCTGCGGCGGCTTCTCGAAACGAAGCCGGACGCGATTTCGCCGCTGGACGGCAAAGCGCTCGTCGCGAAGAAGGTCAAGCGCTGGGTCGCAATGGCCTGCAAGTATCCGGCGGGCAAGGAGTACAACTCGAAGTGGGATCCGGAGTCGTCGCGCATCGCGCTCGAAAACTGGCCGACGCCTGTCGTATTCACCGATTTCGAGTACGGCAAGGACTGCTTCGCCGGACGCGCGGTGGCCGAATCGGGAGTGAAGGGCAGTCCGGTCGCGGACGTGTTCGCCGGCAACATTCCGTCCCGCGAGGAGATCGGGAAGGATCCGGCGCATTGGTTGCGCAGGGCTTTCGGCATGGGCGGACGCGCCGCGTGGGACGAGACGGCGGTGCTGATCGCCGTGCGCGGCACGGACGGATATTTCAACGTCGAGCGCGGCACGTACCGCATGACCGGCGACGACGGCTCGGACGAATGGGCGCCAGACGCCGAAAACGGCCCGCATTTGCGCGTGACGGAAAAGCTCGCGAAAGCCGAAGTCGCCCGCATCATCGACGAATTGATGCTGCGTCCGCCGGCGAATGTCGCAAGATAGGTTTGCCGCCGGTGTGCGGGAGATGCAAGTTTTGGCGGCAGAATATGCAATTTCCTTATTTCGCCTTCTTTGCTATACTATGGGTAAACTAAACCCAAGGGAGCAGTCATGAAACGTCTGAAAGTTGCTGAAATCAGGGGGAGGGGGCGTAAATGCGCTCTTAGCGCGTTGATGCTTCTCGCGATACTTGCGCCGAGCGCGCGGGCCGCGCTCAAATACGAGCCGAACTGCTATGCCGCGCAAGACAACCTTGTTGTTAACTTTGACGGAATTCGCAACGCAGGCGTTCATAATGCGCATGACTCCTCTGCCGTGGTGTGGAAGAATATCGGCCGTGTTGCGAACGATGCCGTTTTCACCGCAAAGGACGGCGACACGAGCGCGTGGGTGGCGGACGGCTACCATTTCGCGGGCGGCGCATACGGCAAGCTGAAGTTCAAGCAGACCCTCGGTGCCTCGATGACAGTACAGATCGTCGCCGACGTGAAGGGATCCGAGAACTCCGTCTCTTGGCCGACATTCTTTGGCAACCCAAATGATAGAGCAAACATCTACCTTAGCGACAATACCAAAGGGACTGTCAGCTTCAAGGCGGATAACTCGACGGGTTTAGCCTGGAATACACGCGCAGCGGTGACATGCGGTGCCAATGTCAAATACCTCAACGCCGCGTTGAATGCGAATGAGCACAAGCAGATTCTCGTGTCATCCGATTCGTTCGCGACGGGTTGGAAAGTGGGAACGATCGCTAAGACAAATGTTGTTGGAAGCCAATCTTGGTCTTTTGGAAGCGGAGGCGCTGACGGCACGTTCAACGATACGGCCCTTGGCAACCGCTACCTCGTCGGCACGATCAAGGCGATCCGCGTGTACAACAAGGTGCTTTCAGACACGGAGCTCGCCGCGAACCGTGCGCTCGACGAGGCGCGTTTCTTTGCCGGCATTCCCGTGACGAACGTCGTCGTCGCGACCGCCGTCGCAGGGCTTGAGGGCAACGAGGGCTCCGGCGCTTATGCCTACGACGAAGAGGGCTACACCTTCACCGCGCCGCAGAAGGCGACGAAGGACGGCACGGTCTACGCCTGCGCAGGCTACACGCTCGAAACCTGGAACGGCACGGGCTGGTCTGCGCCTGTCCGCTACGAGTCCTGCGCCTACACAGCCACCGATCCCTTTGCGAAAGTCCGCCTCACATGGCAGTGGCGGCGCGCCCATGCCGAAGTGCCCGTCGCCCTCGATCCGCTATTCGACGACTATGTGACGGACGGCCTTATCCTTCACCTCGACGGCATCCGCAATGTCGGCGCGGACAAGCCGCACAGCTGGTCGTCGCCGCAGTGGATCGATCTCGTGAACGGCAACATCGCGAGCTTCCAGCACGACTACGCCGACACAAGCACATGGATGGACGACGGCTACTACTTCGGCGGACGCTCCTTCGCGCAGTTCGTAAATGCGCTTTCCGGACTCGCCAACATGGTTACAGTTCAGGTCGTCTGCGACACGACCACAAACGCGCTCCATGCTCTGAAGACCTCGTCCAATCCAAATATCCTCTGGCCAAACCTCGTCAGTGTAGGCGATAATGACCAGCTGAACATCTACTATGACATGAACGGCGATACTCGCGGTCGCCTCACCTTCAAGAACGCGAATGGCGGGAACGTGAATCTTGCCAACGGTGCGGATAAGGACGCATGGGAAGGTCGCTATGTTACGGCTATCCGCGACAACACAACGAAGAAGAACTACATCATTCAGGGAACGAGCCTCACTGGCGCAGCCTCGGTCAACGCCGCAAGCGGCAACATCAGCGCGAATACGCTGCGCGTCGGTGGCGCGAACAGCTCTCTCTCTACGCGCAACCAGCGCTGGTTCCTCGGCACGATCAAGGCCGTGCGCATCTATGACCGCGTCCTGTCGGACGCGGAGCTCGCGCAGAACCGCGCAATCGACGAGGCGCGTTTCTTTGGCGGACCGCTCCCGACCGAAAACGTCGTCGTCGCTTCCTCCGTGCGCGGCGTTGACGGCAACGAGCCGGAAGGCGTTTACGCGCTTCCAGACGGCGGGCATACATTTACCGCGCCTGCGAGCGTGACCGTCGGCGATGACACATACTCTTGCACGGGCTACACGCTCGAGACTTGGGACGGCGCGGCGTGGGGCGCGGCGGAAACACACAGCGGTGTCCTCTCCGCCGCGCTTACCGACACCACGGCGAAATATCGCCTCACGTGGCAGTGGACGCACACGGCAGGCCCAGGCTATGACGCGGCGTTTAACGACTATGTGACGGACGGCCTCGTCGTCCACCTCGACGGCATTCGCAATACTGGCTACGAGCCGGTCCACGACTCTACGGCGACGACATGGGCCGACCTTGCGAATCCGGGCGACTATGCAAGGTTTGTCGTTCCTGATGCTGATTGCGGCTGGAGACGCGACGGCTACTATTTCGACGGCAAGTCGGTCGCTTGCTACGCCATCATGAATACCGAGAGGACGCTGGGGGCGGCATTTACCGCACAGGCAGTTCTTGATTTCGACTACAACAACTCACACCGCATCAACACCGCCTGGCCGGCGATCTTCGGCACGACGGCTACGAATTTAGACTACTTCGCGATGTACTACAACCAGAACAACTCTGGAGACCCTGGCGTGTGCCTCAAGGTCGCGGGGACGCATGTGCGCGAAAACGGCTTCAAGGGGTGGAAAGGCGAGTACGTCACGGGACTTTCCGACGGCACGACGGGTGCGCTCTTCCAGACGGTGACGCCGGATGCGACGGCGGCGTTCAACAAGGCCGCAGGCACACGAACCTTCACGTTCTGCGGCGGCAACGGCGACGGACAGGGATACACGACCCGCCGCTTTAACGGCATCGGCAAGGCCGCGCGTATCTACAATCGCGCGCTTACGGACGAAGAGCTTGCGCAGAACCGTGCGGCGGACGAAGTGCGCTTCTTTGGGCGCTCTCCGGCGGCGACGGGCGATCTTGTTGTGGCATCCACGGTTGAAGGGCTTGCCGGCAATCTGCCCTGCGGCGCGTATCGCCCGGTCGGCTACACCTTTACAGCGCCGACGGAAGCGACGCTCGACGGCGTACCCTACGAACTCAATGGCTACACGCTGGAAACATGGAACGGCACGGCGTGGGCGGATGCCACGACCGTTCAGCGCGGCGACGCTCCCGTCGCCGTCGTCCCCGACGTTTCCACCGCATCCAAGCGTCTCACTTGGAACTGGGCTGTCAAAAGCCGCCTCACGAAGATCAAGGAGTATGATGTCGGCGACTATATTCAGGACGGTCTCTACCTCTTCTACGACGGAATCCGCAATGCAGGCAAGACGGCGGACCACGACCCGAACGCCACGGAATGGGTGAACCTCGGCGCGGGCGACAAGGACGTCAATCTCAATGCCGTGTTCGACTACGCGGGCAACACCTCGGCCGGCGACGGCTGGGAGACCGACGGCTACCGCTTCAAGTACGGCGGCAAGTTCGCCAAGCTGGCCTCGGACCCGAAGATCGACTGGAAGGTCACGATACAGGTCGTCTGCGAGGCGGAGAAGTCCGGGAAGCCGTCCGGGAATCAATTCCCAACGTATTTCGGTTCGACCAACGACTATCTGAACGTTTATGGCTTCGGTCCCGTTGCGCGGACATTCTTCAAGATACGCAACGGCTCCGACGACGGCAGCGGCGGGCGCATGGAGCTTTCGCCATCCGGCTCGTGGCAGGGCAAGTACCTCTCGGCCATTTGGCATGGCGGACGATACCAGATCTTCCAGGATGTCGTTCCCGCCGAGACGGGCTGGGCTGGCAAATGGCGCACCAAGTTCACGACGTTTTCCGGTCAGCCGTTCTACATCGGCGGTGTATATATGGAAGGCGATGATAACTATGTGGACGAGCGCCGACTCACCGGCAAGATTCAGGCGATTCGCGTCTACAACCGCTCGCTTCTGGACTGGGAGCTGGAGCACAACCGCATGGTTGACGAGGCGCGGTTCAAGGGCAATCCGCCGGAAGCGAACGTGACTATCGCTACGAAGTATGGCGATGGCACGGGCGAGACGCTCGCCGAGGGCGTCGGCAACTACAAGGTCGAGGGGACATACACATTCTCGGCGACGCAGGTGAAGGACTCGAAGGATGAGATCAAGCCTGTTGAGGGCTACTATCTGGAGAAGTATGTAAACGACGCATGGACGCCCAAGGAATGGAATCCCGGCAACAAATTCACGTATACAGAAGGCGCCAAGGTGCGCGTTACGTGGGGGCCGAAGCGGAAGGGCATGACGCTCGTCATCAGGTAGCGGCGCAAGAAAGCCGGGGCAAGGGCGGGTCGCTTGTGCCGTACGTGAGGCGGTCGGTGTACGAATAAAGCGTCTTGTCGCCGATTGTCGCCGTCACGGCCAGGGATTCTAGACCGCTCGCGTTGCTCGCTCTGCTAGACCGCGTCCTTGCGGACGCTAATCTAGTACGCTCGCGCAAGGCGCGAGCTAATCTAGAATATCTAGACAAGCGAACGCAGCGAGCGATCTAGAACAGCGAGCGAAGCGAGCGGTCTAGAATCTCCAGAATTGCCCCGCATTGCGGCGCTCCGTTCGGCGCTGCCGCCAACTCGCGCAACCGGATCGTCCTCGGCCACGATGCGGCGCGCCGTGCGGGAGATGCAAGTTTGGCGGAAGGATATGCAATTTCCTTATTTGGGCGGCTGTGGTATACTATGGGCGTAAAAATCAAAAAAGAGAGGTTTTTATGACTATCAGAGATGTTGTCAAGTCCATGTTCATGTCGGGTTCGGCATGCGCCATCGGCGTGTTTGCGTCAGCTGTCGCGCTGGCGTCAGTCGCCTTCGCCGAAGACGCGTATGTCGCGTCTACGGGCGCGCAGGCGATCAACACCGGCTATCGCGTCAACTCCAAGACGAAGATTGAGATCGACTTCAAGATCGATGCGCTCAACAAGTCGACGGAAATCTTCGGCGCCTCCGGCTCTTCCGGCACGACGTGCTGCCTTTGGATAAACGGCAACGGCAATCTTGAGCCGAACTTCGGTGGATGGTGCGGCGGCATCGAAGGCCCGGCCAAGGCGGAGCGCCGCACGGTCGTCTTCGACATGCCTGGGAAAACGGTCAAGGTATATGCGCACGGTAGCACCACGGCGATCGGGACGAAGGGCTCTGACAAGGTTCACGACAACGGCGAAGCGGACAGGCCGCTCGCGCTCTTCGCCAACTGCAAGGACGCCAACGGTTCTGCTGTGGAGAACTTCGGCACGTGCCGGATTTATTTCTTCAAAGTCTGGGAGGGGACGGACCTCGTTCACAACTGGCAGCCTGCCATGAAAGGCGGCGAAGTCGGTTTCGTGGACAAGGTGGACGGCTCGTTCATCAGCGAGCATCGCCTTGGCGCGACGCCGCTTACGATCGGTGGCGATTACGAGACGCTTGACGAAGACCCCTACATCGAAAGCGACGGCACGACCGTCGTCAACACCGGCGTCTTCCCGGATACCGACCTGCGCATGGAGCTTGACTACGCCCTTACGACGACGGAACAAAATGACACCCGCATTACGGGCAATAACTTGGGTAATGGGCAGACCATAGAGATGTATGTCAGCAAAGATGGAACGCAAATGAATTTCTGCATCGGCAAGGGCTGGGTCGGCGGAACAAGTATGGGCGGCCTCGACACGCGGCGCCACACCTTTGTCGCGGACATTCCGAAGGGTAAGGCGCACATGATTTCCGGCATTACGACGGTAGGTTCGTGGGATCTCAAAACTACTGCGCCCATCGATGCGAAGGGCACCGTTCCGATCGCTCTCTTCGGGCGCATCGACAAGGCGAATGGCGCGAGCGACTGGGCGGGCGGCCGCGCCAAGGCCCGCATTTACGGAGTCAAATTCTACAAGGGTACAACGCTTGTCCGAAATCTCGTGCCGTGCGTGAAGGGCGATGCCGCCGGTTTCCGCGATACGGTGGACGGCTCGTTCCACACGGGCGAATTCAATGTGTCCGGGCTTTCCGCCGGCGGTAATGTCGAGCGCATCCCCGACGACGGCTACATTGAACTCGCCGGCAACGACCAGACGAAGGAAGATGCCCTCAAAGGCGGCCACTATTTCGACACGGGCTACAAGCCCGGCCCGGATACCCGCCTCGAATTCGACTACGCATTCAGCGCAAATCGTGAACCGGGCGTTAAAGGCGACTGGTATCCGATCGTTGCGAACACAACGGACAACCAATCTATGTTTGCGCTTTACGAAACCGTCTCTACATTTGGCGTCGGTCTTGGTACAAAAGAAGCGGGCGGTCTTTGGAAGGATACCGGTCTTCCGGCGCAGACAAACGCTTGCCTCGTCAGGAGGACGATTATTCTCGATTCGCCGAACAAGGCCGTGACACTCCTTACGGCGGGATTCGCGAACTACGCGAACACAAACGACATCTTCAAGGTCGCCGACAACATGGGATCGACGCTCAAACTCGGCTCAACGGCGGGCGCCGGCGGCGGATTCACTCCGCTTCGCGTCTATGGGCTCAAGATCTACGAGGCCGGGGAGCTTAAGTACGATTATAAGCCGGAAGTGCGCAATGGCGCTCCTGTTCTCGTTTCCGGCTCATCCGTCCTGAAGGTTACATGGAATGCGGCCCTTGGCAGGGCCGGAATGCCGAAGGCGGGCGGCGACATTACGGTCTCCTCGGCGCGCGACAAGGATGCTTATGTGCTCCTCACCGGTTCGCAGTCGCTTGATACGGGCTATAAAGCAAACGGCAAGTCCAAGTTCGTATTCGACTTCTCTTTCGCCAATGGCTACAACAGGAATGCCGCCAATACGGCTGGTGAACAGCAGTTCGTATTAGAGACGGGCGGTGGATTGTGCGGACGCATCTACACGAACGGCGATAAAGGAACGGGCTCCAACTACGCGTGGAGCTACAGCAAGAACGGAAACTGGACATCCACAGGCGTGACGGTGGACCACCAGCGTCGCCTTTTCACGATAGACGCCGCGAACAATCAGGTTCGCATGACGCCGAATGCTTCGGACGGCACATATAACGGCGACTCGCAAATGGCCTCAAACGACAAGAACTACACCTGCACGAAAACGACGAAGATAGGCTCGAATGTCGCCGGGACGGGCAACTTCGCCAAGATCCGCCTCTACCGACTCACGATTTACGACGACGGCAAGAAGGTGCGCGAATACGTGCCGGCCGTCGTGGGCGGCGTTGCGGGGCTTCGCGATCTTGTCCATCCCGAGAGCGCGCTGCTGACGGCGGAGGGCCTCACGGTTTCCGGTCGCGGACATGACGGTGCGGAGGAGTGGGCGGTCAGGCCGCAGAACGTGAACCTGACGAGGAGCAAGGGTTCGACAACGCTCAAGGCGGTTGCCGTTGGTGCGCAGAGCTACAAGTGGACGAAGAACGGCGAGCCGGTTTCGGGTGGCGAAAACGGTTCTCTTGAAGTCGTATGGGCGAAGGGCGGCGCAACCGACATCTATTCGGTCACGGCAGTCTATGACGTCTTCGGAGAAGAGTTCGAGGGCGCGCCAGTCCAGATTTCCGTCACGAACGTGCCGCCCGGCCTGATTGTCATTCTGCGCTGACGTTGCCTCTGACAGAACAGATGTGATATAATTCTAAGGACATCTGGTTAAGGGGGCAAGTGATGGCAGATATGGTTTCACGAAGGAGTTTCATCGGCGGATCACTGGCGGCGGCGGGCGCGGCGTTTCTGCCGCGCTTCGCCGGGAGTGCCGCAGTTCCGTCCGACACGTTCCCCCGATGGCGGGCGGGCGAACTCGAACTGCATTTCATCCATACGGGGTGCGGGGAGAACTGCTTCTACATCCTCCCCGACGGCACGACCATCCTGAACGACACGGGGGATTTCTACCGGCCGAAGTATGTCGGTGAAATACCGCTTCTGCCGTCCGCCGAAAGATTGGGCGGCGAATGGGTCGCCCGCTATATTTCGCGCGTCTGGCCGGAGAAGACGATCGACTACCTGATCTTCAGCCACTGGCACACCGATCATATCGGCTCGATGGATCTCGGCCAGAAGCCGTCGCCCAAGGCGGGCTGGCGCTTTCGCGATTTCGGCGACGGCTTGAGGGCGAACGGCTTCCGGTGCGTGGCGCGGGAGTTTTCCTTCCGGCGCTATCTCGACCACCAGTATCCGGCGTGGGGCGCGTACAACTCGCACGACAGGATATCGGTCGAGCTCGTCAGGCGGTGGCTGGAAACGCAGACGGAGCTGACCGTCGAGCCGTTCCGGGTCGGCGCGCTCGACCAGATCGCGCTCCTGCACGCTCCGGAAAAGTACAAAGGCGTGTTTTCGATACGCAACCTTTGCGCGAACGGCGTTGCCTGGGACGGAGCGGAAGGGCGGTGCGATTTCGCCGCAGAGCATGCGGCTACGGCGAAAGACGGCAGGGTCAACCAGAACACGCTCTCTTCCGCTTTTGTCATTCGCTACGGCCGGTTCGCCTATTACGCCGGCGGCGATGTCAGCGGATGGCTGAAACGCGCCGACGGCACGAAGGTGGACTACGAGGCGGTGATCGGGAATCTCGCCGGGCCGGTGACGGTGTGCAAGATGAACCATCACGGCTGCCCGGACGCAATGGACGAAGGTTTCGTCCGCGCCGTCCGTGCAAAGGCGTATGTGGCGTGCGTCTGGGATCCGTGGCAGCTGTCGTCCGGGAAAACGCTGGCGCGTCTGACCTCGCGCGAGATTCACGAAGGGCGCGACCCGGTTGTCGTGCCGACGCTGCTGACGGCGAAGAACGCCGAAAAGTTCGCGGGCCAGCCGTTCGGCGCGAACATCCCGGCGGAGACGCGGCACGGCGTGCATGTGGCCGTCAAGGTCGCGCCCGGCGGCGGTGAATGCACGCTCTATCTCATCGACGCGCGCGACGAGTCGATGCGTGTCGTGCGCAGGATCGGATTGCCGGCATGATCTGGAAAGCGCTGCGCACCGCGCCGCTCGCGAAGTTGGTTCTGGCGATGGCCGTCGGGGCGCTCGTCGGTGCCTGCGCGCCCGCGTGCGTCATCCGCGCGCTCAATTCGTTCGGCGGGACGTTCGCGCAGTTCGTCAAGTTCATCGTCCCGCTCATCATCGTCGGGCTTGTCACGCCGGCGATCGCCGAGGCCGGACGAAGCGCCGGGCGCCTGCTGCTCGCGACCATCGCGCTCGCCTACGCCTCGACGATTCTGGCCGGTGCGTTCGGGTTCTGCCTCGCCGATGCCGTTCTGCCGCACCTCGTCTCCGGCTCGCTCGCCGCGTCCGGGGCGGTGCAGTCCTTTCCCGCCTTCTTCACGCTCCGGATTCCGCCGGTCGTGGACGTCGTGACGGCGATGGCGGTCGCGTTCGTCTTTGGTCTGGCGATGGCGTCTGTCGACTGCCCCGCCCTGGCGCGCGCGTTCGGCGAGATCCGGCGCGTCGTGTCCGTCGCGATCGCGAAGACGGTCGTGCCGCTGCTGCCGCTCTACATCCTGACGGTTGTCGCGGATCTCACGGCGCGCGGCGCGCTTGCGCAGATGTGCGGTCCGGCGCTTAGGATCGTCTTGACGGCGCTCGCCGCGACGTGGCTGGTGCTGCTGATGCAGTATTGTCTGGCCGGGGCGATCGCGCGGAAAAATCCGTTCAGGGCCCTCTGGACGATGCTCCCCGCCTATTTCACGGGGCTCGGCTGCTGCTCCTCGGCGGCGACGATTCCGGTGACGCTCCGGCAGGTGAAGGCGAACGGCGTGGGCGACGAGACGGCGAATCTTGTCGTGCCGCTCTGTGCGAACATCCATCTGGCGGGGAGCCTGGTGAAGATCACGGTGTTCAGCGCCGGGTTCCTCCTGCTGTCCGGCGGCGCGCTCCGCGCGGGCCCGTTCGCGGAGTACGTTCTTCTCCTGAGCGTCCTCGCCGTCGCCGCGCCGGGCATTCCCGGCGGGATGGTGCTCGCCGCCGCGCCGATCGCGGAGTCCGTGCTGGGCCTTGCGCCCGAAACGTATGCGCTGCTGATGGCCGCGTATCTGTCGATCGACGGTGTCGGCACGGCGTGCAACCTCACGGGCGACGGCGCGATCGCGCTCATCGCGGACAGGTTCTACCGGAAGAGCGGCAGACAGGCAGGGAGGGCGGCATGATGACACGAAAGAGTTTCCTTTGCGGTGCGGCGGCGTTCGCGGCGGTGCGTCCGTGGCGGGTGTTCGCCGCGACGGGCGCGGCGCGGCCGATCACGCTGGACATCGCGGGCGCGACGCCGGATCTGCGCTTCGGCGTCGTGAGCGACGTTCATGTGCGGGAGGCGGCGGGGCTGTACGGGACGGAGGCCCTCGTCAAGGCGTTCACATGGTTCCGCGACCAGGGCGCGGACGGCGTCGTGATCGCCGGCGACATGGCCGACCACGGACTCGTCTCGCAGCTTCAGTGCGTGGCCGACGCCTGGAACAAGGTATTTCCCGACAACAGGGGACTCGACGGACGTCCCGTCGAGAAGCTGTTCATCTACGGCAACCACGACATCGAGGGCTTCAGGTATTCCAAGCTGACGCCGCCGCCGGACGCGCTCATCGCGACGGATCGCGCCGCGGCGTGGGAGCGCGCGTTCGGCGAACCGTATGCGCCGATCTGGAAGAAGACGGTCAGGGGCTACACCTTCATCGGCGCGCACTGGGACGGATGGAAGGGCGTGCCGTCCATCGAGCCGTACCTGAAGGAGCACGCCGCCGACCTGCGCGGCGACCGGCCGTTCTTCTACATCCAGCATCCGCATCCGAAGGGGACGTGCCACGGCGACTGGGCGTGGGGACAGGACGACGGCTTCGCGACGCGGGCGCTGTTGCCGTTTCCGAACGCCATCGCGTTCTCCGGCCACTCCCACCATCCGCTCGTCGACGAGCGCGCGATCTGGCAGGGCGCGTTCACGTCCATCGGCACCGCGTCGCTCCGGTACATCGACCCGGTCTACGGGCGCGAGAACGCGGGCCCGTCCGCGCTGGACGACCTGCGGCAGATGGCGCTCGTGGACCGCTTCAGCGGCAAGGAGGGGCTGCTCGTCTCGGTCTATTCCGGTCGCGTCGTCGTGCGGCGGCGTGACATCGTCAACGACGGCGACCTCGGCCCGGACTGGGTGATTCCGCTGCCGGCGACGGAACCGAAGCCGTTCGACTTTGCCGCGCGCGGCGCCTCCGCCGTGCCGCCGGAATTTCCGGCCGGTGCGAAGGTCGTCGTCAGGGGCCCCTTCGACGGAAAGGACAGGAAAGGGCGTGCGGTCCGGCAGATCGAGGTGTCGTTCCCGGCGGCGACGGCCAGGGACGGACGGCCGCGCGCCTACGACTACGAGGTCGCGGCGGAAGTCGAGGAAAGCGGCGCGCGGCGGATCGCTCGGTCGAAGCGCGTGTATTCGCCGACGTACTTTCTGACGCCGGCGCGCGAGGCCGGAACGGTGCGCTGCGTCTTTTCGCTGGACGAGCTCGGCACGCGGAAGGCGAAGTGGCTGAATCCGAAGGTGCGCTTTCGCGTCCGCGCCGCCGAATCGTTCGGCAACGCCGGCCGCGCGCTCGCGTCGGATCCCGTCGCGCTTTAGCGGGCGCGCCGCGACGCGGTGCGGAGAATGCAACTTTATGCGGTTGAATATGCAATTTCCGCATCCGCACGACTTTGGTATACTGTGCGTGCACTGATCAAAAGAGAGGAGTTCAGGAGAAAATGTCTTTGCGCGTCAACGTGTTGCCTGTCCTTGTCGCGATGATGGCCGTCGGCTTGCCGTCGGCCCACGCCGCGCTGAAGGTCACAAAGATTTCAGAGGTTTACCGGCCTTCCTCCGCTGGCGCCGAGCAGATCAGCGGTGTGACGTGGGCAGGGGGAAGTCTCTACTATGCTGTTGACGACAACGACAACAAACTCTATCCGCTGACGCTCGACATCAACGGGGCCGGCGAGCTTGCGCAGACGAACATCACGATCGGGACCGGCGTGCCGGTTCAGGGCGCGAGCGATATGGAGGGGTGCGCCTGGGATCCCGCGTCCCGCCTGCTCTGGATTTCGGACGAGACCGGCCCGACGATTCGGAAAATCGATCCCGCGACGGGCGAGCCTCTCGGTTCGGTTGCAGTGCCGGCCGTTCACAGGCAGTATTACGGCAACTTCAGTTTCGAGGCGCTGACGATCTCCGGCGATGGCCTGACCATGTGGACGGCCAACGAGGAGGCGCTGAAATGCGACGGCGAGAAATCATCCAAGACGGAGGGCTCGCTCGTCCGTCTGACGCGGTTTTCCCGGAAGACGGTATCGGACAAGTGGGAGTCGGCAGGGCAGTGGGCGTACCTGACCCAGCCCGTCGGAAGCGATCCGTGGGTCTACAACAACGAAACGAAGACGCGCAGCGGCGTCGCCGGAATGGTCGCGCTTCCGGACGGACGGCTGCTGGTTCTCGAACGGAATCTCTGGGGGGACAATTTTTGGGACGCGACATTCTACACGCGCATCTATCTTGTCGACGGGACGTCGGAGTCCGGCGGCAAGGCGACAGACGTCTCCGGCATGGCCTCTCTCAAGGATGCCGAGTATGAAAGAGTAAAGAAGACGGCGCTGTTCAACAAGGAAGTCGGATGGGTCAATTACGAGGGCATTTGCCTTGGCCCTCGGCTGGACGATGGATCGCTCATTCTGGTACTCGTATCCGATGCCGGGAACTGCACGGCGCGGATCATGACGATGAAGCTTGAAGGGCTCGGGGATGTTTGCAATGTCGATGTCGCGGTGCGGGACGCGAACGGGACGCGGCAGATCGGCGGCCCCTACAGGTACATGGACGGGGATACGCCAGCGTTCGCTCTGGACGGGGTCGCGTACGGTTCGAACTACGTCGTCAACGAGGATGTCGTCACCAATACGACGTGGCGTGCCGGTTCGGCAGCCGGTGACGGCACGCATGCGAAGTTCGCCGTGTCCGAAGACAGTGTCTTGACGTGGGACGTGTCGGATGTCGCCGTCGCCGCCACGCCCATTGACGACGCGGAGAGCTTCGAGAACTATGCGCCGGGCGCGCAGACCGCCTATGGCGAGGTCGGCGGCTGGACGGGCACAGGCGAAATCATAGCGGCGGAATACATGCCGCCGAATCCGCCCGGATTCCCGATGCCGAAGGATGCGCACACGAAGGTGCTGGAGGTGGACGATCTCGCCGTGCGCAGTTTCGCCTGCACGACGAACGGCAACGACCGCCTCGACCTGATGGTCGCCGTTGTCAGGCGTTCCGCCGACGAGTCGCCTGTGGAGGTGAAAGACGGCGAGAAGGTAGTCATCATCTGCGACGAGGACGGAAAGCTCAAGCTCCTCTGCCGTGACGCGAATGGCGAGGCCGTCTGGGCGACGCTGTCGGACGTCGTCTTCAAGAACGGCGACTGGGTGCGGCTGTCGGTTGCGCTCGACTCGACCACGCAGCCGGGCGAGACCTACGCGCTCGTGCGCATCAACGGCGAAGCCTGCATGACGGACTTCGGCGTGCGCTCCCCGCTCGATTCGACGGCGGGCGGCGCCTGGCACAGGACGCTGGAGACGAGCGCGGACGGCAAGATCGCGGCGCTCGAACTGCGCGGCGCGGTCAAGGTGGACGATGTCATCAAGACGACGGAGGAGTTCGAAACGGAGCTTTCGGCAGAGACAACGCAAATCGACGGCGTGAGCGTGGCCTGGCTTAAGGCGCAGGGCCTCGGGCTCAATCCGCAAAAACCGATTCCCGCCCCGAAGCTGCGTAGTCTTGGATATCTTCTGGCAGATGCATACGACGCAGGTCTTGATCCGGCTGCCGACGAGCCGTTCGCGGTCACGGGCATCCGCATTCTCGACGACGGCAGATTGGAGCTTTCGTTCAACGGCGTTCGTGAAGACCTCGGCGAAGCGGCCCGCAACGCGCTCTATCCGGTCTACCGAATGGAGACCATCGGCGGAACGGAGTCGCCTGTCGCAGGCACGACGAAGATCGTCGTGGACGGCGGCACCAAGCGGACCGTCTGGACGAGCAACGCGCCGATCGACGAAACGCAGGGCTTCTACCGCGTGAAGGTCACGGCGCGGTGATTCCGGTTCATCCGCGCGTGCCGCTCCTGTATTCGCGCATGGAAACCCCGTACCTTTTCTTGAAAAGGTTCTTGAGCGCGTTGGCGTTTTTGAAGCCGCACAGATCGGGTATCGCGCCGATGGCGATGCGCGTGTCCTTGAGTCGCCGCGAGACCTCGGCGAGCTTCGCTTCGGTTATCAGGCGTCCGACGGATTCCTTCTGCGTCTCGCGGAAGCGCAGGTCGAGCAGCGGACGCGACACGCCGAGATGCGCGGCCACGTCGCCGGGCGTGATACCTTCCACGGCGTGTTGCTTGATGAATTCCCTCGCCCGATCGACGAGTATCTGCGCGGGCGGCAGATGCGGCATCGATTCGCGTATGACGACGCGGCTTACGCCGAAGAACACATGCCGCTTTCCGAGCGGCTTGCGGCTTTTCATCATCTTGTCCAGCAACGCGGCGGCGGCGGCTCCCTCCGCATGGAAGTCGGGCTCGATGCTTGAAATACCGGGCGAAACGCTGTCGCAGATGTACGGGTCGTTGTCGATGCCGAGAAGCGAAATCATGCCCGGCACTTTCAGCCCGGCCCTCTGCGCCGCCGCAATCACCTCCGTCGCGCGCATGTCGTTTGCCGTGAGAACGGCGGCGGGATATTCAAGATTCGCAAGGAATTCCGCGAGGTCCGCACGGGACTCGTCTACCGCGGCCAGGGGCTGAACGACAACTGCCTCGTCCAAATCGGCTACGGGCGCAACCGCTTGATGGTCGAGGATGTGGCGTATATGACAAAAACTCTCGGCGTCAAGACCGATCTCGATCTTCGCAGCGACCGCGAAATCGCCGGCATGACGCAATCCCCGCTGGGCGCCGGCGTCAACTTCATCCACCACTCCTCGTCGGAATACGGCGGTATTTTCGCCTCGCCCGGCCGCGAGGCGATGGCGGCGAACTTCCGCGTGTTCTGCGACCGCGCGAACTACCCGGTCTATTTCCACTGCATCGCCGGCGCGGACAGGACGGGCACGCTCGCCTACGTCCTGAACGGGCTTCTCGGCGTCGCGAAGGAAGATCTCGAGCGCGATTGGGAATCGACATTCTACCCGGAGGTGCCGGGCGTGGAGGATCCCGGTTCCTGGCGTTCGCTCTCGCCTCTCGACAAGGGCTTTGCGAATTACGGCGCGGAAGGCGAGCGCCTCCAACGGCGCATCGAACTCTATCTTCTCGATATCGGCATAACGCCCGATGAAATCGCAACATTCAAATCAATCATGCTGGACGAGGATAAATGAAGAATCGCATCGCCCTCGTATGTCAATAGGCTCCGACCCTTTTGCCCCGGAGAGTCCGAAATCGCCCAGACAGGAGTACAAGCTGGCATGAGCTACTCTATCAATAATACTATGTCAATAGGCTGACCCTTTTGCCCCTCGGGCGTGAGACGGCGAAGGCGGTTTGGAAGATTGAGAAAGGAGATTTTGGAAAGCGGGTACACGGGACGCGTGCCCCTACCAAGATTGCAGAATGGTTCGCAAGGTTCCGCAACAGGCTGATCGCGAAGGGCGTGGGGTATGTGACGGCGAAAGTGAAGGACTGTCATTTTTGCTGGGCGGGGGCGTTCACGCGGGTGACGGCTTGCGCTGACACGAAGATGCAGATGCGGCGGTTCGACCGTGTGCGCGAGGGCATGCTCTGCAAGGTGTGGGGAATGCTACCGCAAAACGGCAATGAGAAGCGTCGTCGCTACAAGGGCAAGCCATTCAGCTATTACGGTTTTCTTGAGAAGGCAGCGCGGCCCACGAACATGGCGTATCGGCGAACGAAGACTCTGCCATATTCGGAGCTGTGATGTGGCGGCGTCCCGCCCGCGAATTACCAGATGTCAATGGCCGCCGAGGAGGGAATGATTATGGTATAATATGTTCGTGCCCGCAAAGATGTGGGCAGGTAATTCTTGTTCAACAAAGGAGCTTCCATGATGGACATTTCGAAGGCGTTTGACGAATATTTTTCGCCAGCTCAGCCGAAGGCCGATTCGCCTGAGTTGCGCGAGTATTGCCTGTGGCTTGTCCGCAACAGGAAGGGCACGGCGCCTTGCCAGACCGAAAACGCGACAATGCGGAAGGGCGACGAGTGGTTTGAGCGGTGCGAAGAACTGTGCCGCGAGGCGGAATCTCTCGCCCGCTCCGGGGTGCAGCGAGGAGACCTGGCCTTCGACGACCTTAAGAAGCGTTCTCTTGCATTGGCCGACGAAGTTTTCTCAGGCCCAGACAGGGGCTCCGTGTTCTGTCGCGTGGCGCAGGCATTCGATGCGGCGTTGGGCGGAGGCGGGAAACCGAAGGCGGTTTCGCATCAGACGCCGCATGGACAAAATGCAATTAAGGAAATTGAGGGGCATTGGGAGCCATATCCACTGCTCTCGCCGGCGAAGTCATGGGCACTCAACGATATTCAGAAGTTTGCTGGGTGGGATCCTCCTGCGCAGGAGGAACTTGCCAACGTCAAAGAAGTTTTTCTGCGGAAATATCCAGCAGACGCCGCGTTGGTTCAAATGGCCGAAGCCAATGGCAGACTGTATCATGAATTTCGAGATTATGCGTATCAGGCTGGTGCCCTGAGGAACGGAGAGAGAATTCTGTCGGAGCAGATGGACAGGGCTGGGATACCCGATGCCCATCGCGACAAGATCCTCCAGTCGTTTGAACGCGGGCGTGCTGCTACAATGCGTTGGCGTGAGGCCAGGGCGTTTAAGAAGACGATGTCCACCAAGAGTGCTGCGGGAAAGATGCAAGGCCTGCAGTCGGCAAAGACGGCCAAGACGCCGCAATTCAAGACGGCTGCTGCTCCCATTGATGTCAAGGCGTCTGGCATACATCCAAACTCAATCCTCAACTTGAAGCCCGCGCGCCGCTGGACGATTGTGGCCGATGAAACAGGTAGCTTGTTTGGCAATGACGCATTTGATTCCAAGAAGGGAGCTGGTTATTACGTGTTTGTGCTTGTGCCCGACTATGCAGGCCTCCCAAAACTGCAGCGTGGCTGGCATGCTGTGAACCAACCCCTTAAGGCGCTCGTTTCCGCCGCCGAGGATCTTGCAAAATCGGGATGCGGCGTAATCGGGATTCCCGTGGGAGGGCTATATCCAACCAACCGGCAACTTTGGTTTTCGTGCATCGAGACGCTGCTGGACATCGTTCTTCGCGTTCTGCCGGTCGACGGAAAGACGGAAGTTAACCTGTGCGTTGAGCAACGAGGCGCGGCTGACTCGCGGAATGCCGATTTGCTCGACAAGACCGCCGATGATGCAATGTACCATCTTTCTTTGTGCAATCCGGTGAAGGCAAAAGAAATACGCCTTGGCGCAAGGTTCATCGCCAAGACAGAGAACCTATACAACGGGTATGCAGATCTTGTTGCGTTTTCGCACGGGTGTTCCAAGGATGTCAAGGCTGTCCTTGGCGGATTTGGGTGGGAAGGGCCTTGCCTGATTTCCTCCGATGCGAATGTCGTGCAGACATTCCGCCGTTGCCTTGATCTTGTGCATCAAGGCGGGGTGCTTCCGGTTGACGACTGGAATGTCCTCGTAAGGAGCCGCGGTGCGCAGGCTGTTGGATCGCTGATTGGAGCGCTGCTGCGCACATTCGGCGAAGAGGCGCGGAAAGACGTCGCACTGTGGAGGCGGTATCTCGATTACGTGATGGCGCATCTGGACTCCAAGGCGATACGGATGTTCGTTCTCAAGCCGCAGATCGCCTGGCTCAAGGAATACGAACCGGATGCCGCGCAGCTGCCGCCGCGCCTGAGGCTGCTGTGGCTCACCGCGCAGCTTGCGGAATCCAACCATCTTGGCGGGACGAGGTTCGGCGCGGAGTTGCACGAGCGCGAGTTTGTCGAACTTTGCGAACGCCTCAAGGACGAAGACGCGCCGCTGACGTGCTTTGCGGCGCTGCACCTCGCGGTTGAGAAGACGGATGCCTTCGAGTTTGGCATTGCGAGAGACATTCTCAAGCCATGGGAGCGCGAACGTGTCGCCGTGCCGGGGCTGCGGTACCACGCCCAGGTCCTTTCATCGCTTGGCCAGCACGCCGCATTCCTGGGCGACAACGAGAAGGCGCTTGAGTATTTTCTGAAGGCGATGGATGAGTTCAGGCTCCTGAGCGCCGACTGGCAGCGCGATTTCGACCAGACGTGTGCGTATGCCGTCATCGCGGCGATGGATGCCAATTCCCCTGACCTTGAACGCTTGATGTCCCTGTATCTATACGGTGGCGAGTGGAGCGAAGAGACGATGGTCGACATGGCGCATCAATTCGCCGCCGTTGGGGAAGATGAGCCCGACTCAAAGTATGCCCATGCGATCTTGTTGCGCTATCTCGTGACGCTTCCCGCCGACAACCCGATTCGGTCGACTTATCTCGACGATTCTGCAAAATGGCAGTGGAGCGAAGACGGCCATCCATGGGAGTTGATTGTGTTCTACCGCGCATTGCTGCTGCCCCAGGACGATCCCGCCCGAAGCGAGTGGCTGCGGAAAGGCTACGATCTCTGCGCGAACGGCGGTCCGACCCTTAAAGCAATCGCAGTCGTGATCCTTGGCGCACTCCTCTACTACGGCGCGGCAAACCGTGACGAGTACATGTCCAAGGTTGAAGAGGTCATCAACCTCCTCCCCAACATCGGCAAGTCGCGCGCCTCGGCCCTACTCGCGCACGTCGACAAGCCACTCTCGCCGTTGGAACTCGCAGACAAGGTCTTGCCGTTCAACTTTAGGTAGAATGTTACATGCCGGAAAAGATTTCTGGTTATGATCTAGCTAATCAACTCCTTTCACAAGGTGGCGTGGAGGCGTTGATTCGTTATGCGGGAAACGCCGAGACCGATTGGCTTGAATTGAAGGCGGGCATGTGCCTGCTGCCGGAGGACAGGAAGAAGGGCGAGACAGAAAAGGACCTCTACTGGAACATCGCCAAGGAAGTGATTGCGCTTATGAACACCTCGGGCGGTGCGCTCGTCATCGGCATTCACGACAAAATGTTGAATCTCGTTCCATTGGAGGAAAACGATCCGCGCCACTTCCTTGCGGAAAAGGGGATTGATGGTTATGTCAGGGAGTTTGTGCGGTCCAATGTTTGGCCCAGTTCCTTGTCATGGACCTATCGCGGCAAGACATGGGAACTGGCAGACAAGCAGGTGCCGACGGATTTGATCTCGTATCACCATGCTCCTTATTCTGGCCCGGATGGTCGAACTGGAGAGGTTGTCGTTCTATTGGTCAAGCCGTCGGAAAAGATACGCCTGGCCAAGGAAGACCGGAAATCTTCCGTGCTGTTGAAACGGACTCGCGGCGAAGTAGGAGAGGCAGTCCCTATTTACGATTATGATGAGTTTGACAAATACAAGGCAACGCGCGAGATAGAGTCTGCATTTTATGCGAATGTCCGCGACCAGTTCGATAGGGAACACGCGGCCGCCTCGGACTCTGCGAAGCTCGACGCCGCTATCCATGCCTATCACGCGAAATTAGAGGAAGAGACACGGAAGAAACTGCGAGCATTCATTCCCCTCGATGTTGAAGGAGATGAGCCGGACGAGGAGGATGAGGAGGAGTTTGAAAATCCGCAGGCGATTTCAGTTTTTGACGAAGATGACGATGCGTGGTTGAATTCCAATAATAAGGATGGTGGCACATCGGACAAAGGCTCCAAAGGTTTAGAAGTCGAAGACGATTTGGTCGAATCGGAAGATGATGACGAGTCTGATGATGACGAGGAGGAAACATCTAAACGAACCATCAAAATCGGCCTCTACGAGTTGCTGGAGCAGCAGAATCGAGTAGTCCTTGTCGGCGAACCTGGCGCCGGCAAGACAACTTGCCTCGCGCACTTCGCCGTCCAGCAGGGGAAGATGAAACGCCCACGTCCGCATCTGTTCGCATTCATCGCCTTGGGACGTTGGGTTGATGGTGGAAGTGTCCGTGGTCTAGTCGAGAAGACCTGTTGTATCTCGCAGGCGCAGATTGATACCCTCTTGGCGGAGAAGCGCCTTCATCTGATTCTCGATGCGTTGAATGAGTGTCCTGACAGACTCCGTCCTGGTGCGATAGAGAACATACGTATTCTTCTACGTGATCACCCCGATCTTCCTGTTGTACTCTCATCTCGGAAGGCCGAAGGCGTCAAGTTGTCGGGCATCCCCGTGTTTGAAGTTCAATCTATGGACACGGACCGTCAGAGACTCTTTCTTGAACGTTATTTGCATGACGCGGATGCAGCGCAAAAGATACTTGACTCCTTGTTGAAACAACCCGGCGGGGCGTCCATCGCGCAGAATCCGATGCTGCTTCGCATGGTCGTGGACGTGGTGCGTACAAACGGGGACTTGCCGAATGGCCGTGCATCTTTGTATCGACGTTGGCTGGAGAACTGGTACGCCCGGGAGGAAAAGAAGGCCAAGAAGTCCAAGGATGTTCTACCTTGGTCGAAGGAGGAATCTATTCGTCTCCTTTCGCAGATGGCGTTTGCTGGTCGTGCCGAGGGATATCGCGATATCCCATTAGACATGGCCCGCCATTCGCTTGGAGACAAGGACGGAACTTTTCTTGATCGTCTGTGCCAGGGACCTTTGTTGGAAATTGAAGA
>Ga0256405_10002300_pt1 | contig 44807 bp, 39 predicted proteins | sample RumenRJG_02DNA_FD_189096 | JGI IMG/M metagenome (GOLD analysis project Ga0256405, IMG submission 189096) | Bovine rumen microbial communities from Lethbridge, Alberta, Canada - RJG_02 | ecosystem: Host-associated > Mammals > Digestive system > Stomach > Rumen | place: Canada: Alberta... | reverse complement strand
GACGGCTATCAGGCACAAATAGATGATCAAATACTTTTTCTTGGCTTCATATTTTTGCACAGAAACTGCTCCTTACTCAACGCTGTATGTATCTTTTCCCTATTATTCAAAAGAGTATTATACTGTCGATTTATCATTCCAAACTACTTAAGATTTAATTCAGATGCTTACGCATTATGATCGTTTTGCCGTCGTTCTTGAATTCGGCAAATCCGTTCTTCTCATATAATTTCACAGGGCCGGTAAAAGCCATAGAAGGTTGTCCGCTCACTTCCGGATAAGCTTCAACATATTGATACCCGTTTCTCGCGGCATCAGAACAGATCTGTTTTAGCAACTGCTTCGCAATGCCTTTTCCGCGATAATCCGGACTGATCTCAAAACACACGATCGACAAGACCTGTCCCGGAAGGCAACTGTGAGAATAAGAACTTTCATCCGGAAGATGATCGAGATCAAACTCGCCGACACGGTAATAGTTTGTCCTGTCATTCGCATTGCACCATCCGACCGCAAGGTCATTATCAAAAGCAAGGTAACCGCGTATCAAGCCCTGTCTTACCATACGGACAGCTGTTTCTCTAAGGGATCTCTTCCATCCTTCAATTCCACCGCCATACAGTTTTGCCTGATCGCGCATCGCTTCTATCTCGCCTGCACTCATATTAAATGCATTGCAATAACATGGATAGTAAGGTGAACCGTCCGAGAATGCACGGTTATCAAAAAAGTCAAAGTAATCTTTCTCCAAATCCGGTGATAAGGCTTTTATCGTTATTTCATTCATATTATCCAGTCTGTTTTCCTGTCTATTTTCTTGACTAAGGGATCACTCCCTCAGACAAGGTAATTATATCATCCGGGTAAAGTTCTCTTGATAATTTTTTATGCTACAAATCCATTAATTGAATATGGTTCTGCTACTGTCCCCAAAATATACGAGTTCGAAATTTAGTGGCTTTTTGGTGGCTTTAAAAAATGAAATGCCCTGTTTCAGGGCATTTCCAGCGTTTTTTCATTATTCAAGCTCGCTAAGATAAAGCTTATATTGTGGTTAGGCCTTTTATTTTCCTCTAGATGTTGTGCTGATTTTATCAAAAACACGTTTTTCTCTCAACTGTTTTTCAGCTTCAATATCATCTGGTTATCACCGTGATAACACTTGAGGGCAGATATGGACAAAAAGCTCTCTGCATTATATGACAGACAATTGTAGACGATAGTGGACGGTTCTGAGGGGGACAGGAAATGCTGATCTCATCAATCTTGTCTCACTATACCCATAATATGATGACTCAACTCATTCAAGGGTAATGGAATAAACTAAACGGGGCCAAACCGGTCCCGTTTAGTGATAACAAATAACCTGATTCATCAATCGTTACTCTATAGCTCCTTCAGCCGATTCAATAAATGACATGATGTTATATGTCTTTGTTTCTTCAGGGTATTTGATAGCAAGTCTTTTTAGTGCTTCTATGAATTCTTTACTCTGAGTAATCTCAGCAATTTCATCAAAGACTTCGCTGAGCCAAGAAAACTGATCAGCTGTGCAATCGTTATCAAGAAATTGAATAGACATATTAATGTCTTCTGTCATAAGTTCTATGAGTTTCTTATGACACTGTTCAACACCATAATCCCACTCGTCATCTGTTGACTCGCGTTCCTCTATTATTGGTATAATTCTGTCTTTTATCATTTTCTTTTCCTCCGTATTACTGAAGTCTGATCGCTGTCTGGAAAGACCGTAGCTATCTTGCCGTGTGTCTTAATAACCCCAACGCGTACACCTTTATACACACCCCACATCGTAACTCCATCGGGAGAACGACGATTATGCTTTAGACCGGCAACATGTTCGCCAGCGTGTCTGATATCTTTATCCTTCCAGTTCCTCGGAAACCAGGCCTGACTAATACCAGAACGCTTTCTTTTATCGCCGTGATCAGGAATGTTTCCTACCCTTACACCATTAGGGTATGTTTTGACTATATTGTAAGTAATACCATACTTATCAAGCAAGTCCATTCCTTTCTGGCTGTGACCGCCGCTTGCAAGGCGAATTTTCTTTTTCATTTGTCCGTTTATCCTGATTTGTTTCCATTTGAACGTGCCCTCGCTGGAATGAACCAAAGCAAAATCGCTTACACTTCTTCCAGAACCTTTTGTGTTCAAATATCTTCCGCTTTTACTCGTCCCCATTTTGATCACCTCTCTTGAATGAGATCCAATCAGGGATTACATGAAAATTGGTATATTTGCCGTACTGCTGAAGATACTTCTTGTTAAATGAACCATAAACAATTACATCTAACGGCATCAGATAATCCAACATCGCTTCCAAAAACGCTTCCAAGTGATACTTGTCCTCTTTTTTCTGACAACAGCCATAAGTTCCAATAGAAACGATGCTTTTCTTAGGAGCGCCTGCAAAAGTCGGTGGAATATCAAAATGCATCGTTGTGTATGTGCGCTCATCTCCCCAACGAATATTCGGAATAATATATTTCCCTTGCTGCTGTTCGTAATAACCAATAGAGCGAGCAACGCCAATATTCGCTAGCTGCTCCCAAAGAGGCATATCCCGATAAAGAGAACAATCTGGGGTCGACATTATCTTCACTTTAGATAAGAGCTTGTCATATTTCTGTGGCACAGAAACAAAATCTCTGAATATCGGATCTTGTTCGTAAAACACAAGCATATCCAATGGATCGGATAACTGATCAATCCTTGAAAATGGAATCGCTTTTCGAGGAATAATAATATCTTTTGGTGCTTCAAGTACTGGAATCTCTAATAAAGATTCAAACATTGCGGTTTCTATTAATTTTGAATTGAAACCATCATAAAAAAGGTTATTCATATAACCTGCCTTTCTCCGACATTTGTGTCGGTAATATTTCTTTTTGTTGAAAATGAACTAAGAAAGGCGAATATGATGTATAATTAAATAGCTTCAATATGTATTACACATACATATTCGCCAAACACATTGATAGTTGTTCCCGCAACTAATCAGTGTGTTTTTCTTTGTCTATATAAAACAATCATTTTAACCACCTCCCTGTAGTTGGATCAAAGTGTTCCTTTTTGTAAATCTCAAATTCAAATGGTGCCAAATGTTCTAAAAGAGGATTCTCATGATCATATATCTCATAACCACGATACAAAATCCTGTTATTTACGTTTGAAGCTGCATTGCTGGCAGCTGAAAGAGTTACTTTGCAATGAGATACTATTTCTGCCGCTGAAGTAAATCCCATTACCATCAAATACGGAACCGGACACATTAAAAATCTGGCGAAATAGTCCGCCAGATCATCATATTCACAGTCTTCAGAGCATTCGTCATAAACGTAATGCTTTATCTCGTGAGCAATTGTATAACGCATCTCACCATTAGAAACCTCATAATCGTTGTAATAAATTGTGGGTGGGCTTTCATGAGTTCCTCTAACAAAAAAGCCTTTTGTCGTTTTCTTAAGCAGAAGGCTCTTCGCTTCTGCTCCACATTCGGAGTATGGAACAAGGGATACACTTAGACGACGGCAAAGATCCTCCAAATCAATTGGAAAGTCTTTGATATCGTAATCAAGATAAATCTCTATTATGACTTTAACAACATCATCATACTCCTGAGAACTTCTCATTCTGAGCCTCCCTTTCCCAAAAGGAGTAAGATAAGCTTATTTTTCTCGTCTTGAGTAAGTTCATTGCCTTTTCTTGCAATTGCCGTAGATATTGCTGTATAAGCAGAATCACACTTCTGATCTTCTTCAAGAAAATACTCTGTTGATACATCCAACGCCTTGGCCACATTTACAATTACATCCATGCGAGGAACTCTATCCCCGGAAAGATATCTGGATATTGAACTTTCAGCAATACCGCTACGCACAGAAAGCTGCTTTTGGTTTATGCCCTTCACTTTCATAAGCTCCTTTACCTTTACATTCCATTCCATTTTCCTGTACCTCATTGGCTTTAGATTCGCTTTGATTGAAAAATACACATTATGATTCTAATTCCCAATCGGGAATTTGTCAACCCCGTATGGCAATTCAGATTGTAATTATATCAATAATCTCCTCCAAAACTGAACTAATTTCCTTTTTTGGAGTGCGGTTAGATAACTCATGCAATAATGATTTGACATCAAGCAAGTAGTTTCATCATTTTGAATAGTTATTTCAGACCCTATAATTGCATAAGTTAACCAGTTGCTTTCACAATCTCATTGTTCTAAATCAACATAATAAAGGAGGAAGAATTCCCCATAAGAATCTTCCTCCCAGTCTAGTGTTGTTTATCGTTTATTTCGCCCAGAAGTACACTTCAGTAACCGTATTGTTTTCGATCTTGATCACGGTGAAATCATATCTGTCAAAATGCCATTTATCAAAGAAAGCATTGATGCTATCTGTTAACCCTTCAGTCAGTGCAGTATCTGCAAAATTCTTTACTGCTGCATAGTCAGCTGATGACATTTCAGGTTTATCCGATGTGGGTAATTTCATAAGCGTATAGGCATCATATATTTTATAGTCGTTTGCGAGATCAACACTTATCAAATCATAGTATTTAATCAATGGATGATCCGTAGTCGTAAATCCTTTCCAAGTATCAGCTCCATCGACTTTACAGAAATTAATATATCCCTTATCTGTTGTTATATTAAAGCATTCTCCGGTATAGTTTGTTCCCGCAAACGCAAACGGTTCCACTCCTATAGTTCCCATATCAATTATGGTTGCATTATCGTACCCATCCCATTCAGACAAGTCTAATGACTGCCCTACTTTAAGGGAATCCAAATAGTCCTTATCAACTTCTAATTGTGCCCATGGATAGAACGCACAGGCTCCCTCTTCACCTTCCGATGTCATAGATACCGTGTAATAGCCATCAAGCAATTCTGTCTCTTCGGAGTTGTAACTATCGACATTCGGAATAACTGATTTATCCAACATTATCAAACGTAAATTGTATGTTTCAGATGAGTCTTTTGAACCAATAATCAGATCACAAGCTTCATGAGTCTCATTAAAAGTGATCAGCGCTCTCATACCATATCTGATTTCTGAATCGGTTTTGCTTATATTGGAACCAATATATATTGTTTTAACATTTTCAGTGGTAGTAGATATAGTTATGGTATTCTCATCATCACTATTAACGACATCATATAAAAGATGCAGTGTAGTCCCGTCAAAATAGTAAGAACGCATTTCCGCATAACAATCGCCGAAATCATATTTCGTATCAGATAGAGAATATCCATACTGACTCCAATAATCATCGGCATTGTTTGTAGACGACTCTAATGTCCCTATGTCTTGAACAGATGCAGATGTATCCGAAGATTCACTTTGCTCTATATCAGTTGAGGGAACTGAAACTTCAACCGTCTCCTGATTAACATCAATCAATGAACAACCGGCCATCGCCAATGCTGCCATTCCGGCAACAATAATCGCAGAAACACTGTGTTTACCTGTATTCTTGATGTTCGTTATTCTCTTTTTCATAAAGCTTTCTCCCTTACCATTCATAGCTGTAGATATATAGAAATTCCGTTTAGTTTCCCTGGTAAGCAATGCTAAAAGCACCTTCCCGTACTCTATCTTTCTGTCTTCGCCAAGCAATGATATAACCGCTTCATCACAAGCTAATTCACAATCCTCTTCAACTAATCTGAATGCATACCACACAAGCGGATTGAACCAGTTAAGAGCCAGCACAATATAGCGAATAATAGTCCACACATGATCAAGATGTTTATAATGACAATATTCATGACATATTGCGTATTCGGATTTATCGTTGTCTGCAACATCTTCACTAAGATAAATACAGTTTCCTAACAGGAATGGCGCACTCGGATGATCCAGTTTAAATACTCTAAGACCATATTGTGGATCCCGTTTTATAAATTGTCTTTTCCGTTTGCAGTACGAAATAAAGCCAAGATTATAAATTGCCAATGCGATTATCAATGTGCCTGATACTATCAACGAAGTGTTGCGGATCAATACCGGCCAATCAATAGGTTTCTTCTCAAATACCACAGTATCCGTTTCATCTTGAGAATTGTTTTGTATCGGCAGAGGAATACCTTCAACGGCATTTACATCCGATACATCAAATGTTTCAATTGCTTGTTCCTGAATAATAATTTCCTTTGCCGGCAACGAAATATCTATTGTAAAAAACGGTGCTATGCACATGTATATTGGTATCAGGAGCCACAATGCATACTGAAACTTCCTGCTGATCTTTTTATCCGCAAAGAATCTGATAGCAATTATTGATGCAATTAACAGCGATAACCCCAAAAAGTAGCGCAGCATATCAGTTCTCCTCTAATATCTTATGCAGCTCCTCAATCTCTTCCTTCGACAGTTTTTCAGACTTGATCAGATTGGTGATCATAAGACCGACATTGCCGTTATACACTTTATCCAAAAATGAAGTTGTCTCCTCAAGTTCTGCTTCGGTCCTGTCTATCTTGGCAAAATACCGCCTGGTTCTGTTCTCTCTTGTATAACCAACAGCTTCTTTCTGCTCCATACGGTTAAGGAGCGTGATTATCGCATTTCTGCACCAACCCGTATCATTACTGAAGAACTTTGTAAGCTCGGCAATAGTCATGGAACCCTTATCCCATAAGCATGTTACGATCTTCCACTCGGCATCTGACAACTTGATCATACTGGCCTCCACAATTAGTATACATCTGTATACTTTGATATTACTCTGTTAGTATACACTTGTCAACCACAAAAATAGGAAGGTCTTATTACTACGTCTGTTCTAACAAGCATGCTATTCTCTTCGTCTATTTTATCGGCTATGTGATATTCCTTTCCATCTTTCAGAGATTGATAATACATATAAACTAAAAATATATCTTCATAATGAGATTTTTGGGGTGAAATTTCCGTCTAATATAATGTAGAGCAAAAGCGGAGGACGCTCTGACGATGCTTTACAGCAATGCGCGCATAGGAGTAGAAGTTTAATGAGTAACACAGAGAACTTCAAATTGGTACAAAAGGCAAAAAGGCGGGATCCTGAAGCCTTTACTGAACTAATGAACCTTTATATGAAGGACATGTATCGAACAGCGGTTGCAATACTGATGAATGATGCGGATGCAGCTGATGCGATACAGGAAACTATCCTTGCATGTTGGGAACGGCTGAGTTCCCTTCGTGACAACAAGCTTTTTAAAACATGGATGACAAGAATCCTGATCACCAAATGCCACGATATCAGAAAGAAGAGAATAGACACTGTAGATATCAGTGAGCATGAAGAACTTGCCTTTCATGAAGATGAAAGCAATTTGGAAATAAAGGAAGCCATAGAGCAGCTGGATGAAAAATACAGGGTGCCGATCATGATGTTTTATGGTGACGGGTATAGCACTAAAGAAATTGCAGCTATACTCAATGTCCCTGTAAGCACCATACAAACGAGGCTTTCAAGAGGCAGGGCGCAGTTGGCCAGATATTTTGAGAATGGTGAGGAGTAAACATATGAAGGATTTAAGTCGTGCAGTTAAAGAAATGAACGTGCCTGATATAGTTCAGGAAAAGGCTCAGAACGCTTTTGCCCAAATTCAGGAGGAAAGCAGAATGAGCAAAAACAGCAATATTCGAATAAGTTTTTTCAAGAGCCCAGCGGTCGCGGCAGCAGCTATAGTCGCAGTTGTACTGATAGGTGGTGGTGCAGCGTGGGCTGCAAACGGCGGATTGGCTGGATTCCTGTCCAAGTTTATGCCAGAGGAAGAAGTAAACGTGAGATTGGATTCTCCCTCGGAGAATGAGATAAAAATCAGTCAAATTGAGGGTGAAGACTACGGTCCGCTTTGGACAATTGAAGAATACTGGTATGATGGTGCAACTTTATACTTTTCGGCAACTGCCCCGCAGAAGGTAATCGATGCTGGTAACATGAGGGTCGTGTGGAGTGACCACGCTGATGTGAATGGCACAGATTGCCAATTATCGGCTGACGGAGACTGGGATGAAAACACTGAAACGTATACCGGACACTACATCTGTTATGTTGATCTCTCAAATGCGGATACCAGTTCCGGGCATGTATCTCTTGTAACCCATCTGAAACTGAATCAATACAAGATTGTGCCTGAATTACTTACGACTCAGGAAAACAACGAGGTTGAGACGATAGCAGAACAGGAATTGCGTTTTGATTTTGAGAAACCAAATGATTCGCGTCAGCTGAGAGAGGATAATCTTCCTGTTGAAGGCGGAGTTGCAGATATTAGCGTAACCGTCGCGCCATCGATGATCAACGTAAGTATCATATATCGTTTGAATGATACATCGAAGTCGATTAAAGATATCGTAGAATACCGGATTATCGATAGCAAAGGAAATAGTATAACTGGAGGGCTTTATGGTATTGATTCCGATGATAACTGCGTGACCATTTTTATGACGGATTTGGAGGGTCTTGATCCATATTCTAAGAGTTATACCTTTGAACCATTATGTTTTCAGCTAGATTCTGAAGGAGAAAGAGTCCCCGATGCTTATGATCCTCTTGGATGGGGCGGTTTTACGGTTGAGTTTAATTAAACTATGATAATGTTAAAGAACATTACAACATCGAACTTCAAAATTTGATATTCACAGAAAAATAATACTACAAATACCATTACGAGTTGAGAACAGTGAGCATTCAAAACTCTGTGAGTTTAGAACACTCACCGTTTCACAACTCTCCATTACTGCACGTTTCTAATCCTTCCGCGCTAACGCTTGGATTGCCACCCATGACTTGAGGAGGCGTAACTCCTCAAGTCACGGCCGGCGGGAATTTAAGAAAGATTATCTGACTCTTTTCCGCTGTAGTCCTCTTATTTGTTCCTCATGCTCAAACACAATCAGGATTCTAAGTTCCAGACACTTTTCTCTGATTTCCATATACTCACTAAGAATATCATTACAAAGTCTGATTTCTTTCCGAAGATCACGCATCATTTCATTTTTTTCCTTAGCCGATAATCTAAAAATATATGCGTATCCCGGGTTTCCAAGTTTCTCTTCCTTGGATGCCCTGATATAAAGATCTCTTTTTTGTTTGCGAAGTGACGATAATTCCTCTTGTAAGTAAGCCTTATATGAAATAACATCCTCATAGGATTTAAGTCCTCGATTGCTTACAAAACGTCGTTTTTCTTCAAAACGCTCTATCTTTGCAATATCTTCCCTAAGATAGTATGGTATGCGCCTTACATAACCAGGTCTTTTGATCTGCAGGCTGAGAAAACGCCCATAATACCTGTATGACGAACAGATTGACCTTGGCTCATGATATCTGAAGCTTCGCCTAACCTTCTTGGGCGGAGGTGGAAATAATCGTCCGTATGTCCTGTTGGGAGAACGCAGACGTTCTTTGATCTCCGGAAAATCATATCCAGGGCCGAGTTTATCAAAACGAAAACATTTTTGAGTCCCAAAAGGCTTAAGTTTAGGATGAACAAGCGGTTCACCTTTACTGTTGTAAAGATATACTTCATAACCCAATCTCTTCATATTATCGAAGAAATCATAGTTGAAGCCTGAAGCTGCGATTGCTCTGTCAATGTCTGTTCTGATTGTGGATCTGATAGTAGGATTTCCTTCAAGCTCGGCTTTATATTCTCCATAATTCTTGCCTTTTCCGGAGGTTTTGCAAACGGAAAGATCATATTTAACACAGAGCGCATCACTATAGTTCCGCATATCCATATAATCCTGTTTTGTTCGACAGAATTTCTTACCACCATCAATCGGAACAGTATTGATCACAAAATGATTGTGAATATGATTATCTTTATCCAAATGCGTAGCAACCAGAACTTGGTATTTTCCACCCCAGAGCTCCTGTGCTAACTCCATACCTATATCGTGGGCCTGTATAGGAGTAATATCATCTTCCGGCGCGAAAGACTGATACCCATGGTATGCGGTTATTCCACCGGTCTTGCCAAAGTATTCTTTAAGTGTGTTCATGTCTTGAGCAGCATTTTTAACGGAACAGTTGATTGCATCAACCAAAACATGTACTGTCTCAGTTTCCTCATCCGCCGAGACATCCTCCGGCAGTATGCCTGCCGGAAGTGTCGTTTTCTTCGGATTCTTGATATAGTTGATTACTTTGACAACATTTCCTCTTATACTCCATAAAGATGTTGTTGCCATTATGAGATTACCTTCTTTCTGATTTCTGTTATCAACTTGTAGATTTCATCTCTCAAGTCGATCAGGAATTCCGTGCTGTGACGGTACCCTGAATTCTCTTTTCGTGCTATCTGGTTTACATTGTTCCCCAGATGCGAGAGCTCTGTCAGGAGATCGGTCACCTCAGCTTGAGGTTTCTCCCTTATTACGACTCCCTTGGAAGCTTTTCTTAAAAATTCGCTTCTTGTAAGTCCTGACTTTTTCACTCTCGCATCGAGTTCTTCCTTCTCTTTTGGGGTAACAAAAAACTTTATTTCTTCGCTTCTTATTCGGTTGCGTTTTACCATAAACTTACCTCTCTTTTTAGCTAAGCCAGGGGTTTAAGGGATCCCCCTTAAAGTGTCTGTGTGGCTACACAGACGATGCTTGCTAAACCTATTACTCTTCGGATTTTTAAGAAATTGTTCTCATTACTCTTCGCTTTTCGAAGTATGAAAGAACTATGATTCTGTCATGAGATCTTTTTACTGCTTCGAAGGTAATGTTGTTCAATTCCAATCTGTCAGCATTGCAATTTAGCTTCAACTTGAGCCTATAGGGAGAGGTTAGAAGATTCAGGGTCTCGCATAACTCTGTAGCCGTTCCCTTCCACTTCGTATGCAACGGATTCATAAATGAAATAATCTTTTCAATATCCGGATCGAGCGGTTCAAGAAGAGGTTCGGTATCACGTTTAACAAAATCCCACCTTAGAGTTTCCTTGTTCCTCATAACCTCAATTCTCTGCTCAACCTGATCTCTTCCTCTAATCTCTATAAAAGCTGTTCTTGCATCTTTGCTTCTGGTAAGAGCTATAGCACCATCTGCTGCACCAAAAATACCGTTAGTACCGGAAATTCGATCAAAGTTGTTGTCAGCCATCTCTTTTCTGAAATGGTGTACCAGAATAATGCAGACATCTTTATCAACGGTCAGCGATTTGAGCTTTCTGATATCTTCATAATCACTTCCATAGTGACAATCAGCTGTTGTTCTGGTCGTTTGGAAAGTATCAATAACAATAAGGCAGGGATTATTATCCTTGTTGATAAAGTCAGAAATAAGCTTTTCAAGACCATTATCAAGTTTCATCGCTTCAGTAGAGAAATACAGATCATTGCTCATAGCATCAGCACCGAACATTTTTACCGTTCTATCCTGTAATCTTTGCATACCGTCTTCATATGCAAGATAAAGGCAGCGGCCCTTTCTGACCTCAAGATTCCATATCGGTTCACCTCTGCTTACACCATACAAAAGCTGTAATACAAGAAAACTTTTACCGACCTTCGGATCACCCGCAAGTATATAAACTCCCGGATATAAGAGATTCTCAATTATGGCTTTTTTTCGAGGCAAATCTGCATCCATAAGCTCTCCAAAACTGAAGAAAGACCCTGAAATCTTGTCTTCCGGCTTATTTTCCTTTAAAATACAGTTGTTGTTTGAATTTGACTGCTCCTTTGTTGCGCCAACAACATTTAACGGGGCAGTTATTTTTTTGTCTTTATTCATTTTTTGTTATTCCTTTCATTTGATTTAAAATATCAACCATGAGATAAGCTGTCTCCTTCAAATACGGATCTATGTCTTTGTTGTTTTCAATTGCGTCCTTCAACTCTGATACGACACTCTGCATCTGTTCAAGAAGCAATTTGTATACTCTGGAATTAGGAATCACTGTAATATCCCGTTCTAGCACTCTGCTAATGAGATAATCCTGTTTTGTAAGACCCGACACAGCTACTGCCCTGTTGAGTTCTTCAGCTTCCTCTTCAGACATATGGAATGTCACATGCTTGTTTCTCCATCGTCCATGTCCGTCGTATACTTTGTGTGACATATCAATACCTCTTTGTTTCATTCAGCTTATCTGCCATCTGATCCTGAACAGTAGGAAATAAGTGTGCATATCTGTATGTGATATGGATACTCTCATGACCAACTCTTTCCGCTATCGCAACAGGAGAAAAACCCATGTCAATCAAAAGACTGATATGACTATGACGAAGATCATGGATCCTGATACGCTTTACACCTGAGATCTTGCATCCCCTTATCATTTCTTTAAGGAGAAAATGTTTGGTAACCGAAAACAACCTTGTTTCATCATCAAGTTGATAAAACATAGACATATAATCTTTTATCTCTTCGCATAAGAAATCAGATATCTTAATAATTCGATTACTCTTAACAGTTTTAGGACTGGTAATCACATCTTTACCATTGAGCTTTTGATATGATTTATTGATCCGTAATGTTTTGGCCTCAAAATCAAAATCTCCCGGTGTCAGCGCCAACAATTCGCCCTCGCGAATACCAGTCCAATAAAGAACTTCAAAGGCATAATATGATGCCGGTTTATCCATAATGGCATAAGAGAATTTTCTGTATTCTTCCTGAGTCCAGAACTTCATTTCTGTCTTTCCTTCTTTTCCCATATTGCCTGCTAATGCAGCTGGATTTCTAGGAAGACCATAAAATTTAACAGCATAATTAAATGCCGCCGAAAGCTGATTATGAATCGTTTTCAGATAGCAACTTGAAAACGGTTTTCCATTTTCATCTTTAAGACTAAGCATATTGTTCTGCCATTCTCTTATATCTTTGGGAGTTATCTCAGAGAGTTTCCTCATTCCAAAATCCGGAATCAGATACCGATTGAAAATAGCTTTTTTTGTCAAAAAAGTATTCAATTTCAAACGAGGCTTCATTTCGTTGAGATATTCTTCCGCAAAAGTCTTGAAGAGCATGTTTAGATTTCCGCTGTCAGCGAGAAGAAATTCCCGCTCCCAGGCCAACGCTTCTCTCTTGGTAATAAATCCTCTTTTGCACTTCTGCTTATGCTCACCGTTATATGCGGTATACCTTGCCATCACATACCATGTTCCTCGAAGATTATCTTTGAATACCGGCATTTTTATGCTCCCCTTTCTATTTGTTCCATCTGATCCGAAAGATCATCAACAGACAAACCATATCTTTCAGCAAAGTACTTTCTGTTAACTCTGCCGATCTGAATCATATAGCCCTTCTGCTGAAGTTCTGTATTGAGATCTCTGATTATTCTGTATGCTGCAGGCTGTGAAATTCCCAATATCTCTGCTATTTCTGCTGCTCTTAAAAAAATAGGTACTTTGTTATTCATTACATTTTTCCTTTCATCAAAATTTGTTTTTACGGATACTGCTTCAAACTAACTTGTGTCGAATAAGTTCATTTTTTCTCCTTTCTCATGAATTTGAAAACAAAAAGCCGTATGAGCCAGAAGGGATTCTTTTGAATCTCTCTCCTGACTCATACGGCGCTTGATAGTCTTTTCAGTCCTTAAGTTAAGGATCCTGCTCCGCTTGCTCGGTTATAGTCAAATTTATTGCACTGTAAACAAAAGCTGCATTTAAGGATTAGTAGCTAATCCGGTTTTGCTAAGCTGAGTTTTCATTTGAAGTTTTGCCAAGTCTAATACATTCAGGTCCATTATAAAATTCTGGGGGTCTTTTTGAATTTGCACCCTCATTTTTGGGAAGTCCAACTTCAAGCCAACCTTGAAATTTACATTTCCTGCACTTCTTTTGAAGAAAGCCGTGGTCTGTTCCAACAGCAACCCAAAGCAATAATCCGCATTTAGGACAGCGTATCTCTCTACTTCTCTTCCCGCGGGACGTATAATACGATTTATATAGTTTTCTTCTAATTTGAGGACTATATTCTTCAAACATATTCATGCCTCCTTATTCAAAAATGAGATTTCTATGTGTACGATTTTACAACCCGAACTTTTGTTTGTCAAGAACGTATGTTCTTTATCTTGAATATGTTTTTTTTCGCGCCGTATCAGTGTTATCAGATTATCAAGATGCACTTATCGGAAGCTCATCTTTTTTCATGCAAAAAAAGCACTTCCCATCTAGAGGAAGTGCCTAAAAATCAAGCTTTTTACTAGCAAACCACTTTCAACCTGAAAATAATGATCTCTTCAAGGTGTTATCATAGCATTATCACGAAAGACTTTTAAACCTTGAAACGCCCTATTTTATTGGCTTTCAGAGCCTCGTTAATTATTCAAGCTCAATCGTTGCCGGGGGCTTGCCCGTGCAGTCGTAGAAGACGCGGCTGATGCCCTTTACTTCGTTGACGATCCTGCTTGTGACTTTGTTGATCAGGGACCAGGGAAGCTCTGCTGCTTCGGCGGTCATGAAGTCTGTTGTCGTAACTGCACGGAGGAGACATGCGTAATCGTATGTTCTCTCATCACCCATGCATCCGACTGAACGCATATTTGTGAGAGCTACGAAATACTGGTTAGCGTACTTGTCGAAGCCTGCGAGCTGCATTTCTCTTCTGAAGATAGCATCTGCATCCTGAACGAGCTTAACCTTTTCTGCAGTAACTTCGCCGATGATCCTGATAGCGAGTCCGGGGCCGGGGAACGGCTGACGGAAAACGAGGTTATCAGGGATGCCGAGCTCAAGGCCGGCCTTTCTTACTTCGTCCTTGAAGAGGAGACGGAGGGGCTCGATGATCTCTTTGAAATCAACATAGTCAGGAAGTCCGCCTACGTTGTGGTGTGACTTGATGACAGCGCTCTTGCCGAGGCCGGATTCGATAACATCAGGATAGATAGTACCCTGAACGAGGAAGTCAACGGCACCGATCTTCTTTGCTTCTTCTTCGAAGACGCGGATGAATTCCTCGCCGATGATTTTTCGCTTTGTCTCAGGATCTTCAACACCTGCGAGCTTTGAATAGAAACGCTCCTGGGCGTTGACTCTGATGAAGTTAAGATCGTAAGGTCCTTCAGGGCCAAAGACGGCTTCAACCTCGTCGCCTTCGTTCTTTCTTAAGAGACCGTGATCAACGAATACGCATGTGAGCTGCTTGCCGACAGCCTTTGAAAGAAGGACTGCTGCAACGGATGAATCAACACCACCGGAAAGAGCGCAGAGGACACGGCCTGTGCCGACCTTCTCGCGGATCTCCTTAATGGATGTATCAACAAATGAATCCATCTTCCAGTCGCACTTGCACTTGCAGACGTCCTTAACGAAGTTTGCGAGCATCTTTGTGCCTTCAACTGTGTGTACGACTTCGGGATGGAACTGAACGCAATAGAGGTTCTCCTCAACGTTCTCTGCTGCTGCGACGGGGCAGACTTCCGTGTGAGCCGTGATCTTGAATCCGGGCGCGGGCTGTGCGATGTAGACCGTGTGGCTCATCCAGCATACTGTCTTGGGTGAGACGTCCTTGAAGAGCTTCGCGTCTGTGTCGACAAGAACGTCGGTGTGTCCGTATTCTCTTACCGGAGCAGCCTTCACTTCGCCGCCCAGAAGATAGTTCATGAGCTGAGCGCCGTAGCAGATACCGAGTACAGGAATGCCCATTTTAAAAAGGTCGGGCGAGCATTTCGGGGAATCGTCATCGTATACGTTTGAAGGACCGCCGGTAAGTATGATGCCTTTCGGATTAAGTTCCTTTATCTCATCGAGACTCATTGTGTGAGGTCTTACTTCACTGTAGACCGAGAGCTCTCTGACTCTTCTGGCAATAAGCTGGTTATACTGTCCTCCGAAATCGAGGACGAGGATCATTTCCTTGGCCATGGGAATTCCTCCGAATCATAGAAATCTTATGGGTTAATTATATTCTTGCGCTCCCCTCGCGAAAACAAGAAATTGTTTGCTTATTAGCGAAATCGTAATGATTTTGAGTGCTTATGTTTTGGTCAGTTTTACATAATAAAGAGCTGCAGTCTTAAATAAGGCTGCAGCTCCGGTTGTTTTCTGTTCAATAAGAATTATCTTCTGATGATCTCTTCTCTTACAGGACCTGTAGAAACGATGGATACGTGTACGCCGATCTCCTTTTCGATGAACTCAACGTAATCCTGTGCTTCCTTGGGGAGCTTGTCGTATTCAGTGATACCTCTGATCTCACCCTTGCCCTTCCATGAAGGAAGATATTCGATAACGGGCTTGCATCTGTCGAGCTGTGTGGGATTCGGGAAATCCTTTGTGATCTCACCGTCGATCTCATAAGCCGTGCAGACAGGGATCTTGTCAAGGTAACCCAAAACGTCAAGGTTTGTGAGGGCAACGTCTGTACCGCCCTGGAGTCTTACACCGTAACGTGTAGCAACGCAGTCGAACCAGCCGACTCTTCTCGGACGTCCTGTTGTAGCGCCGTACTCACCCTTGTCGCCGCCTCTGTCTCTGAGCTCTTTTGCAACTGCTTCATCCAGGATCTCGGAAACGAAAGCACCGCCGCCTACAGATGAAGAATATGCCTTGGTAACAACGACGATCTTCTTGATCTCATAAGGAGGAATGCCTGCTCCTACGCAGCCGTAACCTGCCAATGTGGAAGAAGAAGTAACCATCGGATAGATACCCATGTCAGGATCCTTCATTGTGCCGAGCTGGCCTTCCAGGAGGATCTTCTTATCCTGCTTCAATGCCTCATAGAGGTAAGCCTGTGTGTTTGTAACGAAAGGCTTGATGAGCTTGCCCTGCTCGAGCATTTCCTTGAGGAGCTCTTCGGAATCGATGGGATCCTTGTGATAGAGGTTTACGAGAAGCGCATTCTTGATCTCAAGAACACGGTTGATCTTCTCTCTCAATGTCTCTTCATCGAAAAGTTCGGAAACCTGGAAACCGATCTTTGCGTATTTATCGGAGAAGAAAGGAGCGATACCGGACTTTGTCGATCCGAAAGCCTTGCCACCCAATCTCTCTTCCTCAAACTTGTCGAAATCAACATGGTAAGGCATAACTACCTGAACTCTGTCTGATACGAGAAGCTTGGGATTTAATCCCTGCTCCTTGATGGAGTTGTATTCGTTGATGAACTTGCGGATATCAAGAGCAACACCGTTGCCGATGATGTTTACGATATTCTCGTGGCAGACACCGGAAGGCATGAGATGAAGTGCAAATCTTCCGTGATCGTTGATGATGGTGTGTCCCGCATTTGCTCCGCCCTGGAATCTGATTACGATATCTGATTCATTTGCAAGAAGGTCTGTGATCTTACCCTTGCCTTCATCGCCCCAGTTTGCGCCAACGATAGCCGTTACCATTGTTTATTCCTCCAAAAATATGTCTCTTTGAATAGTTTTATTAAAAACCCGCGCCAATTATAACAGAATTATTATAAATATGGGCATATTATTATATTTATGCTTTATACACCTAAATTAATTCAGTCCGGTTCGCAGATGACGACTCTTCTCCAGCCGGTCATTCCGTACTCATAAGTACATGTTATGAGAGTAAGACGTTGGGAATCAGTAACATTACCCAATGCATAATCTAATATTTCATCCGCGCTGACGATGTCGGATGAAACTACATAGTAGTAATATTCATTGCCGTTGAGGTCTATGAAAATGACCTCGTCACCAATGCTTAAATTACCCAGTTTGTGAAACATCGAGCCGTCTCTGTAGTTATGGCCGAGGATCGTGGCATTTCCGTCCTGACCGGGCATTACGGAGTCTTCGTAGTGGCCAAGGCCGTATCTGAGTGATACCTGTGAAGCCTCATCCCAAACGGAATATCTCAGGTTGATACTGTCGATATAAAGGATTCCGATGGAGTTTAAAACGACATATTCTTCTTCGTAATATTCCTCTTCTTCCTCTTCTGTTTCTTCAGTCTCGGCAATAAAATCGTAGCCTTCGCCTTCAACCTCATTGCCCCTTCTTGGAACGACATATGTCGCAACAGGCTCTTCGGAAGGATCTGTCGATACGATCTTCTTTTCGATCTCATTCAAAGCTTCATTTGAGATCCTGCGCCTGTTAGCGCGCTTAATAGGTTCAATCAGAAGCAGAACTATACCGACCAAAAGAAGTACGACACTTACGATTATCAGGGTCGTGCTTACAGCCGTTTTCTTTGTTTTAGCCTTTTTGTGAATCTCTATCCTTTTCATTATCCTGTCCCAAAAAGCAAACTTTTTTAATTTGATGCTTATTCATTATACTCCCAAACCGTGATATTATGTTATTCGCACGTCATTTATGTTACAGGGGGGTTACATGGATAGTTCGGTTTGGGACAAGGCTCTAAAAATTCTACAGTATGATCCGAATATCGACATCGTCACTTACGAGTCGATCCTCAGCAAGATGACTGTAGGCCACTCTGATGATATCCAGCTCGTTCTTGAAGCCAGAGACGAATATTCCCTGAGCATCGTTAAGAGTCAGAAGCTCGGCAAGACTATCGAGAATGCCATTAAGCTCGTTAACGGTGACAAGCCGTGCGCTGTAAATTTCATCCTTAAAGGTGATAACAAAGCCCTTAACTCCACTGTTATCGGTACCACAAAATCACATAATGAGAACAAGAGCAAAATCGTAACTTCGACAGGCCTTAACGGTGAATATACTTTTGCCAACTTCGTTGTAGGTGACTGTAACCGTTTTGCCCATGCTTCTGCAGTTTCCGTATCACAAAAGCCGGGCCAGAAGCAGAGAAACCCCTTCTTTTTATGGGGTAATTCAGGTCTAGGCAAGACCCATCTCATGAAGGCCATAGGTAATGCCATACTCGAGAATAATCCTGACAAGAAGGTTATCTACACGACTTGCGAGGCGTTCACCAATGCTTTTGTAAATACCATCGGCAAGCAGAATTACACGGAATTCCGCAACAAATACCGTTCTGTCGATGTCCTTTTGATTGATGACATCCAGTTCCTTATAGGTAAAGAAGGTGTCCAGACCGAATTCTTTAATACTTTTGAGGCACTTATCGAGAGCGGAAAGCAGATCGTAATCACATGCGATAAAGCTCCTTCAAATCTCACGCAGCTCGACAACAGACTTACTTCCCGTTTCCAGGACGGTATCATGTTCGATGTCCAGCCGCCGGATTTTGAGACACGTAAGGCTATTTTCTTAAGCAAGGTCGAGAACGAGAATCTTCCTTTGTCTGACGAGATAATCGACTATGTCTGCGAAAACGTTACGACTAACATAAGACAGCTTAACGGTGCATTTAATACCATTTCTTCTTATGTAACCCTGGCTAACGGCGAGCTTACTCTGGATGACGTCCAGAAGATCCTCCTCCCTATTATCCAGCCTAATAAAAAGAAATATCTGACGCCTGATATGGTCATCAGTGCTGTATCAAATTACTACGATCTGACACCTGACAAGCTCACTTCAAAGCTCAGAAGTGCTGAGATTTCAAAGGCACGCAACGTTGCAATGTTTATCTGCAGAGACTATCTCGAACTTAAATACGAGAAGATCGGACAGCTTTTCGGCGGACGTAAACATACGACTGTCATGCATGGTTGTGACAACGTTGATGAGGATCCTGAGATCAAAAAAGAGGCTGAGGCTATCTATAAGTCCATAGTCTGATTTGAACATTTTTTGTTCTTATGTGCAAAACTTCCGGTAGATAGTCTGTAGACGGTTTGTGTACAAATGTAACAATGTTCAAAAGGGTTTTATTCTGAACAATAATCAAATTGGTTTTATACATTGTACGGTCTTCAAAAACCTTTGAAAATAATGGTCTTCAGGCAGTTTTGAACATATAGACACGACATAATAAGACTAATAATAGCTAACTTTAAATACTGCAAAGGCAGCCGGCCGATATTCGTAAGATGTCCCTAAAATCGAACTTTGTAACACCGTTAAACTATACATTTTTAATAATATTAAGTGTATAATGTTTGAAATATTTTATATTAGTGGAAAGGCGGCACTTTTCAGATGAAATTTACATGCAGCAGAGATGACTTGGTAAATAACGTATCCATAGTCCAGAGAGCTGTTACAGCTAACAGTACAGTCAATATCCTTAACGGAATTCTCATAGAGGCATCAGATGACAATAAGATCAAGCTTACAGGTTATGATCTCCAGACCGGTATCGAAGCAGACGTAGAAGCTAATGTTACCGAGCAGGGTGCCGTTGTTATAGATTCTAAGTTCTTCGGAGACATCATCAGAAAGCTTCCTGAGCCTGAAGTTGATATCATTTCCGACAGCAATTTCCAGACAACTATCAAATGCGGACAGGCTGAATTCAAGATTGCCGGTCTTGATCCTGAACCGTTCCCGAAGATTCCTGAGGTTGACGAGAAGGAAGCAGAGAAGATCGTTATGGGTCAGAAGATGCTCAAGAACATGATCAACCACACGATCTTTGCCGTATCCAGAGATACTTCACGTCCCGTTCTTACAGGAAGTAATGTGGTAAGCGACGGTTCAGTTCTATCTGTTGTTTCCATCGACGGTTTCAGAATGGCTATCAACCGTGAAGACATGGGCAACGACTTCCCTAAGATCAATTACATAGTTCCCGGTAAGGCTCTTACCGAGATGAGCAAGATCTTAAGTGATGACGATGATGCAGAGATCAATATCTACACATCAATGCAGAATCTCCTTTTCGATATCGGCAACGTAAGAATGATCTCACGTCTTATCGAAGGTCAGTTCATTAATTTCGATTCCATCATTACAAAGAATCCTAAGACAGTCATCACTATTAACCGCAAGCAGTTCCTTGATGCTGTTGACAGAGCTTCACTCATCATCATGACTGACGACCGTAAGTGTCCTGTAAGATTCTTAAGCAATAATCCTTCAGAGCTTACTGTTCAGGCTACTTCAGCAAGAGGTAATCTCCAGGAGAATATCGACATCAGCCTTGAAGGCGATCTTATCGATGTTGATTTCAACTCAAGATATGTTCTCGATGTTCTTAAGAATATCGATGATGAGATCATCAGAGTTGAAGTAAACGGCGGTCAGGGACCCTGCATCATTAAACCTGTTGAAGGTGACAAGTACATTTATCTCATTCTTCCTATCAGAAGATAATGTTCATAAAAAGCATACATCTAGAAAATTTCAGAAATTACGGAAGGCTCGATTTGGACGTCGGGCCTTCTGTTAATATCTTTTACGGTAATAATGCCCAGGGAAAGACAAATCTTGTTGAAGGTATTTATGTCGCATCAAGCGTAACTTCACACAGAACAAGTAAAGATACTGATCTTATAAAATTCGGCGAAAACGAATATAAAGTAAGCCTGGATCTTATTGATGACGACGGTTCAGCATGTTCTTTGTCTTCCTGTTATTACACCGAAAAGTCTGAATTAAGCAGGAATGGAAGGCCCGGAAGAACATTGATAAGAGACAATGCACCTGCCGACAAGATCTCGGAATATATTGGTGTATGTAACATTGTTATCTTTGCTCCCGAAGACTTAAATATCGTCAAAAATGCTCCTTCATTCAGAAGAAAGTTCTTAAATACGCTGATATCCAAGATATCGCCTTCATATTTCAACCTTCTGAGCAATTACAGCAGGCTTCTGGCCCAGAAAAATGCACTTCTCAAGAGCATCAGATCAAGTGACAGCATGCCGTCTCTTGTAGATGAGCAGCTTAATTTCTGGGATTATTCACTTGCAGATCTCTCGGCAGAGATAATCCTAAAGCGATATAAGTTCGTAAAACTCATTTCAGACATTGCCTGCAGGCATCACGGAAGCATTTCAGGAGGCAAGGAAAACCTTTCTATAGAGTACAACACTATATTTGGCGTTGTAGGGGCCCTAGAAACGTTTCTTACGAAAAACAGTAAATATGACGAGTATATGAGTAAAGGCCTCTCAGAAAGCGATTATGGGCGAATTAAGGGTATTCTCTCTGATCTGGTCCTTGCCAAGCTGAAATCAGTACGTAATTACGACATAGATAAACATATTTCGTCTACCGGTATCCACAGGGATGATATCGTGATCAAGCTTGATGGTCTTGTCATGAAGAGCTTTTCTTCACAGGGCCAGCAGAGGACTGCTGCGTTGGCTTTAAAGCTCTCCGAACTGGAGATAATAAAGATGTTCGTCTCCTCTACCCCGATCCTGATCCTGGATGACGTATTCTCCGAACTTGATAAGACCAGGAGAATGAGTCTTGTATCGGCCATGAAAGGCGCCCAGATCTTCATCACATGCACGGACAAGAACATGATAGGCGAAGAGATAGACGTGATGCAGGGCGCAAATAAGGCGGCATTCTACCGCGTTGAGAGCGGTAATATCGAAGCTGAAGCCTGATTTTAGGACAGATTACACTAAAAAGCGGGCTGATTTCCTTTAATATAATATTATAATAAGCATATTATATTCCTAATTTATGATATAATTTATGGGTTAGAAGAGGATTTCCGGACGATTCGGAGGCTTAAAGTGTTCATTCATATCGGCAATGATCTCTCAGTACTTAAATCTTCGGTTACCTGCGTGGTCAATCTTGAGACCGTCCTCCCTTCCCAGAAGGATGTGTCTGACTTCCTCAACCGTGAGGATGAACAAGGCAGACTTCAGTATGTGACTGACGATATACCGAAATCATTGATAATAACCGATGATAAAACATATGTTTGTCCTTTATCTGCAAGTCTGATATTAAACAGACTGAATATGTCGGAAAGCTTCTGAAAAACCTTAAATAACAGTGTTAAAAATGCAGCATTTCCGAGCATTTGACGGAATATGCCGCCAAGAATAGGAGTTTTTACATTTATGAAGGAAAACGACGAGAAGAATTTCAATTTTGAGGAGAACCAGGCCTCAAATGATGCTCAGGCACGCCCTTCCGGCGCAGTCGATCTCTACTTCCAGCCTGTTGAAGATGGTGATGACGACGAGCTCAAGAATCTTGCTGAGAACCCCAGAGCTTTGACTGAGGATTTTAAGGAAGAATCAATGGCTGACGTTCTTGCTGCAGAAGGCGATCAGGATAGTTTTGATACATCCAACAACAGCGAATACAGCGAAGATGATATTCAGGTCCTGGAAGGTCTTGAGGCCGTAAGAAAGAGACCTGGTATGTATATCGGTGATACCACATTAAGAGGTCTTCACCATCTTATCTATGAGATCGTTGCAAACTCCGTAGACGAAGCTCTTGCAGGACGCTGCGATACGATCGATGTAGTACTCGAAAAGGACGGTTCTGTTACAGTAACAGATAACGGTTCCGGTATTCCTGTAGGTAATCATCCAAAGCTTGGAATTCCTACAGTTGAAGTCGTTCACACAGTGCTTCACGCAGGTGGTAAATTCGGCGGCGGAGCTTACAGCATTTCGGGCGGTTTGCACGGCGTAGGTGCGTCTGTAGTTAACGCTTTGTCTGATCATATGAAGGTCCAGGTACGCCGTGAAGGCAATATCTATGAGATCGAATTTGAGAAGGGTAAAACAACAGTTCCTCTTCACATTGTTGGCAATTGTGATAAGAATGATACAGGTACGAAGACAAACTTTATTCCTGATAATTCCATCTTCCCTGACATCGTTTTCGACTTCGATTCAATGATCACACGTTACCGTGAAATGGCTTTCCTCAATAAGGAAGTTACAATCGATCTCACTGATGACAGAGGCTCTGAACCTGTTAAGAAGCATCTCCACTATGAGGGCGGTATCATCTCATTTGTTGAATATCTGAACCGTCATAAGGAAGCAATCAACACACCTCCTATTTACTTTGCTACAAAGCAGGGAGATAACTTCGTAGAGATCGCTCTGCAGTACAATGACTCTTATCAGGAGACTGTTTATACATACGCTAATAACATCGCTACACCTGAAGGCGGTACGCACCTTGTAGGCTTCCGTGCAGCAATGACAAGAGCTATCAATGATTATGCAAAGAAGTATAAGTTCATCAAGGACGGCGATGTTAAGCTTCAGGGTGAGGATACAAGAGAAGGTCTTGCAGCTATTATCTCTGTAAAGCTTCCTGATCCCCAGTTCGAAGGACAGACAAAGAGTAAGCTCGGTAATGCAGAGATCAGACCTATGGTTGACAGTGCGGTATATGAGAAGCTTGAGATCTATCTCGAAGAGCATCCTGATATAGCAAAGCTCATCATGGATAAGTGCCTCTCAGCTTCAAGAGCAAGAGATGCCGCAAAGAGAGCAAGAGAACTCACAAGAAGAAAAACTGTATTTGAGAATAACGCACTTCCCGGTAAGCTTGCTGACTGCCAGAGTGATGAGGCAGAGTTCTGTGAGATCTTTATCGTAGAGGGAGACTCCGCAGGCGGATCCGCAAAGCAGGGCAGAGAGCGTAAATATCAGGCTATCCTTCCTCTCTGGGGTAAGATGCTCAACGTAGAGAAGGCAAGAATCGATAAGGTCTATTCCAATGAGAAGCTCCAGCCGGTAGTTATGGCTTTGGGTGCAGGTATTGGAGATGAGTTCGATGAGACAAAGCTCAGATATCACAAGGTCATCATCATGGCTGATGCCGATGTCGATGGCTCACACATCAGAACACTCCTTCTCACATTCTTCTTCAGATACTTAAGACCTCTTGTTGAAGGCGGATATGTATATATTGCCTGCCCGCCGCTCTACAAGGTCTATAAGGGCGACGAAGCGTATTATGCTTATGACGATAAGGAGATCGAAGAGATCAAGGCAACTCATAAGTGGGAGAATCCTCTTATCCAGCGATTCAAGGGTCTCGGTGAGATGAGTTCAGAGCAGCTATGGGATACAACAATGAATCCTGTTACACGTAAGCTTTTGAGAGTAACTCTTGCAGATGCCCAGCAAGCAGATGAGACATTCACACTCCTCATGGGCGATCAGGTTGAACCCCGTAAGGAATTCATCCAGGTCAACGCAAAGCTTGCAAATATTGACAACTGATATTTTCTTCAGGAACATACTTATGAACATAAAACGGGTGTTGCCGGCCGGGCAGCGCCCGTTTTTATACATACAGGTGAATTGTTCCACGTGGAACAATCGGGTTATGAACAAAAACTGAAATCCGTCAAAATCGAAAATGTTCCACGTGGAACATTGGCACTTTTGTATTAAAGATGACATATATTATTTCATATATAAATGATAGAATGAGTTTACTACATAGCTGAAAGTTTGAAAAGGAGTAAAAAATGGCAACAGTAATTGCTCTTGTAAATCAAAAAGGCGGTGTCGGAAAGACCACAACAGCCGTAAATCTGGCTGCCTTCCTCGGAAAGAAAAAGAAAAAGGTCCTTCTGATAGATATAGATCCGCAGGCTAATGCCACGAGCGGACTCGGAATCGACAAGCGTGAACTTGAACAGACGGTATATGATGTTCTCATCAATGACACACCCATAACAGACGTTATCTATGAGACAAATGCCGAGAACGTCGACATCTGCCCTACAAACATTAATCTTGCCGGTGCAGAGGTCGAACTTGTTACGGTAATCTCCAGAGAGCAGATCCTTAAGAATGCTATCGCTCCTGTAAGTGATACATACGATTATGTAATCCTGGACTGCCCTCCTTCACTAGGTCTTCTCACGATCAATGCTCTCACTGCATCTGACAGACTGATCATCCCGATCCAGGGCGAGTACTACGCTCTTGAAGGACTCTCACAGCTGATGGACACGATCAATATCGTAAAGAAAAAGCTCAATCCCGAGCTCGAGATCCTGGGTGTTGTTCTCACGATGTTTAACCTGAGAACACAGCTATCAAGACAGGTAAAAGAAGAGACAGACAAGTACTTCGGCAGTAAGGTCTTTAAGACTGTAATACCAAGAAACGTAAGGCTTGCAGAGGCTCCGAGCCACGGCCTTGCCATCTGCGACTATGACAAGAATTCCAAGGGCGCCAGAGCATATGAGGCACTGGCAAAAGAAGTAATCAAGAGATCATAAAGGAGAAAAGATATGGCTACCAGAGGATTAGGAAAAGGACCCAAATCAGCACCTAAGAAGAAGGTTGTAGCAGCAAAGCCAGCTGCCGAAAAGACAGCAGCCAAGACTGCATCAAAGAAGCCTGCAGCAGCTAAGAAGGCTCCGGCTAAGAAGGCAGCGCCTGCAAAGAAAACAGCAACAAAGAAACCCGTTGCAAAGGCTCCTGCCAAGAAATCCGTCCCCGCTAAGAAGACGGCTGCCGTTAAATCATCTGCGCCTAAGGCAGCTCCTGCAAAGAAGACAGCTGTTAAGACGATCTCAGAAAGCAAGGCTATGGGTAGAGGTCTCGGTGCGCTTCTTTCATCTGACGGTATTCCTGAGAATAAGAGAGATTCCGTTGTAGATCTCAAGATTAACGACATCTCCCCTAATAACGGCCAGCCCAGAAAAAACTTCAACGACGATGCTCTTAATGAACTCGCTTCATCAATTGAAGAAAACGGCGTTATCCAGCCTATCATCGTTCAGCGCAAAGGTGAAGGCTACAGGATCGTAGCAGGCGAGCGCCGCTGGAGAGCAGCAAGGATTGCAGGACTTTCCGTAATCCCTGCGATAGTAAGAGATCTTTCCGATAAAGAGACAATGGCACAGGCTCTCATCGAGAATATCCAGAGAGAAGACTTGAATCCAATTGAAGAAGCTTCAGCAATGGATAACCTTCTTAAGACCCACAAGCTTACACAGGAACAACTTGCAAAGAAGCTCGGCAAGCCCAGAGCTACTATCGCTAATACTCTCCGTATCCTTAATCTTGATGAATCCCTCCAGGAATTCGTAAGCAGGGGAGATCTCTCAGAAGGTCACGCCAAGGCTATCCTCGCTCTTAAGGATAAGGAAGACCAGCGCAAGGTAGCTGACGTCATCATGGCACGCGAGATGAACGTAAGACAGGCTGAGGTTTTCGTTAAGAAGTATATCGAAGCCCAGAATAATCCTTCCGGCAAGAAGGCAGTAGAGCTTCCTGACATCCAGTTCACTTTGAGCACGAAGGAAGTTGAGACAAAGCTTAAGAAGCAGCTTGGCGCAAAGGTCAAGATCAAGGTCCTTGATAACTCCACAGGCCGCGGCCGTATCGTTATCGACTATAAGGACAACATGGATCTCGACAGACTTATCGAGTATCTCTGCAACTGATGTTATATCTTTAAGGTACTATATTTATATATAAAAGAAGCTTTTCAGACAGCTACTTGAAAAAGTCTTTCGGATTATGTATACTTAAGTGCCTTTAGGTATGGAGCTGTATCGAAGTGGTCATAACGAGGCGGTCTTGAAAACCGTTTGCCTTCACGGGCACCAGGGTTCGAATCCCTGCGGCTCCGCCAAAGATCTTAAAGCCCTTCCAATTTCGGAAGGGCTTTTCATTTGAGAACAAATGTTCTTTTAAATGGCTTTATGCCGTGTTTTCGGGCATATTTATAAGGGAATTATCTGAAAAGCCCTTAAAATCAACATTTTTAAATAATATGTGGTACAATCTTCTTCTATCTGCACAGCGGTTCTGTGCATAAAACTCTAGAGGAGGAATTTACAAATGGAAAAAGAAGAAGTATTGAAGGTGTACCGCCACTCTTTGGCACACATCCTTGCAAAGGCTGTAATCGAGTTATACGGCAAGGAGGTACAGTACGCGATCGGACCTGAGATCGAGGACGGCTGCTATTACGATTTTGTCCTTCCGAGAACAGTCACAGAGGAAGATTTCCAGACAATCGAAGACAAGATGCATGAGATCATCAAAAGAAGGGAAGACTGGACACGTAAGGTCATCTCCCGTGATGAGGCTTTGGAACTCTTCAAGGATCAGAAGTTTAAGCATGAGCTTATTGTCGATCTGCCTGCAGACGAGACAATATCCATATATTACACAGGCGACGATTATGTAGATCTTTGCCGCGGACCTCACGTAGACAATTCACAGGAGCTTATGAGCGCTGCATTCAAGATCAAGAACGTTTCCGGTGCTTACTGGAGAGGCGACGAGAAGAGAGACCAGCTCCAGAGAATTTATCTTTTCGCGTTCCCTTCAAAGGACGAGCTCAAGGCTCACCTTGCATGGCTTAAGGAAGCTCAGGAGAGAGACCACAAGAAGATCGGTACGGCCCTTGACCTCTTTATGTTCCGTGAGACAGCTCCCGGTATGGCTTACTGGCTCCCCAGGGGATGGATCCTCTATCAGGAACTCATGAAGTATTCTCGTGAGATCCAGGGCGCACACGGCTACACGGAGATCTCCGCACCTCTTATCAACAATAAGAAGCTCTGGCTCATCTCCGGTCACTGGGCACACTATCAGAACAACATGTTCATCGTTCCCGGTATCACAAAGGGCGTTAACGCTACTGACGCTGTTCAGGGCGAAGAGGCTCCCGAGCAGTACGCCGTTGATGCTGAGGATACAATGGCAGCTAAGCCTATGAACTGCCCTAACGCCATGATGTCCTACAAGCGCACAATGCACTCATATAAGGAACTTCCTATCCGTTACAGTGAGTACGATGTACTCCACCGTAAGGAGAAGTCCGGCCAGATGAATGGCCTTTTCAGAGTTCAGGAGTTCCGTCAGGACGACGACCATACATTCGTTACACCTGACCAGATCAAGGACGAGATCAAGGACGTAATCGCTATTGCAGACGAGATCTACAAGACATTCGGTATCACATACAGAGCCGAGTTCTCAACAAGACCTGACGACTTCATGGGCGATATCGAGTCATGGAACTCTGCTGAGGCTTCTCTCAAGGCTATCCTCGACGAGAAGTACGGTGACGGCAACTACGAGATCAACGAAGGCGACGGCGCATTCTACGGCCCGAAGATCGACCTTCAGATCAAGGACGCTCTCGGACGTGAGTGGCAGTGCGGTACAGTCCAGCTCGACTTCCAGCTCCCTCATAACTTCGAGCTCACATTCGTCGACAAGGACGGCGCACAGAAGATGCCTATCGTTATCCACAGAGCCATCTTCGGTTCTTTCGAGCGTTTTATCGGCATCATCACAGAGCACTTCAAGGGCGCTTTCCCGTTCTGGCTCAATCCTTATCAGGTTGCAGTCGTACCGATCAGACCTGAGCACAACGAGTATGCACAGAAGGTTGCTGATGCTCTCACAAAGGCCGGCGTAAGAGTCGAGTCCGACTTAACAGACGTTAACATGAGAGACAAGATCAAGAAGTTCAAGCAGATGAAGGATCCTTATATCCTCGTTGTAGGCGACAAGGAAGCTGCTGAGAACACAGTATCCGTTAACGTAAGAGGCTCCAACAAGCAGCTTCAGGGCGTTGCTCTCGACAAGTTTGTTGAACTCTGCAAAAAGCTCAATGCAGAAAGAACATTGGAGCTTCCTCAGGAGATCTGATCTTCGCTCAGACAAAACAAATAACAGGCGGCGTGGGATAAAAGTCCTGCGCCGTTTTTCATGCGATTTTCGATTAAATCCTGATAAGGGGACAATATATGTATATTTATCTTGAAATGATAGCGTAAGTCCCTTTAAAGCAATGACATTGTGATACTCACGATTGGCGTATTAATAGTTTCAATCATTGCTCTTTGTTTAAATACAAAGAAATAAGCCGCCCGTAGCCTGAAGAACTGGGGCGGCATTCCAAACCAATTTCTGAGGACAACCGTCTATTGAGTAATGCCTCATCTATGAATTCATTATATCCGCTTCATTTTTAACCGTCAATTCGGTTTTGGGGACTAAAACAGGCCTGAAACCCCATAAAACAGGGCAAAAACTTTGATTATCAAATTATCAAATTACACTTGCACGGCAGTTTGTGAGTGCATTTTTTAGGTAAAATTTGCAACGAATAATGACTTTATTTGAATATTCATTCTTGATATCATTCATACTGCTACAAAAGGGGGCGTATGAGACATGTATAAACAAGAAGGAACAAAAGTCGCCATTATCGGCGCAGGCGCGGTAGGATCTACAACCGCTTTCGCAATCGCAATGCAGCAGCTCTGCTCTGAGCTCGTTCTTATTGATGTCAATAAGGAAAAGGCTCTGGGTGAGGCACTTGATATCAGCCACGGACTTCCGTTCATCGGCGATATGTATATTCACGCAGGCGACTATTCTGACGTTAAGGATGCTGACTGCATCATCATCACGGCAGGTATCCCCAGAAAGGAAGGCGAGACAAGACTTGACCTTGCAAAGAAGAACGTCAAGCTTGCTCATGTCATTACAGACAGCATCATGGAGCACTACAACAAGGGTGTCATCATGGTAATCTCCAACCCTTGCGACCTCGTTACATATAAGGTTGCAGAGTGGTCCGGACTTCCTTCAAACAAGATCATCGGTTCAGGTACGAACCTTGACTCTGCACGTTTCAGAGTCCTCATTTCCAGAAAGCTTGGCGTTGACGTTAGAAACGTTCACGGTTATATCCTCGGCGAGCACGGCGAGACACAGTTCCCTGCATGGAGCCACACTCACGTTGCAGGTATGTCCATCGACGAGTACGCAGATGCAATCGGCGTACCTTTCGGTGAAGACGTTAAGGCTGAGATCGCTCAGAAGACAAAGTCTGCAGGCGCTGAGATCATCAAGCTCAAGGGCGCTACATTCAACGGTATCGCCGTAAGTGCTGCTACTCTCCTCAGAAGCATCACAGAAGACGAGCACACTATCAGAACAGTATCCGCAAGACTCAACGGCGAGTACGGCATCTCCGGTGTTACTCTCGACGTTCCTGCACTCCTCGGTGCTAACGGCGTTGATAAGATCATCGACATGCGTCTTACAGACGAAGAGTACGAGCTCCTCAAGAAATCTGAGGCAAATATGCGTGAGGCTATCGCTTCCGTAGAGGGCCTCTGATAGGGCGGATACTTGATGCGCCTTTGTTTTCGGGCGCGAAAAGGAAAAATCCCAAGTCCTGCACTTGTCCCAATAAGTGCAGGGCTTTTCATTTAATAAGAAGTAAGAATTTGCTATAATGTCGGGGGTAAAATCCCAAATAACAAACTTAAGAGGTTAATTTATGGAAATCAGTGCGGTTGTTATGGCGGCAGGTAAGAGCACGAGAATGAAGTCAAAGCATTCTAAAGTTGTGTTCCAGGTGTCGGGCAAACCGATCATTCAATGGGTAGCTGACGCTCTTCAGGAGGCAGGCTGCCAGGACCAGGTATATATAGTAGGTGAAGCACAGGCTGAGATCAGAAGCGTATTGGGCGAGAATGTCGCATACGTACTTCAGGAAGAGCAGAGAGGAACAGGCCATGCCGTAATGCAGGCTGCACCTTTCCTTGAGGGCAGAGACGGACTTACGATCGTTCTTCCCGGCGACTGCCCGATGGTATCGGCAGACACGATCAAGAAGGCTCTCGATGCTTTCGATTCAGCTGCTTCCAATTGCGCAGCGATCCTCATCACTGCTGAGGCAGACGATCCGACTGGTTACGGAAGGATCATCAGAGGCGAGGACGGCAACGTTCTCAGGATCGTAGAGCACAAGGACTGCACACCCGAAGAGCTCAAGTGCAAAGAGATCAACTCTTCGATGTATGTTTTCAGGACGCCTTTGCTTATCTCTGCTTTGGGCAGGATCGGCGCAAACAATGCCCAGAAGGAATATTACCTTACAGATACCATCGGAATCCTTATCGGTGACGGCTACACGGTAGGCGCGGTTGTCTGCGATTTCGATGACACAAGGGGAGTTAACGACAGAAAGCAGCTCGCCCAGGTAAGAGACATCATGAACCACAGGATCCTCGACCGCCACATGAAGAACGGTGTCGAGATCGTTGATCCCAATGCTACATGGATCCACCACGCAGTAGAGATCGGCCAGGATACTGTTATCCTGCCGGGCACGACGCTCATCGGCAACACAAACATCGGTGAGGACTGCATCATCGGCGAGAATACAAGAATCGACTGCTCTGATATCGGCGACGGCACGGTTGTTGATAACTCTATCGTTTCTTCAAGCACGATCGGCAAGGACTGCCGTATCGGACCTTATACGCACATCAGACCTGAATCCAAGATCGACGATCACGTAACACTTGGTGCATATGTTGAGGTCAAGGGTTCTGACATCGGCGAATATACGAGAGCACGTCACCTTACATACATCGGTGACTCGAAGGTAGGCCGCAACGTTAACTTCGGATGCGGTACCGTTACATGTAACTTCGACGGTCAGGACAAGGTCGGCTGCACGATCGAGGACAACGTATTCATCGGAGGCAACTCCAATATCGTATCCTCTGTCGTTCTCGGCAAGGACTGCTACATTGCCGCAGGCTCAACGATCACATCCGACGTTCCGGCGCTTTCGCTCGGTATCGGAAGATCAAAGCAGCTCAACAAGGAAAACTGGGTTGCAGACAAGAGCCGTATGAGAGGCGAGAATTATATCAGACTCGACGACAGACGTTCAGAGGTCTGATCTTCCGGAAGGATCTTTATGTGGATAGTGGCCGGACTCGGTAATCCGGGAAAACAGTATATCTATACATGGCACAACATGGGCTATCTCGCTGTAGATATGCTCGCGGATAAACATGGTATTTTTCTCGGCAAGGAAAAGTACAAGGGTCTCTGGGGCAAGGGCAAGATTGCAGGACAGGACGTCATCATCATCAAGCCCACGACCTACATGAACAACTCAGGCGAGTGCCTGGTTGAGATCAGTAATTTCTATAAGGTCCCGCCGAAAAACATCATCACTGTTTACGACGATATCGACATTGCCAAGGGCACCATCAGGGTAAGACCCAAGGGCAGTGCCGGCACGCATAACGGCATGAGATCCGTGATCCGGCTCCTTGGAACACAGGAGTTTCCGCGTGTCAGGATCGGCACGGGTCCGGTGCCTGAACACTGGGATCTCGTTAATTATGTTCTTTCCGAAGTGCCCGCAGATGACCGGTCACTCATGAACGACGCATTCGTAAAAGCGTGTGAGGCAGTGGAGGAGATCATCTCTAATGGATAAAAGCCTCACCGAACTCCTTGGAAGGATCGCATCCGACAAAGAGCTCGCCGCTGACTTTTCCACAAGTCTGAAAACGGGGAAGCATCTTAACATCACGGGCCTGTGCAACGAGCAGAAGGTCTATGTTGCTATGGCTCTGGCCCGCCTTAACGGCCGCAAGGCTGTATTCATCGAACCCGACAGCGCAAGGGCGCGTGTGACCGCATCTTACTGTGCGGCATTCACCGACGAGCCGGTTACCCTTCTGTCGCCCTCAGAATTGTCTCTCGTGAGCGCGGAGGCTTCTTCCAGAGAATTAGAGCTTAACCGTTCCGCGGCGCTCTCAGAGCTTGCCAGAGGCGAATACGGGGCTGCCGTAATAACGGCAGGTGCGCTACTTAACAAACTTGAACCCAAAGAAGTTTTCCGCAAGAGGATAATCGATCTTAAGGTCGGTATGGAAATGGAGCGCGACGAACTTGTCGAAAAGCTCCTTTTAAACGGCTACGAAAATGTCCCGCAGGTAATGGAAAAGGGCGAATTCTCAGTAAGAGGCGACATTGTCGACATCTATTCGCCGTCTTATACGGAACCCGTGAGAGTCAGCTTTTTCGATACCGAGATAGACCAGATAAAGACATTCGACAGGGAGACGCAGAGATCGACGGGCCAGCTCGAAGAGACTGCCGCAGTCCCTGCATCCGCATATGCTTTTCCTGAAGATAAGCGCGATGAGATAGCATCGCTTATTAAGGAACGCGTGCAGGAAGACCTCGCCAAGATGAACACGGCGACGAGGGAAGTAAGGCGTGCGGCAGAGCTTTTGTCCAGAACGGCAACGGGCGACGCTGAGAAGATCAGCAACGGAATCGAGCCTTCGGGCATCGCAAGATGGCTTGGGATCATACTCAAGGACTATCAGACCATAATAGATTACGTGAACGGCAGCGACGTCGTTTTCTTTGCCGACGAGATGGTCGACATCGATGCGCGCATGAATGCTTATGCGGGCGAATATGTGCAGCGCTGCCGCGACTCTTTTGAGATAGGTATCGCACCGACGTGTGCTCCGTCTGCCATGGTGAACATTTCAAAGCTCATGAGGGCATTAGACGGGCTGGATAACATTGTTACATTGTCCATGTTCCAGTCTTCCGGCAATGGTTTGCCTGGCGGAGTGCTTCATACGGTATCAGGCTTCCCGGCAGATAACTTTTCGGGCCGTGCGCAGGAGCTTTCCGCACTCCTCAGGGAGAATAAGAACGTTTATCTTGTTGCTCACCACGGAAGGCGCTGGGAGCAGCTTAAGGAACGTCTGGCTGAATACGACTGCTTCACCGAGATAATCGACGCACCGCTCCCGGCGGGCTTTAACTATCCGCTTCTGGGAATCACCATCCTGGGCGAACAGGAGTTATATGGATCTGAGCAGAAGCGCCCCGAAAAGAAGAAGGGCGGCAACAGGATCCAGTTCTTCAGTGAGATCAATCCGGGCGACTACGTAGTTCACGACAAGCACGGTGTCGGCCGTTACGAAGGTCTCGTCAACATGAGGGTCGGCGAGATCCGCAAGGACTACCTGAAGCTGACTTATGCAAAGGGCGAGACGCTTTATATCCTTCCTGAGAATCTGGATTCGCTTCAGAAATACGTCGGCCCGGGCGAGAAAGAGCCGAAGCTCTCAAGGCTTGGCGGTGACGAGTGGAAGAAGTCCGTATCGCGCGCAAGAGATGCGATCAAGAAAGTTGCATACGACCTTTTGAAGATCTATGCCGCAAGAAGCGTAAACAAGGGTTTTGCGTGCGCGCCGGACGATGAGCAGCAGAAACTTTTCGAAGCCAAATTCCCGTTCGTTGAGACTGACGACCAGCTCCGCGCGGTACATGAGATAAAGACAGACATGGAATCCGAGAGACCGATGGACAGACTCCTTTGCGGAGACGTCGGATTCGGCAAGACGGAAGTCGCATTCAGGGCAATGTTCAAGGCGGTCATGAACGGCAGACAGGTAATAATGCTCGCGCCGACGACACTCCTTGCTCAGCAGCACTACGAGAACTTATCCCGCAGATTAAAGGGCTTCCCGGTAAACGTCTGCATGCTCTCAAGATTCGTCTCGCAGGCGCAGATAAAGCAGAATCTCATTGATATCGAGAGCGGCAAGATCGACATCATCATCGGCACCCACAGGGCGCTTTCAAACGACGTAAAACCGCCGCATCTGGGCCTTCTCGTAATCGACGAGGAACAGAGATTCGGCGTCAACCACAAAGAGAAGATCAAGTCCATGAAGACTGACGTCGACGTGCTTTCTCTGTCAGCAACGCCTATCCCGAGAACGCTCCACATGTCGCTTTCAGGCATCAGGGACATCTCTGTCCTTGAGGAAGCGCCTTTTAACAGGCGTGCGGTACAGACATACGTGCTTGGCTACGACGAGCAGATCATCGTCCAGGCGTGCATGCGTGAGATTGCAAGAGGCGGCCAGATTTTCTATCTTTACAACAGGACATCAGACATTGATAAGGTCGCCGACAACCTCGCGAAAGCAATGCCCGGCGTGCGCGTCACTTATGCACACGGCCAGATGCCCGAAAACGGCCTTGAGGCAGTAGTCACAGACTTCGTCGAAGGTAAGTACGACATCCTCGTCTGCACGACCATCATCGAAAACGGCGTCGACATGCCGAACGTAAACACACTGATCGTCGAGAACGCCGACCGCTTCGGCCTCTCGCAGCTCTACCAGATCAAGGGCCGTGTCGGCCGTTCAGACAGACAGGCATACGCTTACATCACATATAACGCCGACGCTCCCCTTAACGAGGAAGCCTCGAAAAGACTCAACGCCCTCCGTGAATTCACCGAACTCGGTTCAGGTGTCAGGATCGCCATGCGTGACCTTGAGGTAAGAGGCGCAGGCAGCCTTTTGGGCGCCGAGCAGCACGGCCAGATGGACGTCATTGGTTATGAACTATACTGCAGGCTCCTTGATGAGGAAGTCCGTCTTCTCAAGTCCGGCAAAGACGAAGTTCTTGATACTGATGTGATTACCGGCCATTCAGAGAGCGCCGAGAAAGGCTTTACGGTTGAAGTCGATTATGACGCATACATTCCTTCTTCCTACATCCAGGACGAGGCGGCCAGAATGAGCTGCTACAGGCGTATCGGTGACATCTCAAGCTTCGAATCTTACAGCGACTTTATCGACGAAGTAACCGACCGTTACGGCGATGCACCTTCAGAAGTCTATATCCTCTCGGGTGTCTCTCTCATGAGATCTCTTGCAGGCACGTTGGGCTTTACCAAAGCATCCATAAAGAACGCCGGAGTAAGGCTATATCTTAATCCTAACCTTCAGATCGACATGCAGGCGCTGGGTGCTTTAATGAGAGATCATTTCTATGGCGCGAGAGTAACGATCAACGCGACAGGAAGCATGCCCTACATGCTTTTCAAGCCGTCTTCCGTAAAACAGGATAAGACGGTAACAGAGATCATCGGCCTTCTACGGATCCTTGATGAGAACCGGACACCAGAAGACAAGTCCGAATCTGATAAGGTATAATACTCAAAGTTTGAATGCTCCAATAGTCTAATGGATAGAATGGCGGTTTCCGGTACCGCAGATGCGGGTTCAATTCCTGCTTGGAGCGCCAATGTTAAAAGCCTTTCTCAACGTACGAACAGTGCGCTCCGCGCAACTAGTTGAGAAAGGCTTTTTAATTGGCGGCAGGGACATGGTGTTTTCGCCGGTGAGCCGGTCTCATATGCAATTGTTTGCTCAAAATAAGTCCAACAATTGCATAAATCGGTGTTTTTGTGCAATTGTTGCCCTGAAAAATGATGAACAATTGCATACGATCCATTTTCGAAGCCATGCATAAAAGCGTGTATGCCGCAATTTGATTGAAAGTGGCCAAAAATAACATAAACAGGCGTTTTTGTGCAATTCTCGCTCTGAAAATGAGAAAAAGCGGCATTTGGTCTTATGCCGAAGTGAAGCCGAGCGCAATGCCGCCCGCACACAAAAATCGTTGAGAAAGCCCTGAATTTATTGACGTTTATGGCCACACCTTGTATAATGACCGAGTTTTATGGAGACATAAAATATCAAGCATAGACGAAGTTAATCAGAGTCTTAGGTGATTTTACGGACCACTCCATGATGGAGTTAAGGCCATACGGACAGCCGGGTCCACTGCCGATGATCGGATTTCCGATCTATTGATTGAGTTAAAAGCTCAGTTTTATAAGTTGGTTACTTTATAACCGAATGCGTGACTTACGCAAACTTGTGAAATGGTCAATAAGAGTAGTAAAAGTAGTATTGCTATATAGACTCTGCCTGATATTCTTCATTCCGGTGCCAGAGGACACCTGTATGGGGATAAACGAAGGTAATATTGTAAATCAGACGCAAGTTGTGTAATTACACAGCTTGCGTTTTTTGTTTGAGGTGGACTATGGAAAGACCTGAAATTGATCAGACACGTGCCCCGATCTATGAGGCGCTTGAGAGATTTCGTGAAATGCGCGTTGTTCCTTTCGACGTGCCGGGACATAAGCACGGTAAGGGCAACCCGGAGCTTACGGCGTTTCTTGGTGAGAAGTGCGTAGGCGTCGACGTTAACAGCATGAAGCCTTTGGATAACCTTTGTCATCCGATATCGGTTATCCGCGAAGCTGAGATCCTTGCTGCAGATGCGTTTGGCGCAAGCCATGCGTTCCTTATGGTTGGCGGTACGACGAGCTCTGTGCAGAGCATGGTGCTGTCATGCTGCAAGCACGGCGATAAGATCATCCTGCCGAGAAATGTGCATAGAAGCGTTATCAATTCCCTTGTCCTTTGCGGTGCGATCCCGGTATATGTTAATCCGGAAGTTGACTGCCGTCTGGGTATATCTCTCGGCATGAGCCGGGACCAGGTCAGGAAGGCCATTGAAGAGAATCCCGATGCGGTTGCAGTACTGGTCAACAACCCGACTTATTACGGTATCTGCAGCGATATACGCGCGATCGTAAAGATGGCTCACGAAGCGGGTATGCTCTGCCTTGCAGACGAAGCTCACGGAACGCACTTTTATTTTGGCGATAACATGCCTGTTTCCGCAATGAAGGCAGGTGCCGACATGGCTGCGGTCTCAATGCATAAGAGCGGCGGAAGCCTTACGCAGTCAAGCCTTTTGCTTATCGGCGAAAACGTAAGCGAGAGACACGTAAGACAGATCATAAACCTTACGCAGACAACGTCAGGCAGCTATCTTCTCATGTCGAGCCTTGATATCAGCCGCCGTAATCTGGCACTCCGCGGCAAGGAAGTCTTCCGCAAAGTCGTCGAGATGGCTGAGTATGCCAGAGAAGAGATCAATGCTGTCGGAGGTTATTATGCTTACGGCAGGGAGCTTATCAACGGCGATTCGATCTTCGATTTCGATCCTACAAAACTCAGTGTACATACAAGAGACATCGGCCTTGCTGGCATCGAAGTTTATGACATCTTAAGAGATGAATACGACATCCAGATCGAGTTCGGTGATATCGGAAATATCCTCGCATACCTCTCGATCGGTGACAGGATGCAGGAGCTCGAAAGACTCGTCAGCGCATTAGCTGAGATCAAGAGAAGATACAAGAAAGATCCGGACGGACTTTTGAGTCAGGAATACATCGATCCCGAGGTTGTCTGCAGTCCCCAGGAAGCATTCTATTCACAGAAGAAGAGTGTTCCGATCAACGAGAGTTCGGGCTTTGTCTGCAGCGAGTTCGTTATGTGCTACCCGCCGGGAATCCCGATCCTTGCGCCGGGTGAGAGGATCACTGAAGACATAATCAATTACATCCAGTACGCAAAGGCGAAGGGATGTTCCATGACAGGTTCGGAAGATCCGGATATTAATAACATTAACGTTTTGGTATAAGGAGGAATGGGCTTTGAATTTGTGGTTCAGCGAATATCATGCACCTGACGTAAGACACAGTCTGCGTGTCACAAGGCATCTTTATTCAAGCAAGAGCGATTATCAGCAGATTGATATTTTCGATACGCCGGAATTCGGCAAGGTTCTGGCACTCGACGGAGACGTAATGCTGACCGAGCGCGATGAATTCATTTACAACGAGATGATCACGCACATTCCGATGTCCGTTCATCCCAATGTTCAGGACATTCTCGTTATCGGCGCGGGTGACGGCGGCGTTGTTAAGGAGCTCACAAGATACGAGAGCGTTAAGCGCATCGACCTTGTTGAGATGGATCCGCAGGTTATCGAAGCATGCCGCACATACCTTCCCGAGAATGCATGCAAGCTGGACGATTCACGCGTGCATATTTATTTCGATAACGCGCTTAGATTCATAAGACGTTCGACTGACGAGTACGACCTCATCATCGTTGACTCCAACGATCCGTTCGGACCTTCCGAAGGTTATTTCACGAGAGAGTTTTACGGAATCTGTTATAACGCGTTAAGAAGCGACGGCATCATGGTAAACCAGCAGGGAAGCCCTTTCTATAAGCACGACGCCGAAGCGATGCAGAGAAGCCACAAGAGGATCGTAAACACATTCCCGATCAGCCGTGTATATCAGGCGCATATCCCGACTTACGCTGCAGGATACTGGCTGTTCGGTTTTGCGAGCAAGAAGTATCATCCGATCAACGACTTTGATGCGGAGCGCTGGAAGAGCCTGCACCTGAGCACAAAGTACTATACGACAAAGCTCCATATCGGTTCATTCTATTTGCCCGCATATCTTGAGAAAATGCTGATGGAGGTGGAAGCGTGAACAAAAATGTAGAGACATTTATCGGCTGCGACAGCAATTACGAAGAATCGAAGATCGTCCTGTTCGGCGCACCTTTTGATTCCACGACGAGCTTCAGGCCCGGCGCGAGATTCGGAAGTTCTGCCATACGTCACGAGAGCTTCGGAATAGAGACTTACAGCCCTTATCAGGACAAGGATCTGACAGATCTTAAAGTCTTCGACTGCGGCGACCTTGAGCTCTGCTTCGGCTCTCCCGAAGCTGCTCTTAAGGACATCGAAGAGCAGGCTCGTAAGATCGTAAATGACGGCAAGCTGCCCATCATGCTCGGAGGCGAACATCTTGTTACTTTTGCAGCGGTAAAAGCTGTTTTCGAGAAGTATCCGAAAATGCACATCATCCACTTTGATGCGCATGCGGATCTGAGAGACGATTATCTCGGCGCTAAATTAAGCCACGCGTGCGTCATCAGAAGATGCTATGAGCTTGTCGGCGACGGCAGGATCCACCAGTTCTGCATCAGGAGTGGTGACCGCGAGGAATTCCGTTTTGCAGACGAGCACACGGACATGCACAAGTTTGATTTCGACGGTCTTACTGAACTCGCCACCGAACTTAAGTCAGATAATCTTCCGGTCTATTTCACGATCGATCTGGACTGCCTCGATCCGTCCGTTTTCTGCGGCACGGGAACGCCTGAGGCAGGCGGCGTGAACTTCAAGGAACTGCTTAATGCGATCCTTGAAGTAAGCAAGACAAACATAGTCGGCGCGGACCTCAACGAACTCGCGCCCATGCTCGATATCAGCGGCGCATCGACTGCAGTGGCATGCAAGGTTTTAAGGGAATTGATCCTTTCCATAAATACATAAAAAGGAGAACGATAAATGAGCAGAGTATTAGTTATCGGATGTGGCGGAGTTGCAAATGTTGCGATCAGAAAATGCTGTCAGGCAGATGACGTTTTCACGGAGCTTTGCATCGCAAGCCGTACCAAGTCAAAGTGCGACGCGCTTGCAGAAGCATTGAAGGGCAAGACAAAGACTGTAGTTACGACTGCACAGGTAAACGCTGACAGCGTTGATGAATTAGTTGCGCTGATCAATTCATACAAGCCTGATCTCGTAATGAACATCGCGCTTCCTTACCAGGATCTTACCATCATGGACGCATGCCTTATCTGCGGCGTTAACTACATGGATACTGCAAACTACGAGCCTGAGGATACAGACGATCCGGAGTGGCGCAAGATATACGAGAAGAGATGCGAAGAAAAGGGCTTTTCTGCTTACTTCGATTACAGCTGGCAGTGGGCATATAAAGAGAAGTTCGAGCAGGCAGGTCTTACCGCGCTTCTTGGCTGCGGCTTCGATCCCGGCGTAACACAGGCTTACTGCGCATACGCTAAAAAGCATGAGTTCGATACGATCGACACCATCGATATCTTAGACTGCAACGGCGGCGACCACGGCTATGCTTTCGCTACAAACTTCAACCCTGAAGTTAATCTCCGCGAAGTATCCGCTCCCGGCAGCTACATCGAAAACGGCAAGTGGGTAGAGGTCCCTGCTATGAGCATCAAGAGAGAATACGATTTCGATTCCGTCGGCAAGAAGGACATGTATCTTCTCCACCACGAAGAGCTTGAGTCTCTCGCCGTAAACATCCCTGAAGTTAAGCGCATCCGCTTCTTCATGACTTTCGGTCAGAGCTATCTTACACATATGAAGTGTCTCGAAAACGTCGGCATGCTCTCAACAACACCGATCAACTTTGAAGGCCACGAGATCGTTCCGATCAAGTTCCTGAAGGCGCTTCTTCCTGACCCTGCAAGCCTCGGCCCCCGCACACACGGAAAGACAAATATCGGCTGCATTTTTACAGGCAAGAAGGACGGACAGGACAAGACTTATTACATCTACAATGTCTGCGATCACCAGGAGTGCTACAAGGAAGTCGAGAGCCAGGCGATCAGCTACACAACAGGCGTTCCCGCTATGTGCGGCGCCATGATGCTCCTCACAGGAAAGTGGACAGAGAAGGGCGTTCACACAGTAGAAGAATTCGATCCCGATCCGTTCATCGAAGCACTCGATAAGTACGGCCTTCCCAAGCGCGAATCTCACGCACCCGTACTGGTTGAATGATGGCCATGAACGAGATCTTTTCCGGGCTCGAAAATGTTATAAACGGTGACGGCATCAAGGCTTTGAAAACACCTTGTTATGTTATCGATGAAAAGAAACTTCTGCACAACGCTGAGGTGCTCTCATCGGTGATGTCACACACCGGATGCAGGATCCTTCTTGCGCAGAAAGCATTCTCGAATTACGATTTCTATCCGCTTCTTTCAAAGTGTCTTTCAGGCACCGAAGCAAGCGGTTTATTTGAAGCTCGCCTCGGCAAAGAAGAGATGCCTGAAGGCGAGGTGCATGTCTTCTGCGCTGCATACAGGGACGACGAATTCGATGAGCTTTTAAAGTACGCTGACCACATCGTTTTCAACTCGATCAACCAGCTTAAAAAGTTCGGTGTGACTGCAAAGCTGAACGGTAAGAGCGTAGGCCTTCGTATCAACCCTGAATGCTCCACGCAGGAAGGTCACGAGATATATGACCCATGTGCAAAGGGAAGCCGCCTGGGCGTTACCAGGGCTGTCTGGGATAAGGACATGACTCCTGAACTGCTGGAGCTTTTAGACGGTCTTCATTTCCACACTCTCTGCGAACAGGATTCAGATGCGCTGGAGATTACTCTGAAGGCTGTTGAAGAGAAGTTCGGAGACGTTCTTTCACGTATGACATGGCTCAACATGGGCGGCGGACATCACATCACAAAAGCTGATTACGATGTTGCAAGACTCGAGAAGCTTCTCGTATATGCGCGTGACAAGTGGGATGTCCAGGTCTATCTTGAACCCGGCGAAGCAGTTGCATTAAATGCAGGTTACTTTTTAACTCACGTACTCGACGTGGTCGAAAACAACGGCGTTAAGATCGCAATCTTAGATGCCAGTGCAGCATGCCACATGCCCGATGTCATTGAGATGCCCTATATACCGCCGCTTCTGGATGCTGACAGTGACTGCAAAAAGCCTTTTATTTACCGCCTTGCAGGTCCAACGTGTCTGTCGGGCGACGTTATCGGCGAATATGGTTTTGATCGCGAACTTAATTCTGGCGACATGCTCGTTTTCGGCGACATGGCGATCTATACGACATGCAAGAATAATACCTTTAACGGAATGCCGCTGCCGGATATCTACAGGCTTGGGGCCGATGGTGTTTTCGAAAAGCTGACAGACTTCGGGTATAAAGATTTTAAGTACAGGCTGGGCAGATCGTAATTATGCAAACCACAATGTGCAATTGTTTGCGAAAAAAACGGCCAACAGTTGCACAAAAATGCGATTTTGTGCAATTGTTGCCCCTAAAAAACGCTAACAGTTGCATAACAGGTTTTTTATACAAACAAAAACGGGGTGTCTCGAAAGCGAGGCACCCCTTTTACCGTTCCACGTGGAACTTTAATTATTTCTTCAGGTAATCTATAACGGCCTGGATGATCTCAGGACTCGGATAGCCCTGATTATCGCGCCCTTCGATACCGTAGACGATCGCATATGCGAAGTTGTCTGCCATGCACTCTTCAGGGTCTACGACATAGCCGGTGTTCTCACCGAAGACCTCATAGAAATTGGAAGTCTGGGCAGGTGTGTAGTAGGTGTCCCTGCCGTCGATCGGAATAAGTGCGGTCTCACTGCAGGAGAAGAATGTAGACTGTGATTCAGCAAAATGCTGTGTGGTGATAAAGTCAGTGAAGCACGGGACTTCTTCGCCGTCGATGATGAAAGTCGCATATGAATCGTGATGCTCAACGTCCGGATTTGTGATGTGATACTCGAAAACGCCTGCGGGGATCTCAAAATCTGAATCCGTGACCGTGAAGTTGATGATCGAATACATGTCTGCCCTGAATTCAGGATTATTTCTTGTAAGGCAGTGGAAGATCTCGTGGCAGATCAGCTCATCAGCCAGCTGCGCTGTCTCAGGGAAGACGCTCATTAAAGAATACGCAGAGATGATCTTTGCGTTCAGATAGATCTGTGTACCGTGGGTGTAACCGCTGGCGCCGAGTTCTTCGTCCATAGTGGTCTTGATGAAAACGATCTCATCAAGTTCAGGCAGTTCATAACCGTTTTTCTCGAGAGTCTTCTCGATGTTATTAATACGGCGGTTGATGAAAGATTTTTCGACAGCGGTGAAGTCCTGCACCTGCTCTGCAGCAAATGCTTTATATTCTTCCATTGTCGCGCCGGTCTTCTGCATCTTATAATCAAGATCATTCTGCGAGAAGTGACTATAGTAATTATCCTCGTTGGAGAGCATAAGTTCGCGACCTTCTTCAGCAGATGCAAAACGGTGCGGAATATGTACGCGCTTTTTCGAAGTGCAGGAACAAAGCGCACCTGCTACGATGGCAATTATAGCTACAACAGATATAACTTTTTTAAGTGACATTGATCTATCCCCAATACTATTTTTTACGGCTAAATTGTACATATAATTTTGATTAACGCAAATCTGAGGCAAGCTTGATTATAAGGACAATTTAGAAGTCATTCGTTGACTGCTTTTATACTCGATGTTAGAATTACTTCAGGATAGCACGGTCTGCAGAGACGGTCGCTTCCGAAGTATGTGATTTATTTATATCCCCACTTCAGGAATGTCGGTCCTGGGTGGGGTTTCTTTATTTGCGTTTATACCTGGAGTCCAGATACGCAAATAATTTCAGCAACAGGGAGACGACACCGACCAGCAAGCCGATCAAGGTTATCACCAGAGATAAAATCTCATAGTCTGTCACTTACTCTAACCCTCCTCGTATTATTAGATTTGTAGTTTTTATAGACCCTCATCAAGGTCTTATAATGCTCACAGACGCTGTGGATTAGTCTATGGCCTCCTAACGCTTTGACGTTTTAAGAAAGGCAATAACCACAGCCGTTTGTTTAAGCGGTAATTAGTTAGATAACGCATAACGTTTCATTTAGCACGAGGTTACGTGGGAACAAACATGTCTGTGGA